>OCAE01000453.1_pt1 | contig 26829 bp, 13 predicted proteins | sample 1495581 | NCBI WGS metagenome assembly OCAE01 (sample SAMEA2580278, study PRJEB22360) | human gut metagenome | biome: human gut; feature: human-associated habitat; material: faeces | place: Denmark | collected 2008/2010 | reverse complement strand
GCGAGGCGGTGTTGACGGCGCTCGCTTACGCCCGCCGTCACGGCGTGCGTACGGCGCTGGATATCGACTATCGCCCTGTGCTGTGGGGGCTTACATCCTTAGGCGACGGCGAAACGCGTTTTATCGCCGCCGATCAGGTCACCCGTCAGTTGCAGGAGGTGTTGCATCTTTTTGATGTGATTGTCGGCACCGAGGAGGAGTTTCATATCGCGGGCGGCAGTACCGATACGCTGCAGGCGCTGTCGCAGGTTCGCGGCGTGAGTAACGCGACGCTGGTCTGCAAGCGCGGTGCGCTCGGTAGCTCGGTGTATACCGACGCGATCCCGGCCCGGCTGGACGATGGCCTGACGGTGACCGGCGTACGCGTGGAGGTGCTGAACGTGTTGGGGGCGGGGGATGCGTTTATGTCCGGCCTGCTGCGCGGCTACCTCAACGATGAGGGATGGGAGCAGGCGTGCCGCTATGCTAATGCCTGTGGTGCGCTTGTGGTATCGCGTCACGGCTGTGCGCCGGCGATGCCGAGCAAAGTTGAGCTTGATGATTATCTCTCCCGCGCCGCACTCGTTCCGCGTCCGGATCTTGACCCGCGTCTAAACCATCTGCACCGCGTCACCACCCGTCGCCGCGAATGGCCGGAACTGTGCGTGATGGCTTTCGATCACCGCAGTCAGCTTGAAGAGATGGCGCTACAGTGCGGCGCGTCTTTGAAGCGTATTCCGGCATTGAAACAGCTTATTTTGCAGGCCAGCCGTGAAGCGGCCAACAGCGCCGGGCTGGAGGGCAAGGCCGGGCTGCTTTGCGACGGTACGTTTGGTCAGGATGCACTGAATTCGATAACCGGAGAGGGCTGGTGGATAGGTCGCCCTATCGAACTGCCGGGATCTCGCCCGCTGGAGATGGAACACGGCAATATTGGCTCGCAGCTCATCAGTTGGCCGCAGGAACATGTGGTGAAGTGTCTGGTTTTTTTCCATCCAGAAGATGCCCACGCGTTGCGTCTGGAGCAAGAACAGAAAATCGCCGAGGTGTACCGCGCCTGTTGTCAGTCTGGTCATGAGCTGCTGCTGGAGGTGATTTTGCCGGCCAGTATGCCGCGCAGTGATGAACTGTATTTGCGCGCCATTTCCCGCTTCTACAACTTAGGGATTTACCCCGACTGGTGGAAACTCCCACCGCTGACTTCTGCTGGCTGGACGGCGTTGAGTGACATTATTGAACGGCGCGATCCGCACTGCCGTGGCGTGGTGATCCTTGGTCTGGACGCACCGGCAGAGCAACTGCGCGCTGATTTCAAAGCGGCTGCGGGTCATGCGGTGGTGAAAGGATTTGCCGTGGGACGCACGCTGTTTGGCGACGCTTCCCGCGCGTGGTTAAAACACGATATTGACGATGCGCAACTGGTGGCGCGCATTAAAGATAACTACCTGCAGCTTATCGCCTGGTGGCGCGAGCGCGGACAAGCATAATTCAGGAGAAGATAATGACGGTACAATTAGGTATTAATCCACTGACATGGACGAATGATGATCTTCCTTCACTGGGCGCTGAGACGTCGCTTGATACTTGTCTGAGCGAGGGTAAAGAGGCCGGATTTGCTGGTTTCGAACTGGGTAATAAATTCCCGCGCGAGGCGCGACTGCTCGGCCCCATTTTGCAGCGTCACGACCTGCAACTGGTTTCCGGCTGGTATTCCGGACGTCTGCTGGAACGCAGCGTGGAGGAGGAGATTGCCGCCGTGCAGTCACATCTGACGTTACTGCGCGAGCTGGGGGCCAAGGTGCTGGTCTTTGCCGAAGTCAGTGGTTGCATTCACGGCGAGCAGCAGACGCCGGTACATCTGCGTCCGCGCTTCCCGCAAGAGCGCTGGCAAGAATACGGTGAAAAGCTTACCGAGTTTGCGCGCTACACCCAGCAGCAGGGGGTACAGATTGCCTATCACCACCACATGGGAACGGTGATTGAATCTGCTGAAGATGTGGGTAATCTGATGACGAATACCGGTGATGAAGTTGGATTGTTGCTCGACACGGGACACTTGACCTTCGCCGGGGCCGATCCGCTGGCGGTGGCGCAGCGCTGGGCATCGCGTATCAACCATGTTCACTGTAAAGACGTGCGTGCCGACGTGCTGGCGGATGTCAAAAATCGCAAAACCAGCTTTCTCGATGCGGTACTGAGTGGGGTCTTTACAGTGCCGGGCGATGGCTGCGTTGACTATCCGCCGATCATGGCCTTGCTGAAGGCGAACCAGTATCAGGGGTGGTTAGTCGTGGAGGCGGAGCAGGATCCGGCCATCGCGCATCCGCTGACGTATGCGCGTCTGGGCTATAACAACCTTAGCCGTCTGGCGCGTGACGCTGGTCTTATCTGAGGAGGTGATATGTCACGTTTATTATCACGTTGGCAGCAGCCGGACGCGCAGGGGCGTACGCAGTCAGTGACGCCGGAAAGCGCCGGTTGGGAATATGTTGGCTTTAAAGCGTACGAACTGGAAGAGGGGCAGCAGCTTACGCTGCCCGCCGTCAGCGAAGAACGTTGTCTGGTATTGGTCGCCGGACGCGCGACCGTCACCACGCCGGGTGCAACCTTTACGGATATCGGCGAGCGGATGAGCCCGTTCGAACGGATCAAACCGTGGGCGGTCTATGTCACCGCTGGTGAAACCATACAGGTTCAGGCGGTGACCAGACTGGAGCTGGCGGTCTGCGCGGCACCAGGGAAAGGAACGTATCCGACGCGGCTGATTGCACCTAAGGATATCGACGGCGAAGCGCGTGGCAAAGGTCATAACCAGCGCTACGTGCACAACATCTTACCGGAAGATAAACCCGCCGACAGCCTGCTGGTGGTGGAGGTGTGGACCAATGAAGGCTGCACCAGTTCTTATCCAAGCCATAAGCATGACACCGATAATCCTCCTCAGGAAACGTATCTGGAAGAGACCTACTACCATCGCCTCAACCCGCCGCAGGGATTCTGTATGCAGCGGGTATACACCGACGACAGAACGCTGGATGAGTGTATGGCGGTTTACAACCGCGACGTGGTGATGGTGCCAAAAGGGTATCACCCGGTGGCAACTCTGGCGGGATATGACAGCTACTACCTTAACGTGATGGCGGGGCCGGTTCGCAAATGGATGTTTACCTGGGAAGACGATCACGCGTGGATTAATCGGGATTATCCGGTTGATAAATAAGGGGGAAAGCGTATGGAATCAGGGCCTGCGCGTTGCCGTGGCCCTGCTCTGATTTAACTGTAGAAACAGACTGTGGCGAGGAAATGATGCTGAATGGCGGCTCATTCCTACAATTTACTGACGCAGACGTTTGTGGGCGAAAAGGTATTGCCTAACAGATAGGCATTATTCATTTTATATATTTGCGCGCGCTTCCCGGGCGTGAACGGATCGTAGATATTATGGGTAAACATCTCATCTGACACGTTATCCAGACTGTGTTTACTCATCTTCATGTCTTCCAGAAACACCACGCCCTTATCTTCTATTCGATAATTAAAACTGACGGAGCGTTGCAGGATAAGCCGTTGTCCTGGGCGATTGTCTGCTGGAGGAGTAGTGGTAATAATGCCTGAGAAATCAAGAACGCCGGTGTTATCTTTTTGCAACTGGAGCATCAGGCTACCGTCGTATTTCCCGCCTCCAGGCAGTTCGGGTAATGAGAGGGTTGAAACGCAGTGCACGCTTATTCCCTGATTGACGGAAATGAGGGCGATTCCATTCGCGCTTAACAAAGTACTGACGGCGACCAGAATGGCGGCTCCGGCAAGCAATATCTTAGTTTTATATTTAGTATTCATGGATATAAAGATCCTTGCATCCAGCAAACTTTGTTTTTTCTGCATTATTGAAAGTACAGCGGGATAAAAATACGCGGCCTTTTTCGCCGTAAACGTACAGATCGTCAGGCTGAAAAATAAACAATGCGCCAGCCAGACACTTCAGGTGTAAATCAGCCATTTTTTGCGCTTTTTCAAGCTTCGCGGTCGCTATTTCTGGCGAGCTTTCAAAAACGGTATACACCGGACAGAGATCGATATTGCCCAGTTTAAACAGCTGTACATCGGGAAGGTTGTTTTTACTGCTGTTAAACAATGAGTTGACTGGGTAAAGGAGCATAAGTAATGAGATGCCCCCGGCTGCCAACAACGTCATTTTTACGAGTTTAGACAGGGAGGGCGCGGCTTTAGAAGGGGCATGGGAAGTCACGGTAACTGAAGGCGGTTCCTCAATGGTGGCTACCAGCCCTTCAGCGATGAAAAAGCCGACCCGTGGCACGGTTTGAATAATCTCATGTTCACAGCCTAGCTCCTGTAATCCCTTACGAATCAAAGAAATATACTGGCTTAACGAATTATTGGAGGCCTGCAGACCATTTTTGTCCCAAACATTCGTGAACATCTCTTCTCTTGAAACCACTTTCCCTTCTTGCTCAAGCAAATAGGTCAGGATCCGGTTTGCTGTGATAGACAGGGTGAGGGAATTGTCAGACGGACTCAGACTCGCCAAAACGCCATCATCAGTTCTAAATGTAACTTCATTGTTAATTAGATATTTCATTTTTTCATCATTAACAGAGTATTACCTAATTATAAACCATAGTGGCATTTCTTCTTCACTACAGGCTCGTGGGATGTCGCAGGGCTGATGCAGGGAGAAGGGCGTTTCATTTTTGCATCGTAAAGGACGCTCCCGGCATAAAAAACCATGAAATCATTCATTTTAAGTATAAGTACCTGCCTCATTCTGATGAAATTATAAGAGTGCAACTATTTTTAGATAGACCATTATTATCTCTCGCAGGTTTAAAACGCCGAAATTGGGGGCACCAGTTGATTTAAAAGTTGTCGGTGACGTTAGTAAATGACAATTTTTATAATGAGCGAACGAAAAATTACTTAAGTAAAATAATCGAAAAATTGTATGGTATCAAGAGGCTTAAACAATAATCAGAAAGGAAGTTGATTATTACCGTTAACGCCTTAGAGTACTGATGCCGTGAAACTCACTTATCATAAGGTTGTTCTTTTTGTGGTTGACTGCAAAATCATTTGTTGGCAGGCGTAATTTATCTAACTCAAATGAGTGATGTTTTATCTAAAAACGCGTAATAAGAATTCTCTTATATAAATTTCATTATTTAATACAGGCGGTGATTGATATTTTTTACGAGGTGCGAAATAAATTAAATTGCGTTTCATTTAATTCGAAATGTTTATTTATTGTGTCTGACATTGTTTTTTTCTGTTGCATTATTTTCGCAATTATTTAACAACTCGTCGAGTGTTTATATAGTGAGAATAAAATTTAAATCTATAATGTGTTTTTTATTTAGATAAATCATCTATAAATTACGATTTTGTCAGTATAAATAGATTGCTGGGTGGTGCGGACATATCATTCGTCACGTACAAGTTGCTCAATGTTTCAGCGGGAAAATCTCCAGAGAAGAGTTATCTGACCGCTGGGTAGTTATGAGCATCCCATAATGCTATGTGACCACGAACTTTACCAGGACGGGTATTCGTGGAATTATTCGGAATGGTAATGATGAACAAGATTTTTAAAGTAGTATGGAGTGTTTCGCACTCGTGCGCTGTAGTTGTTTCAGAGCTGGCGAAGCGTTGCAGTGCTTCTATAGAAACCAATAGCTCAGGTAGTATTGAATCTAAAACGCATAAATTCACTATTTCAAAAATAGCGCTTAGCATAATAGGTGCCGTACTAACTACGCATTCAATATATGCTTTTGCCGCCGACTACGTCTTGCCGGATTACTTACCATCGACTAACGCTAATGGCGCAGGGCAACTTGTTGTCGGTGACGATGAAACTATGAATATTGTCAACGGTACCAAAGGATATGGCAGCATTGCCTCAGGAGCATCGGGTTTTAAAACGATGACGATTCAGCAGGCAATGGATAATGGATATATTTCGTCAGGGAGTGAAAATATAAACCTGACGCAGACGACTTTAGGTGGCCGAACCCATAGCATTCAATATGTTGACCCCATCACCGGGGCTTCGCGTACAATTCAGGTGTATGACAGCAATAATTTTGCTGCAAATAGCGTTGGCGATCTGACGACTTATCTGGCGGTCGGCGTCGGTGATGGGCAGTATGTGAACATGAAGCTGGCGACGGTGAAATCAGGCGGTACGCTGGATGTAAATGTCGGTTCAACGGGAAGCGACTGGGCATCAAACCCGGCAAATATCTTCAATGCGATCACGAAGGTCTCTGGCGTTTATAACGTTGAGAGCAGCGCCAGCGATACAAAAGACGCGGTACTGAATTACAACGCCAAAACCATCGTGCAAAGCGGTAGCGTTGGCAATGTCGCGAACAATGCCGGTAAAGATTATAACTTTGACACCGCAACCTATAACGGCACCTTCTCCAGCTCGCTTGGCGAGTATACGGTCAATAATCTTGATGATTTAAAAAACTACAATGATGCTTTGGTGAAAGCCGTAGAGGCTGGGCAGCTTTCCCCTGCGGACTACGAGACTGAGCTGCATAAAGCCTATACCACAGAACAGAAAAACATCCATTTCGACACCAATATCCCGGACGGTGATGCGGTGTTGCAGGCTGCAAATCGTGATGTGAACAGCTTTATTAAAGCGTCCGGGGCGCGCTCTGTCGTCAATATTTCTGCTGATGCCAATATTCAGGCCGTGTTCAGCGATACTTCCGTAGTGAAGCTGACCGACGGAGCCACGCTTAATAACAACGGTACGTTGGGGGCAGCCGCCGGTGCATCCGGTGGTGATTATGTCGTTTCCGCGCGTGATAGTATCGTAAATAACAACGGGATTATTGACGCGGGAACCAGTCGTGATGTGAAAAATGCGTGGGTTGGTGCCCATACCGGGATTCTTGCGACCGGAACAACGAAGGTACAGAGCGACGGCGTTATCAACCTCGCCTCGCACCAGGATATCTATAACGCCTATGGCGTGCTGATGAATGACACGGCAACCTTTATTAATAACGGGGTGATGAATATTGCCACCGGGGGTGAGCCTGCGAAATCTTCTGATAACGTCTATACCTACGGCGTATTTGTTCAGCGTAATGCTGTTGCTACCAATAATGGCACGATTTACATCGGACGTACCGCGCAAGCGGTAAAAGATGAGGCGACCAGCGAGGTTCAGGTCACTCTTCCGGCCATTGGTATGTTTGTGAAGAGTGGGACCATCAATAACACCGGTAACATCACAATTGGTGAAAAAGTCGAGAATGCTGTTGCCATTCAGGCCAACGGCAGTTCGTCGCCTGGTGCAATCAACGTTACCCAGGACGGCGTTATTGACATCAATGGCACCGGCTCTGCGCAAAATATTGGTCTGATGGGCATTAACGGTGCAAAAGGACTGGTAAACAGCGGCACGATTAACCTCAATGGGTACAGTGCCAGCGGCATTGAGCTGCAGGGAGGGAGCCAGGCGCTGCACTCGGGCACGATAAATATCACCAACGGCAGTTCAACGGACAATACGTTAAAAAATATTGGTGCTTGGGTCGAAGGAGCAGGATCTCAGCTTACGATGAGTGGCAGTGTGAACCTTGCCGCAGATAACGCCATTGGTCTGCACGTTCGTGACGGCGGTGTTATCGATATCACCAATATGGGCAACGTCTCATTTACCAGCGGCAAGAACCAGATTGGCTATTTTGTTTATGGTGCAGGATCAAAAGTTAACGCTTCTTCGACTAATACGCAGGACGTCTCGACTGAAGGCTCAACGTTATATCGCATAGAGGGTGGCGCGACTTTTGATGGCAGCGGGTCGTCTGGTACGACAATGATGGCATCAGGCACAAACAGCACAATTCTGCAGGTGACCGGGGCGGGGAGCCATTTTGATTCCGGCTCGCAATCGCTGAGTATTACCGGGGACGGTGCGACCGGGATTCGGGTTGAAGGCGGAGCGGATGGGGTTATCACCAAAGACGCGGTGATTGTGAAACTTTCCGGTAAAGACACCACTGCCGGGATCGTTGATGGTAATTATTATGACTTGTCCGGGAATGTTGATGAGAGTCAGAAAGGCAACTCAACCCTGACCAGCTACGCCACGTTGAATACCAGCAATACGGCGGATGGCGCTTTCGGCTACATCGCTCGTAACGGCGGTACGCTCAACCATAAAGGTAACATCGACTTTGATCAGGCGGGCAGCACAGGCGTGCTGGTTTCCGGCGGTACGTTGAATAACGACGGCGACATCAAGGTTAATGGTGTGGCGGTCAGTATTGAAGGCGCTGATTCCGTTGTGAACAACAATGCGACGGTTAGCGCGACGGATGGTACCGCAGCCTATCTCGTCGGCAATGATGCGTCATTAAGTCTGACGGGTTCGGGAGAAACCAAAGCATCGGGAGACGCGCACGGTATCTTGCTGGCCGCCGGTGCGAAAGGTCTGCTGGTCGATGGAGCCACCATCACAATGGACAGCACGGGTAAAGGAAGCGCCATTGAAAACGTCGCCAACATTGCGGGTATTCAGCTAAAAGATACAACTATCAGCGTGGGGAATGGCATCGGTATTCATACCGGAGCATCCCTGGCGCAGACCAACTCCGGAACGATTAACGTGACGGGGAGCGGTACGGGGATCCTGTTTGAAAATATCGATGGCAGCGAAACGAATCAAACGCTGGATATGTCTGACTCGCGCGATCTGGTTATCAATGTTGAGCAGGCTGCGGGGAAAGGAATCGTCACCAATGCGTCAACCGACCTGAAAACGGGCGTCAGCGTTAACGTGCTTGACGCTAACGGTGGTGAAGCGTTGATTGTTGGTGGCACGACCAAACATGTTGAGCAGGCTGGTGAGCTGGCGTCGAAATCGACCAGTCATGCGGTGGTGAATGCTGATAACGGTTCCCTGGAAACGTTTATCAATAAAGGCGTTATTAAAGCGCTGGATGCGTCGCAAAAAGCGGTAGAAATGCTCTCAGGGGCAGGTATTGCGTTTACTAACGCGGCGGGCGCCAGCATTGTTGGTCAGGTTAACCTGATGAGCGGTGATAACACCGTTACGCTGGAGTTTGGCAGTACCGCAACCGACATCAAGACGGGCAGTGGTAACGATCTGTACGTACTGAAAGATGTCAAAGAGACAGAAACCTCACTGTTTACCAGCCTCAATGGGGGTGACGGGGAGGATACACTTCAGCTGAATAATGCACAGTACATCCTCAATCGCGCCGATGCTATTACCGGCATGGAGCATATCGATCTCACCGCAGGTTCAGTATTTACCGTTAATAATGTTGATTATGCGCTGGGTGATAACCAAAACGATGCGACCGGTACGGGTTACAACATTGATGCGAGCAGCACCTTGTCGCTGAATTCTGACGCTGCGCTGGCCTTTAACAGCCATCTGGCGGGAACGGGAACGGTCGCCGTTGATGCCAGCGGTAATGCGTTTGATTTTACCAGCAACAATGCGGCTGATGGATTCAAGGGGACGCTGGCGCTGACGAACAGCACCTTTGAGCTGGCCGGATTAAATACCCAGGCGCTGAGCCAGGCAACATTAAATGTAGGTGAGGGGAACGTCACCCACGTGGGGTCCGGTGAGCAGAATATCGGCGGCCTGGCGTTTAACGGCGGTACCGTCAGCTTTGACGGTGTGACGCCGGGGCAGAGCAGTGCCGAAGGAACAATTCATGCTGGCGCGATGGATCTCTCCGGACGCGGAACCGTGCAGGTTGATACCGGCACGATTACCAACGATCGTCCGCTGGCTGATACCACGCAGTCACTTCTTGAACAGGACGATGCGCAGTCGCTGATTCAACTGGCGACCTCAGATACTGCCGTCTCCGGTGGTGCGGGCAATCTGACGCTCACCGATAGCAATGGCAATATCATCAGCGATGGGGTTGAAGCTGGCATCAGCCAAAATGGTGAGATTGTTGCGAACGGAACCTATGATTATCGCCTTACCGGAGGGGAAAACGATGATGGGTTGTACATTAGCTATGGTCTGACACAGGTCGAACTGCTGGCCTCCGGAGACAATGCACTGGTCCTGGATGCGAACGGAAAAGCCGGTAATGCCGCAGATCTCAGCGCCCGCGTGACCGGCAGTGGCGACCTGGCGTTTGACAGTGCCAGAGGCCAGACGGTATCGCTGTCGAATATGGATAACGATTACACCGGTATCACCGATGTACGCAGCGGCAACCTGCTGATGAAAAACGATAATGTTCTTGGACAGACCAGTGAACTGCGTCTGGCCGCTGAGACCGGTTTTGACATGAACGGTTATAGCCAGACTGTCGGTAAGCTGACGGCGGCGGCTGACTCACTGCTGAACATCAATGGCGGTAGCCTGACCCTGGAGCAGGGCGGAACAGCCGATGGAATATTGACCGGAAGCGGCGCGCTAAACATCAATGGCGATACGCTGACCATTACCGGTGAAAACAGCACGCTGACGGCAAAAACGACTATTGCAGAAGGTGCGCGCGTGCTGATGAACACCACGCTGGGCCTTGGCACCGGCGATATTGTGGCGGCGGGAACGCTGACGATGAGCAAGGCGGCAGGCGCGCTTTACAACAGCATCAGCGATGCCGGACGGGTTGAACTCAGCGAAAGCGACGTCGCGCTGGTGGGTAACAACAGCGCCTTTACGGGGCAATTTGCTGTGGATACGGATTCCCGGCTTACCGCGTTCAGCGCAGAAAATCTGGGCAGCGCAGAGGTGAGCAACAGCGGTTCACTGGTGCTGAACAGTTGACCAAGCTGGGAGCCGGCTCCATTACCGTCGGTGACAACGCCGCCTGGACGGGGAAAACGGAGATCGAGCAGGGTGGCCTGGTACTGGGAGACGGCACATCTCCGGTCACGCTGGCCAGTACTGAAGTCAACATTGCGGCTGCGGGGATGCTCTCGGGCACGGGGGGCGTTGCAGGTCATGTGAATAACGCCGGTGTGCTGCAGGTGGGGACCGGGACCGGTGATAACCTCCTGTTCACGGTGGGGGGCGACCTGGTTAACAGCGGTACCCTCGCAACCGGTGTGAATGGTCAGCAGGCCGGTAATCAACTGGTGGTCAATGGTAATTACACGGGTAATGGTGGTCATCTTTCCTTGAACACCGCGCTGGGGGATGACAATTCCGTTACGGATAAGCTGGTGGTGAAAGGCGATACCAGTGGCACAACCTCCGTCAGCGTCACTAACGCCGGTGGGAAAGGGGCCGCCACGATTGATGGGATCGAAGTTATCCATGTTGATGGCGCATCGGACGGTGAGTTTACCCAGGCCGGCCGTATTGTGGCGGGGGCATATGACTACAGCCTTGGGCGCGGTCAGGATGAAAACAGCGGCAACTGGTATCTGACCAGCGGCAAAACCAATCCGGATCCCGAACCAAAACCGGATCCGGATCCGGATAAAGATCTGCGTCCGGAAGGCGGCAGCTACACGGCTAACCTGGCGGCGGCCAACAACATGTTCGTCACCCGTTTGTACGATCGCCTGGGCGAAACGCAGTATATTGATGCCCTGACCGGCGAGCAGAAAGTCACCAGTATGTGGATGCGCCACGTTGGCGGGCATAACAACTGGCGTGACGGCAGCGGCCAGCTGAAAACCCAGAGCAACCGTTATGTATTGCAGCTGGGGGGCGACATTGCGCAATGGAGCCAGAACGGACTTGATCGCTGGCACCTTGGCGTGATGGCGGGCTACGGGAACGATCACAGCAACACCCGATCGTCACGCACGGGTTACCGTTCCAGAGGTTCAGTCAATGGCTACAGCACCGGCGTTTATGCCACATGGTATGCCAATGATGCATCGCATAACGGCGCCTGGCTGGACAGCTGGGCTCAGTACAGCTGGTTTGATAACAATGTCAAAGGCGATGATCTGCAGGGCGAATCGTATAAATCGAAAGGGGTGACCGCCTCGCTGGAAATGGGATATGCCCAGAAAATGGGTGAATTTAGCGGCAGTCAGGGAACGCTGAACGAATGGTACATACAACCTCAGGCGCAGGCGGTCTGGATGGGCGTGAAGGCGGACGACCATCGGGAAAGCAACGGCACCCGTATCACCAGCCATGGTAACGGCAATGTGCAGACCCGGCTGGGCCTGAAAACCTGGATTAAGAGCCATCATCAGATGGATAACGGTAAAGAACGTGAATTCCAGCCGTTTGCCGAGCTGAACTGGCTGCACAATTCACGAGATTTCAGTACGACCATGGACGGCGTGAATGTTCGTCAGGACGGGGCGAAAAATATCGCCGAGGTAAAAGTGGGTGTGGAAGGACAGGTAAGTCCGCGTCTTAATCTGTGGGGCAACATCGGGGTCCAGGCTGGCGACAAAGGCTATAACGACAGCGCTGCGATGGTAGGCGTGAAATGGAACTTCTAAGCTGATTCTGCCGGGTAAGTTCAGCCAGACTGGCGTATGTCAGTCTGGTTATTTCCTGCTGAAATAATATCTGAAGAGCGTCCTTCAGGGCGCTCTGTTCAACAACACGAGTTAATCATGTCTGTAACCAAGAAAATCACACCCATCATGCTGGTGTTGCTTTTTCTTCTGGCCGGTGTGCTGACGTCATGGCAGCAATGGGATAGAGAGGGACAACTTGTCAGGGAACACGCGATAAATAGCCTGATCGAAGAAATCGACACGATATTTGACGACGTAAATACCTTGGCTGTGTTGGCCAGCGCAAATATTCAGGAAGATTGCACCGACGATCTGCTACGAAAATTGCGTCTTCTTACGGCGTCTGGCGAGAAGATTCGTTCAGTCAGCATCATCAGAAACGGTGAGTGGAACTGCTCTTCTCTCGAAGGCAGAGAATCGCCGGGGATTGTTTCCAGGGGAACGACCACGCACTCACTGATGATTGAACAGATTTATCGACTGAAGACGGAGATGTATATCCTCTATTTTCCGTTTCAGGGGCAGGTGGTGGCGGTTGCGGTATATAAAGCGGCGATCGATAAAATCCTCATGGACTTTTCCCGTAAAGCAAACATTGATGTGCATTTTTTATTGTATCCAGCCAAACATCCTTTCGTGCAGATGGCCTCGCAAAACTATCCTTTCTGGATTGTGACGGATTCACAGGATGGCATTGCGGATTATGTGCGGGATAATCATTATCTTCTTATTTTATTTGTTCTTCTGTCTTTGCTGTTATATTTCCATTTACGCCGGGTGCAGCGAATTTCGCCAATAAAAATACTGCAGCGTGCGATTAATAATGATGAATTTGTTCCATTTTATCAGCCCGTCGTCGAACTCGCTTCCGGAAAAATCGTCGGGGCTGAAGTCCTTGCTCGCTGGAATCACCCGGAGCAGGGAATTATTCCCCCTAACGAATTTATCCACACGGCTGAACATAGTGGGTTGATCAATGCGCTGACGCTGAAACTTTTAACGCAGGTAGAGGTTAATATGCGGTGCTTCAGGGAGCATTGCGATATGCCTTTTCACATTGGTATTAACGTACCGCCATTGTCACTGGAAGATAATGAATTTACCGATGCCATTATCGCCTTTATTCAGCGGATGAACTTGTTTCATATTGACGTAATGGTAGAGATCACCGAGCGACAGCAGAATCTGATCCGTGAAAGCGTGCTGAAGCGCTTGAAGGAGACAGGAGCGGCGCTAGCCCTCGATGACTTTGGGACCGGATATTCTAACTATGCAGCGCTGCAACGTATTTCGCCGCGGTTTTTGAAAGTAGATAAGATGTTTATCGATTACTTGGGTAAAGGTGGCGTGAGTGATAGCATTATCAGCAACATTGTTCACCTTTCTGAACTGGCCAGGATCCCAGTGGTGGCGGAAGGGATAGAAAGTGAAGAACAGATGGAGAGACTACGACGGTTGGACGTTAGCTTTGGTCAGGGATATCTGTTCAGCAAACCAATACCCTTTAATGCGTTCCTGCATTTATTATAAGAATTGCTGATAATAAAAAACCGCTCGCGCGGTTTTTTATTATTAAATGGCTGGAAGATTACTCGCTGACTTTTTTCTCAACGGAAGCAGCACCTTCTTTGGTTTTATTCCAGCCTTTCTCGGCACCTTCTTTTGTTGCATTCCAACCTTTTTCAGTACCTTCTTTGGTTGTATTCCAGGCTTTTTGTGAGCCTTCACTTACCTTGCTGCTCAGGTCATCTTGTTTACCTTCAGCTGCATGTTTGGCTTTTAACTGTTGCTCTTCGCCCTGATTCTGCGCCTGATGCAGTTTTTCTTTTGCCGTATTGGCGTTTTCGTGCGCGGCAGCTACATCATTATCAGTTGCGTGTGTCGTGGCGGCAATAACGGGAGAAGCCAGCAGAATTGCAGATAATGCGATAATTGTCTTTTTCATAATATCCTCGCTTAGCGTTATAAGTTATTAGCGTGATTAAGCATGGCAGATAAACGAAGCGCTGGCTTTAGGAAAAAACTGTAAGTGCTGATACCGCTATTTATCCACCTCGTGCAGTTTCGAGTTATCAACACGGTTATTATGGTCTGGGGCAAATCCACGTTTAATGTTGGGTTAAATAGCGAGAGGCTACCTTTATTAAGTATGACGGTCTGCATCACAATGCTGCCTGGTATATATTTGGTGCAGTAATTGTTAATGAATTATACCGCTTAAATGACAACCGCTCATTTCCGGATGGGGTTGAGGATGGGATATTCGGGCAGAAACATGGTTGTTTGGGGAGAAAATGACCTATGAACTGTCGTGGTCAAGTAATAGTGGATATGCGGCTAAGTGAGTAAACTCTCCAGAGACATTACTGTTCCTGCAAAAATATCTGGCCAGAATTTAAACAACTCGATATTCTGAAATGCTTGGTGTTTTTGTGAACAGGAAAAAGTATGCTTAGTACGTTACCCGATTTACACAGAAGTTTTGCAGAGCAACTCAAGCTTAAATTCCAGTCGGATTCGCGAATTCATTCCCTTCTCGCTGGTGGCTCAATTATTCATGGCGGATTTGATAAATACTCCGATCTCGATTTTATCGTTGTCGTAGATCCTCTCTACTATGACGAAATCATGGCGCAGCGTAAGGTGCTCGCCGGAACATTAGGCCATTTGTTGCATGCTTTCACCGGGGAACATGTGGGAGAGCCTCGCCTGCTTATATGCCTGTATGGCCCCGAACTCCTTCATGTCGACCTGAAATTTATCACCCTGGAAATGCTCACCCAACGCGTTGAGGAGCCAGCAGTGTTGTTTACCCGCGATAACACTGCTCTGGAGCGACAACTGGCAAAATTTAGTGCTCACTGGCCTAACAAGACGCCGGAGTGGTTTGAGTCCCGAGCCTGGATCTGGCTGCATTATGCAGTGGTTAAGCTGGGAAGGGGCGAACTTTTTGAAGCGATTGGTATGTTGGCATTCTTCCGCGAGCAAGTGCTGGGACCTATGTTGTACCGTCGTGTAAATCTTCCGCAACGTGGGGTTCGCCGCATTGAATTCCACGGCATTGATCCTGACGGCCTGCTGACTTCCACATTGGCAACGCACGATCGTGACTCTGTCAGCATGGTCATCAGAAGGGCTGTTGACGCTTACATAAATCTGCGAGCTGATGCGCTGCCTGAAAATATCGCAGACGATGCAGCCCGTTGGGCGGTCCTTGACATGCTGAAAGAGTATTCTGACAGGGGGTAAATCCATACTCCGGTCTTCTTCGCGCGCTTCTTGGTGACAGGGCGAATGTAGCGAAACTGCCAGATTTTACTCCCGCTGGATTTGATGAGTAGCTCAAAGCCATCGCCATCATAGAGAACGTAGTCCGCTTCCTTGGGTTTAGCAGATTCGATTTCTTTAACGGATAGAGGTTTGGTTTGTCTTGCCATTGCCGGGTTTCCATAGTTTTAGGCACCTCAAAAACAATAAAGCTTTATGAGGTGCCTAACAAGGTGCCTAAAAGGTTCGGATTTAATTAGTTGGCATCAGACTTCGCGGGACAAATTCAAAGCACAAAAAAGCCCGCAAGGCTTACGCTGTGCGGGCTTTCAGGACTTCCTCGGACGACTCTGGTAATCGTTGAGGGAGAATTTTGGTGGAGCTGGCGGGAGTTGAACCCGCGTCCGAAATTCCTACATCCTCGGTACTACATGCTTAGTCAGTCTTTACATTCGCCTGGCACCTGCGGACAGACACGCCACTACCAGACTAGCCTGATTAGATTTAACGCTTCAACCCCAGGCAGGGCATCCACGCGATCTCTTTTGGGTTTGACCTCTCTTTGATCCCCGTCTTAAGAGCGGAAGCTAGGGAGAGAGGGCTCAGAGCAGGTTATTAAGCTGCTAAAGCGTAGTTTTCGTCGTTTGCGACTATTTTTTTGCGGCTTTTTACGAGGCCAACCGCCCCTCGGCATGCACCTTGGGTTTCGCGAATCCCGTCGAATCCAGAATCAGCCCCAATGTGTTAGGACAAGTATAACAGACTTGTGACACGCGTGACCAGCCCCCGCAACCCCTAATCCTCAAGGATTTAGCGCTCACGCAGCGCTTCTTTTGCGCGATTAAACGGTTTGATTAAATAGTCGACGATGGTTTTTTCACCTGTTTTTATATCCACTGTGGCAATCATGCCCGGTACGATGGAGAAATGGCGTCCCAGTTTGTTCTGTAAGAAGTCCTGATGGGTGCGGATAAACACGCGGTAATAGAAGATTTCCGGTTTCACTTTATCCTGAATGGTGTCCGGTGAGATGGTTTCGACTACGCCTTCCAGGCCGCCGTAAATGGCGTAGTCATAGGCGGTTATCTTCACCAGCGCCCGCTGGCCGGGATGGATGAACGCGATATCACGCGGCGACAGGCGGGTTTCTATCAGCAGATGATCGTCCAGCGGCACAATCTCCATCATCTCGCCGTTGGGCGGAATAACGCCGCCAATGGTGGTGACCTGGATATTTTTCACAATACCACGCATCGGCGCGCGTACGGTCAGGCGGGTGACGGAATCCTCGCGTCCTTTTAAAATAGCCGCCAGCATATCCACTTCGGCGTTGGCTTTTGACAGCGCTTCCCGCGCCTGCACAAAGTATTGCGAGCGCAGGTCGGTAATTTTTAATCCCAAATCGCTTTTTTGGCGTTGCAGGCGCAGCACTTCTACGTGGCTGGCGGCACCGCTTTTCTCCAGCCGTTGGGTGATGGCCAGCTCTTTATTTACCGAGACCAGCGCATCCTGCAGTTCCGCCATTGAATCCGCAAGCTGCGCGCGGCGGCTTTTATACAGGCGAGTTTCGGAGGCGATGAGATCCGGCCAGGCGCGCAGTGAATCGGGAAAGACCAGCGGCAAATCGTTAACTTCGGCATTGAGCCTTGCGCTGGAGGCCAGTGAGGCGCGATAACGGGCGGCGCTCTCCCCAACGTTGGACTCTGAACGGGTGGGGTCGAGGCGAGCAACAATTTGATTAGCCTGGACTTTATCTCCCTCGCGGACCGTCAGTTCGGCGAGAATACCGCCATCCAGTGATTGCAAGACTTGTTCACGCGAGCTGGGGATCACTTTCCCGCTGCCGGTTGAGACTTCATCCAGCTTGCCGAAATATGCCCAGATACCCAGGACGGCAAACAGCAGCGTGCTGAGCAGAATAATGCGGCTGGCCCCGGAAAAACGGTGCTCGCGGCGAATATCGAGGTCGTCCATAGCGGCATCATGCGGATTGGTTTTCATTTTTCCACTCCCGACCGTGAGTAGGGGCAGGTGCCCGGCTCGCATTCAACGCCTGCGCTTTCGGGGCATCCATGACCAGTTGACCTTCTTTCAACACCACCACGCGTTCGACCAGTTCCAGAACCGGTACGCGATGGGTGGCGACAATCAATGTGCGGTTACCCAACCACTGGTTGAGGCGCTGAATAAATTCCCGCTCGGTATGTTCATCCAGCGAGGCGCTGGGTTCATCGAGCAGCACGATATTGGGCGATCGCAGCAGCATTCTAGCCAGCAGGATCGACTGCCGTTGTCCACCGGACAAACCGTTGCCGCCTTCCATAATGGGATGCGCCAGCCCTTTGGCGAGCTGTTTAACGAAAGCAGCCGCGCCGCTGACCTCCAGCGCTTCGAAGATCTGCGCATCGCTGGCGTGCGGTGCGCCGAGGGTCAGGTTCTCGCGTAGGGTGCCGAAAAACAGTCGCGCATTCTGGCTGAGAAAACCGATGTTGCGGCGTAAATCGGCCATATCGATTTGCACCAGACTCAGGTTATCGAGCCGGACATCGCCCTGGATAATCTCCACACCACCCGCCATGGCCTGCAGCAGCGTTGATTTCCCGGCGCCGTTACGCCCGAGGATCGCCACCCGTTCGCCGGGCATGACCTCCAGGCGCGAGATCCGTAGTGGAACGCGCTGATCATCACTGTGGTAGCGAAAGTGTGCGTTCTCAAACTGATAATGGCCGTGAAAAATCTCCTGATGCACCCGGTCTTCGTCGTACTGCGTTTCGGTGGGAAGCTGCATGATGCTGTCTAATCCCATCTTCGCCGCCTTAACCTGTTGCCAGCGGGCCAGCACGCCGCACAGATTAGCCATCGGGGCAATCATTCTGGAACCGAGCATTGAAGCCGCCACCACGGCGCCGGTGGTCATCGTGCCTTCAATGACCATCGGCGCACCGAACATAATGATGGCGGCGTAGACCAGGCTTTGTACCGACATGCCCCAGCCAATCAGCCCTTGAGTCAGCTTACGCGTGCGTAGCCCTGACTCTCCGGTAATACGGATATAGCTGTTCCACTGCTGTAAAAAGCGGTTTTCCGCCTGCATCAGCTTGATGTCTTCCAGCCCCTGGACGCTTTCGACCAGCACCGCGTTGCGCAGGGTGGATTCATGGGCAGCCTGGTTGGCAAGCACAGCCAGCTTCTTCTGTAACAGCAAGCCAGGCAGGATCATCAGCAGGGCCGCGACGGGTGCAATCCACGCCAGCGGCGGGGCGATAAATGCCAGCACCACGATAAACAGAAAGAAAAACGGCAGATCGACAATGGTCGACATGGTCGAAGAGGTGATCATCTCGCGAACTTGTTCCAGCTCGCGCAGTTGAGAAATAAAGCTCCCCGTCGAGCGGGGGACGGCGCTGTTGCGCAGCCGCAATGCGTGGCTAAACACGCGATCGGAAATGCGCATATCGGCGCGTTTGCCGAGCAGGTCCATTATGTGGGTACGCGCTTCGCGCAGCAAAAAGCCAAACAGCACCGCTACCAGAACACCGGTAGAGAGAACATACAGCGTTGGATAAGACTGGGCGGGGATCACCCGGTCATAGACCTGCATGGAAAAGATAATCCCGGCGAGCGACAGGACGTTAATCAGAAAGGCAGCAATCATGACCGGCAGGTAAGGGCGGATGTCCTTTAACACCAGTTCGCGCATCCAGTCGGGCTTGAAGCGCGAAATATAGCGGTCTACCCGACTGTCCTTCAGCGCCGACAGCGGGCGCAGCGCGGTAATGCTCACGATCTCCGGCAGAAGTTCTGCAATCGTTAACCTGTTACGCTGGCCCTCTTCGGCGATGATGAAAACATCTAACGTATCTTCGCCGTTAAAATGTTCTATTACCATCAGTTGGCCGTCGCGCAGTTCCGCCACCACTGGCAGGTGCCATTGACCGAACGCCTGCGTGGCGGTATTCAGCGCATGAAATGACAGTCCCGCCTGACGCGCCAGTTGCGACAGGGCCGTGGCCCGGCTTTTTCCCGCAAACCATGGGGCGTTGGCCTGGATTGCGCCAGGAGAACAGGCCACGCGATAGTGATTGGCAATATGCGTCATCGCCTGCGCCCACTGGCTCAGGGCGTGTTCGCCAATTACATTATCCGCATGTGAATCGAGGTCGCTCATAGCTTGATCTCCACCGATTGAATGCTGCGATTATTTAAGGCGAACGCCTGGCGAAGCGAGCCGGTGTTATAGAGACAGTTCAACTGGAGCTGGCGCAGCTGGTTTTGAGTCTGGAGTTCAGCAAAACGGGCCTGATACACCTCTTGCTCGGCGTTAAGCACGTCGAGCAGCGGGCGCGAGCCAAGGTCCAGATATTGCTGTTGATAAAGCTCGCGCGTTTGTTCGCTCAGCCGCTGTTGGCGACGTAGAATTTGCAGGGCGGTGGCGAGGCTCATCGCCTGGCTGCGGGACTCCAGTAATTTCTGCCGTACTTCGAGTCGGGTGCGCTGGATGGAGTATTGTGCAGATTCTACCGCATGGCTGGCGGCGTTGCGTCTGGCGGTGAGTCCGCCTCCCTGATACAGCGGCATTTCAACTTTTACCCATGCAGAATACTGGGTTTTGTCGAGTACCTCATGGCTGGGGTATTTGTCGTTGAGATAGTGCTGAACCGACGGCTCCAGAGAGATGGTGGGCGTCATCTGCGCGTTGGCGTAGTCGAGATTTGCCTGCGCTACATTCGCTTGTGCCCAGGCCGCCAGGACCGCGGGAATCAGTTTATCGTCCGGTTTGACCACATCACAACTGCTGTCCAGTTTGACCGGGAATTCATTGCTGATGCCGTTAAGCGAGTTCCAGCCGAGGAAGCTCATCAGCGTTGCCTTGCTGCTGTCGAGATTGGCCTGATACTGCGCCAACTGAGAACGTGCAGACTCGATACGCGCATCGGTTTGCACCACGTCTGACAGCGAGGTTGCCCCTTCATCATTGCGTTGACGGGTCAGCCGACCAATGCCGTTTAAGGCGGTGAGCTGCTCTTCGGCGGCGTCCACCATTTGCTGCCACGTCTGCACCTGGACTATCGCGTTGGCGGTGGCGTGGGCGATGGTATCAATACTGAGTAACACATTCGCCTGCTGTTGTGCGGCTCCGGCGGTCTCGGCGCGGACCTGGCTTGCCACTTTGCCGAAGTCGTACAGCATTTGCGATACCGAAATCACCAGCGCCGGGCTAAAGCCGTGGTCGGTGTAGGTATTGCTGTAACCGTTGTTCATTCCGGCAGAAACCTGCGGGTAATATTTTGACTTCGCCACGTCGATTTGCTCGTTTTGCGAGAGCAGTTTGCCGATGGATTCACGAATAGAAGGATGCCAGCTCACGGCACGACTCACCGCGTCGTTGAGCGTCAGGCTACCGGGAGCGGCAGCGCTCAGCGGCAGATCGGCAACCGCGCCGTCCAGCGAGGGAAGCATCTGGCTAGTGGCCAGTCCTTCCGGCGTAATAATTTGCGGTTCATCTTCGGCATTCACCCGCAGGGTACAGAGCGTTAATGCCAGCAGTAAGGCAACAGGCGCGACATTTCTCATAGATTATCCCTTACAAAATACGGCAGCGACGACTGTTATTGCCCCGGATGTCATCGCATCCGGGGCTGTAGTTATGGCGCTTTAACGCTATATGTTCACTTCAGGGCACAATGTGATTTTGTTGCACCAGCTCGTCGAGCGTGGTGTGTACGTTCTCCAGCGTGATGAGATTGGTTGAGTGATAAGTGTTGCCCGTACCGTCACGGTCGATGGCAATAACCGTGTTGTTACCGCTGGTGGTAACGGTGAGGTAGTTGCCGAGCGTCGCGTTCTGCCCGTTCCAGCCCACCAGCAGGTCACCGATATCGATTTTGTCACCCTGGGCCAGCGAGAAGTTGGTCCAGGTGTCCGCTGTTCCGTTACCGCCGGTAGCGTCGTTGGCATTGAGCAGGTGATAAATCAGCGTATCGCCGTAGGCGCTGCCAGTCAGGCGATCGGCATCGACGGTACTCACCACTTGCGGATTCATATTGATGGTCAGCGTAGCGGTATCGGTATGGCCATTCAGGTCGTTAAGGGTGTAGGTAAATGTCTCTTTGGTGACGATGGTGGAGAGCGAGACATCGCTGTTGAGGGCATAGGTGTAATGACCATCAATGCCAATGGTCAGTTTGCCGTACAACCCGTTAATGATGGCGCTGGTCGTGCTGCTCAGCGGATCCAGCGTGGCGGCGCTGCCGCCCGTGCCATTCACCGTTAGCAAGGTATGCACGCTGGCAATATGGTCTCCGTCATAAATATTGCCGGTGACGCTATTCGCTGTGGAAGTCTCGAAGTTTTGCAGGTCGATTATCGTGCCTTTCACGCTGGGGGTGATTGTGATATTCCCCAGCCCCAGAGCCCCGACGCTGCCGGTATAGTCGAGGCGATAGTTGCCGGGGTGCAGTACTACCCCGCTGAGGGCAATATCAATATTGCCTCCAATCAGCAATCCGCCATTGAATGAGTTACCGGCAATCTTGATGTTGTTGCTGTCATACAGCGCCCAGGTGACGGTCAGTCCGCCCAGCGTCAGACCTGAAGCGACGTTAAAATGCAGTATGGCGTTTTGCACCGCCGTTCCCGTCGCGACTTCAATGACGCCAGTACCATTTTGTGAGGTGGGTGAAAGGAGTTGGGCGCTCCAGCTGGCGTTCCCAACGCTGTTGTCGGTAAACGACCTGGATGTATCGGCCTGGGTGGTGACCGCCATCTGGCTGCTGATGTCGTTTACGGCATCCAGCGCCTGTGGGGTTGCCGTAATGTTCAGCGACGCGCTGCCGGTATCGCCGTTTGGTGCTTTGACCTTATACACAAAGCTGTCCGGCGTATTGATACCGTCTGCGCCCAGTCCGCTTCTCAGCGTGTAGGTATAGTTCCCTTTCGCATCAATAGTCAGTGTGCCGTACTGTCCGTTAATGGTGGTAGTGCCTGTTGTGTTAACGGTGACACCGTTAACTTCGGTGATAACGGTATTAGCCGGAGCCGAGTCGTTGGCCAGCAGATTTCCATTGGTTGCTGCACTCAGACTGTCGACGGCGTAGGTGTGATCGGCCTGAATATTCAGGGTATAGCTGGTCAGTAGCGTCAGGCCGCCGGAAGCATTAAGCAGGAACAGATAGTCACCGCCCGGCAGTGTAATGGTATACGCCGGTGAGCTGCCGCCCAGCAAGGCGGTGACCCAGTTCGGCTGTACCCGGTACTGCTCATACTGCTGAATAGACTCGTTGAAGCGGTAGACATAGAGATCAAAGCCGCCCAGCGTTACGCCAAGTACGTTGGCCTGAACCGTGATCGTTCGTGTCGCGCCGTCATCAACGTTGAATTTAATCGGGTTGGTCAAACCGTTGACCAGGCTGACATCCAACAATTGTCCCAAACCAACGCTGGCGAGCGTGAAGCCGGTTTGTTGTGATGGATGGTTGTCGACTGCGATGACCTGCGTCCCGTAAGTCAGCGCAGCCACATCGTCTGCCGCCGTTACCGTGCTGGTGGTTGGGGCCTGACCCAGCGTGACCACCAGTTTTGCCGAGGAGTGATCGCTGCCATGCGTTAGCGTGTAGGTAAAGCTTTCGGAACGTCCATACACTGAGATTGACGTATTGGTCAGAGTATAGGTGTAGCTACCATTCTGATTGATATGCAGGGTGCCGTATTTTCCCTGCACATCAATGCCGCTCACCGGGATGTTCACCACGTTGCCGTTACCGTCAGTGATGGTGGTGACCAGCGTGCCGGAAGGGGCGTTATCCTGCCCGTTGGCGGGATCGGTATCGGTGATGATATTGCCAGACTCGGTAGTACCACCGGTGATGGTCCCTGCGCTGGCTTTTACCACCGAGACATCAAGGCTGGTGTATGCCCCTGTCGCCAGTAGGTTGGTGTTGTAGCTGACTACGCGGTAATCCCCGCCAGTCAGTCCGCTGTAATTGAGCGTTACGCCCGAGGCGCCCAGGGTGAGCAGGCTGGCAAAGTCTGGTTTCCCGGTATCCACCACCGTTACCCAGGCATTCAGCGCGGTGTCGAAGCGCTGGATGACGACTTCAAGCGTGTTTAACAGCGACAGCACCACGCCGGTCGCTGCGGCATTGATTGTAATGGATCCGCTGCCGCCAGAAGCGATGCTGAAATTGACGCTTGCTGTATCGTTCCCCAGCACGTTGGCGACATTTCCCAGCGCATTGACCAACAGGAAACCATAATCGCTTTGATGCTCGGTGCTGACGGTGACATCGGTTTGTAGAGGCAGACTGGTGACATTGTCTTCAGCCAGCAGCGGCAATACCGGCGCGATAGCGCTTGTTGGCAATGAGGTATTTCCCGCCGCATCGGTCGCCGTGGCGGACAGCGACTGACCCTCAATCTGGCGAACCGGCAGGTTGACGCTGTAGACACCGCTGCTGTTGGCGATTGCCGTCACGCTGGTGCCGCCGGGCAGAGAGATGGTAACCGTGCTTCCCGCTTCGGCGACGCCACTGATGGTACCGCCATCGGCGCTGATCAGTATCGTTGGCGCGGTCGGCGGCGTGGTATCCACAATCACGCTGAACGAACCGGACACCCCGCTTACGCCGTTGGCGTTTGTTGCCGTGGCGGTAAACGCGTGGTTACCTTCGCTGAGCGCGCCGGATGGGGTAAAGTTCCAGAGCCCGTTACTATCTGCGGTCGTACTACCCATGAGTACGCCGTTGTTGTACAGATTGATGATGGCGTTAGCCTGCGCCGTTCCGCTAAGGGCTGGACGGGTATCATTGGTGGTTTTACCTGCCGCGACCAGACCTGTAATTGTGCCCACGTCGTCAAATACGCTGGCAATAACCGGCGCAGGCGGTACGCCAGTAAACGGTGCCAGCACGTTACCCGCTGTGCCGATGTTGCCTGCGGCATCCTGTGCGCTGACCAGCAGCGTTTGCCCACTGATTTGCGGTGGGCTCAGCGTGAAGGTGAAATTACCGGAGGCGTTGGCGGTTGCCGTACCGATCACCGTTCCGCCGCTGGAGGTAATAATGACCGTGCTGTTTGGCTCGGCAACGCCGGTCAGCGTGGTGCCGTTGGCGTTGACCGCCAGACCGGTTGGAATACCCGGTGCGACGGTATCGACCACAATTGCGGAGGCAGACGATAGCCCGCTGGTATTACCTGCGGTGTCTGTTGCTGTGATGGTGAAGGAATGCGTCCCCTGACCCAACGCCGTAGGTGGCGTGTAATTCCAGCTGCCGCTGCCGTCCGCCGTTACGCTGGTTACAAAGGTGCCGTTATCATAAATATCGACCCGAGCGTTGGCTTCCGTGGTGCCGTTTAACGTTGGGCGTGCGTCGTTGGTTGGCTGATTATTGCCAATCACCCCGGTGTTTGGTCCGACATCATCAACAATACTGCTAATTGAAGGCTGCGTTGGTGCCGTGGTGTCGACCACTACGCTAAAGCCTGCCGTTGCGCCGCTGGTGTTGCCCGCCGCATCGGTGGCGGTGACGGTAAAGGTGTGCGATCCATTTGCCAGCGGCGTGGTTAGGGTAAACGACCAACTGTTATTGCTTTGCACCAGCGTGGTACCCAACAGGGTGCTGCCGTCATAAATGCTGACGGTGCTGCCTGCTTCGGCGGTACCGTTGAGCGTTGGTCGGGCATCGTTAGTCAGTTGCCCGTTGCTAAGTCCCGCGTTGAACACACCGCCTGCGACGTCATCCACCACCGAGGTCAGGAGCGGCGCTGACGGCGCGATCGTGTCAACGTTGATAATAAATTCGCTTGAGGTGGGGCTGACGTTCCCGGCGGCATCCGTGGCAATGGCGGTAAAGACATGCGGGCCGTTGCCCAGTGTGGCAGGCAGATATTCCCAGGTGCCATCTATTGCCGCTGTCACCGTCGCCAGCAGCGTGCCATTATCGTAGATGGCTACCCGGGCACCGGCTTCCGCCGAGCCGTTCAGTACGGGGCGAGTATCATTGGTGTAAGCGCCGTTCGACAGCGTTCCGGTTCCCGGCACCACGTCATCAAAAGCCTGGATAATCGTTGGCGCAAGCGGGGCAACAGTATCAACAACGATGTTAAATCCAGCGGACGTTGAGCTAACGTTTCCGGCTGCGTCGGTTGCTGTCACCGTCAGCGTGTGGTTGCCGTTGCTCAGCGCTGTTCCCGGCGTGAAAATCCATGCACCGCCCCCGTCTGCCGAAACGGTATCGATCAGCGTGCCGTTGTCGTAAATTTTAACCGTTGAATTGGCCTCTGCCGTGCCGCTGAGGGTAGGGCGCGCATCGTTTGTCGCCTGGCCGTTGTTCAGATTTCCGGTCAGCGGGCCGACATCATCGGTGACCTGAGTTATGAGCGGTGCGTTCGGCGATACGGTATCAACCGTGAGCGTAAAGCCGTTGGAGGCAGGGCTGGTATTGCCCGCGCTGTCGGTGGCGGTGACGGTCAGCGTATGCGTACCGTTACCCAGCGCATCCGTTGGGGTAAAACTCCAGGTGCCGCCAGCGCCGACGGTGGTGGTGCCAATCGGCAAGCCGTCACTCAGAACGGTGATGGTTGCGCCAACTTCACCGCTGCCGCTCAGTGCCGGGCGGGTTTCGTTCGTCGTCTGACCGTTACCGATCGGCCCGGTGGTGGGAGCCGTGTTGTCTTGCACCGTACTGATGACCGGTGCTACGGGAGCAATAGAATCCAGTTCGAGGGTAAAGGATGAAGAGGCTCCCCCGGTGTTACCGGCCTGGTCAGTAGCCACCGCAGTAAAGACATGCTGACCCTGGCCCAGTGCGCTTCCCGGTGTAAAGGTCCAGTTGCCTGAGCCATCTACTTGCGCAGTACCGATGTCGACACCTTTATCTTTAATGGTGATGATGGCACCCACTTCCCCTGTGCCGTTCAGCGTAGGCTGCGCGTCGTTGGTCAGTTGCCCGTTTGCCAGCGATGTATTGCCTGGCTGATCGTCAATGACTGAGGTGATGACCGGGGCAGCGGGCGGTAGCGTATCGACGACCAGTGTGAACGGTGGTGTCGCAGGGCTGATGTTACCTGCGCCATCCGTGACGGTTGCAGTCAGCACTTTAATTC
>OCAE01000444.1_pt1 | contig 27156 bp, 29 predicted proteins | sample 1495581 | NCBI WGS metagenome assembly OCAE01 (sample SAMEA2580278, study PRJEB22360) | human gut metagenome | biome: human gut; feature: human-associated habitat; material: faeces | place: Denmark | collected 2008/2010 | reverse complement strand
GTACTGAAATCAAGGTATTATTGGGAATCCCAGCTTAAATCATAGATACCGTAAGGGATTTTATTCTTTATTTAAAACTTTGCAACAGAACCGCCGTAAATGTGGCATCAAAAATGAAGGACAAATCATCAAGAATGGCTCACATAAAACAAAAGTCCAACTTTTGCCTTACCGAGCAACCAAAACAGAATTACGCTTGGTACGTACGCACTTTTACTGTAAAGAATGTCAGTCGACATTCAACGCTCAGACCAATTTGGTAGATGAAAACTGCTATCTCTCAAAGGAATTAAAGGTACAAATTGCCTTGGAACTAGCGAAGAATACAATAAGAAAAGAAATTGCCAATCGCTATTTTGTATCAGACGTAATCGTTTTGCGTGTCCTGCACACCTGTTTAAAAACGTATCATCCTCGTTTTGATACGTTACCTTCGGTCCTTTGTTTTGATGAGTACAAATCGATGAAGTCCTGCAGTGGAAAAAATGAGTTTTGTTTTTATGAATGGGCAGACCCAGCAATTAATCGGTGTATTGGAGAATCGTCGCCTTACTTTCTTAAAACCATATTTCCTTAATTTCACTCGAAAAGCACGAGCGAACGTAAAATACGTCTTGATGGATATGGATGCCCCTTATTTTGAACTTGTAAAAGCGGTCTTCCCAAACGCCAAAATCGTGACCGATCGCTTTCACATTGTCCAACAAATCACTCGTACGTTAAATCAGTTGCGAATCAAAACAATGAACAGGTTTCAAAAAACGGAACCGACAAAGTATTGACGATTGAAGCGATTCTGGAAATTACTCCTTACGCATGCCTATGATCTGGATAGTTCCGATTATCAATATGATCGATCCTTTCGCAGACCAATGACGCAAAAAGCGATGGTCGATGAGCTTTTGAGTTACGACGAGCAATTAACCAGGGCTTACGAGACTTGCCAGCTCCTCCTCTATCACTTTAAACACAAGGACAACCAAAGTTTTTTCGATACGATCAACAGCTTAGATCAATGCCTTCCACAATGGTTTTGTAAGAAGCTGACGTTTTTAAATAAATACAAATTAGGGATTCAATATGCTTTAAAACCCAGGTATAGTAATGGTGCATTGGAAAGAACAAATAATAAGATAAAAGTGATAAAACGAGTAGCCTACGGCTATCGAAATTTCCACAACTTTCGAGCAAGAATTTATCTCATTCAAGGCTTGATCTTCCAAGTAAAACAAAAACCAGTTAAGCACTCTGCCTAACTGGTTATGACTAAATTTTCAGTTGTCTCTCTACCAGCACTAAATGTCGAAGAGCCAAAAATCTGAGCCAGAATGAGGTTCGTTCTGACCCAGATTTGATTTTGCACAACTCATCAGTCCTTATTAACAAAGAGCTCATATTCCTCATGTTGAGAATACGAAGGCCATGTACCAGCTTATTGGTTTAGTATATAAAATTACTCATTATTTTCGTCATATTCCATCTCATCTTCAGTTACCCACATATGATTCTTAACTTCTTCTTGACCATCGGTTGGAGTGTAATTAACAACGTAAACAGTTCCTGTAATAGATTTATCTACTTTTGCTTCAGCTCCCATCATCCCATCCATGTGATCGGCATTCAAGATAACAGTATCGCCCTCATTTGCTACAGTCTCAGTATCTTTTAACTCTTCTTGTACTACCCATCGATGATTGTTAACCATTGGTCCCCCAGTTTTTGGCTCATAGCTTACTTCATACATTGTAGTATCAAAGGCCCCTACAACTTGAGCATTTGCACCTTTCATCCCTTCCATATGATCGCCTAGCAGTATAACATTACTTCCCACCGGGAATTTAGGGTTCGCAGCATCTTTCATTGAAGAAGGAACCATACCTTCGTGATTCATTCCCTCCATACTATTCATTTCACTAGACGCTGTAGAAGTCGATTCCTCGTTTGTGCTTTTAGAATTATTCGATTCACTTTGATTGCTACACGCTCCTAAAAATACAATAATTCCAAGACTTGCAAATACTAATTTTGTCATCTTTTTCACTGTCTTCATCCTCCTTTAATTAATCACATTTAGGTCATCTCATAAATTTGTAATCCAAAAACTTCTTTTTTAATTGTAGCTATTGATAAGTCCTTCTTAGAAAAGATTACTACAGAATTTGATAAGATATCTAAATGAACTTTTTCGACACTATCTATCGAAATCAGTTGAAAAAATATTTTTTTTGCCCAACATTCACATACTAGTTTAGCAATTTTTATCTGTTTTTGAAACAAATAACTCTCCTCCTTTATTGAAATGGTAGCTTTATAACAAATTTAGTTCCTAGACCTAATTTACTTTTTACAGTTATACTACCTTTATGCGCTTCAATAACGCTCTTTACAATAGCTAATCCGATACCTTGCCCCCCTAAAGCTCTACTTCTGGAGGGGTCAGCCATATAAAATCTATCAAAAATATGAAGTTGCTGATCTTTTTCTATACCGATGCCGTTGTCTTCAACAATTAAAAGAACATGGTCTTTATTTTTACTTATAGAAAACTTAATGGTTCCCTCCTTTTGCGTAAATTTAATAGCATTATTCAAAAGATTGATAACAACTTGGTTCATTTTATCTTTATCTGCAGATATATTGATGTTATCCCCTTGGATTTCAACATGAAGGTTTTTTGACTCAATTTTGCTGGCGAAATTTTCAATAACGGATTCAATCAACTTATATATGTTAAACTCAGTTTTATTTAAATAATCATATTTTGCTTCAATTTTGTTGATTACTTCTATATTTCCAATTAAACGAGTTAGACGATCTATTTCATCATAACAAGATTGTAGGCGCTCGGGAGTTATTTTCCAGACTCCGTCAATCATTCCTTCCACATTGCCTTTAAGGGTAGCTAATGGAGTTCTTAATTCATGTGAAATATCAGTAGTTAATCTTTTTCGAAGTCCATGCTGTTTCTCCAACTGATTACTTAAATCATTTAGGGAATCAATCAAGGAATTAATTTCAATAATTGAAGTTTCTTGTGGGATTTTATCAGCATATTCCCCACGGGTTAATTTATGTGTAAAGTCGCTTACATGCTTTAGTGGTAATCCTAATCTAGCAGAGATCCACGAAGCAAGTATAAATGATACAAGAAGAGCTGCAATAGCAACATACATTAAACTTTGTTTCATACTGGAGATAAACAAGGCATCGTGCTCAGTATAAGCAAAAGGTCCGAAATAATAAAACGTTACTTTTCCAAACTCGTTTCCATCATTAATTAACTTCTTTTTCGCTTCTATTGTTTCGTCTAGTTTCACACTTTTTTTCTCAGAAACTTTCAAGGCATTTTTTTTCAGTTTGTCCTGTGCTGACTTCAAATTTTTTCCTTTAAGTTCCCAAACCATGTTGCCTTGTTCGTCTTCTATAGAAAAATAAATATTATTTTCTAATGCTTTCTCAGAAAGTGCTGCAAGTTCCTCGCTGTTCCATGTTTCTCCACTATTTAACCACAATAAATCAATTGTATATACATACTGATTCAACAAATCTTCTTGTCGCTCTTCTACGTATTTACTAAAATGATTGTTCATCAAACTTAATGCGACTAAACTAATCGATCCTATTATTAATGTTGCGATTGCTAAAAAGGAAAGAACTAATTGAGTTTTTATCGTTCTTTTTCTCATTAGTGGCCACCAAATCTATATCCTGTACCATGGACTGTCAAAATATACATAGGTGATTTAGCATCATTCTCAATTTTATGTCTTAAGTTTTTTATATGAGAATCGATGCTCCTATCTAGTCCATCAAATTCTATTCCCTTAACTTTCTCTATCAAATCACTACGAGAAAAGACTTTATTAGGTGTGGATATTAGGGCGTGTAGAATATCAAATTCAGTTGTTGTGAGGTTTAATTCCACTTGATGTAGATAAACTTGGCGACTTTCAGGATATACTATCAATTCCCCATTACTTGAAGAAAGCTTATTAGGATTTGATAAGGTCTCAGTTCTGCGCAATACAGTTTGTATTCTCGCAACTAATTCTTTGGGACTAAATGGTTTAATCATATAGTCATCGGCACCTAACTTGAGACCAGTAAGAATATCATCCTCATCAGACTTAGCTGTTAACATTATAATTGGTACATTTGATACTTCTCTGATTTTTCTACACACAGTCAATCCATCAGTATCCGGAAGCATTAAATCTAACACAACTAAATCAGGATTATTTTTCTCGAACTTTTCCAATGCCATTGCACCACTTATTGCTTTATAAACTGAATAATGATTAGCAACTAGATAGGCATCAATAATTTCCAAAATTTTTTCTTCATCGTCCACAATAAGAATTTTCATAGACAATCATCCTTCTTAACTTATTTTCTATTTAATTTCCATTTGTCCCATCATGCCATACTCTTCATGTTCTAATATATGACAATGATACATGAAAATACCTTTATGGTCGAATTTCACAAGAAGTTCTACTGTTTCATCCGGATTTACCAGCACAGTATCTTTCCATCCCTGCTCGTTTAGTGCGGGCTGATTTCCGTCTCTAGATAAAATTTGAAACTGAACACCATGGATATGGAACGGATGAATCATTCCTCCCATCATACTATTAGTATTGTTAACTTCCCAAATCTCTTGAGTATCTAGTTTTTTAAATAAATCTATTCTTTCCATATCAAACTGCTTATTGTTGATGTTTACCATGTGAGACATTCCTCTTAAATTAATACTTTGTCTTGCTAAATCTTCCAATTTCTTTTCATCTAAAGTACTAATAGTATTTAGACTATCAGAGGGAGTAAACTCTTTGTTTTCTATCGTATTCTCAATTCTCATTGTCAAGGCAACCAAATTATTTGCTAGTAAATGAATTACCTCACCTTTTTTATAATTCTGAGTATCCACTAATATTTCTGCCCTTTCCCCGGGGGCTAAAAGTAGTTTACTAAGTTTAACAGAAGTATTCAGAAAACCACCATCTGTAGCAATTTGGTAGAATGATTCATCTTTATCCAAAGTAAAAGTGAAGTTTCTTGAATTAGATCCATTAACAATTCTATACCTCATCCATCGGTTTTTTATCTCAATATATGGATTGATAGTGCCATTAGTAAGCAACGTCTCCCCTTTTGTTCCATCAGAGTTAAAATCATTTTCATAGTTAATTTGATTAGTGGAGCTGAAAGATTTATCTTGCACAATCAAGGGAATGTCGTCGACACCATATTCGGAAGGTAAATCTAATGATTTTGAGTTGTCATCATCAATATACATCAAACCTGCTAAACCCTTATAAACTTGAGATGCTGTTTCTCCTTCCGGATGGGGATGAAACCAGAGTGTAGAAGCTTCTTGATCAACCTCGAATGTTACACTTTTTTTCTGTCCTGCTTCTATAATCTGATGTGGACCTCCATCTGCATCAGAAGCTACTTTCAAACCGTGCCAATGAAAAGATGTGCTAGCATCAAGATTATTGGTTGTATTGATAGTAACTTTTTGACCTTTTTTCAGTCTAATAACTGGTCCTAAAAAATCCCCGTTATAGCCTAATGTTTCAGTTTTTTCTCCATCCATTATTTGAACTTCTCCGTTTTGAGCAACTATATCATATATCACATTTTCTTTGCTTTTTGAAGATGGTTCAAGAACAGGGGGAATCAATAGTTGTCTCTCCGTTTGGTGTACTACCTTCAAATCAGCTTCTTGATTATCCCCCATCATATTGGACATTCTACTTGAGATTTGTCGTTGTTCTTCTTGAAAGACAACTTCAGCATGCTCCTCCTTGTTCTGCTGTTGAATCAATATGAAAACACCGCCTAGGGTCAACATTGATATTGTTGCTGCTAACCAAATATATTTATTATTCTTCAACCCATCATCTCCCATATCTATTATGTAGTTACCATAAAAAAAATATGTGGAGATTTTGTGTTGATTACCCCACATATACTTATATAGATATATCCCTAGTTACAGTATACTTTGTATTTTTTAGTAGTTGATTTAAGAATGTTAAAGTTAATTTTGAATCAGCATCGAAAGTAACTGTACCTCTAGCCAAATCAACTATTTTTACACTGACTGTTGGCTCTGCTTCCAAAGCATTTCTTACTTTTGATGCACACCTTGAGCAATTCATTCCGTCAATAACCACTATTTGCAAATATTTCATCATAAAATTCCTTCTTTCTTAAAAAAGTCGCCTATATTGGATTTACTAATCTAATCAATCTTTTAAGAATTGTCTTACAAGTATCATAAGGAAAATTTATGGAGAAACCATGTATAGAGTTTGTTTTAGAGCTTTTAAATATAGGATAGATACAGATTGATTTGTTTAGTGTATGATTGCATATCATGTACATATATCGCTAAGTATCGCGCCCAAAACATAGGTTTCGAGTTTCATGAATATCCTAACAGGTAGAAGTGCTATGATGATATTCGATAAGCATCCTAATATGAAATATAAGTTTAGAACTGCTATTTTGGATAGTTCTTCCTCCTATTCAAATAAATAATTGTTCTACATAAGAATTTCACAATCCTCTCTACCCTCCTCTACTACCAAGTGAAAATCCATTTCAACTAATACCAAAAACCTACATTGGGATTCCAAAGGATTTTTGAGTTCAAAAAAACATGAAATGCCTCTCAGAAATCCGTCCATTGGATTCAACATATACTTATGCACAAAAAGCAGTGAATAAATTTAAAAAACTGGTTTTTCTATATATCTCAATTTGAAAAAGTAGAATATAGAGGAACTTTCTTACCATAAGAATTCACATATTTAATATGATGATTCACCAAACTTATAATGCTTTATAATTCGTATTTTTCAACAATTGATTAATAACGCTAATTGATAAATCTGTCTTTGTTGCAATAGTTACTAAACCTTCTTCGAGATTTACTTTCCTAACAGAAATTGAGGGATTCTTTTCTAATGCATACTTAATTTCTCCGGCGCATCCTAGACAAGCCATTCCACTAATAAATAAGGTCTGTAAATGTTCAGTCATAAGACAATCACCTTTCCTATTTGACTTTGAAGTTTTTTAAGCGAAGTGAATTTAAAAGTACTGTTATTGAGCTAAAACTCATAGCAACTCCTGCAATTAACGGGCTTAATAAAGGCCCCCAAAAAATGTTCAAAACATCCATCGCTATTGGAACACTTAACATGTTATAAGCAAATGCCCAGTACAAATTTGACTTTATATTCCAAATTGTTTTTTGCTTAAATCAATCGTGGACATTAGCAATTGCAGATCGTTGTTCATTAATATTATATCCGCAGATTTCATCGCTATATCAGTACCAGAACCCATCACAAAACCTATATCCGCTTGAGCGAGGGCAAGTGCATCGTTTATCCCATTACCTACCATTGCAACCTTATGTTCTTTTGACTGCAACATTTTAACATAATGGGCCTTTTCATGAGGTAATACCTCACTAATAACGTTGGCGATCCCAACTTGATTAGCAATTGCCTGTGCAGTAAGTTTACTATCACCCGTGAGCATAACCATATTGAGGCCAAGTTTATTCAACTTCTGAATTGCTGATGCACTTGCTGGCTTTACAGTGTCTTCAATCGCAATTATTCCGAGAAATATACGATCATTTGCAATATACACTGGTGTCTTTCCTTTAGATGCTAAATTATCTGAGATTAACTTAAATTTACTAATGTCTATATTCAACTGTTTAAAGAATTCTTCATTTCCTAAACTTACTTCGGTACCTTTCAAAATAGCATTAATGCCCAATCCAGGGAAAGATTCGAATATACTAGGTTCAACCAAATCAATCCCCACGATTTTGTCTTCTTTTACAATTGCCTCCCCAAGTGGATGCTCGGTTGCTTTTTCAGCAGAGGCCGCTAAAAACAAGAGAAGGTTTTTATCCATATTTTCTGCAAGTATTATATCTGTTACCACAGGTTTTCCTTTTGTAATCGTACCAGTTTTATCAAATAATATTGTTTTTACGTGGTGAGTTGTTTCTAAAGCTTCACCACTTTTAATTAAAATACCATTTTCAGCGCCTTTTCTCATACCAACCATAATAGCTGTCCGTGTAGCTAAACCGAATGCACAAGGACATGCTATAACTAAAACTGAAATGAAGACTGATAATGAAAACGAAATACTTTGTCCGGATAGTGCCCAAAGTAGACTAGATCCAATCGCAACTACAATAATGATATATACAAAGTAACTTAATATGATATCAGCCAGTTTTTCGATTGGAGCTTTCAAAGATTGTGCATCATCCACTAGTTTGCTTATTTGAGCTAAAGTGGTGTCATTACCAATATGAGTTGTTTCATATCTTATTACGCCATTTTTGTTTATACTGGGTCCTATTAATCGGTCATTAGCTTTCTTTTCAACAGGAAGATTTTCACCAGTAGGCATAGATTCTTCAACTAAAGTCTTACCTCTTCTTACAATACCATCCAGGGGCAAACGTTCTCCTGGTTTTGCTATGATCAAATCTCCTACTAAAACTGATTCAATAGGAACAGTCTGTTCCTTATTATGCCTGATAGTTTTCGCTTTATTTGGGAGTCATCCTCATTAATTTTTGTAGTGCTTCAGATGTCTTATCTTTCGGTCTTATCTTTCGTCACCAACTCCAGGTATTTCTGTAGTCTGATTAGCGTTAATATCACTGCTGATGCTCCAAAGTAGAGCTCTTTTGTATAGAGATAATTTCCGAATATAATCTGTATTGTTGCAAAGGTGCCGTATAAAAAAGCAATACTTGTACCTAAAGCAATTAATGTATCCATATTCGGATGTTTTTTCATGAGTGCGGAAAATCCAGTTTTATAATAGTCTTTATTGGCCAATATAACCGGAGTGGTAAATATCAATTGCGTCAGCGAAAAAAAACTAGGGTTTGTCGTAGAATCAATTATTTCAAATAGGGGTAACTCAAGTATATTTGCACTAGCAACATATAGAACAGGAATTGTAAATAGCATTGACGTGATAAATCTTCGCCTTAGCTTCTGTTGCTCTTGTTCTTTTGTTTTATAAATTACTTGTTCCTCCTCTTCAGAAAGAGCATATAGCTGATATCCAAGAGTTTTGACAACATCACTTATTTTTGCAACCGCTGAAGGGTCAGTTGATATTACCGAGAGTTTTTCTGCTTCAAAATTTACGTAGGCATATCTGACATAAGTCATTGATTTAACAGCACTTTCAATTTTGTTAGCGCATGACACATAATTCATTCCGCTTATTCCAAATTCCTTTATCTCAGTTTTTTTTCGAATCTCAGCGTCATAACCAATATCTTGAATAGCTGTTATAACTGTATGATTAAACAAAACACCTTCATCATATTCCAATTTTAGAACCTCAGTTGTTAAGTTAACTTTAGCAAAATATACTCCATCCAACTCATTAATTTTTTTCTCTATTGTTGTTGCGCAAACTGCACAAGTCATTCCATAAAGATTATATTTTGTAATCATTAAATTCCTCCGTGTCAGAACGTTTAACCAATCCATTTAGATAGTAGCTTACTTCTGAGATACAATCTTCATCCATTCCAGAAAGTAACCTTTGTATTTCGGTTTCTAAAAATTCTTGCTTCATAATCAGTGAAGTGTAGTATCTTTGGTTATTTGAAGTGTTAAACGTGATCACATTTTTATCTAACAACCTTCTTATTAACGTTTTTGTTGTGGAGGGATGCCAACTATTACGCTATTGCATTCCATGTGTTATTAAACCACATGTTACTGGTTCATATCTCCAGATAAACTTTAAAACATCTAACTCTGAATTCGACACCTGTATTTTGTGTTCAACCAAGACCATCCCTCCTTAGGCTATTCATAAAGTACGTTCTTCTTTACTAAACAAATGATAAATTGTTGTCAAAATAGAGACACTTATAGTAACAATTAATAAAAAGCATAAAAAGAAAAATGTTTCCGGTAAAAAACTGATAATTGGATCTGTACGATAGTCAAACATCCAATCATCATTGTCAAAAAATACTTGATGAAAAAGCACAAATGCTTTATCAAAAAACAAAAGTGCTATTACACAGACTGATATTATCATCCACTTGATTAAACTAGTGATTTCTCTGACTTGATCACGCGTTACTAGTTTTTTTCTGTTTAAGTACAAAAGAACGCTGCTCGTAGAGAGAAGTAATGAGTAGTTAAGCTGGAATAAAAATTTAACATCTTTAAAATGATTTATACCGCGATCTGAGACGTATAGATTATCAAAAACCAATTCTTTTTGAAAAGGATTATTTAAATAGCCCATTAAATTTCTAAAATCTTGATTAACTTGAGATCTATTCCAGTTTTGAAAATTTATATCGCTTTGAAAGAATAAATTGATTTTGAGCAAACCAGGAAAGTTGATTGTCAATGTAATCGCGAGGGATATAGCAAAGACAAAAAATAATAGAAATAGCATGCTTTTTTTCATTAAATTAATATTTATATTAGATCACTCCTTTTAATATAATGATAAAAAATACTTGTGTAGAAAATGTGTAACAATGTATCTGTCAAAAAGTCTACATAAAATTTCCATAATAGCCTGCTATAGTCAAAATAAGTTCAATAGGAAGGAGGGAAAAATTTGAGAGAACCCTACGACAGAGTATTTATTTCGTTTGGCCCATTTACTATTTATTGGTATGCCGTTTTCATAGTGTTTGGGATCATAATCGGATATTTTGTTGCTAATAGAAGAGCAAAGCGTGCGGCATTGCCTGAGGATACAATTGTTGACCTGTTGTTATATGGATTGCCAGTTTCTATTATATCGGCCAGATTATACTATGTCCTTTTTGAATTACCTTTGTACATTGATGATCCTTTAAGTATCTTTAAAATTTGGGAAGGTGGTCTAGCAATACATGGTGGATTAATTGGTGCTGTATTGACAGGGGTTATTTATTGCAAGAAGAAAAATCTTTCTTTTTGGAATGTTGCTGACGTAGTTGCTCCCAGTATAGTAATTGGACAAATCATTGGACGATGGGGAAATTTTATGAATCAAGAGGCCTATGGAGAAATTGTAGACATAGAGTTCCTGCAATCTCTGAAACTCCCATCTTTCATAATTGATCAAATGTATATTGATGGGGCCTACCATCATCCGACTTTTTTATATGAGTCTTTATGGAATATAGGAGTACTCATTATTTTGCTTCTGGTGTCTAGAAATAGAATGTTCTTTGGGCAAATATTTTTAATTTATGTTTCACTATATTCCGTCGGGAGATTCTGGATTGAAGGATTACGGACCGACAGTTTAATGCTAACAGCAAACTTGAGAATTGCTCAAGTCCTGTCCATAGTCCTGTTAATTGGCTCTATATTAACTTACATCTATCTCAAAAAATCTAAGGAGGAAGATTTACATGGAAGCATTACTTAATTTCTTACCACTACTATTATTACTAATTTGCCCTATCTCAATGATGTTTATGCATAAAGGGCACGGACATGCTGGGCATCATCATATGCATGAAGAAGATCATTCAAAACACACTGGTTCCGAACATGATATAGCTAGTTTAAAAATCCAAACTGAGCAATTAAAAGAAGAAGTTGCTACTCTAAAGAACTTAGTTAAGGAGCGATGACAATGCAGTGGTTATTACTTTTATTATGTCCGATAATGATGATATTTATGATGAGGGGTATGCACTCAGGATCGCATAATGAAAAAGATGACGAACAATTGAAACAGGATCTTGAAAATTTAAAAGAGCAAAATGATATCTTAAGTAGTGAACTAAGCGATTTGAAATCACGGTTAAAATAAGTTAAAGGAGTGTGATTTATATTTCACACTCCTTTAAAATTCACTAAATTCATGGTTCAGAATAGAAATGGTTCTATCAAAATATTTAGTCTAACTTTACTCTTTATAAAACGAATAAGGCATGCGTGGTTTATAACCTTTCTTTATGTATTTCTGACACCAAAGAAAATGATCCATATCATTCCATCCACTCGATGCATTCCACCAGGAGTCCATAACATTCCTTGGTGTATGGACTACTCCATACACCAAGAAATTCTAGAAGTAAGATTTATTGTTTCTTTTTTAAGTGCAAATAAAACCATTATCTCCGATGAATATAAGGAAAATAGCTTTTTAGATAACATTTCTAGGTTATGAATGGATAGTAATCACTCTATCCGCAATTTTCTTCAACGAAAAGTTACTAAAATAGAAACATGAGCAGCATTAATGTGATGATTTTCTTCTTGATGTTATCAGGACATTCAATAGCAATGAGCACCATTATAAATGTGGGGACTACGTGTAAAAAAAAGAAAGATTGATTTCTAATTCTGCCAAAATGCTTATTTATACTATAATTAAACGTATTAATTTTAACTTCTTTGTCCAGAATAACTACCGAACTAGTTCACCACTTGGATAATGAGATATCGGGGCTAAAATTGTAAAATCTTTGCCAAATTTCTTCATAAAATTAGCATGTTTCTCCAAATCTGTAAACAGAATGTATCGCAAGTGATCATGCAAATTTTGATTACGCATATAATGTGGTCTATTAAATTGTGCTCGTATTTCCTCTTCACGTTGATTTGGTGATACGATATACATCATCAAATTTTCTTGATGAATCGAATACAAATCATCCATTCGATTCATCCCAGAAATTATTGATGTCGACTTTTCAACCTCAAAAGCACACACCGGTTCCCCATTTTTTGAAAACCAAATAACATCAATCAAACCAATTGTCCTACTTAACGAAATTGGTAATTGATAGATTTTTTCCGGTAACAGAGGTAAAGAAACATCTCCTAAGCGATTCCCATCTACCATTCTATTATGATCATTTGAGGCAATCCACGCATGATAACCTATCTCATTACCTAAAGTAGCTAAGATATATTGGATTTTTTGGTGTACATTTTTGGAATCTTCTTTTTCCAGCTTCTTTTTTATTAATTTCTGAGTGTTACTTTCTGAAATTCTGATATACTCCTCTTCATTTTCGCGAACAATATAGTTTAGTTTACCAATATCAAATAAAAAAGCTGAAATAGCACCCAAATCTTTCGAAAATTGTCCTCCTCTGCAGTTGAGCTCAATCATACCATCACGAAGTTTAAAATAGTCTTCCCATTTACCTAAGCGAATTTTTGAACCCGTTAGATAATTATATCCATTGACAATAGCTGTGTTAAAAGGAGGAAAAATGGTGGGTTCAAGAAAATATAAAATGTTTGCGACAGCGGGACCAAGCCCTCTGATTTTCTTTTCTGTTAGAATATTTACAGTTAATAACATTTTTATTTCTTGATTAGCTTTAAGAATTTGATCAAGACAATGTGAAAAAGCTAACTGATTTTCCCTATTTTCATAAATATCTGGAATTCTCAATTTAGGTTTCCACATAAATGCATGTTTGGCTCCTTTAAAAATTTCTGTTTGTTCTGCAATTACATCCATTATGTCCTCTAATGCTGAATTTTTAAAGTCTGTTGGAAAGGTTCCGTTATTGACATGTTTGATAAATAGTTGTACATATTTTCTAACTCTTTTAAACGCTCTCAAGCGTTTTTCACTTTTTATAAACCAAGTTTGATAAAGTAAATTTTCGCGTGTTTTGTATTGATTAAATACATCTGTTAAATAAGTATTATCCACTGTAATGATAACCACCATCCCTATTAATATCAATTATTAATATTTTTATAACCTAGTCATCTCTAATAAAACGTGCTACATGCAACATTCCTAATATAATCAATTATAACGATAGTAGTTACTTTGGCCTGATATCTATGACTTTTCTTATTAAAAGTCTAGTTCGGCTCCATTCTGTAATCAATGTAAATGTAGGATTTGTATTATTTATTAGTCATACTAATAAATTAATGGATTCTCTTCTATTCCTAAAATTTCAACAATCAATTTATGAGGTAAACATATACTCATTTCCCCTGGTCTACTAATCCAGCCTGTATGAACAGCAATTTGATCAGGACTATTATCTTCTTTTACCCTAATTTTCCCTGGAGCTACTTCAATAATATTGTATTTCCCTTTTTGAGGATAATATGTTTTTTCTAAAGACTCACTAACTTGTGATAAGTTAAATTTGTCTACGACTTCTCCATCTATTTTAACAACTGCAATTACATCTTTACTTTCTCTATTATTTTCATTTTTATTAGTATCAAATAGTAAATATGGTAAAAATGATGCCATAATGACTCCAATAATAATGAGATAGTCCCAAGGTTTCGTAAGTCTCAATATTTTATCCACTAAATTCGTTCTCCTATATTAACTTTTGATATCATACTTTACAGTTGTGTGAATTTTATGTAGATATGTTTCTACTCCACAAAATCTCCATAAGTTTTAGTTATTTTAAATCTGTCTATTAAATTGAAATGTAGCATATGGATCCTATTACTTTTTGTATAGTAATTCCAATTTCAGTTCCTAATAGAACCTGTAATACACATAAAAATAGAGAGGAGAATATTTGTAAAATATTTCTTCACAATTAAAAATAAGGGAAGTGAAAAATCAATTTGAAAAAAATAATTATATCTACCTCGGTCATTGTGTTTTCGCTATTTTTTAGTAATAGTATATTAGTTAAAGCGCAGACTATTGAGGAAAAAATTAAAGAAAAAAATGATAAAATTGAAACGATTGTGAAAGATCAAAAATCAGCTAAAATTTATCTTACTGATTTAGATAACAAAATAACTCAGCTAGAAAATGAATATCAAAAAGTGCTAAAGGAAAAAAACACATCTGAGAAAAAACTTACCGAAATTAATCAAAAAATTACTACTCTTGAGGAAAAAATACACCTTAGAAATAAACTTATCGAAGAACAAGCTCGGAATGCACAAGTAAATCAAAAAAGTGACTCTATAATATCTGTCATGGTAAACGCTGAATCATTATCAGATGCAGTCACAGCAGCCTTTGGTATGACTAAGCTTATTTCTGCTAGTAATGAGATTATGCAGGCTCAGATAGATGATAAAGAAAGTTTAGATGAATTAAAAAAAGAAGCTGAGAAAAAAGTTATAGATGCGGAAAAGGAAACTCGCTCTCTCGAAGAGAAAGAAAAAAATCTTATAGAAGCTAAATTGAATCAAAGTATAAAAATTAATGAGATATCCGCTTCTTTGGCGACAGAGCAATCCGAGAAAGAAAAATTTGAAAATCAAAAACAAGAAGCAGAAAAAAGAAGGGAAGAGGAACTTAAAGCCCTAGCAGAGGAAAAGAAAAAAGAAGCAGAAGCTGCGGCTATTTTAAAAGCTCAAGAGGAAGAATCTGCATCTATTATAAAAGATCAGAAAAACGAAGTATCACAAATAGATGGTAACGAAGACATAGGAACAGATCAAGGAAATACTGATACGCAGGAAGAAAAACAGATCACAAATGAAACTTCGGATAAAGAATCTAACTCAGTTAATCAAGATGAGTACCAAGACAACAATAATTCTTCCAATAATAATCAGGTTCAAAGCCCTAGTTCTTCTGGTTGGGGCGCACCCGTAGCCAACATTATTGTCACAAGTCCATTTGGTGGAAGAGCTGATCCTACTGGATTCTCTGGATCTTTTCACGATGGTATAGATATGGGTGGAACTTCGTCAACGCCTATCATGGCATCTAGATCAGGAACTGTAGTGCAGGCATCCTTTGATGGATCCGCAGGTAATTACATTATTATTGATCACGGAGATGGCTACTACTCATATTACCTTCACCTAAGTAATTTTATTGCTACACTAGGCCAATCAGTGAGTGCTGGCCAGACCATTGGCACCATGGGGACTACAGGAAATTCAACTGGAGTTCATTTACATTTTGGAATAGCGACTAGCTCAAATTGGTCTGGATTCGTAGATCCTGCTCCATTTCTAGGAATCTAAAAATGATAAAAAGAATCAAGCGTATTTTTTTAAATTTACTTTTAATTACCATTTTTCTTATAGGCTTAGTTTTAATATTTAATTTTCAAATTCGATCTTACTTACTGAATAAACAAGTTCAACAATATGACATAGCAAATTATTCAAAGAAAGATTTGGAAGACAATCTGAAAAGGAAAGGAAACTTTGACTTTGATTCTGTTGAATCTATTTCAAATGAGTTAGTATTAAAAGCACAATTTAAAAATAGTGATTTACCTATAATAGGTGGTATCGCTATACCCGATGTAAAATTATCTTTACCCATATACAAAGGCTTAGACAATATTTCACTACTTTCTGGGGCTGGTACAATGAAATCAAATCAGCAGATGGGAGAACGAAATTATGCTTTAGCAAGCCATAGTGCTAAAGATAAAACTATATTATTTTCTCCATTAGAGTTTATTTCTCTAAAAGAAAAAATATATGTAACAGACTTAAAGAATATTTATATTTACCAAGTGTCTTTGAAAGAAAAAGTGGATCCATCAAAAGTAGAAGTCATTGATGATATTCCTAATAAAGAAATGATCACTCTTGTTACATGCGGGGATTTGGAAGCTGTAACGAGATTGATTGTACAAGGCACACTGATCGATACAGTTGAATTTAAGAATGCTAATCAATATATCCAATCTTTATTTAGCTAATATAAAAAGTCTTATCAGTCCTGACAGATTACGAGTAGTACTTTTTATCAAAGAAAGAAGGTGCTTTCTAAATTCAAATTGTTTTATGGTCATAATAAATTAAATAGGGAAACGAACGCGATTATAAGTTCGTTTCCCTATTTTTTATGAGTGTTTTTAATCTAATTGAAAAGAGCCCTTTTTGATCCAACCTCAAGAAAATTTTGAAAAAATCTTACTATGGAGCTAACTAGTAACGCACCCTATTTAATCAATTAGGAATTTGCTCATCTCCCCCTTGTCGTTCTATAGTTTCTAGGGAAGATTCAGACTGTGATTTTCCTAAGGAATATCCTCGTAATGACCGCAAGTAGCAATATTAATAATTGATTCCAAAACCATAAAGCAAAATTTATTTCCTACACTACTAGCAAATAACCTAGAATCACTGACCAAAAAAATTCAGCTGATTAGTATTTTCTTCATATCCCATAAACCTAAGTCTAGAGCCCGTGCCATTAAATAGATACATAGGAAACTAAAAAGAAACGCATGCCATAGATTAAACATTCTCGACGAGTAATCTGCTTTGAGAGAAAGAAAGTCGGTACCACTACAAGTGATTGTATGTCACTATATATATGCGGATAAACTGATTTTGTTGTATTAACAAAGGTTCGATTAAAATAAACTCCGTTAAAAATCTTTGCTAAGAATTTAGTAAAAAAAGTTGATTCTATCGTTTGAACAGTGTTTCGAATCCCTTACGTCAAGTAGAACAATGTGGGGAGAATAAGTGCAGCCGTCATTAATAACGCTAATAGTGCATAAACAGTAAGTTTTAGCAGCATTCGACTAAATTCCGCAATTCGAAGATGCCTTCGATACCCCACAGCAAAAAAGAATAGAACTGAAAAAAAGTAACCATATATGCAATATAAAAATTCGAAACAATCAACAGAAAAATTCACACAATGTACCGCTTCAGCAGAATGTTCTTTTCAATGAAAAAGTGGATCTCGTCAATAATTAATGGTAAAAGAAAAAAGCATCCAGCCAAATAACATTTAAAAAATAGCCAGCCATTATACCAGAAAACATATAATTCAAAGCTTGCAACAGAACCCCTATTTTCAATCACTTCTGGTTTGTCATCCAGTCGAATTTTTTCCCTTTTTGATTCGATTTGGGAATTTCCTTGTTTTTCTTTTGAACGAAGATTCCCTCGTTGCGCTAACCGATGTATTAACGTATCCTGACTTACATCTAAAAAGAAAACAGCGCCTAAATTTTGATTCTGACTTTGTAGGTAAGCTTCGAGCATTTTTGCTTGCTGAAGGGTACGTGGGTAACCATCTAGAACAAAGCCATTTTCAACATCTTTTGCTTGTAAGCGACTCTTAACCAATGAGTTTATCCACTCATCTGGAACTAGCTCTCCTTTATTCATATATTCTTGCACTCTGAGTCCGAATGTATCTTTCTCCTTGGTTGCTTCTCGTAACATTTCACCAGTTGAAATAGCCGTCAGGTGGTACTCCTCTGCGATTCTTTTAGCTTGGGTGCCTTTCCCAGCACCAGGTAACCCTAAAAGGACCAGCCTCATAATTTTTCCTCCTTATAAACTAAAAAAGGAAGAGATGATTTTTTAAATTATTTCATCTCTTCCTTTCCTGTGAAACTATTGTATTTTTACACGATAAGGTCATTCAATTATTTCATGTGCCAAATAACTGTTTATTTTGGCTCTAATTTCAATGTCATAGCATTGATGGCAACAATTACAGTCGAAAGTGACATCAAGACGGCACCGACTGCTGGAGTTAATGTTATGCCAATTGGTGCTAGTATTCCTGCAGCTATTGGGATCGCGATAAAGTTATACCCTGCTCCCCAAACAAGATTTTCTTTCATCTTACGTGTGGTCTTCTGAGCCAACTCGATAAAGGATTCAATGTCGCCAGGGTCTGACTGTGTCAAGATGACATCGGCTGAATCCAATGCTACTTGAGTTCCGGCACCAACAGCTATACCAACGTCTGCTAATGCAAGAGAAGGTGCATCGTTGACCCCGTCACCGACCATGATAACTTTCTTTCCTTCTGCTTTAAGTTTTTCAACTAATTCATATTTGTCTTGAGGAGATTGATTAGCTAGATAATCAATACCTAAAATTTCTGCAGCTCCTTGAGCCGCTTTTTCATTGTCACCCGTTGCCATAATCGGCTGAATCTTGTTCTTTTTAAGGGCTTGTATTAAGTCTTTACTTGTCGGTTTTAATTCATCCCCTAAAGCTACAGCACCGATTGCTTCGTCGTTTTCTACTAAGACACTGAGGGTTGCTCCTTTTGGAATATCCATATCCAGATTACGTCTATATGCTTTTTGACTGATTAATTGATAACGATGTCCGTTAGCTTGACCTTCTACACCAGCGCCAGAAATAACATCAATCGAATCAAAACTTACTGGACGTATCCCTTGCTGTTCTGCGTAACTAATAATTGACTGAGCGATAGGGTGACTAGATCCACCTTCGATACCTGACAATAAGGCAACGATTTCATCTTTCGTATATTTATCATTAAAGAGTTCAACATCTAATACTTTAAACTCACCAGTTGTTAAAGTTCCAGTTTTATCTAAAACTATAACATCTGCGTTTGTAGTCAACTCCAAAGCGTCCCGGTCTTTCACTAATAATCCCCGACTGGCCCCTAAGCTGGTACTACGAGCAGTCACCAATGGAATAGCCAGCCCCAGGGCATGCGGACAAGCAATAACTAATGTGGTGACTGTAAAAATAACTGCCGTTGGTACATCAGCTATAACCATCCATATGACAAGGGCAATAAGAGCTACAATAACCGCAATATAAAAGAGCCATCCTGCAACTTTTTGTGCAAGATTTTCTGCTCGTGAAGATTGGCCTTGAGCTTGACTGATTAATGCCTGAACCTGAGAAATGAAGGACTTATCGCCCGTCTGTTTTATTTCCACATAGAGGACTCCGCCACCATTGGTTGATCCACCGATGACCTCATCTCCGGGATTTTTTTCAATTGGTTTCGATTCCCCAGTCACAAGCGCTTCGTTTACACGTGATTCGCCACGCTGGATCGTTCCATCTGCTGGAACATTTTCTCCGGCTTGAACACGAATCAAATCACCTACTTGCAAGTCAGCAACTGGACGAGTCTCAATCGAATCGTCTTCTAAAACAACATGAGCATCTTTCGGCACCAACTCAGCCAATGCTTTTTGCGCGTCCCCTGCTTCACCCAATGCCTTCATTTCAATCCAGTGTCCTAATAACATGATTAAAATTAACGTTGTAAACTCAAAGAAGAAGTCCATGACATGTTCTCCGGTCACATATCGAGCGGCCACTGCGTAAACACTATAGGCATAAGAAACCGTTATTCCCAAAGTAATCAAGGACATCATGCCTGGAGCTTTTGAATTAAACTCATCTTTCGCACCCATGAAGAATGGTCTTCCGCCAAAAATGTATAGAATTGTTGCCAATACAGCTGCTACAACGTCTGCATAAGGAAAGATAATTTGGAAAGGCAACTGAATATCCATCATAGGAGTAATGAGTAAGATTGCAATTCCTAATGGGAGTGACTTCAAGAAAATCTCCTTAAAGCTACCGTGATGGTGGTGGGCATGCCCTCCCATTGCGCCATGATCCATTTCACTGTGATCCATCGCACTATGATTCATCTTGCTGTGATCCATCTGACTATGTTCCATTTCATTATGGTCGTGTTTTGAGTGATCCATGTCGCCGTGATTATGATGACTATGTGACGAATGTTTTTTGTTATTCCTCATTTTTAATTCCTCCTTATTATATTAGAGACTGATTTTAAAGTTTTAGAACTTTCTCATCTAACACTGCATATAATTCTCATGAAAAGGGTTCTATACTTTATCTCTATCTACTATCTATGAATAAATGGTATTCGTACTTTATGCACTTAATACTGAATAGTTAGTTTCTGCTAAAGCAGCATTGAGCGTTTCGGTATCAATCTCTGTTTGACTTTCAAGTACTGCTTTTTTAGTCGCTAAATCAACCTCTACAGATTCAACCCCTTCAATAGCTGAAAATCTTTCTTGTACCGTGTTCGCACAACCTGCACATTTTACGCCATCTAATAAGACTTCTTTTTTCATTATTTTATTCCCCTTTTTTTTTTTTTATCTTCTCCTATTATATAGAATAGGAAGAAGTTTAAATTCCAGATAAGCTACGTGTTTTCTAAACAACTGCTGGTTTGAATCGTCTTAAGCGTAATGCATTTAATAAAACAGAAGTAGAACTAAAAGTCATTGCCCCTGCTGCAATAACCGGGCTAAGCAATGGACCGCCAAAGGCATAAACTACACCCATCGCGAAGGGAATACCTAAAATATTGTACGCAAATGCCCAAAACAGGTTTTCCTTAATGTTTCGGATGGTAGATTTACTCAATTCCACAGCCGTAGGGACATCCATGAGGTCACTACGCATTAGGACAATATCTGCTGATTCCATCGCTACATCCGTACCAGATCCAATGGCAATTCCTACATCGGCTTGCGCAAGTGCAGGAGCATCATTAATTCCATCGCCTACCATACCTACTTTTTTGCCTTCATCCTGCAACTTTTTCACTTCGTTAGCTTTATCTTCCGGCAAAACTTCGCTCAATACACGGTCGATTCCCACCTGTTTTGCAATTGCTTCTGCCGTTCGTTTGTTGTCACCAGTAATCATGGCTACTTCAATGCCCATCTTATGCAACTTTTCAATGGCTCGTAGGCTGCTCTCTTTTACCGTATCGGCGACCGCAATGATTCCGAGAATTTCACTACCTCTGGAAATGTACATTGGCGTTTTACCTTGACTAGCCAATTCATCGGATACCTTCGCCAACTTGCCTAGTTGGACATTTCGCTCATCCATCAGTTTTCGGTTACCCAACGAAAGGGTAGCTCCGTCGATTTTTACCTCGATTCCATGACCCGGAATCGCCTCAAAAGCTTCAGTTTTCTTCAGAGACAATCCTTTTTCTTCTGCATCCTTAACTATTGCTTCCCCTAGTGGGTGTTCAGAACCTTTCTCACCGGAAGCCGCCAACATCAAGAGTTCCTCTTGAGAGATCCCTTTTGCAGTAATAATATCTGTTACCTTAGGCTTTCCTTCTGTAATGGTTCCTGTCTTGTCAAAAACAATGGTCTTCAGTTTATGAGTTGTTTCCAATGCTGTCCCACTCTTAATCAATACGCCATGTTCGGCACCTTTCCCTGTTCCAATCATGATTGCTGTAGGGGTAGCTAACCCGAGTGCACATGGGCACGCAATCACCAGTACCGAAATGGCTATGGTCAACGCGAATACCCCTGTTTGTCCAGCAAAGTACCACGCAAGCGCAGAAAGGATTGCAATCGCAATAACGATTGGTACGAAGTAACCGGAAATAATATCTGCCATCTTAGCAATCGGAGCTTTAGATCCTTGCGCGTCTTCTACTAGTTTAATAATCTGAGATAGTGCGGTATCTTTCCCAACTTTTGTGGCTCGATAATGAATCGTACCGTTTTTGTTGATACTTGCTCCAATAATCGCGTCCCCTACCGATTTTTCTACGGGGATACTTTCACCAGTTAACATGGATTCGTCTACCGACGTCAACCCCTCTGTTACCATACCGTCCACAGGCATTTTTCCACCTGGGCGCACAACAACGATGTCACCCACTGCCACTTCATCAATCGAAATCTCTATTTCCTTTCCGTTTCGTACTACCAGTGCTGTTTTTGGAGCCAATCCCATCAGTTTCTTAATGGCTTCAGATGTCTTCCCTTTAGTCAGGGTTTCTAAATACTTCCCTAGAACAATTAGGGCTAGAATAACAGCCGCTGTTTCGTAATACAATTCGTTGGCATAAGATGCCTCTCCCAAGAAAATCATGACCGTTGCAAATACACCGTAAAGGAAAGCGGCACTTGTTCCCAAAGCGATTAATGAGTCCATGTTGGGATGTCCCTTAAACAACGCTTTGAATCCAGTCTGGTAAATTTTTTTATTGACCACGACAACCGGAAGCGTCAGCAAGAGTTGAATGATAGCAAAATTTTCCGGATTCATCATCGGATCGATAAAAGCAGGTAGGGGCGCATTTACCAAATGACCCATTGCGATATAAAGTAATGGGGCTGTAAAGATGGCCGAAATCAAAAATCTCTTCCAGAGGCTCTTGATTTCATTCTGTTTCTTTTCTTGGTCTAAGTCCACCGTGTCCGCAGTTGCTCTCTCTTCATGTGCCTCATATCCCGAATCGGATACGGCCTGAGTGATATCGGAAATATTTAACCTACTTGGATCATACTCTACCACCATTTTTTCCGTGGCTAAGTTTACCGATGACGTATTTACTCCGGTAAGTTTATGAGTAGCTTTTTCAATGGTTTGTGCACAAGAAGCACAAGTCATACCTTCAAGATTAAAAGTCTTCCTTACGGTATTAGGTATTGCAGCATATCCTGCATCTGAAACGGCTTTTTGAATGTCAGCCTCCGAAAGTGACGCCTCATCAAACTGAATGCTCATTTTTTCCGTTGCAAAATTCACATTAGCGATTTTTACGCCTGATAACTTCTGGGTCGCTTTTTCTACTGTTTGGGCGCAAGAAGCACAAGTCATGCCTTCTATGGTAAATGTTTTATTTTCCATCTTTTATTCCATTCCTCTCATCTTCATTCCATGGTGTTTCATATTGCATTCACATTGCCCTGGCGCACAGTGGCAACTAACTTCTTCTACAGCAGATTTTTTTTTCATTTCCAAAGCTTTTTCCAAGCGCCGTATATCATCGAAACTCAAGATGTGATCTTCAATTAAACCTTCAATTACATAACCTACCTCTTTATTGCAAATCCGACTAAAAACATCATTTGTGTAATCTTTTATGGTCTCATTTTCCTCAATTTTTGCGGAATAGATATACTTCTTCCCTTCTTGCTCAGTAGACAATGCACCTTTCTCTACCAATCGGCCTAATAGCGTTTTGATTGTAGCCTGTTTCCAATTCATTTTGTCTTCCAAAATAGCGATAACTTCTTTACTGGTGACTTTTTTATTTGCCCATACCACGCGCATGACTTCCCATTCAGCATCTGTTACGTGGGGCGGTAAGACTGTAGCAACCATCTTTCACCCTCCTCGTTTACACTCGTAAACTGTTTATTATAAGATCAATTTACATGTGTAAACGCAATTTGTCAACAACTTATTTCTATAAAAAAATCAAAGTTTTTGTCTCCTTAAAACGGCTGAATCAAGAGTAAACTCAAAAGAAGCGTTGGCAACTAGCTTCAAATGAGCAAAAAGCTAGATACAAAAATCTGATCTCCTCCTACCCCGCTGTTGACTGGAGTTACAAAGAAAAGAAGTATCTGCTTTGATTGTGTCAGTTAGATATAGATACCTTTGAAACATTTGAAGTGATACTAGATAAAATTAAACATAGCAATGAAAAAAGAGCGAATCTATGAAAGATTCGCTCTTTTTTTATTTTGTTACTTCAGTGCGACATAATTCTGGCATGCCAGCTGTAAGATAGTTTCGTGCAAAATCTAGCTCAGTGATCCATTTCTCAATGTGATCTTTCTGGATGATCAGCGGCATACGATCGTGGATAGATGAAACCGATTCATTAGGCTTGGTCGTCATTATGATCGATTCCGTTTCAAAACCTGCACCAGTTTTATGAATGCGATAAAAGCCGCCTAAATAAAAAACGTCACTCTCACTTGAAGTAAACAATAGTTTCCGCTTTTCGGAATCCCATTCGTAGAATCCAGAAAGAGGGAATACACAACGTGTTTCTCTGAAGGCTTTTGAGAAAGTTTTCTTTTCTTCCACTGTCTCCGCCCGTGCATTGATCATGAGCTGGCCTTTTTTAAATCCATGGAATCCCCACTTGGTAACGCCAGGAACAATTTTTGATTCCTGGTTGACTGCTAAGGTCACAACATGATTTGAAGGGAAAATTTCATTGTATCCAACTCGAATTTGCTTGCTGGTAGCATTGGGAATCACTTGATCATAATAGTCTTTCAATTCTCTTGATGATAAATCAAAAAAATATCTTCCACACATATTCTCCCTCTCCTTTTCTGATCTGTTTAAAAAACGTGTGTCAGAGAGCCATTCTAAGGCAATTTCAAAGTCAAATGATGGACAATGATCTTCAATCGTCGTCTGCAAAGTCCTGATAATACTCATTTTTGATTAACTCAATCTCTTTTTCTATTTTCCTCTCTTTTTTCTTTTGCTTGTTGCGAGAAGATTTTCCGTCCTGAAAATAGTCAACCTTGAACCATTTTTCCTCTTTTTTTATAGATACGTGTCGAACGTCTGTCCAATAAATCGCTTGTTCATTCAATACAAAATAGTCTTCATATGCTTCACCTAGAAATTGTCCTTCGACAGGATCTAAAAATCGCCCGAATTCGTCTTTAGTGTTTAACTGCAGCGTTATAGGTTTATGATAAAGGAAAGACTCTGAAAGTATTGTGTCGATCTCCTCACGGTTCATTAACTCCAAACCAACAACTTCTTTCGTAGCCCAGGCTTCATTTTCTAAAACGCCTTTCATCAAATCATCCATGGCGTAAGCCGTTGCCCATTTCAATCCGAATGGCCGGTCTCTGTATTGATTATAGTCCGTAAATGTTTTCTTAGTACGCTTTACCATGACCTTCAGCACCTTCAAGTCCAGACATACCGCCTGCATGCCCTCCGACAAGGCTGCTGCGAGCGATCGCACGTCCACCTTCCATTATGCTATTTGCATGAACGATCGATTTAAACCCGAATTTTTTGCGTATAGTATCTACCACATAATCGATTTTTAAGTCTTTTACTTGCTCGTCCGGATCTTCAAAGAGATCAAGCTGCAAAGCATTAGAATAAACGAGCTTTGAACCGTTTACTCCTACATTTCGAATATCCTGGTACTTGTAATGACGATCAAATATCTGCAGTAAGTAGTTTGCTATTTGTTTGCTGCTATTGGTTGCTGGCACCTTCATTTGCTCGTGAAATCCTCGACTTCCTGATCGATCGACATAACCCATTGAAAAGCCGATCCATAGAGAAATTACTTCAGCTTTCTCTCCAGATCTCCGCAATCTTGTTGCTACTTGATCAGCCATTTCTTTAATTACAATTTCTATTTCTTTTCGACGTGTATAGTCTCGGTTTAAGACTTGACTATTCCCTATCGACTTAGATTTTACTTTGTATTTCTGACCTAAGAATGATCGATCGATGCCCCAGCTGTGTGCATATAGTTGAGTACCTAAGACACCAAAATTTTGCTTCAGCTGATAGTAATTTGCGTGTGCCAGATCATGCATAGTAAATATGCCCATTCGGTTCAGTCTGATAGCTGTCCGACATCCTATCCCCCAAACGTCTGTAATGTTTTCTACAGACCAAAGCTTTTGCTGTACGTCTTCATAACGCCATTCTGCTTTCATATCTGAATTTTTTTTACTTTCGAGGTCTAGTGCGAACTTGGCCAAGAGCGGATTGTCACCAATCCCGATCGTTGTGAAGATTCCAGTTTGTCGATAAACGTCTGTTTGAATCATTCTCGCCAGCTCTCTTGCGTCCTTTGCACCGAACAGCTTTAATGAGTCTGTAACGTCCACGAAGCTCTCATCGATGCTGTATACGGAATGATTTTGCTCGTCAGCATACTTCTTGTAAATATTGTTGATCTCCATGTTCTTTCTCATATATAGTGCCATCCTCGGTGGTGCAATCACGAGGTCTTCCGGATACGGAAAAGGAAGATCTCGTGATCGACTGACATTAGAAATTCCATAGGCTTTTTTTGCGGCCGGACTCGATGCCAGGATTAACCCACTTCCTCGCTGAGAAGGATCGTCCGAAGGATAGGACATGACAACTAACTTTGCCTTTAAAGGATTTAGTCCTCTTTCTACGCATTCTACGGATGCATAAAATGACTTACAGTCGATACAGAGAATATCTCGTGAGGGTTCTTTAGTATAGTCAAACCTTGGATTTACGCCAAATTGCATAGCCATGATAAATCCCCTTTTCTAAAAAAAAGATACGTTTTATATACATATTAGAACACATGTTCGTTTTTTTAGTCAAGGAAATTAAATGATTAAAAACAGGATCATAGATTATTTGCTAATTAATTATAGTATATCTTATACATTAAATAATAAAGTATAAGATATACGTTTGTTTTAGTATAACTTATACCATAAACATTATTCTGGAATTTTTATCATAATGACTTTTTACGTCAGCCAGAACAGTAATTCAAGGGATTTTTAGTATATATCTGCTATTAAATTAAATTATAGCAAATATATTAAATATATTTAGTATATCTTATACATTAAATAATAAAGTATAAGATATACGTTTATTCTGGTATAACTTATACCATAAA
>OCAE01000435.1_pt1 | contig 27417 bp, 27 predicted proteins | sample 1495581 | NCBI WGS metagenome assembly OCAE01 (sample SAMEA2580278, study PRJEB22360) | human gut metagenome | biome: human gut; feature: human-associated habitat; material: faeces | place: Denmark | collected 2008/2010 | reverse complement strand
TGCCTGGCGGCTGACCCTTTATGGTGCCCTCATTACAGCCTGGATACTGAAGGTTCGCCCTCAGGCAGTGTTGCGCTGGCCAGATGCACGTCCACGGTTGATGCGTATGGAGCTGCTCGGGGTGTTTTTCCTGCTTGCCACAGAGTATGTGGCGTGGACAACGGCTGTATAAGGAGAGGGGGATGACCGCAAACAGTTTTCTGGAATACTTTCTCGTTCTATTCGGCTGGGTAATGAACAATGCCATGTGGAGCATTCTCAGCAATACGGGCCTCTTTGCCCTGCCGCTGGTGTTCAGGGTGCTGGGTGTCTGGCTGAAGGTGAGGGAAGAGGGGGCTGACGAAGGGAATAAGGGCCTGCTTGCCCTGCCACGTATCGAGCATGCGTTGTATGTGTCCTACCTGGTTATGCTGTTCTGCTGCATTCCGCTGCTGCCGGTTGATATCAGCACGATTAAGTTCGACAGCTCCCGCGCAAAACAGTGTGGTGTCAGCGTACCAGCACCACAGAATTCGGGATATAAGGGACTCGTCAATGATTTTGATGGCCGAACGGCAGAGGTCCCGGTCTGGTGGTATCTCCTGCATATGATGTCGAAGGGCACGACGCAGGCAATGATTGCGTCAATCCCATGCGGTACTAATTTGCGGCAGATGCGTTTTGACGTTCAGAACACGAAGCTGCGTGATCCTGTATTGCTGCAGGAGGTCCAGGAATTTGCAGACCAGTGCTACTCCAGGGCGTATTTCAGGCTGAAAAACAGCAACGGCCAGCTCAGTGATGCCACCATCAACTCGGTGGGCTGGATAGGTAGCAGCTACTTCCTGAACACCGCCGGATACTATGATTACTACACGGCCATGACGCCACGCAGCCAGTGGCCATACAACAGCAGCAGGGACAGTGGTTATCCGGATACCGGTGCAGGGGGGTATCCGTCGTGTAAGACGTGGTGGTCTGATGGTAGTTCTGGTCTTAGCAAACGAGTTCTGGCCAGCTTTGGTGATAATACCCGCAAGAAGATGCAGCGCCAGTTCCCCGGGGAGCCGTGGGAGGAAATCGCGCTACGCTGGCTGGTTAGCCCACGCAACGCAGATCTGTCCGGCGGTGGTACCACCTATGCTGTCGGCAGTAACGATACAACCTCCGGAGTCGTCGGTAATCTTACACGCCTTACCTCGTCTATTGGTCTTGGTCTTAAGCAGGCAGAAGCGTTACCTGGTTTTGATGCTTTGAAACAGGCACTGCCAATGATTCAGGCATTATTGTTGATGATGGTAATCACGGTCATTCCGGCATTGTTGATGTTCAGTGCCTACGATCCTAAAACCATTTTTACTATCTCATTCGCGTTGTTCGCACTTCAGTTCATTACGTTCTGGTGGGAGTTAGCCGGCTGGCTTGATGACAGATTGATCACCATCCTCTATGACAATATGGCTGCGCAGGGGATTGCAAACAGCTCAGTGCCTTTTGCCGCTTTCTTTAGCTCAACGGCTGATGGGTGGATTATGAACCTAGTTCTGGGGATGATGTATGTTGTGTTTCCGGCTTTTTGGGTGGGAATGCTAGGATGGGCTGGATCCCGCATCGGCACGATGGCAAGTCATCTAAGTGATGGTGCTAAAATGTCGATGGATGCAGGTGCAGAAGCAGGTAAGAAAGCGCAGACAACGGCTATTAATGGAGCTAAAGGAGCTTTGAAGTAGGTAACTTCAGTTAATTCAGCGCTAAATTAAAATCAGCGGTGATAGTAAAAATCCACCGCTTAATTAAACCCATCTTTATGCCTGAAAAAACCTTCTTTTTCCCAACTATATTTCAGCGATGATTTGTATTCATCTTGGGCTTTATCTGAAATAGTTACAGTTGAAACTATATTTTTGAGTACGGCTACCCCGCAATTGTGGGTCGCGCTGGAGAACATAACAGGTTCAGGAGCTTTACGATTCAGTTTAGATTCATCATAAACAATGTTACGCCGCTTACCGGCGAACCGGGCCAGAGTGAGGCTTAAGTCGTCAGCATCGAATCCACTTTCACTCATTGTGACGGTTCCTTTTGCTCTAGGTGTGATAGAACTAAGCTACTAAAAAACTGTTACGCAAGCAAATTATTGTATGTTTTTTGGTTTCTTTGCGGGAACATGGGTGGGTTTATCTGACGGACCGACCACCGTGGCGGTACTGAGGCGGGATCTCCGTGGATACCAGCTGAGGCATGCTGCCTTCTTCTATCGACTGTTCCCAGGTCTGCCATTCCGGATCTGCTGCCAGCACTTCGTCGACGGTATCGCGTAACCAGGCATACAGCTCTTCGCCACCTTCGAGATCAACCTGGCGGGTTTTTACAGGGTCCTCATGCTTCATGATATTACGCAACAGCTTACCAATCTGCCCGCCAGATTCGACAGGTTCGTAAGGAATGTAGTTCGGATATTCGTCGAATTGATCCAGCGTCAGATCGGTGTACTCCCCGTCCAGCAATACGATGACATGCCCGTGAACCGTTGAGTTTTCCGCTTCATGAAAGCCTGCGTTCCCTTCCATAAAAATGATGCAGGGGTGGCACCCCTCAGTATCTGTCAGATACTGCGCCAGTGTGTTACTGGCTAAATCGCAGCTGCCGTGCGGGAAATTCTTCAGTTCCGTTTCCCTGCGAGGAAAATGACGGTCGAAATGCCTTTATACGTAATAGTCTTTCCTGTCTCATTTCTTCACCTTCCCGTCATGGCGTGCCAGAGTCAGCAGTTCGGCCTGAAGTTTACGGCCGTCCTCCCGGGATTCCTTCAGCTCCGCTTTCGTGTCCTGCAACTGCCACCAGGTGTTCGCCGGTGGCGGTCAGGCGGGCCACATGCTCACGCAGCGGCAGTGCCTCGGCACGCAGCTCGCGCACCTCCTGCAGCAGGCGGTCACGAGGACGGCCGCGGCATCTTCAATGCGGCGGGCGGTGTCCAGGGATAGCGTGGTCATGGAAAGGCTCCGGTTTCATAAGGGCATGCGGTCATCGTACTCCGGCATAAAAATACACAATACAATCAATACATACTGTACACTTAATACATATAATACATACAGTACAGAACTTACATACAACTGCTCTATTCTGGCGGTCAGATTCGAAAAAAGGTAATACCGGAAAATTACTCCCCTGAGACACAGTTGCAGTTTGCAGTTTGCAGTTTGCAGTGAGTGATGCCTCATATAGGCGAGTGCGGAAGCAGCCCGGACTGTGTGTTTGATGGAAGAAAATTCAGGTGGGTAATGGTAAAGTGACTGACTCACATGACCTTTCTCTAACACAGTATATAAACAATAAAATCTCTATTAATGAGCCAATATGCTTAACAAAATCCTAGACAGCATTAGCTACCGGACACATAAGTTTATCCGTGACAACATTCATGTAAACCAATCATACATGGCGCTGAAATGGAACGGCTTTGAAAAAATACTGGTCTCTGGTTCAAAGCATTACGTAAAAGCGATGTTTATACTGATATCATTTTTTGCAGCCATTTTTATTGTGATGGCCTCAGGTAAAAGCTATATAAAGCCATATATGGCTGAGTGGTTTCCTGAATGGAATACCCTACTTGATGCCCAGATAAACCTCCTAGGGGGACAGTTAACCATTATTGGTATTGTATATCCCATGGTGGTTGGCCTTGTCAGTGTTATATTTCAGAGAAAATCAGCCCGAAAAATAGTACAGGCAGCTTACCAGACCTATTCCGGGTTCATGCTGGCAGGTCTGAGCGGATTATGTCTTTCTGGCTTCATACTTTGCGGATTTATGCTAAGGACATTCGTTGGGAACTATAACTACGCGATAATCTGTGGAATAAGCATTATCTGGATGATTCTTAATATTGCACTTTCTGTCTGGTTCTTTGTGCAAAGCCTCAGTGTTCTTGATGATCAAAAACGCGAAAGAATGGTATTACGCTATCTTACTGCCGACATTCTGTCGACGCATGTGAAAAATCAATTGTTTAATTTTTTTTAAAAAACCCTGTTAGAAATAACATTATCACGAATAATAAATATAGGAATTTAATTTTTGCTGATTATTCATTTGATGAAAATTACACAGTTATACTAAGTGAATCCTCAACACAGGAAATAATCAAAAATATCTATGTTCGACCATTGAAAGTTGTTCTTTATCTAATAAGCCAGTTCGGGAGGTTTAAGGAAATAAAAATTGAAATTGCGTTATTTTCCGACCTGGAAAATCGAAATGAATTTGCCTCCTTACCTCTTTTTAAAGTTAAAAACATTGAGCCGGACCAATTTCTGGTTAGATTATTAACACATTGTTTCCGCACAGGTATAGCTACTGAACGACACATAAATACCGACAAAATAATCAAAGGACTTATGGGAGATGCCATCGATGCGTTAGCCAGCGTTGATATCAATGCTTTTGACGAAGCTGTTGAAGGATTCTGTCGTGACATAATAACTTTTACGGATGCCTTTAATTTAAGGTACGGACAGCAGACAGATAATCTTTTATTAATAGCAGATGATGTTTTTTGGGAGCGTAGTTTCACCGATAAATTTTATACAGAACTTTACCAATTTTTTCGGCAGGCGGTCATTCGCATTGATATATCCGAGAGGTTTTACAGTAAATGCATGAATGTTCCCAGAATTATCTGTTCCAGAAGAAAAAATATTACATTCAAAGAAATAGAGCTTGCTTTGAGGTATACATATTATTCGTGGGACATCCTCGTGCGCTGGGGCCATGCTAATGAGGGGCGGCTTGATTTAACCCAGCGTCAGAGTTACGAGAATCTTTTAACCTCATTTGTCGAAATCTGGGAAAGCTGGACTGATGATATTGAATTTATAACCAAAAAAAATGCCGAACAGCAGTTTTACGATGAAGCCTTGAAAGCCCACCTTTTCACCTTACCCGACATAGTCGTCTGTGCAGTACTGTCAGGAGAACCAAGCTCTGTTGACTGGGCTGTAGACTTAATGAACCGCTGGTTTCATAAAGTCAGAAGTTCTTTTGAAAGTGATTACTCTGGTCTGTTTATCTGGCAGGAATATATCGTTACGCAGGCGACTCTGGATGGAAAAATTGTTTTCATACCAGAGACAACACCTGCAAGAAAATCAGTTGAAATTCCTCAACTGGTAGATGTTTTCTATAAAAACACACTGACAGACCTTCGACTATTAACTGCTGCTTTTCTCATCAGCAAATACGATGACATTCAACACACAAAATGTCAGTTTGCTGTCAGCACTCTACTTGACGGAAGCCTGGTCGAAAATACCGGTGGTCTTGAACGTTTGTCTGAAACTATGGCTAATAGTTCAGATATTATCGACGTATTTATCCGTATGCTCAGCTGGGATAAAAGTGATCGCAGAAATTCAAATAATTCACCTAGTAATATTGTAAGAAATTTATCAAGTACATTTGGCAAAAGTTTAGTTAGTGGTCGCACATATATGGGAGGACGTCTCTCGGGAATTTCCGATTTAATTCCTCAGATAGCAGAACTGGCGGTGTTCTGTGGAGGACATACAAACTCCGTTTCACCAAAAATGAAATCTATTGTTGCATCTGATCTATTTTCGTATCAACTATTGGGAAAAATCGTAAGCAATCTGGCTTCACTGCACAATGTCATCAATAAACTGACCGGTGCAGCTTTTGTTGCTGAAGATTTTTTCAACGAACGACGTCAAAGAGTTTCTGAATTGATACAAGAGTATCTTGACCTTTTTACTAATCATATCCAGCAAAGCATAATACAGTCCCCAGTCAGTGAAACTATCCTGGAAAACTTCGGAAAAAGTATTTCTGACTTCTTTTCAAAAAGCATAATGAAACCATTCCCATTTGTGCTCTTTGGTAATATTTCTGTAAGCCCTGTTGTTAACAGCAATATTATGAAACATGTAATTTTCCAGATGGATAAGCAGGATGTGATTGATAAATTATCTCGCAAGCTACACGGTCTGGAAGAAAATCGTGCATCCATCTTAATCAGGCGCCATGTAACTGATTTGCTGTACTTACTGAGTCAACAACCTGCTCAAAAGTGTATTGATGTGACGTCATTCGCCGAAATTATTAGTATGGTTCATGATTATGATGGCCTCCAGGAAGAAGACTATCTCATTGTGAGTGATAAAAAATTATGTGAGGAATTTGATGAATACAGAAAGAATGTTTTAGACAATGTCGGGACTAAGACAGGTAACTTGTTTTATGATAAGGAGCATAATCTAAAGATTCGCGGGAAAAATACCAACTGTTCGGTCTATATCAGACCACACTTTGATTCTATTAATACCCTGCTTGTTAATAAAAGTTTTTTTGACGAATATAACATCAAAAGTGAGGGACAGGGCATTTTTACTTTTACTGCTAAAGAGGTCGATGGAAAACCATTGAAAATAGATTTGCATACTCAATATGAAGGAGAGGCCGTTTTCAGTGGTCAGATTAAAGTCCGCTTTATGCTCCGTAAAGACTCTGCCAGTTTACAGGCTTTACCAGGTGAAGACGCATCATGAAATGAAAACTGCAAATGATACGCTGGTCGGGTAGTTGTTCTCCCTCATGGCACGCAGATGCTGAGGGGGAAAAGCTGCCTATTCACTTTGTCGCCATTTCAGGCTCAGTCATTCGTTAATTTTGCATTCAATGCAATAATCCATTTACTGCAACAATGTGCCTTTTTTTGTGATTTTCGGCAACAATCCCTCTCTTCCTCTCCGGAGATCCGATTTCTGGCTTAGTCGGAAATGCCATACCTCAGCTGTCAGACTGGCAGGGTGTATAGTGAGTTTTCGAACCGGAACGGGAGGGTTAAATGGGTAATTATTCAGATTTTGAGACCGAATTTGTTCAGCGAACACTGGCACTTATCGATCAGTACAATGAAATGATTGCGGTGGAGGGTAAGCCGTTCAGGGAGCAGTACAACTACACGTTGACCCTGAATTGCCTTCTGGGTCTTATCGTGTTGCCGAAAGAGAGGGTGCTCTCTTTAGTGCCTGCTGACCGTTTAACGCAGCAGCTTAAAACCAGCATGGGGTTACAGGAGTCGCAGCTACCTGGCCCCGAGAAGACCCTGCGGGAACTGATCCAAAAAATGAGAAACTCTGTGGCTCATTTCAGCGTCCAGGTTGTATCAGTAAGCAATGAGCGTCTTGTCGATCTAATTGCTTTCAGGGATGATCCGAAGGATGAGAACGCCTACGCCATATTCAGCGCCCAGGAACTATTGCCTTTCCTTAAATATTACGCAAGCCTGCTGCTCGATAATATGGCCCGCCGTCGAGGTCCAGCTGTTAACGTTTCGGATTTGTAAGGGGTTTACACTATGTTAATTCTCGATTGCTCCTCACGGTCTCAGGCGTTGCATACATTATCTGCCGGGTATGGCTGTCACCCTGAACAGCTGAAACAGGTGCTGCTGTCGCTCGATCTGGAGCAAATCTACGAAACAGATCAAAGCATTATGGTGGAATCAAATCAGTATCTGAAAGACTACGTCAGCGCGGAACTGGGCGAACCGACTCCCTTCTCCCGGGCTTTCGGGTTTCATGGCACCCGGACCTTCGCCGGGAATTCCTTCCCGGATGGGTTACTTGCGCTGAATCATTCGGAATCGCTCGCGATAAAAATGCTGATCGACTTGGCCCCGGATGAGGTTGTGCGTAAACGCCTGCGGGGATGGGACCAGCCGGGAAGTGTTCCGGATCATATGGCTCAGCTCAGAACTGGCCTTAAAACGCACTGGGGGCCTTACGGCCATCTGGTTCGTGAATTGCATTTCCATACCAGTGAAAATGGAGTGCATAATTATCTTCGCCTGCCGGAGCTGGTAGAGGACGTTTGTAACGCCTACCTGGAGACATACGGCTACGATCTTACGGCACATTACCTTAAGGTGCTGCATCCCTGCATTATCTGGTTTGAGGCGGCTATTCTTTATGAAGATGGTGCGTTGAAAACGGCCCTGGCGTATGCCTATACGTCAGTCCGGGACCTCCCGCCGGACTGCCACGCAACTTTGGGAATAGACTGTATGGGGAAATCGGTATCCAGGTCGGACATTGCTAAAATCGAGTTTCTGCCGCCCGGGCAAATCTGACACGAAAAAAAACAGGCCTGTAATCTGGCCTGTTTTTTCAGAGCTGTGACCTCAGGGGATAAAATCACTGCAGAGCAGACGGACCTTATCCTCGCTGAGGATGCCGGACGTCATGGCCGCGAAACGGACCGGATCGCTGATGGTACCGAAACTGCCAAACTCCTCGCGGAGTTGCTGCAGCACCTCGTCCGGCAGTTTACTGGCCGCCTGCAGCACCAGATCATACGTATTACCCGTGCCCGCCGGACTGTCCAGGCGTCTGCGGCTGGCGTATGGCAGGTATTTATCCAGCATTTCCTCGGCAAATTTGTAGGCAACCCCAATTTCCAGCCCCGTTGTGACAGGCTCAGCTTTCGGGTTAAGTAACAGCACGGCACCGAAACAGGCCTGATAAAAGAACTGTTCCCAGGAATCATAGCGCCAGCCAATACACAGTCCAAAGTCGTACTTTTCTGCATACTCAGTACCTGTGCCGAAGGTGATGATACCGGTCGCGGGCATGCCTGCCCGCTCGCGGTTGTGGTCGTAGAAGGCCTGACGACAGATACGGACCTCATCTGTCATTTTTCCGAAGCGATTCTGTGCCTCGGCGAGCAGCAGATACAGGATCGCCTGGCGTGTATTGTTGGCCTCAAGGCACCATTCACGGGGAGACAGACAGAGGGCTTCAGGGGCCTGAGCGAGGGTAGCTTTCAGCTCGGCCCGGGATGCCTCGTTTATCCCGCTGACCTCATCGATCATTCTTTCAAACAGTTTCATGACCGGAAGGTTGATCGTCATGGACTGGGTGGCATAGCGCATTCTTCTCAGAAGCTCTCTGAAGGTACCATTTTTCAGGCTGGCTATGACGGAGCTCTCCCAGCCCGGCTCGCCTTCTGCCCATTTTATGACATCAGCGCTGTTGCTGTAGATACACAGGTAGTTGTGGACCTTAGCCGGTGCGGTTTTCAGCACGTAGTCGAGACTGTTAGGGTACATCGCGGTATACACCGCGATACACGCCTCCAGCTCTTCTGCCACACCATTGCTCAGCAGTTCGGTCATCAGGGTACTCATGGCACCGTGTGGGGTAATGTATTCACGTGAACCTGCTAAGGTCAGCACCTCAATAAGCGCCTCCCGGGTCGCCGGCGATAACTGATCGCCTTTCTGCGCGACCAGTTTCTCCGCATGCTCGAGGCGCAACATGAGCTCAATCTCATTCAGTTTATGCAGACCTTCAAGCGTCCAGTAAGTAATACGCTTTTCACCCTGTCCGTTTTCAGTCGAGAACGTCCGTTTTTTCCTGGAGCGTTCAATTGCTGTTTTGACATTCATTGAGATTCCTCTTTGACATTAATATTAATCATTTAAAATATCCGTGCGCGCACGGTTGTGTTTTATACTAAAAAAAAAACCACAAGGGATTTATGTAGCATAGCAAAGGGAAATCGTTACGCAATAGGGCCAGGGACTTTATTTTCTAACTTTCACTCAAGATCCGAAAACTCATTGTTCCGGTAGTGATAAACCTGGACGAATTTCAATGACATGGGGTACACCAGTGAGGAATTTCCAGGAAGATACCTTCCGGTAAAACCGCGTGACAGAGAAGCCGGAACCGGAGAAAATTGGTATCCTTTGATTAAATAATCATCATAAAACAGTGTGTTATTAGGATTTAATCAGAGTGGGGCGGGCAGGAAATAAGTTTACGGAAGTGCGCAGACAAATCAGAGACAGTCTCGAATGGTCAGGATGCTCCACAATATCCAGATCTGCAGATGTCAAAAAAATGCCCTCTTTTTCGAATGACATCAAACGGGAGTGCCACTGCCTAAACCAGGGGGACGGAGGTGACATAGCGAATTGAAAAACAGATGATTCGTTCTGGCAAGCATATATGCCGGATGATAGCCGCGATGAAATAAGTACACCTGAAGCCCACTACGTAGGTTGATTTTTAATAGTCGCTTTCCCCCAAACAATATCTTTTGTTGAGGATCCACGATGCCTGGTCGTGCATGCTTAAAATTCAAAAGCAATTGGCTGTACACCGTCGCTATCTCATATTGAGAGAATCCTCCATACCCTGAGGGCCTGCTAAAGACTCCGTCAGGGAATGGAGCAATTATACAGTTATTCTGCGTATGGTAATGGGGAGGTATAATACGCGAAGGGAAAAGGGCAGGTAGTAAGGTTAGATTCAATACGGTTGTTCACGTGAAGAATCAATTGTAGCAACTAGAGGCGTCCTATATATTATAATGATTGTCGCTTCTTAAATAATGTAAAAACCGGTGACGCTGCGTAAGCATGAAGTTGCTGTCCTAGTGGTTATAAAACAAGTTCACCTGATTAATCTCAGCTTCATTTGAATGCGGCATCTCCTGCCACTAAAAAAAGCTCTGAAAAGGGCAGGAATTCCATGATACTCTGAAAGCGCCTTTACTTACGTGGAGGTTGCATTCACGAATAGTGTATTCAGTGTGTACCATGGAGCCTGATTATGAAACATCTTATACACAATTGGCAGAACTCACTTTAGGACGACTCTAAGGTTTTGTATATTAATATCTAATACAGGTAAATGGTGAGGAAACTGGACCATTAATTAGATAGTTTTCTCCTTCTAGATTAATAAGGTCAATCTCTAAGAGTGAGGGATCAAGGGTAAATTCAGTCAAAAGGTGTTCAAATTTTTCAGTGGGGGTATCATCTGTTGATGATATTTTAATCCCTTCAATGTTATACCTATATGTATCTGAATCAATCTTTTTACCATTTTTTAGAATCATGGTCCTGTTGAGATGATACTGTTTCCCATCCTTTTCAAAGGTGCCATTGAATAGCATATAGCCTTCTTTAAGAGACTGAAAACGGATATCCTGAGATATATAAAAATCATAACCATCCTGTTCACTCTTACTCATCTCATAATGAACAAAGCCAGAACACCGGAGAGGTAGGTTTTTATCTGTTACAGAATACAAATAGATTAAAGCGCTAGAAACAATCAATGAAATACAAATTATTAAATGCTTCATTGAGTTCTCCACTCTCTAAAATAAATATTATCACAAGATGTGGCATTTCCATGGTCATTGACTTGACAAAAGGCAGCCAGTGTTCTTCCCAAATTTTCAGTTGAATGAGAAGTATAATTAACAAAATAAACTCTAGTTCCTGTTGTACATTGCATCTTATAATCAATCATGAGTTCTTTTAATTCACCTAGTAAAAATTGTTGCCTTGCGGAACCAATATTCTCTAGAAAGGCAATTTCACATCCTCCATGCTCCTTTAATAAAACAGGGGAAATAGGTTTGCTCGTCAATCTGGCAGGAATATCGAGCACGAATAATGAGATATAAAGTGCTACAGGTAAAAGCAATGAGTATATACTTGCGTTCCAGTAGCGCTTTATCTTGCGTTTTTTTCTCACCGGTTGAGAAACTATATCTTTTTTGGGTGGGGCATCATCTCCAAAGGTGATGGATATATCAGTATTTAATCTAAATCCGATTTTGGGTATGGTTATAATAATGCCACTGCATCCAAAGTTTGTGAATGCACGACGCAATATACTGATATATTGGTTAAGGTTATTTTGCGAACCGTGAAGACCATATGAATCCCACACTTCTGAGAGAAGAGACTCACGAGTTAACACTTCACCAGCTGAGCGAAGTAATATTTCTAGTAACCTTCCTGATGTAATACTTAGCTTAACAAAATCCTCAGTTGGCCTGTGGAGTAATGTGCAGTCGTCCGTATTGTATACGATACAATCATTTATGACGTATATCATGTTTGCTGGTTAATCTTAAAAGGCCAATTGGATTGACAGTCACTTGTAAATTCCACCATCAGAAACCTCTTATCTTTAAAGTCAACAGTATAACTCATAGTTTTAAGAAATACAGCTCAACGATTTCTAAAGCCTCTACCTTTTCAAGGTTATATCATTTTTTAGCATAAAAATCTAAATAGTTATGAATACGTAGTTTAAATGCATAAATAAAGACACTTTTCCGATATATATTGCCGGTTATTATCTCGGCATGGTTTCATAGATGGTATCAACGATGAGCTTATGACAATGGGATCTTCTATGCGGCTCCCAAATAGAAATGCATATCTATACGGTTGTTAATATTCCCTCACCTTATTAAGGCGTGAGTATGCCAATGACTAAAACGTTGATTCATCATTTGTCTGGAATTTTTATTAGAGAGTGGTTATGAAGCTTAACAAGTTAGCAGTTTTAATATCGTTCTTGGTTTGTCCATGGACATCCTATGCGGCGAGCTATAGTGTTAGTAATGAAAATCATGTTGAAGATGATGATATCACTGTCGTTGGTGACGAAGTATCTGGTTCTTCAGGAATTGCCATATCTGTAAACAATAACGGTACGGTGGAATTTAACGGTACAGTTGAGGCTAAGAGTGTTGGTGATTCGGCTAAAGCCATGTCTGTTACTAATAACTCAGAAGCAGTGTTTAACGGAAATGTGACGCTTGAGTCAACAGGGAATGGTGCCTCGCATGCGTTACAAGTATACAACAATAGCAGAGTAACATTTTCCGGCTCCGCGGAGATTACAACATCAGGCACAGCATCGTATGGCCTGAATGCTTCAGGGTTGAATGCTAATATCGATATAAACGGTAATGCAAAAATCACAACTGACGGTGATTCGTCTATAGCTGTTTATGCAGCATCAAACTCAAATATTAGTCTCGGATCTGGAAGTGAAATTGCTACGGCCGGGAAAAATGCCTACGGCATTTATAGTAATGGCAATAACGGCAGTTCTACTTTAACAGCCGAGAATCTTTCTGTTTCGACTCAAGGTGGTTCAGCTCATGGTGTGTATTCTGCCAATGGCAATGCTGTTATAAATTTATCCGGGGACAACTTCGTTGAGACCTTCGGCGCTGGTGCATATGGAATAGTTAGTAGCAAAGATCAGTCCTTGATTGATATAGATGGAAAAGTGGTAATTGTTACATCTGGAGATAGATCCAGTGGTGCAGTGGCATCTGCCTCGGAAATTAATTTAGGCGATAATAGCATTATCAGTACAAAAGGAAACAATGCTTACGGTGTGTCAACAAAGGCAGGCGTTGTTAACGCTAACAATCTTATCGTAAGCACTGAAGGAAATAATGCATCAGGCATTAACTCTTATAACAACTCCGAAATTTCATTAAATGGTAGTGGCAATATAACCACCAAAGGTGAGAATTCCAATGGCGCTTACGCAACTGAGAGTTCTGGTATCAATATAGGCAATACAGATATTGATGTTTCGGGAAAGAACTCACATGCACTAAATAGCGTTAGCAACTCTAGTATTAATTTGAACAAGAGCGGAGGCTACGTTTATGCTCTGAATGGCTCATCATTTTTAGCTCGAGGAGGTGTCATTAATGCAATACTGGATAATGTTAGTGTATTAAATAATGGATCTTTAATCGACTCCCAAATAGACAGTGATAACAATCTCGGAGATATCACCTTAACGGTGCAAAACACAAGTTTAATCAGTGGTGACGTACAAGTAGACAATGGTAGTTCAGGAAAGCTTACACTGAATAATTCAGGTTGGAAAGGTTCTGCGACAAATGCGACTGAGATTAATCTTGATGAGCTGTCAACTTGGTATTTAACATCAAGCTCTGATGCTCAATTCATTAATAACTCCGGTACTATCATTCTTAATGACTCTGGAGTCGGTAATAACCTAACTATTCATAATGATTATCATGGCGATGATGGACATATCGTCTTTAATGGAAAATTGGAAGGTGACAACTCTATTGTTGACAAGCTTATTGTTAATGGCAATACCAGCGGATCTACCTTAGTAAGCGTGAACAACATCGGTGGGAATGGCGATAAAACCATAAATGGAATCGAGTTAATCAGTGTAGCAGGTGATTCATCGGGAATTTTTGAACAAAATGGACGCATTGTTGCCGGTGCATATGAATATCATTTAATTACACGAGATGGGAATTGGTACCTCGTTAATAACAATGAGGTTTCAGCCCCTGATTCAAAACTTGATCCGAGTGCACGACCTGAAGGCGGCAGTTATGTGGCAAACTTATCTGCTGCAAACACGTTGTTTAACACTCGCCTGCACGACCGTGTTGGTGAGACTTGGTATCGAGACCCTGTAACTGGCCAAGAACAGCATAGTAGCTTGTGGATGCGACAAGTGGGTTCGCATAACAAATGGCGTGATGGAAGTGGGCAGCTAAAAACCCAGGCTAATAGCTATGTCGCGCAGCTTGGGGGCGATCTTGCACAATGGTCAACTAATGGGGAAAACGAAGGCCATTTAGGTCTAATGATGGGTTATGCCAACAGCCATAACAGTACGAAATCTTCTCGTACTGGATATGGCTCAAAAGGCTCTCTTAATGGTTACAGCGTAGGCCTCTATACCACCTGGTTTGAAAATAAGAATGAAGATACTGGTTTATATCTTGATAGCTGGTTGCAGTACAGCTGGTTCAGAAACCATGTTAACGGTCAAGGGTTGGCCAGCGAATCCTATAAGTCAAAAGGCATGACTGCATCACTAGAAACTGGTTACTCCATAAAATTTAATGAATTCAGTGGTAGCAAAGGTGGGGTGAATGAGTGGTTCGTACAGCCTCAAGCGCAAGTGACTTGGATGGGCGTTAAGGCAAATGAACATCGTGAATTAAATGGGAGCCTGGTAAAAGGACATGGTGAGGGCAATGTACAAACCCGACTTGGGGTTAGAACCTTCCTGCGCAGTCAACGTACTGTAGATACTGGCATTCAGCGGAGTTTTGAACCATTCGTTGAGGTCAACTGGCTTCATAATAGCCGAGACTTCAGTGCTACGATGGATGGCGCTAATATCAGTGAGTCTGGATCACGTAACCTTGGAGAATTGAAAGCCGGTGTGGAGGCAAAACTCAACCCGAGCCTGAATATTTGGGGCAATGTAGGTACGCGTGTTGGCACCAAAGGCTACATGGATAGTACTACCATGATCGGCGTGAAGTATAATTTCTGATATAGCATTCAAAGCCCGATTGATTCGGGCTTACTTACTGTATATCAAAGCCCAATGAATAATATTATAAAGATCCGTACTAATGATGGTCATTACTAAAAACATCTATTTAAAACTGGCATTAGAAAGACTCTGCAGACAAGACTCATTAAAAGTCAATGTTTGCATTTTTGATATTTCTTCCTTCAGTTCAATCTCCGAGATGGAAAAAAAGATTTCTTCTTTGCATATACCGCTCTGTTACCGCTTTGCTTTATTAGGTGGGAGTGACTTATGCACAAAGGCACTTTTTGATTTTAATGTGATATCAATGCGATTATGTATCTCGGAATTAACGTTCTCAATCAACAAAGGTATCACTTTAATTTCGGTTATCAAGTTTTTGAATGAGTGCAATACATTGTCTATATTTACAAGTCGACAGAAATTGATTATAAATGGACTGCGCTGCCAAAAATCAATTACTGAAATATCAAACGAGCTTGGGATTAGTGCAAAAACAGTTTATGATCGGGCTAATAATGCGGCGCGGAGAATCAACCTGCGTTCTTTCGCAGAATTGATTCACATTTTAAGAGACGATGCGCGCATGATGGTCAAACTCTGATCGTAATTCAATGAGTTGAATCCATGGTTATCTAAATTTTGGTAATGGTTCTAGCCAATATCATATATTGTATTTTTAAAACCTCATTTATAACATTCATTCTGATTAAACGTTAAATTGGTAGAAAACAGTGAAATATTATGACACCCGTTCCTTTATGCTTGATATCTTCTTTGAAGCAATCGAAGGATTGAGACGTTTAATAAAACAATGGAAATTCAAAAAATGGATTGAAAACGTACATTTCTACCCCTGCATTCAGCCAATATTTAATGCAACAGGCAATAAAATTATTGGTTGTGAAGTATTACTACGTGCACGGACATGTCATGGTGAAATTTCACCGCTTTCGTTTATCTCGGACTTGGAAAAAAGTATATATATCAATGATGTAACGGCTTTTCTTCTTAAGGATATAGAGACCTGTTTCTACAAGCACCTTAATCTTTTACCTGAGAATTTTTATTTCTCATTCAACATATATGCTTCTCAGTTGAATTGCCAGGAGTTGATTTACGCACTTCTTGCTTTCCAAAAAAAATTTGCTGGTTCAGCGAACTTAGTCCTAGAAATTGTTGAGCGTAGCATATTGGACCTAAATGATGAAAACATAATGGCAATGGAAGCATTAAGGCATGAGGGTGTCCAATTTGCTATTGATGATTTCTGCGCAGGCACCGCTTCCTTGAAATATATTGAGCATGCCGGTTTTACGACCATAAAAATTGACCAAGGATTGACGACTCTATCTGGGGATTCTCTGCAGTACCAAAAAGTTATTAATGCAATCGTGATATTTTCTCTTCAGATGGGATTTTCGGTGATAGCAGAAGGGCTCGATGTGGCTGCTCGCCACCGGGTGCAATTTCATATGTCTGAAAAGGAAGCTGTAAATTTGCTGAGGCAGAACATTCCGCCTGTAGGTTAACCTGCATACATACCATACCGCGTGGCCAGTATTAGCGAATGGAAGCGCGGGGAAGATCTGGCCATTTTGTTGTATAAGACGGTGAGAGCATTTCACGCTTCATCTGCCATTCAGGCGCTATCCCTCGTCCGGCAAACCATACTTTTCCCAGACCGGAATGATTTATCACGTCCATCACGTTCATCAGCTTATCGCTGTTCAGGTGAGGCTGTTCCTCGTCAAACAGGTTAAGCTGAGAAACGCCAGAAGGGGTAAAGTCATTCAGCATCACGCCTGCCTTTGCGTAACGATGCCCCTCAAGAAAGATACGATCCAGAGCCTTTATAGTGGCGTTAATGATGTCACGTGTATCTCTGGTGGGAAGAAGCAACTTTTCGCTTGCCACGTTACCATAGTAAGTCTCTTTGACTGCAAATGGTGATGTTTTGATGAATACCGCGATGTGCCGGCAATATTGTCGTTCTCCCCGCAGCTTCTCCGCTGCCCGTTCGGCGTACTGGCAAACAGCCTGGCGCAGCGAATCGTAAGTTGTGATCCTTTCTCCGAACGAACGGCTGCAGACAATTTGCTGTTTTGCCGGAGGTGCCTCTTCAAGCGATATACATGCCTCTCCGTTTAGCTCGCGCACCGTGCGCTCCAGCACTACCGTGAAATTCTTACGCACAAAGGCTGGGTGCATGCGGGCCAGCTGCAGGGCAGTAGTGATCCCATAAGTATTCAGTTTTTTGCTGATGCGTCTGCCAACACCCCAGATTTCCTCGACGGGCTGCATCGAAAGCAGCTTTTCCGTCCGTTTCGGGTTTACGGAAGTCAGGGCCAGCACCCCTCCGAACTGAGGCCATTCCTTTGATGCCCACTGTGCGGATTTTGCCAGGGTTTTTGTTGGGCCCATTCCTACACCGATTGTCAGACCGGTTCCGTTCAGGACGTGCCCGCGCAACTGACGGCCAAAATCCTCAAAATTTATACAGCCATCGATGCCATTAATGTCTAGGAACATCTCATCGATGCTGTATTGCTCCACGCGTGGCGCCAGTTCTTCAAGATGAGACATAACACGATTACTCATGCTAGCGTAGAGCTCGTAATTACTTGAGAACGTGGCTATGGGTTCTGGAAAAGATATTGCTTTGAGCTGAAACCACGGTACGCCCATTTTTATACCCAGGGCACGGGCCTCCTTTGAACGGGCGATTACACAACCGTCGTTATTACTGAGCACCACCACCGGTCTGCCGCGCAGGTCCGGGCGAAAGACTTTCTCACAGCTCGCATAAAAGCTGTTCACATCTGCCAAAGCGTACATTACTTTGCTCCGCGAGTTTTATGAACAAAGGCTGTGACAACGCCAAAAATTAGTAATTGTTCTGGTTCTGGCCATAGCGTGGGATACGCAGGATTCATTGGTTGTAGCCCCGGACGTGGCGTGAGCAGCAGTCGTTTTACGGTGAATTCGCCATCGATTTCCGCGATGACGATATCGCCATGCCGTGGCGGTTCTGCCTTATCTACTATCATTAAATCGCCTGAATGAAGACCAATATCTGTCATTGAATTACCGATGGCCCTTATAAAATAAGTGGAGCCTCGTCGCTGAATGCAGTATTCGTTTAGATCAAGTTCAGCTTCGATGTAATCTTGCGCCGGGGACGGGAACCCGGCAGGGCATCGCTCAGTGAAAAGGGGAGCGGTAAACGACTCGGGACTGGATGCTGCAGGGACAAAGCGAAGCATACTACACCTCAATGATACTGTACGGATAAACAGTATTATTGATCTTTTTTGGAGGCTTTCAAGTCCTGTCAGCGCTGTTTACAGTAATCGTATGTTATTGCATGAAAAATAAGATCGGCATTACTGGGTTCGTGAGTATCTCATTGTGGGCAACCGCGTAAGAAGGGCACAGGATAAGAGCATAATTAGTTAGATGTTTACCATTATTGATAGGTTGACGTAAGTCCTGAATTCAACTGATCTCCATAGAGAGATTAAATAAAAAGGAAATGAAATGAGCAAAGACTATACAGAGGCATTTTTGAAAGCTTGCAGCTTTACAGAACATCTGGGGTGTGTATGTCCAAAAATAAATGTAGTAAATGAATTCTTTCTGGATTCTGAAGAAAAACAGTCCAGCGTTCTGAATAGTCTTCAAAAGAAATTTAATGAGCAACATGGCGTTCCTTCAGTAACTGATTTTTTTGCACAATGTATCAGTACTGGTTATTTAATGCGGCCTGTCTTATCTGAAATTATAGGTAGTCCATGTGCTCTGACATTTGGTTATGTAACAGAAGGCGATGAGGCTTTTTTCAGACAGGAAGATAGTTTTTTCCACAACAGTCTCAGGAATGGTGTTCCTGATATTGTGAATATCCACGCATGGCTAACATTACCTTCCATGGAAATACTTGATTTGACCTTGTGCACAACCAGGTTGATAGCCTTATTAAGGCAAAGAAACCTCGAGGTTAATGCTTTTCATGAAGCATTAATAAGTTCACCAGATTTTGGCGGGATTATTGTTGGTGATGGTAATAATTTAAAAGACACAGATGTGAGATTCCACCCTCAAGTTATTGGTGAAGATTTTATGTTGAAAGCTGGCTTTCTCCGATTTAACTAAAGTTAAAAGTTAAAAGTTAAAAGTTAAAAGTTAAAAGTTAAAAGGGCTGACGAATATCAGCCCGATTTAATTATCTGGATAATATATCGATTACTTCGAATTCATCTGGTTTGCCATTAATGATATTAACCGGCGCGAATATTTTCCATTGCTGATTAGGTTTAATACCACTTGCTGTGTCAATGGTTGAGTCTGTAATTATACCATTCTGTAATAAATTGAATTTAACAAAATTTGTTGTGATGACTTTATCGGACTTATTCCTACCAAGACCTGTAATCGCATAAATACCACTCGGAAGCGATTCCAAATGTAAGTCTGTTAAAACCACTTTATCGTTTTCCACATCTTTAGCTGCACATCCGAAGCTTACAGCCAGGGCAATTACTAAAGAAACAAAGTTGCCAGAAAAACGTCTCATGTCTTACTCCATATTAGCTATATCATTTTTAAACGGCCCCGCATTACAACAAGTAATTATCGGCAACATAGTACATTTCTTCATTTTTTTGCCTCCCGTAATACATCCGGCACACGGAGTTATCCATTAAGATCTGGTTGAAACCGATTACGATCATGATCTAAGATGCTCTCGTTGTAACGTTGCAGATATGCAACATGCCAATGTCCCGGTGATTTGAGAGGGACGCCTTCGGGTAATCACATGCCAATGCCACATAAACCTGAGAGTGGCGCCTTCGGGCGGTAAACCTGTTAGCCTTTGAAAATGGGGATCGCTGTAATAGCGATAAAGGATTCCTCTTCACCAATAGCCGGCTTTAAGCAGCGCTTCAAAGCAGACCAGTTCAGTCTGTTTTCTTCGTTTCGTCTCGTTATTTTGACGACTGCAGCCCGTTGCGAACTTTGCGGCGTGGGTATGACCATCTGGAACATTTGGGCATCTTCCACGACCGCATTGAGAGCAGAGGAGCGCGGCGTCACTTGTGTACGAGTGAAACGAGTACCAAGTGACGCGCGCAGCGCATAACTGGCAGAGCTGACGCACTGCCGTTTCAACAACTCTTTTACCAACTGACCAACACGTACTTAAAGGTTTTAAGGGCCTTAAAAACGTACTTCATTCACTGTTTGTTCATTTATCAACCAACTGTCTTACCCGTAAAAACGGGTCAGGACTTCATTCAAAGAGGAGAAAAATCGACACGATATCGATGGCGATACCAGTCAACCAACTGGTGTGTGGAAGCAGACTGATTAATTTCAGCCCGGTGCAAACCGCGAACAGGTCAGAGACCTGGGGAGCTTCGCAATAACTCAACATTTCGCCGCCCCGATGCACAGATATCTGTCGAGACGCAGGAAGCGCAACCATAAACCGTGCCGTCGGGGTGAAATTCATCGTCTGTAGCTGTGGCGCAGCCGGTGTCAGTGCTTTTCCGTTCACGCAGACGGAAAAGCACTGACACCTGTTTAATGGAGAGTTGACTATGGCAAAACTGAATAAGAATTTAAAAACGCTTGCCAGACAGGCTGGCGGAAGTTTTAAAACTGTTTCTGACCGTATGAAAATTGCGGACAGGTTTGCTGAACGTTTATTAAAACTTAACGTCCAGATTAGAGATATTAAGAACATCAGGACGGGGCATATCGAGTTGTATATGAAAAGCCGTCTTTCCGAAGAGATTTCCAGACGCACACTTCAGAATGAAATGTCAGCTATCCGGGCTTTGCTACGGGTTGCAGGTAAAACATTTATGGCTAATCCGGCGCATGAAAAACTGAGTAACCAGGCTCTGGGCATTTCAGAAACCAGCCGGGACGGAACTAAGGTGGCCATCCCCGAAAATTATTTCCGGCAGGTACTGACGAGTGTGGAAAAAAAAGATGAAGGTGTTGCATATGCGTTGAGGCTATCCCGGTTACTTGGTTTACGAACGGAAGAAACAGTACAGTCTGCAAAATCATTACGAACCTGGCAAAAAGCCTTGTTTAATGGTGACGAAAAAATTCGTGTTGTATTCGGGACAAAAGGAGGACGTCCCAGAGATACGACAGTGTTAGATCGTGAAGCAACACTTTCCGCAATCAATGCTGCGCTGAAACATCTGAAAGAAAATAACGGGAAGTTAATCGACAAGCCTTCATTACACACAGCTATCGAACGTTATCGCAATGTGGTTCGTGAAGCAGGCTTAACAGGGAAATATGCTCCGCATAGTCTGCGTTATGCCTATTCTGTTGATGTTATGAATCTTCATATGAAAAATGGTTTCAGTAAAGAAGAGGCACAGGCTCTCGCATCAATGGATTTGGGACATGGGGATGGCAGGGGGCATTATGTGGCCCGTGTTTATAATAAGGTAGAGAGCAATGAGTAAAAATCTTTTTGTTTTTGCTGACCATTTGGTTACTGGACGTGCATTTTTTAAATTGAAGGACAGAATTGCACGTATTATCGACAGAGGGTACTACGAAGTGTCCTGTTCACAGGAGGCTCATGCACATTACGGCGATAAATTCACCCGTGCTGATGCTTGTTTTTATTTCATCCATGGCGCACTGTCTGAAATTATCAGTAAAATCTAAGGGAAAACGATTATGATACGTAAAAATATCATCCTGTGCTCTGGTCAATTTAAACCGAGCAGTAGTGGCATTCCTGTTGAAGACTTCATCTCCCGGGCTTACACCGCAATATGGGAAGATCTTTGCGTTGACACTCTTGCCGAAGATGCGGGAATTGTGTACGCTTAATTTGCTAACGTTGTCTCTGACAACTGCCAATGCCTGAGTGATTTGAGACAGGCGCCTTCGGGTAATCACATGCCAATGCCACGCAAACCTGAGAGTGGCGCTTTCGGGTGGTTTGTTAAATCTGTTAACCTTTGAAAACAGAGACTCGTACGAGTTAAGGTCCTTTCTACTTCACTTCACACTACTAAACACCTGATTTACTCATCCGGCATTTTTGGCCTGATTCTAACCCTGAGGGATACTTTCCCTTTGGGACGGTTCCCTTTATTCATAAGGAATCGTACCCATGCATTACACCAGAATGATCAATCCGCTCGCGTTACTGAGTTGTGACTCGCCCACTTCTGCAAAAATTGTTGTGGATTACGTTAAAACTCAGCTTAACGTTCGTCTGGATAACAAACACAAGGTCGACGCAGATCCTCAGGTTCCTGCTGACGGCCTTCCTGATTACCTGACTTTTCTCAGACATGTCGCGCATACAGTTGGTTTTGCAACTGAGCATGGCTACATAAAACATACCTTTGTCGAAGAAGCAGTGAGCGAGCTTACGCTTCTGGGGACAGATGTTCACAATCTTCACTGGAATACGGCTTTTCTTCAGGGCGTTACCAGGTCTTGCGAGGAAAAAGAGCTGGACGAAGCTACAGAACAATTGCGCGAAATGTTTTATCAGAGCGCCCATTTCTCTGACATCGCCTGACGGCCTTATTAATCGAATATTTTCTCACCCTAACGGGACTTCTGTCCCAGTCAGGGACAGGATTCCTCAACTCTTTAAGGAATCCTTTATGAACGATTTAATTCTCACCGAAGATTTTCATATCAGTGCCAGCGAGCGTAATGCTCACAAAGTTGCACTGGCCAAAGCGGAAGGCGAGCTGCTGAGTATCGCAGCGCTTCGCCGCCTTGACCTTAATACCGGGACAGATGAAGACGGCTTTCCGTATTACGTCTGGGATATGGCTTCTGTTGCCCGGGAACTGGCTGAACTGTATGTTCGAAAACTTATACCGGGATCATGGGAGGCATTCTTTAACGACCTCTGCCGTATGGCAGAAGGTATTGATAAAGAAGCCTGGACATATTTCTACAAAAGCGCAGTCAAAGACGAAGAGTCCTTTCTGGCTATGGAACGCAGCGAAGCTGATTTCTGAGGCGATGCACTGAACCCGTATGGGGATTTTCTCCATTCGGAGACAGATCCTCTTATTTTACTGAAGAGGATTTACCTATGAATACACTGGCATTTGATTCTTTATTACTCGTTGAACATAACAGCAACGAATGGCACCAGATGTGGAGTAAACTGGCAAAGCATAAGTCCAACCGCTCACTTCAGGACCCGACTGTTGCTGATAATGATGGTGAAGTCTGGGAGTACATGGAGACAGTGGAAAAACGCGTTCTATGGTTTGGAAAACGCTACATCCATCGTTTCCGTCATCGTTATCACCCAGCCTGCGGTTGCGATATGAGAATTAACATTCCAGCCAGCCGTACCTTTAACCCGGACGATCCGGATAATGCTTTATATCATCACTTTGGTTAGTCATTAACCAAACGCTGGCGTCACTCATGACAAAGGCTTTAACCCATGCGGGGACAACCTCCCTGCATCTGCGGTGATGGTTTTCTCCGCATTAACTAAGGAGAAAACCATGAGCAGTATAATACTGTTGTTTATCACCCATACCACGTTCGTCCTCAGCCGCATTTCAGAAGCAATGCGGCAACAGCAGGCTGAATGGTTCACCAACCGCAGCGGTCACAGCAGTTTCCGCGCCGAGGTCGTTCAGTCTGAAGGGGGGTTTACCGCCATCATTTCACGCAGAACGGGCTACAGTTCGCGTGACTGGCAGTATCAGCAACTAGCCAGCGCTGGTCAGTTTGCCTCCGCACGTAAGGCTTTACGGGCGGGGCGGCTGATGGCGCAACAGATGGCCTGGCTGCGTTACCGTTTCGACTGAATCAGTTCTGACTGATTAACACTTCCCGGAGGGACCTTCCCTCCAGGGGAGGTTTCCTCCTTAGACTTAAGGAGTCCAGATGATTCGCTTTACCTCAACCGAATTACGCCCGCTTTTATCACAGCAGGGCGGTATGCAAAGGCCACTGCTGCTTGAGAAGAACCTTGGTATATACATCCGGGTTCCGGATGACAGAAACCCCGGGGAATGGCTCAGGGCATGGGCGGAAGGTTGTAATCCCTCTAAAGATGAAAACTGGTCGGAAAATGCTGACCGGCTAATCCCGGAGAAGGAATACTCTTTTAAGACCTTCATGGAGCAAAGCAAATTCGATGCGGTTCTGAATGAACACCACGATCTTTTTATGATGCCTGCAGATGGCCCCCAGGGTACAGGTATGACAATTCGTAAAGAGACCCGTCCGCCTGAGAAGGTTTATGTCCTGGTTGATGAATTCCGCAGCAATATTTGCTGGCTCTACGATCAGTCTCTCCGTCATTTGCCTGCTTGTGTGGGTAATGCGGAACGCCTTAGCTGGCGTTCACAGGCACTGCATGTGCTTGACAGGGTAATACGTCTTGACTGCAAGCGGGCAAAGCAGGCTGATCGCGATATGCTGGAGAATGCTGTCCGCAGCGTGCGCAGCAGCGTCAGCGAGATTATGTCTGACGGTTCATTCCGTTACAGGGGGAATCGTCCCTGAGACTTAGCTGACAGCCTACGCAGTATTTTTCCACTCACCGGTGGCGCATTCTTCCACCACCGGGAAGGAGGCGCCCGTTTTTTTACAGGTTGCATCCGTATGAACAAATCCATTCGCGGCCGACAGGCCGCGCCGTCTCAGAAAGCCGATCTTTACCAGCAGGTCACCGATAAAATAATTGCCGCCATGGTAAAAGGTGTTCCACCGTGGCGCCGGCCGTGGCGTTCTGCACAGAATGTGCATGGCAACGCTTTACCGGTGAATGCAACAACCGGCAAACATTACAGTGGAGTAAATATTCCGCTGTTGTGGATGTCAGCTGAAGAGGGGGGATTTTCTTCCGACCGATGGCTGACATATCAGCAGGCGAAGGCAGTGGGCGGTCAGGTTCGTAAGGGCGAAATGTGCTCGATGGCCATCATCTACAAGTCTTTTGAGAAACAGACGACAGATGATGATGGCACCAGACTGTTCGATGAGGATGGCAGGCCCATGATGGAGTCGCTTGCAATGCTGAAACCACTACAGCTCTTCAACGTTGCCCAGTGCGACGGACTGCCGGACGCTGTCGCAGGTATGCAGCAGCAGGTGACAACGACAGAAGATGACCGTGGTTCAATACTCAGCGAGCATCAGCAAGCGCAGATGCTGGCAATACTGAATGCGACAGGCGTAGCGTGTACGTCTTACCGCCAGAACCGTGCGTATTACCAGCCATCGACCGATCGGATTGTGATGCCAACAACGTCCCAGTTTGTTTCTGAGGCCGATTACTGGTCCACATTGCTGCATGAACTGGTCCATGCCACCGGGCACAGCAGCCGCCTGAACCGTGAAGGGATAACCTCGTCGTCACGTAAATTCGGTGATCCGGTTTACGCCTTCGAGGAGCTTATCGCGGAAACCGGCAGCGCCTTTCTCTGCGCAGAACTGGGTGTTTATGGTGATGTGCAGCATGAAAGCTATCTGGCGAGCTGGCTGAAGGTACTTCGTGACGACAAAAAAGCATTTTTCCGTGCCTGCCGGTTTGCCCGGGAAGCGTCGGAATTTCTACTGCAGTCCCTGAACCGTCAACCGGAACAGGCTGCTTAACCACAACCTGATGGCTTCGGCCATACGTCCCCTGAGGGCATCTCCTCAGGGGGATGTCCTCTTATTTAACTAAAGAGGAGTAAACACTATGTTTTCATGGTGCAAAAACCGTCTGGAAATTACCGCAAAATCTGTTTGTGTTGACGTCATGCAGGCCTGGATCGCCGGCACAGAAACTCCGCGTTACCGGCATGCCATACGGCAGGCGATAAAGCTGTTTCTGGCCGGATGTGCCGGCATACTTAAACCCACCAAAGCAACGGAGTATGTCGCTTACCCTTTACTTACCGCCGCCGGCGCCGGGTCATCAGTCCCCTCTAATCTGGCATTCCAGCATTTTCTGGAATTGCTGGAAAAGGATGTATGGCTCGACAGTCAGGTAATTTCCCGTATGGAGCGGATCTATCTTCAGTCCGGGGTAGACAGTCTGAAATGGGAAAGCTTACCGGTCAGCGCGCGGCAGGTAATGACGCAACTGATGGCCGTTCACTACGCTGACTGGTTTGGTATCGCCGGCGCAGGTGGCACGTTTGATCCGGAGGAGCGCTGGAACTGGCTCAGTATAATGCCGGAGACGACATGCCCCTGCGATATGTTGATGGTGATGCCGTCACGTCTTGCGACAGAGCTGAACGGTAACAGCGGGCTGTTTCGTGAACTCAACACAACGTCGGAACTGTACATGCAGCTTTTTGGTATGGAATTCCCGGCCGGGCATCAGGCCGTCTGGAACAGAGAGACGATGAACACTCTGGTGCTGACGTTTGTTTCTCCGTGGTATCCGCCCTCAGGGGAGGTGATGGGAGAGATGTCCAGGCTGTTTGACTGTGAAATCCGGCATTACTGGACATCGCCTGATGTCGGTACGTTCGGGTACAACTGCTTCGAACAGGGTGATCATGTTGACAGTGGCCCTTATCCGGAAGACGTACCGGGAATGACGTCTGAAGAAGGTGCCGGTGCCCGGATGTATCTGGTCACTGACTCCACTTCTGTTATGCCGGTTACGGTAGCGACAAATCAGTACGGCAGTGTACGTGCCTGACGCTCAGACTGAATAACCGGGGAAACCCGTTGAACCCACAGGCCACGACATAAGTTGTGGTCCTTTTTTACCCTCAAGGGAAACACTGTTTCCCTGGGGGGATCGTGTTTCCTGATACGGAGACACGAACGAATATGAAAGGTGTAATTGATCACGAAAAGGCTTTTATTTCCCTTTTTAACCAGACAGCCCGGTACCATCACCGGCATCAGGTTTTCGAAGACTTTGTCAGTTGCAGCGTCATTGCTCTTCAGAATGCCCTCAGCTTTTGCGAAAAGCGGGAACAGAAATATCTGCGTATCGTTGCACGTTATGAAAAGCCGGATGTCGTCAGCATGGCAAAGCTGCTGGCCCATGTGGTAAACGGACTGGAGGACAAGCCGGGTGATTTTCTGGGCCGGATCTTTATGCAACTGGAAATGGGCGATAAGTACCGCGCTCAGTTTTTCACACCCTGGAGCGTTGGTGTGATGATGGCCAGAATGCAGCTTGGCAAAGTCGAAGAAAATTTCAGAAACAAGCCGTTTATCACACTCTCCGAACCTGCCTGTGGCG
>OCAE01000426.1_pt1 | contig 27799 bp, 25 predicted proteins | sample 1495581 | NCBI WGS metagenome assembly OCAE01 (sample SAMEA2580278, study PRJEB22360) | human gut metagenome | biome: human gut; feature: human-associated habitat; material: faeces | place: Denmark | collected 2008/2010 | reverse complement strand
ACGTGCCGCCAGCGAGTTAGTTTGAATATAAAACAAAACCCGCCGCTATGGCGGGAAAATTGATAAATTATTCGGACTGCTCGGCCGCCCGGATCGCCGGTATGACAACGGGGAGATCAAAGGCAAATCATTACGTATCGCTGCAATTGATATCGGCGGCGGAACAACGGATCTGGCGATAACCCGTTATGACCTCGACACCCAATTAAGCAGTAACATAAAAATCACACCGCGACTGCTGTTCCGCGAGGGATTTAAATGTGCCGGGGATGATCTTCTGCTTGATATTATCCGACGTGAAATTCTGCCTGCATTTGAAAAAGCCATCGCACAGGCCGGGGTCAGTAACAGCAGGAGCGTCATGCAACAGCTGTTTCAGGCTCAGGGACGATTTGATGATCAGGGCACATTACGCCAGCAGGTCTCATTACAGCTGATCATACCGCTCGGCCATGCATTACTGAATGCGTGGGAACACGGTCGCACCGTTAATACAACATTCGGTGAATTGCTGGCGACATTACCGTCACCACACGTACTGGCATATATTGAAGAGACCGTAAGATTATCCGGAGGGACATTAAATGTTCTGAATATTCCTCTGTACAGCGATCCTGAATCACTCAATCATGCCGCATTAACCGGTCAGCTTTCTCTTACCGGCGTGCTGAAATCGTTATGTGAAATCATTGAATATTACCGCTGTGATGTCCTTTTAATTTCAGGACAACCCGGCAGCCTCCCCGGAATACAAACATATTTCCGCCGCCGCCAGCCGGTACCATCGGTACGCATCATCATGATGCAGAATTATCCTTTGCACAGTGATTTTCCGTTCTGCCCGAAAAAAGGCGGTGAAAACGGTAAAATTACCGCCCTTCTCGGCGCCACGATTTTTCATCTTGCAACAGATCTCCGCCTTCCCGGATTCAATATCACGCCCGGGAATATCACGTCAGATTCGACTCTCCGCTATATGGGGGTGCTCGATGAAAATAATTTACTCAGTAATGAAAACATCTGTTATCAGCAAAACGATGACGGCAGTTTTCCGCAAGTCATCGATATTCCGATCCGCGGAAATATCCGGCTGGGGTTCCGGCAGGCAGATAACCCTGCATGGCCTGCGACACCGTTATATCAGCTGACCATCTCAGATCCGAATCTGGCGAGGGAGCTTGCCGGGGGCGAAATTCTGCATGTCCGTTTGTTACGGGAAGCCGGTCATGATGTATTTACACTGAAAGACGCAACACTTCAGAGCGGAAAATCAATCACACCGGAATGTTTACGTTTATCGCTGCATACACTGACAGACAGTAATACAGCCAACCGGAAATACTGGATCGACAGCGGAAACTTATTTCAATAATGATGACTAAATTCAATACATTAATTAACCGGATACAGACTCTCCGTCCGGATAATATCTGGCTGAATAATGAAGCCGATATCCTTATCGATCGTTTACTGCGATACAAACTGAGCCTCAGTCATTCAGAAACGGTACCGGTCACTCAGGATCACATCCTTCGCAGTACCACACCGGTACCTTTCTCTGATGAGCTGATTGCGCATGTGGCAAATGATCATCAGTGCATTAATATTATGCTGGATAATATAACGCTGGATTATCAGGCAGATATATTGCCTAATCTCAGAAATACCTCTCTGGCTGTGAGGTTTACAGATTCACAGCCACAGTGTTACGGTCCTTATACACTGACATTCCTGCTGATGAGCCCTGCAGAGAAGGCCAGCCAGCTGATCACCCGTTATCCTGCCGCGATACAGGAAGAGACTCTCCGGTATAAAATAACAGAGCTGGAAGAGCGTAAATTACAAAAAACGCAGGAGATTCTCGATCCTGCTGAGTTTTTATCCGTTATCAGTCTCCGGGAAAAATGTCAGCCCGCCTCTCTGCCGCTTTCTGCCGCCCTGATACTCCGGATAAGTGAACTCGTTCCGTTTCTCAGCAAACATGATCTGACCGACTTACTGTCATTTTTCTGGGGCGGCGATCTGTCGGCCACGACTGAGTGGCTCCGGTATCTGCAGGCTAAAAATACGGTGAAAAATGCCCGTCAGGTTATTGCGCCGTCAAGAACCGTTATTTCATCAGGTCTGATGTCAGATCCGTTAACCACAGCAGAATATCCGGCCTGTTTTGATGATATTCCGCTGTGCCCGCTGGCTGACGGCGTTCCGTTATCTGTCGTGCCATTATCACGCCAGAGCCTGTTTGAGATAAGCCGGGAAATCACACTGACTGTTGCCCGCTCTTCACGCCGGGATACCGTGATTATTCCGGATGATCCTTTCTTCACGTTCAGTGATTTTTATCAGCAGCGTGATGATACTGATCTCCTGCTGCAGCAGGAAAATGACGCATCACAGCTTTGCTCACACCTGGCTTTTCTGTTCCGTAATACACCGTTCAGTGAACATGACATTCATGCACTTATCCGGACATTACAAACCCATTCTGATCGCCATGGTGAATTACTGGATGGCCTGATGATTGATGAAACGTTACTGGGCGCATTAACCTATACCTCATCAAAGGATGAATTATCCGTGTTTCCGGGTACAATTTATTTCCCGGATGAAGAACCGGCAGCCGGTAAAAATAAGTCCGGCGGGTTTGCGGCCAAGGCCTGGCAGTTATGGGTTAATCATATCCGGAAAAAAGGCTTCAGCAAAACACTGAGAAAACGCAGCGGGCTGACAGACAATGAGCTCAGCATGCTCTGCCAGATTTTGATTCAGGCCGGTTATCAGGCAAATTTACAGGATCACCTGGCACAGACGCTGGAAGGATTGGAAAATAATGCCGTTGCCGGCGTTTGCTGTGCGGCCCGGGTACTTAATGAGTTTGTCGCCTGGCTTGGCTACAGTGTTGTCCATCCGGATGAACGTCCTCAGAGTAAAATGAATCCGGGAGCGCCGCTTTTTACGCCTTCATCCGCTGCCGCCGGTGACCCTGCTTTCTTTTCTTCAGACAATACCGTTTCCGGTAATACGATCTGGTTAGGGGACTGGCTTATCGCTCTGTCACACAGAGCAGCAGAACTGCCGGAAGGATACGGATTAACAACGGCACAGCGCAGAGAAATGAACAAAATATTACCCAAAAACCTCAAAGAAAATTAAAGCGTCCGGTTACAAACAGAAATGACATAAAAAAACGGGTAAATGAGAAGTGGCTCATTTACCCGTCAGGAAGACTGATCCGGCCGGTTTATTCGTGTTTTATATAAACAAACACATTACTTTGGTGATGAAAATAATTCAGTAATCTGTTATCTCGGTTGTCAATTGATTAAAAACAAAACAACAATGTGTTTATTTTTGCAATTAACCACTTTATGACTAGCTAATTACAATATTATATTGCACTCTGATTGATATTCATTTATTCAGAGTGGATTTCCCGATTTTACACCATGAAAATAATCATCAATCATAGCTGATGTATCATTATAAAAATGATTATTTTCTAATATTCTTTCACGAAAAGGTAAATCAGAGAATAAATCATTAACGCTGCATTCAAAAACCAGGCTGATTTTATACAGCGTATCTGCACATATTTTATTAACACCACGTTCATAACGGGATAACTGCTGATGAGATAATCCTGTTTTTTCGGCAATGTCACTAATATTCATGCCATTATACTGCCTTATTTCCTTTATTCTCTTACCGACGATGGCTGATATATCATTCATATTATTTATCACATAGTTAGTTAATATTTTGATTGTTATATCGCCACGATTCTTCTGTGTTAACCTCTGTACGCAGCGCTTTTATCAATCATATCATTGACAGATATGATGCCGGATTATGGAATAGCATCATTCTGTCATAATGCACTTACTGAAAAATAGTCAAAAAATGCATTGGATCATAATTAAATATCATAAACCCCTTACTCTGCGTTATAAAAATAACCGTCAGACCCGGGTTTAATTATTATTGAAATTTGTAATTATGTTTACCGCGTAATGGTCATACAACCGAAGGTCACCATTACAAATAATGTTTGTATTCACCCTCATCACTCGTATTATGCAACCATAAGAATCAAAAAAACAGGAAATCAAAGCCGAGAAAACACGAAGAAAGTGAATTTTGTTAAAAAATACAACTATGATTTATGATAACGTCAATATGCATATCTGCATCGTATAATAACCTGACAGTTATTCGCTTATATTGTGCGTTATACCACTAAATGCCCGCTGCCTGTTCTTCATACGTTTTCGCACAATGTCCCTCAGACACCGATCTCTGACTTAAAATATTTTCTGTCTGAATTTAAGATATAGCCTTTATAATCACCGCAAATAATACCCGCTAAAGAGTTTACTATGGACTGGTCATCAAAATTCCGCCGCTTTGATAACGCCTTTAACCGTTTTTATGCCCGTAAAGCCTGGCTGGTATGGCTGATTTTACTCTCCCCGGGCCTGGGCAGTGTCGCCATGGCTGCGTTCGGGCCGCCTGCCGGCGGGGTGACGCTGATTATTCACAGTAAACTGGATCGGCCTATTCTGGGATTCAGTGTCAACGGCGTGGCCGGCGGTAATGCCTGGGCACATGACCCGAACAATAAATTTACAACTGAGAGCGGAGGCGCGACCACCTGCTGCGGCCGCATTACCGGAAAGACCGCCGAAGTGATCTGGACGCTCAGCGTCACCGGCCCTCAGTATGAGTCAGGAATGCGCCCCGAGCAGCGGCGTGTGGTGATCCCGATGCCGGAAAGAAAGCGGGGCGAGAACGATCTGCACGTCCATTTTTTACCGGGTGACAAAGTCGTTCTCGGATGGAGTGATAACGCATTCTCACCCTATTCCCCCCGCAGCCCTCACTACCGTCCGCTGCCTGATACAGAGGAAGCCGTGCAGTGAGAAATGTTGTTGGCATCGCAGGTATTTTTTATTTTAATTTCTGATATGGCATTTATAATCACCGCAAATAATACCCGCTAAAGAGTTTACTATGGACTGGTCATCAAAATTCCGCCGCTTTGATAACGCCTTTAACCGTTTTTATGCCCGTAAAGCCTGGCTGGTATGGCTGATTTTACTCTCCCCGGGCCTGGGCAGTGTCGCCATGGCTGCGTTCGGGCCGCCTGCCGGCGGGGTGACGCTGATTATTCACAGTAAACTGGATCGGCCTATTCTGGGATTCAGTGTCAACGGCGTGGCCGGCGGTAATGCCTGGGCACATGACCCGAACAATAAATTTACAACTGAGAGCGGAGGCGCGACCACCTGCTGCGGCCGCATTACCGGAAAGACCGCCGAAGTGATCTGGACGCTCAGCGTCACCGGCCCTCAGTATGAGTCAGGAATGCGCCCCGAGCAGCGGCGTGTGGTGATCCCGATGCCGGAAAGAAAGCGGGGCGAGAACGATCTGCACGTCCATTTTTTACCGGGTGACAAAGTCGTTCTCGGATGGAGTGATAACGCATTCTCACCCTATTCCCCCCGCAGCCCTCACTACCGTCCGCTGCCTGACACAGAGGAAGCCGTGCAATGACAAAAGATTCGGCGGCTGACAGACCAGGGTAAAAAGCAAAGACAGGATGATACAGCCGCTTCACCGCATTTTTATTGGTAACATATTGAAATATTGTTTTTTTTGCCATTGATTTAGCTCATGGGTAACATTTTCAGATAAAAAAACCTAATGAGAATTTTCCCATGTCAGGATACCGGCCGAATATATTCGGCAAAGCCATGGCGATTGATGGTGACAAAACCACAACAGGCGCCACCTGTATCGCCTCGTCGAGCATGATAAAATACAAAGGCACCCCTGCGGTGATTGTCGGCGACCTCACCACCCCCTGCCCGCAGTGCAAACAAACCGGTACGATAGCAACCGGAGACAGCCGGATGATGAATAACCGCAAACCACAGGCTGTTGACGGTTCAATCGTGCAGTGCGGCTGCCCTTACGGTACCAATACCGTGATTGCGGTGACCTCACCGGCCGAATTTCAGGGATTCGGATCGGTTATCTCACCGGGGATTTCCGCCGTCACCTCCGGTATGTCCGCCGCAATGCAGAACGTCGCATCATGGCAGGAACATATCCCCCCGCAATATATCAATAACGCCCCGCAGGATAATGAGCGGATATTACACATCGGCTTCTTTTTTGACGGCGTGGGACGCAACGCTGAACAGGATGCGCCCCAGGGACGGCTGAGTAATATCGCCCGGTTGTTTAGAGCTTATCCTGAAGATGCCGATAAAACTGATATTGCCGCATACAAAAAACATTACATCCCCGGCATCGGCACACCGTTTGACGAAACTGCCGCCGAAAAAATCCAGGGCTTTATAGATAATGCCCTCAGCGCCTTCGGCGATGAAATGAAAAGCAAACCCGGGGATATCGGCAAAGATGCCTTTCAGTCCTCAGTGAACGGGATCAGCGGAAAAGATATCCTGACACAGACGAAAGATAAGCTGCTGACCCCGAAAGGCGTGATCGGAGAGCTGAAAAGTTCCGCCGTGAGCAGCCTGAAAAAAGCGGGCATCGAAGCCACCCCCTTGCTGCGTGATTCGGAATTTATTGCTTACACCGAATTAACCGGCGCGGATCCCCGCCTCAACAGCGCAAAAATGCGCTTTGTGCAGTCATGTGAGGACGTTGTGGAAGACGGCGGCGTTCCGGTGGCCTCGATTTCTGTTTCAGTTTTCGGATTTGACCTTGGCGGAGCACTGGCCCGCGAGTTTCTGGATATCCTGCTCGGGGATATCTGCGAAAATAATGATGACAGCGAACCGACTTACCGCAATATTCCGGTTAAGATTGCGTTTGCCGGGTTATTTGACTGCTCGCGGGATTCGCCGCTGAGCAGCGATAACGGGCTGGATTATGTAGCGGCTGCCGTCGCGTGGCTGCCCGGGCCGTTCGCAAAAGTCGTGGGCGCGGTGGGGTCAGGCTTCGGACGCCACTATCTTGAGCATATGTCCCCGTTACCGGAGGTTGTCAGCCACTCCCTGCATCTGGTTGCCGCCCATGAACGGCGGCGGTGGAAGTGTGTTTACCGTACCGGCCGGAACACCGATGAACATCAGGAAATCCTGATGCCCGGGTGCAGTGAGGACATCGGCGGCGGCCTGAAACCCGGAGAGCAGAAACCCAGCGCTGAACTCTCCCGTGTCTCACTGCGAAAAATGTATGAAGCAGCAAGACAGGCTGACATTCCTTTTCCTGAGCTGGAAAAACTCTATGAAAAAGACGCATTAGTCTGGTCATACTTTAGTATGAATGACAGAGTGAACGATAAACCGGTCAAAGAATGGGCTGAGCATTATCAGATGAAAGTCGGCATGGAAAAACTCAGCTACAACGCCATGAACCGGCACCTTGACGGGTACTTTGAGTGGCTGGGAAAACAGTTCTATGAATACAAAAGTGAACTCCGCAGGCTTGAAAAAAAGGAATCAGACATACTGACATCCGCAGGTTCGCTTCAGGGGCTGGGTTATACACGAGAGGCCAAACAGGAACTGTCCGATATCAATGGTGCTGTATATTTGCTGAAAAAACACTGGGGCTGGCTGTCAGAGGTATCAAAATCCGCAGATGTTTTGTTAACCCAGCAATATCATCGCCTGCCGCAGATATACAGGGATAATCTAATTATACCAGCGGAAAACAGGGCGAGGAAATTTATAGCGTACGGGACCGCAGGATACGACGAAAAACCGATGCCGTCCGCACAGTGTCCTGACACACCGGAACTTTATGCGTGGTTTTTGCATGATGTCCAGCGGTCAGAGGGTATTAACAACGGATATTTCGCTATACGATGGATGGAGCCGCGCAATTCATAACACGATGACAGAAATAAAAATAACAGCGCTGTCCGGCTGATAATTATCGCATACGTTCGCTTGCCAGATTATAGACATCACTGCGCTCCCGCTTACCGACGGCCACAACAGCAATAACAAGTGTGTCATCGATGACCTGGTAAACCAGACGGAAGCCGGATGAGCGTAGTTTTATCTTATAACACTCTTTTATTCCCCGTAATTTTGCAGAAGGAATATGGGGATTTTCACAGCATTTTTTCAGTTTTCTGGCAAATTGCTGTTGTATCGTTTTATCCAGTTTTTTCCATTCTTTCAGTGCATCTTCCCTGAACTTAACGGTATAACTCATAAATAACTATCCAGATCAACATCCAGCAGTTTTTGGTTACTGCGTTCAGTAACTAACTTAATCAGTTCCTGGTCATCAAGCGCATCAAGCATTTTTTCGTAAAGCTCCGCCGGAACACAATAAAAAGCTGGCTGATTACGGTTAAGGATAGCGACCGGAAATCCATCACCGGCACTGACTGTAGCCATCGGGTTTTTTTTCAGTTCGCTGACACTGGCACTGGTATCACTTAAAATAATATTAGGCATCATATTCACCATTGAGACTTATTAACAGGTCTTTATGGTAAGTCAAAAAAGACCTGTTAACAAGTCGTTTTATCTTGCTGGCCCTTAGTGGATACACACAAATCTATCCATAGCGGTCAGAGCTGTCGGCAGCACCTGACTATAACGCATTTTTATGCGCGTCAGCGCATGTCAGGCGGCAAAAATTGCCGGTAATTTCTCTGAGGTCAGATAGCCGCCGAAGCCCGGCAGAGCCGGTTGCTGAGTGTTATATCGCACATACCCTCCTCCATCCTGCCGGAAAAATCGGATACTGAAACGGTTTTTTTACTTTTTGATTCCTGCCGAAGGCCGCAGTTAGCCGGGCTTGCCCGGATGTACTGCGCGTTATGCTGCGTAAACGCAGCATTAGGAGGAATAGCTTGCAGCAAGCAAAGCATCTCTTTTTCTGAGCGGCGGGAACTGTGTTCCCTGCAAGCGAAGGCATTATTGTTTTTATTGATGGGGTGCGCTTAAAGATGCGCCCCTATCTCCTTTTTTAAAAGGACGTTTTGTTCAGAAACTAAGAACGAATTTATCCGGACTACAGGGGATCCGTTCGAAGTTAATTGTTCATTTTTAAAACCATTCGAAATTAACAGGACGTTTTCATACCAAATAAGGTCCGGTACCGGTACAAGAGCCTCCTTTCCGGGCAAAAGATATCAGGTAACAGCATAAAAACTGGCGATTTCCGGTAAAAATCCAGCACAAAAACCGCCGGAGAGGCGGTTATTTCAGAGGCAGGCAACATTAATCGTCCGGAAGATTATCCAGGTAACACTGATACAGCAGCTCCCCCTTCAGCGCCGGGAACTGTGATTTAATCCGTTTTTCCAGCGCATGCACTGTCGCGACAGGGTTTATCTGCTTCCAGCGTTCATAGAGACGCCATGCTTCCCCCGGCGTCTCTTTTTTCGGACGGGAAGCTTCAAGCTGCGCTTTTTTCTCTTTCAGTGCTTTTTCCCGATGATCCTTTTCTCTTTCCAGCTCCTCATCGTCACCGATAACCAGGCGACGCAGCTTTTTCAGCATTTTTTTCAGGGCGTGGTGGTTATCCAGTGATGCCACATTGGAACGATTCATACGCAGCACATGCCGGGCATAGCGTTTCTTATAGTCCTCCCGCAATCCGTTACGTTCCATCCAGCGCCTGAAGCTCCTGATGATTTTACGCAACGTCTCCAGATCAAAACCCAGCCCTTCAAAAAACTCCGGCCGCAGCCAGATGCGCATTGCTTTGTACTGTTTTGTTTCACCGTCAAAAGCACGATGAATAACGATCATCTTTGCCGCCTCCCAGTCATGCAGTGCGTGCAGCACCGGGTCATAACTTTTGCGGCCGTTTTCATACTGGTAAAGCTGACCGCATTGTGCAGCCAGCGTCTCCACTGAGCACATCACCTCAAATACATTCTCGCTCATCGGGTTGTAGTCAGCATTGGCGATCACAGCAAGTGCCAGAACACTCCAGGTTTCACGGCGCTCGGAACGCACGGTGACACGCTGATGACGGATATTGCGCAGCTGATAGATATGCCGATTACGGTTCCAGTCATGCTGGTTCAGCGCGGAGACAAGACGCTTGACAATCGGGAGATTAGGTAATTTACCGTTAAAGACCGGAAAAAAATGACGGTGAACTTTACCCTTATTCTCCTGTTGTTTGTGAAGTATCAGGGAGTCAGACACATGCTCCTGCGCTTATGTTGTGCTGAAGGAGTTGAATTTTGCTCTGCATAACTCTATACTCCCTGTCAGGAAGTTAACATTATTCCTGACAGTATTGATTGATTGAAGGCCCTGATATCTTGCCTCACCGCCAAGTCAGAGAAGATGTCGGGGTTTTTTATTCTCAGGGACAGTTTTGCTGCTGTTATCAGTCAGCTATCTGTTCATCTGCTCTCATCTCATGGCTGTCCGCTTCCCCGGCATAATAGCGTGTCAGCACCTTCTGTATCTCTTTATCAAGCTCATCCTGTAATGCTTTCGGCACACGGTTAAATTCATAACTGAATCCCCTGTCTTTGGCCCGTTTACGCGCATACGTATTTTTGTCATTAAACGTCCGGAGCGGAACAACCACGGCCACGTCCGGTTTGTTTCTGCGCATCAGGTTATCCGTCAGTGCCTTCAGTTCAGACAGAATAATTTTTTTCAGTTCATCCGGGATAGTCTGTCCGTTATTGATGAGCGTATTGACTTTATCGTTCATTTCCTTCAGAAGCGTTTTACGGGAAAGCGCCTCAGATTTGATAAGACTATCGATGAGCAGCAACAGCCGGTAATCATTATGACCCAGCTCGGACTGAACCGGGAAAAGCGCGATAAGATCGCCGGGTACCGACGCCGCCTGGATTGCCCGCGTCACTTTTGCCGCAGACAACTGCTCTGACGCCGCAATTTCTTTCTGTGACATTCCTTTTTCACGCAGTTGCATAAGACGCAACCCGATCTCCCGCAGGTTATGCTCCTTCGCAGTCTGGATATCAGCGGCCAGCTGCCGGGCATCGTCAGTGCTGATTTCGGTATCCGTTACCAGAACGTTTAACCCCACCTGGCACAACAGAGCGGCAGCGCGTCGCCGTGAACCATCCAGTATTTCTGTCTTTCCGTGCGTGCGGTAACCGATGGCCGGGAAGAACTGCTGTAAACTTAATGTCCGCGTGATATCCGTCAGTGACTCCGGGGTCAGCGCACTCTGATCCCGGCCGTTGACCGAAAAGCGGACAAATGTGCGCTCCTCAAGTTCCTCTGCCGGAATATGAACCAGATGAAAGAGTGCAGATTTACCGGATTTGAGAATGAATCTCCGGGACTCAACGGCTTCTGCCGCCGGGAAAACCGGGGATACCGCACTCAGTGTCCTGCCGATTGTTTTACGTTTAGTTTGCATAGTAACCCCGATTCTGACGCAGGAACTCAATACGATCGAACACTGCTTTGGAAAAATCCTCTACTGCGGCTTTGGCATTTTTCAGCGCTTCCGCACTGCCGATATACGTGGCCGGGTTTGCAGAGATCACCGTATCAAATGACTCGCCGCAGCGCTCAAATCCGTCCAGCCGCGGAAGAGCCACATCGAGCATGTCACCGCCGAAGATCTCTTTGGCCAGACTGTGACACAATTTATGGTCTGTCTTGTTGACCAGTTTGGACATAAAACCAATATTACTGATGAGATTCACCTGCGCTCCTGTCGATTCGATCATGCCGATAAGTTCAGGCAGCCGCGTCAGATACTTCAGCGTGGAGTGGAAATCAACCTGAGCCGGCGGTACCGGTGTCATCAGAATATCAACCGCCGCAATCGCATTGGATAAAAACGCATCCAGGTGAGGGCCGCTGTCAATAAAGATAAAATCATAGTCCTGCCGCAGTTTATTAATAATATTTTCCCGCAGCACCGTGTAGATGTTATGCCCCGGCAGGTACTCGTCGCACAAAACTTCCCATTGGGAGGCAATAAACGCATCCTCGATCGAAGCCGGGATTACATCAACGCCCTGAACCACCGACGGCAGAATAAAATCACTGAGCAGTTCCTCGCGGGTCACATTCTGCAGCATAGCCTGGGCAGCCGTGGTTTCGACAGAGCCCACCGATTGCTTGTGATCAAGAAACATAGTGGCAGAAGACTGCGGATCCAGGTCAATGACCAGAATTCGCAGATCCTCACAAATCAGGTGCGGATGTGTGCGCAATCCGTGAGCCAGCGAGACCGTGCTGACGGTTTTCGACACACCGCCTTTCAGGTTACCGATAAAGAGTGTGAAGGCCTCCTTATAACGGTCGCGGTATTTCGGCACATTGCGGTGATGGTAAATATCAATGATATTCCGGATACTCATCGCATATTTCTGTGCAGTGCCGGCCTCACGCTTTTCAAATTCATAGCCCTGACTTTCCATTTCACTGACGGCGTAATCCACACCGGCACGGGTCAGCCGGGGAAGTTTCGCCACCGCCGCTTTTGAATAAACCTGATAATAGGATGTCTCATTGAGCTCTTCCTTCTGCGTCTGAACCTGGGTGGTTAATGACTGCAGAAGCCGGACTGAACGGCCGGCTATTTTATTAAACTGATTATTTTCATTCATCACACCAAACTCCCCGCATGCAGAATTCTGAACTGAATATAATAATCCTACATATCATCAGCATTGTAAACACTTTATACCTGCATTCTTTCACCATTGCAAAGAGCAACTCTATTACTTTGATAATTAATGATTTTGTTAACTATTTCACGCAACTTTCATTCTGAAATCGCCCCAGTTAGTAGATCTAGTAATAAACGCTCATGTAATGTTAGTTTTAGTATTCCATAAAAAAAAACACTAACGCAACAGGAATGATCATTGTTATTTCTGCTTATGTGACGTGAGTGAGCAAAAAAAAGATAAAAATACGGATACGCAAAAATAGACAAGCCGGGCCTATGGACAACATAAAATTAACCGTGTATACAAATAAAAAAATATTTTTAGCTGTGGATGAAGAAAATCACGCAGGACGTATCAAAAAAATCAGGGAGGCGATACCCCGGCGAATGCCGGGGACAAAAAAGAGGAGCCGATCAGCGGAAGGAAATATCAAAGTGCAGCATAGCGTCAAGGGTGAAAATCCGGGTGTAAATGTCAGTTGACGCCGATTTTTTATGTCCGAGATAAGATTGAATGACTTTTACCGGCACACCGTGAAAAATAAGATGCATGGCAAAACTATGGCGAAGTGTGTGACAGGTGACGGATTCGGTTACTAAAGAAAAACCATCCTCTGCTGCAAGACGTACTGCTTCACGCAACCAGTTACGCACCGTATTGTCACTGCGTACCGGCCAGATCTTATTCTGATTCTTATAGCGCATAGTCGCAAAGTAACTTTTCATCAGCCTCACATACTCTGCATCAAATAACGGTACAGCGCGTTTTTTTATCGCCTGAGGCTTATGCTTTACCGTGATATCCACCGGCTGACGCTGTTTCAGTGTTTTCAGCACAACAAATGGCGTTTCCGTATCAAAATAAAAATCACCTTTAGTCAAAGCCATTATTTCATGAATACGACCGCCGGTATTCCACAGCGTATCAATAAGAGTTCGCTGATGCAGATCCGGAACATACTGCAACAGGCGGTTGATTTCCGGTGCCAGCAGATAGCGCGGGCAATCAAGTTCAGCTGCAATCGCCAGCGTACGCAGCTGACGGGCCCGTTCCAGATGACCGGTTGTCAGCAGGCCGGAACTCTGGCGGCGAAGAGAAATCCTGCCGGTCTCCGGCAGATCAGGGAAGTTGTCTGTCATAACAGTACCTTTTTGCCAGTAACAGAGATGATATTAACGATGATTATCGTCATTCATCAGTACGACATCGAGCAATGTATTACGGTGATCAGTGTCAAAATATCATTTCACCTCTGAAACGACGGCGGAAACATGCTTCTGTTTTTATGCAGAGCAGGCAGGAAAAGATCTGCGCAGTTTGGTATCAGTACCTTTTTGCCGGTAACAAAGAGGGTATCAATAATAAGTATCATAATACGTCAGCACTGCATCGTGCAGTCTGTGACGATGGCCGGTGTCAGAAATAATTTAATCTCTGAAACAATGATCGGAATACGTTTCTGCTTTCCGGCAGAGACAGTAAAAAAGATCGGTGAAATTGCTATCAGTTTCTTTTCACCGGTCACGAAAATGATATTGACAATGATTATCATAATACATCCGTTTTTATAACATGCGGTGTATTACAGCGCCCGGAGTCAGAACATCATTTCATCTCTGAAACGATAGCCGGAACACGTCTCTGCTTCTCTGCTGAGACGGTAAAAAGGATCCGCAGAATTCGGTATTATGGTATTTATACCGGAAAACCGCAATAATAAGCAGGCTTATGTTACAGCCATACGACTGTACTTATCCATATATAGTATGAACCACACAGTCAGGCACAACATACTGCCAACCGGCAATAAATCTGCCGGCGATCTGCCATTGCGGAAAATGACAGTAAACCGCAATAATGAAAAATACATGATGGTGTTCAAAAAACAGACAGCACACAACGAATCAGGTGCGTTTTTTTTACTGAAGGTAATATGAAAGCATGGGAAGATACGAAAACGCCTTACAGGTGCTACTAACGCGATTAAATAACGACAGGGAGAATACGGTGACAAAATCGTGACAGAGATCACTGCCTGTAACCGCAAAACCGGCCGGGTCAGACTGCAATTAAAAAATAAATAAAAGTATGACTGATGTGATCAGCAGTGTGATTAATATAATTTTGGAAAGGGATTGCGGGGTTTCTGATGATTCAACCACCGGTACCACAGGATTATAAATCGGCTGAATATTCTGCGGTTCCGGCGAATAACCGTTATTTTCAATACGGCGCCGGAAAATATAATTGATAAGTTCCTGTACCTGCACAGCTGTCAGGGGAGTTTGTACCTGAATCTTATAAGAATCCTGAGCATACTCTTTAAGTATGATTAATTCTTCCGGTTTCAGTATTTGTTTCAGTGCCGACTGCATCGTATCCAATGTCATATTACTCCGCCCGGCCATTATAGTACGGGCTTGAAGCAGAGCAACCAGATGGGGATACACACCAGATGGAATTAACGCTGCGCTTTTACTGCCTGATATTTTCAGCAAAGACTGCCAGATTTGTTCTTCCGGGTTTTTTGTTATATCAGCCAGTGCAGAAACTAACTGACTAAGAAAATGATGCCCGGCCTTCTGTATATACAGGCCGGAATTTATGACGGCACTGCCTTTAATCAGAGAGCTGCTGTCAGGTGTCTGCCGTAACAGCATCAGGACGTCTTTTATCTGCTCACGGCTGAGCTGGCTGAGTGCCGTATAACCGTATTGTGCCCGGATAAAATCTCTGACAACTGAACTGTTTTTTCCCTGTCCCATAAGCTCGGTTAATTGTACTAATTGCAGAGAATAAGTACGATCACGGCCGCTGACCCCGAGTCTCTGAATAATATTTTTTTCTACCTCAGCAAAATGCCTGGACAATAAAGGTGCATTATTCCGGATCCCTGCTTCCTGCTTTATCTGCGACCATAGGTCAGCCTGCCGGAGTTTTGTCAGCGATGCCAGCTGCGTTATCAGTCTTTCAAGAACCGCACGTTGTTCTCCTGACAATGGCTGTTTGTCTGACACCACATTCAGCGGTTCCTCACCTGAAAGCGGAAGCTGAGAATTAGAAATATTAGGTAACATCAGCTTATGACCCTTCCGTTATATGCGGGATGACAGAATAAGCTACCTGATCAAGGATCGCTTTACAGACTGAAAATGTAACAACAATTCTAACAGACTACCCGGTAAAAATGATTTCAGGAAAAAAACTTTACATATTATACGTATAAAGTGAAACGCTTGATTAAGAGTATAAAAATAACGCCTTAAATAATAGTAGCTTACACATAAAAAACCCACAGAATTTACAATTTGTAACTCATTGTCGCACTCAGACATGCATTTTGGGGAAAATTCTTAGAAAACATGTATTTTTAACTTATTATGATAATCAAATTGACATAACCCTATAATCCGATTGCATTTTAGTGAAAAGCTTCACAACATCACTCGTCAAAAAATAGAATTATTATATAAATCAATGTATTATTGTAGTTTTACAAATAAACACTAAAACAATACCCTGTTGATCTTTAGTTATTTTTACCTAAAATACTCCTCATAAACGTGATTTTGGAGTAAAAAACCATTTTCTTCGTTTTTTTGTGTGAAAATTATTCTTGTGAACCTCAAATGACAGATGACGGTTTACTGAAAATAATCATCTTACTTTTAATATTAAGAATAATCCTATTATATAAGGATGTTATAACTATGTCACCCCGGCAAAAAAAACAACGTACCGAATCAACTTTTTCATTGAATGAAGAAGTCGGATTTCTGATACGAAAACTGAGAGCATCCAGAAAAATGAGCGGTGAACAACTCGCTCAGATTGTCGGAATAAGTCAGCAGCAGATATCACGTTACGAGAATGGAAAAACAAAACTGACAATTGACCAGTTAGAAGTTATTTCTACTGCTTTTGATATGAGTATATGGCGATTCATGAACATATTGCAATTTAATTCATACATTGAAAAAGAAAATTGCCGAAATCAAATAAGAAAATAAAATGTAATCACCAACGCCTCTCTCTCTGATGAGATAACATAATAATTTTATCGTACACTAATAAAATTATTACACTTGAAAATCACCACCATTCGGTTTGTATATCATGAATAAAAATAATGTAATGAATCAGGTGTCGGTAAATATTACCTCAAGAGTCGGAAGAAGGATAAAAGAAATGAGGGTACACAGAAACATGTCAGTAAAAAAATTGGCTGATATGCTGTATGTATCAAAGAACACTATTCACTCCTATGAAAGCGGTAACGATCAGATCAGTATTGATGCAATACACAAACTAAGCTTTCTTTTCAATTGTAATATAAATGACTTCTTCACCGAATCACTTGTAACCAATCAGAATAATGATATTAAAAATAATAATGAAATATCACAAATGATTATCAATTACTTTAGATCAGAGTCATTTATGAAAATGATGTAGTTGTACTTAATAAAAATGACATCATAGACTGTTAAAACAAATCCATACCGTTATTACATTTTACGACAGCATCAGAAAAAAATTCAGACCCTGGCTTATTATTATGTAAAAGTCATTCCGGATAATACCATGACATAAAAACCCTATAAATTACATATAGTTATATTAGCATGGTGTACATGTAAAATAGTAATGGCTGAAAATAGATATTTTCATTTTAAGGCAGTGAAATGGAATATAAAATTAATAAAGTAATAAACTTCCGGGATGATGACGGCAAAATATGGAGTTCACTGAGCCCTGATAAATCGGTCAGATTGTCCATAATACCAGCAAAAATACTGAGTTACCTTCTTGAAAACAGCAAAACCATTGTAAAAAGAAATGATTTATTAGATGACATCTGGAATAAAAACGGACTTCAGGCATCAAATAATTCACTTTCTCAAAACATATCGATGCTGCGTAAAATTTTACAGGATATGGGGGCTGATAGTGATATCATCGTCACCATTCCAAAAGTAGGACTACGGATACATGAATCAGCGATCGTTGAAATTGAGCAGGGTTCATCATCAACGTCAGATACGGCTAAAGATAAACCCGCATCCGCCTCCTTGTTAGTAGCCAATAAAAATAAAATAAGAGATGTTTCCATTGTTGTTCTGATAATAATATCAACATTCCTGATCTTATTTTTTTTGCAGCGCAATGGAACTGATAATGATTTTTATTTTGAAAAAGAACAATTATATTTAATGGGGAATATTGATAGTTGCTACGTTTATACTATCAAAAAACACTCTACTGAATATAATGAAGCAAATATGAAAATTGCCAGTCAGGTAATAAATAAACATATTCCATGCATAAAAAACTCGTCATTCATATTTCAGGCTGATGATAATAAGCTTTACAATGATACAGGGAAAGTTTTTATAAGCAGATGTATTACATCAACACCTGAAGGGAAGACATTCTCATCCTGCCAGGACATATATTTCAATGAATACCAATAAAAAAAACACACTGTTTCTTATTATTATAAGCATTATACCTTTGATAAGTTCCATACTCTTTATTTTTATTGATTACTCTCATTTTTTTAAAAGGTCGGTAAGTATTTCATGCATGTCACATTACTCAGCTCCCTTGCTTCCCGGTAATATCAGTATAAGAAGCAATATCACCATAGATTTAAGAAAAAACAATACGGGTTCACTTTATATATCAGGAATACTGGAGAAAAAACAAGGTGATACTGAACAGAGTAAAACCAGCAGTGCGATTCTGAGAGAAATCGAGTTTGACTACTCGATTGAAGATAACGGATTTATATCAATCTACAACACAGAGGTCTATCATCTTGCCTCGGATAAAATCTCAGATGATTTTTTCAATTCAAACGTGTTTGATTTGTCACTTCCTAACAGGAAAATAAAAATTAAGAAAATTAATAATTCGTGGTTATTAAGCTCACCATTCTCACCGATTATGATGTGTGTTAATAAAAATTAAAGACCTGTGCAGAGCAGCCGGACTTTATATTTGTCCGGCTGCTCTGCACTCTCTTTTTACATTTAGTAACCTGAGCGTTGTTCTTATTCATATTTGCTCATTTTATTGTAAGTGTTTTTTCCTGTTAAAATAAAATACCAGGGGATGTAACGATTTATATTCATGATTATATTCTCCTCCCCTTCGTGTAAGTCAGAAAATGGCACATCACCCTACGTATAATTACCTTATCAACATATAACGTTATGCCGGACTGTTGTTTAAAGCAGAAAGAATTTCACTCTTTTTTCCCGATAGCGCTTACCTGAAGCCGTGATTAAGGCTGTCATAGTCCAAAATAGGTCAGAATGTTATCGCTTATCCGGCTATGTGATTTTGTGTAAATCATTAATAATACGACTCATTGAATATAGATTGAGCCGATTATTGTGAATGGGATTTATACACCGGAAGGAACTGTCAATAAAGATGCACTGTGGGCTAAATATCAGTATTTAATCCGCTATGAGGCATTAAAATTACAGGCTAAACTTCCCGGTAGTATTGAGCTCGATGATTTGATTCAGGCTGCATCAATAGCTTTTATGCATGCATTGGATCAATACGATAAAAATAAAGGTATTGCACTTAGTACATACCTGGCCAACCGTATTCGCTGGGCACTGATTGATGAGTTACGGGAAAATGATTGGGTTCCCAGACGAGTCCGGGCAAACAATCGTGAAATATCATCAGTTATTTCCCGTCTGGAACAAAAACAGGGACGAACTGCGACTGAAAGTGAAATCGCAGAGGAGATGGGAATTTCATTAGATGAATACCATCAGATGCTGATTGACAGTAATACAAGTCAGATTTTTTCTCTTGATGAATTACAGGAGGAATATCCGGACAGTATTGATGAGATATCCTCTCAGCAAGAGTTTACAGATCCGGCTCAAAGCTTAATGGCCCAAAGTTTAACGACGCAGATTAGCGATAGTATAAAAAATCTTCCTGAACGGGATCAGTTATTACTTTCACTATACTATCAGCAAGAGTTAAACATGAAAGAAATAGCACTGATTTTAGGTATAAGCGAGGTCAGGGTCAGTCAGTTACACAGCCAGGCAATAAAGAGATTACGTGCTTATTTGTCACCAGATGCGTAATTTTATCATTTTTAGCTTAAAATCAGGAAAAAATTTCATATAATTAATCATCAATAAATTAAAAAGTAGTTTTTTATATTATAACTTTTTTATAGATAAGTTTTAACCCTAAAAAGCACAATGTTAACACATTGATTTTCAAGGGGTTTATGTTTTTACTGCTTTTGTTTTTGGCAGAAAAAATATAGGTGTACGTAAGTTTTGTTTATAACTGCACCAAACCAGGTAATTATCTCTTATTGTAGATAAGTTCGTATAAATGCTTGCATAACCCTATGCCCGCTAATAATCTTAATCAGGCCTTATCTGGTCAGTATTATTTGCGTGTATTCACATACAGGCTTATTTAATGATTTATTCTACTACATTTAATTACCTTTAGAGTTGGACATAATTATGAGTTATAACGAACATTTGCAGAACATCCATGATATGAACTTATCTTATTTACTATTAGCTCAGCGACTTATCAGAGATGATAAATTAGCAGCCGGCTTTCAGCTCGGTCTTGATGAAGATACTATTGAGATAATAAAAGATTTGTCACTGCCTCAACTCATTAAGCTTTCTTCTATTGGTCAGTTAATTTGCCGGTTACGTGTAGACAACGATGCTGTTATTGATTGTCTGACAAAGGATTCCCGTATTGATGCACTTCAGCGCATTCATACCGGAATTATTTTATCGACAGAGCTTCTTGATTCTCTGTCAGAACAAGATATTTCTGTACAATAAAACGGAAGGAATACCTTATGTCAGATAAAAGTATTTTACATGAAATGAGAGAAGTGAATATTGCGATAGAATTAATTTCTCTCGGCGCACGTATGCAGGTATTAGAAACTGAAACCAGTCTGAGCCGCAGACGTTTATTACGCCTGTATAAAGAACTTAAAGGGTGTTCGCCTCCGCGGGGATTACTTCCGTTTTCACCGGATTGGTTTATGGCATGGGAGCATAATGTTCATTCTTCCATGTTCTACAATATTTATTTATATCTGCAAAAATCCCGGTCCGGCAGTGCCATTGAAAATACACTGAAAGCATACAAGCTTTATCTGGAACAATGCTCAGATGATACCAATGAGAAACCTGTTCTTGGTTTAACCCGGGCATGGACATTAATCCGTTTTATCGGATGTAATATGATCACGCACACAAAATGTTGCAGTTGCGGCGGCTCATTTATCGTCACAACAGAACAGAGTGACAGATTATTTACCTGCAGCCTTTGCTCTACACCATCCAGAGCAATAAAAAGAAGTCACGTAAAAGGTATATCTTCTGCCCCGGTTTCCGCATCAAATGAAAACATTTAAAAAATTACGCTATATAACGACTAACGCATCACCGAAAGCTGATGCGTTAGTCTCTTTTTATTTTATAAACAAAGATACTCTTATTTTCAGGTAATTAAGGAGTCGCTGTGCTTGTTATTCTAGGATACATCATCATTATTGCCACTGTGTTTGGTGGATTTGTTCTATCCGGCGGTAATCTGAGTGTTCTTTATCAGCCGACAGAACTTCTTATTATCGGCGGAGCCGGTGTCGGTGCATTCGTTGTCGGTAATAACAGCAAAGTTATTAAGAGTACACTGCAGTCATTTCCGCGCTTACTCCGCGGGTCTAAGTACAGTAAAGATCTGTACATGGATTTAATGGCCATGATTTTCCTTCTGTTAACGAAAAGTCGTCAGAACGGGTTAGTCGCACTGGAAAATGATATCGAAGATCCGCAAAACAGCCCTATCTTCACCGCCTATCCGCGCCTCATGGAAGACTCCGTATTAATGAATTTCCTCGTCGATTATCTGCGCCTGATGATCAGCGGAAATATGAATGCATTCGAAATGGAATCATTAATGGATGAGGAAATCGAAACCCGTGAACATGAAGATGAAGCATCCGCCAGTACGCTGAATGTAATGGGTGATGCCCTCCCTGCTTTTGGTATCGTTGCCGCCGTTATGGGTGTGGTAAACGCACTGGCCGCCGCTGACCGCCCTGCGGTGGAAATGGGTGAGCTGATTGCACACGCAATGGTGGGAACATTCCTCGGTATTTTATTAGCTTACGGCTTTGTTTTACCACTCGCATCGCTGCTGCGTCAGAAAAGTGCAGAACACACAAAGCTGCTGCAATGCATCAAAGTCACGCTGTTATCCAGTCTGCATGGTTATGCACCTCAGATAGCCGTTGAATTTGGCCGTAAAACCCTGTTCTCAACAGAACGCCCGAGCTTCGATGAACTCGAAGAGCATGTCCGTCAGGCCAAACAACCTTCCGCCGGTACCACATCCACAACGGAAAATCCGTCATGAGTAAAAAGTCGGCTAAGATTGTTGTTGTTAAAAAATCAAAAGGTCACAGCGGTGGCGGGCACCATGGTGGTTCATGGAAAATTGCCTATGCCGATTTTATGACGGCCATGATGGCATTCTTTCTGGTCATGTGGCTGTTATCCAATTCATCACCGCAACAACGCAAACAAATAGCAGATTACTTTAAAACCCCTGTCAATATTGCCGTCGCCAATGGCGACAAAGACAGCCTCAGCAGCAACATTATTCCGGGCGGCGGCGGCGACGATATGATGAAACAGGATGGTGAAGAATTTCAGCATGATATTAATCGTGACAAAGATGATTTAAGTGATCTCCAGGAAAAAATAGAAGAGTTAATTGAAGTTGATCCCCGTCTGAATGCATTTAAATCGAATCTGTTATTACGCCTTACAGACAGTGGTTTATTAATTCAGATTATCGACAGTCAGGATCGCCCGATGTTTAAACTGGGCAGCAAAAAGCCGGAGGAATATATGGTGCATATCCTTCAGGCTCTGACGCCGGTATTCAATGATATTCCGAACCGTCTGACTCTCACCGGTCATACCGATTCCATTCCGTTTGCCAACGGTGAAGTCGGATACAGTAACTGGGAATTGTCATCAGACAGGGCCAATGAATCCCGCCAGGTTCTGGTTAACTCAGGACTGCACAGAGATAAAGTGCTGCAGGTAATCGGCATGGCAAGCAATATGGGAACGGATGAAACTCAGCCTGACTCAGCGTTAGACCGGCGTATGACAATACTTGTTGTCTCAAAAAGTAAAGAGAATCAAATCCTGTTGGATGATTCCATCATCAGGCATGTTGCCATCGATGAGAATGCTAACCGTATACAACCGCCGTTAAATATTGCGCCGGTCACTGCGCCTGTTTCTGTTCCTGTCCCGGTACCTTCCGCGTCGGTTTCAGCGCCGCCTTCGGCGCCTGTTTCCGTTCCTGTTCCTGTTTCGGAGCCGGCCCCGGTACCGGAACAAGTCACGGCACCGGAAACAGCACCGGCTCAGAACACGACCCCGGATTCTAACTAATCTATTAATGTCAGGAAATAAGATGGATTTCAGCGATTTTTATCAGACATTTTTTGAAGAAGCTGATGAGCTTCTGGCAGATATGGAGAAGCATCTTTTAGAACTGGATTATGCCTCTCCGGATACTGAAAGCCTGAATGCTATCTTCCGGGCTGCACATTCAATCAAAGGCGGGGCCGGTACGTTCGGATTTACCGTTTTACAGGAAACAACCCATATTCTGGAAAACCTGCTGGATGATGCCCGGTGCGGTGAACTGGCACTGACCAGCGGAATTATAGATTTATTTCTGGAGAGCAAGGATATTATGCAGGATCAACTGAATGCTTATAAGTCTTCACAGGAACCTGACCAGGAAAGCTTCAAATATATTTGTGCCGCTTTACGTCAGATGGCTGAAGATGCAAAACAACAGACAGAGACTCCTGCATCCGGCACCGCTCCGGAACCGGCTGACGACATCCCTGAGAGCGAAAAGACAACGGCCGCTGCTGAAGATAAACAGGCCGGGAATGACGGAAACGTATTATCCGTCGAGCTGCGTAATATAAAAGAAACAGAATACCAGCTGTTACTGGATGAGCTGATGTTGATGGGGAAAGTGGAAAACCCGCAACACAACGACAGTCTTTTAACACTGGAACTGACCACACATGAGTCAATACAGGATATTGAAGCGGTATTATGTTTCCTGCTCGACAGTGAGCAAATCGTGATAAAAAATCACGAAAAAGCCGCTGAAGACGCGATTGAAAAAGCGCCGGAAGAGACAAAAACAGAGGTGCCGGAAACCAGCCCCGTGTCAGCGCCTGCCGCAGCAGCAGCGCCGCGAAAAGAAAGGCCAAAGCCGAACCGGACACCGGCACCCGCATCCGAATCCGGCAGTATCCGTGTTGCTGTCGATAAGGTCGATCAAATCATCAACCTGGTCGGTGAGCTGATTATTACCCAGTCAATGCTCAGCCAGCTCTCTGCAAATTTAGATCCCGCCGTCCATGATGAGCTGATCTCAAGTATTGCTCAGCTGGAACGTAATGCCCGTGACTTACAGGAATCGGTCATGTCTACGCGGATGATGCCGATGGAGTATGTCTTCAGCCGCTTCCCGCGTCTGGTTCATGATTTGGCCGGTAAATTAAACAAACAGGTTGAGCTCACGCTTATCGGGGGATCCGCCGAACTGGATAAGAGCCTGATTGAGCGCATTATCGACCCGCTGACACATCTGGTACGAAACAGCCTCGACCACGGTATTGAACCGATGGAAGTCCGCCGGGCGTGCGGTAAACCTGAACAGGGAAGACTGACACTGTCTGCGGAACATCACGGCGGTAATATCATCATTGAAGTGATTGATGACGGTGCCGGCCTTAACCGTGAAAAAATTCTCGCCCGTGCTCATGCCCAGGGTTTGCAGACCAGTGACAATATGCCGGATGAAGATGTCTGGATGCTGATTTTTGCCGCCGGTTTTTCCACGGCCGAAAAGGTCACCGATGTATCAGGACGCGGCGTGGGAATGGATGTGGTCCGCCGTAATATCCATGATATGGGCGGGCATGTTGAAATTCACTCGGAACAGGGCAAGGGATCGAAGATCCGTATTATTCTTCCGCTGACACTGGCGATTCTCGACGGTATGTCGATTCGTGCCGGTGACGAAATCTATGTCCTGCCGCTCAATACCGTAATGGAATCATTACTGCTCAGCGAGGCTGCAATCTACAACATGGCCGGTGGTGAGCGGGTATTGCAGGTCCGTGAAGAGTATCTGCCGCTTATTGAGCTGCACAAAGTATTTGATATCTCCGGACAGCCGAATGATATCAATGAAAGTATTGCCGTCATTGTTCAGAGCGCCGGAAACCGCTATGCATTGCTGGTTGATCAGCTTATTGGTCAGCATCAGGTGGTCGTTAAGAATATGGAAAAAAATTACCGCAAAATCCCGGGTATCTCTGCCGCGACAATTCTGGGTGACGGAAGTGTTGCGCTGATTCTGGATGTCGCCGTTCTGACAGGATTGTCAAAAAATAAATAATGATCTGCACTTTTTTCAACCCTTTTACTGAGAACGAGAAAAATGAACTTTTCTAATTCAGAACAAGATATTACAAGCGACAACCATGGCCAGGAATATCTGGTCTTCCGGTTGGGCTCAGAAGAGTATGGTATTGAGATTTTAAAGGTCCAGGAAATCCGCGGCTATGACCGTGTCACCCGGATCGCCAATACCCCGGCTTTTATCTCCGGTGTGACAAACCTGCGCGGTGCAATTGTCCCGATTGTTGATTTGCGTGTGAAGTTTCAGCTGCCTTCTGCTGAGTTTAATGAAAATACCGTTGTTATTGTGCTGAACCTCGGCACCCGTGTTGTCGGTATTGTGGTTGATGGTGTTTCTGATGTGCTGTCGCTGACAACAGAACAAATCAAACCGGCACCGGATTTCACTGTCACATTATCAAGTGAATATTTGCTGGGCCTGGGCGCTCTCGATGAGCGGATGCTGATTTTGGTGGACATTGAAAAACTGCTGAACAGCGAAGAGATTGAACTGGTTGATAAAACAATTGATTTGGCTGGCTGATTAATCACCGGTCGTTTTCGATAACGCCTCGTTATTTTGGCTCAAAGTGCATTTCCGGAACACCATCCTGCCTGAATGCCTTTGGGTCTTTTTTTATCTTCAGAAAATACCCGCCTTTTGGTATTCCCTTCACGGTGTGACAGCCGGTTCGCAGGATCAAAAAAGCCCGGCATAATACGATGCCGGGCTTATTGATATCAGAACAGATTAACGCAGCAGAGTCAGAACGTTCTGCGGAACCTGGTTTGCCTGTGCCAGAACAGTGGTACCCGCTGACTGCAGGATGTTCGCACGGCTCATGTTAGATACTTCTACCGCGAAGTCTGCATCCAGGATACGGGCACGGGATTCAGACAGGTTGATAACGGTGTTATCCAGGTTGCTGATAACAGAGTTAAAGCGGTTCTGGGAAGCACCCAGACCTGAACGCATAGCATCAACGTCTGCTAATGCCTTATCCATGGTCTCCAGGGTTTGCAGGCTTTTTGCAGCTGCTTTTGCTGCCGCATCAAGGGTGTCGGTGGCGGTACCGAATTCGATTTTAGCCGGTGCAGAACCGTCAGTTGCAGCCGGAATAACTTCGGCGGAGACCATCTTGATGGTGCCGTCTTTACCCATACCGAGGAACGATGTGTTGCCATCCGCATCAGCATAAGCAAACATTTTACCTTCATTACCGGCGGCAAACAGTGCGCCCTCGAGAGCAGTAACATCGGCTGAAGATAAATTATATTTGGCAACTTCATCAGTGGTAGTGCCTTTTACCGCACCAGTCACCTGCATACCCTGAACAACTTCAGTCGCAGCGACCATATCCATAATGCTGAAGCCTTCCAGGCCCAGTTCGGTGGTATCAATCTTACCTAAGTTGATATCGATAGTCTGGCCATCGTTCGCACCAACCTGGATGCTCAGCGTCTGATCTTTGCTCAGGACTTTGATGCCGTTGAATTCAGTCTGCTGAGAAACGCGGTTGATTTCAGCCAGACGCTGGTCGATTTCGTCCTGGATAGACTGACGGTCAGATTCGGAGTTAGTACCGTTAGCTGCCTGAACGCTTAAACGACGGATGTTCTGCAGGTTATCGTTGATTTCGTTCAGTGCGCCTTCAGTCGTCTGCGCCAGGGAGATACCGTCGTTTGCGTTACGGGATGCCTGAGTCAGACCATTAATGTTAGCGGTGAAACGGTTACTGATCGCCTGACCTGCAGCATCGTCTTTTGCGCTGTTGATACGCAGACCGGAAGAAAGACGTTCGATAGCAGTACCCAGAGCAGCCTGTGATTTGTTCAGGTTATTCTGAGCCACCAGGCTCATGGCGTTGGTATTAATAATCTGTGGCATATTAGGTCCTCTAATATTATGAATAAATACGTGTTATTGCGCTACATATAAAATATCGGTATACGGAAAAAAAAACTAAAGAGGGGGATAAACAAATAGCGAAAGAAACCTATTTTTAGCCGCTGACACCGGGATAATCCGGGATCGCCGTAATATGCAACCATCAGGGTTTATTGTTGTTATTTATTTCCGCACAATCGCCATCAGAAAAAAAGGTAACGAAAATGACGGTATTTAAGCGGATTAACCGTACGGATGTCATTAATTCATCATTCAATAAAACATGCACAATCAGACTTTTTTATTAATCAAAAAAAAGCCCATCGCAGATGGGCAAACAGGGGGTAAAATTATTATATCGACATTATTTTTTACTGGTGCCCCGGCTGACAGGGCACCGGGATTATTAAAAAGTTTCCCAGTCATCCCCATTATCAACCGGAGATGTTTTGGATACCGGCTGTTGTGCCGGCGCTGTTTTACTCGTTTTCACACCGCTGCTGAGTTCACCGGCACGGATATGGAACACGGCTACGGACTGCGTCAGTCTGCTGGCCTGCTCTGCAAGCGATGCCGCTGCCGCTGCTGACTGCTCGACTAACGCGGCATTCTGCTGGGTGACTTTGTCCATTTCTGTCACCGCCACACCCACCTGGTCAATCCCGCGGCTTTGCTCATCCGAGGCGGACGCTATCTCACTCATAATATCGGTGACGCGGGTGACGGCGCTGACAA
>OCAE01000420.1_pt1 | contig 27956 bp, 20 predicted proteins | sample 1495581 | NCBI WGS metagenome assembly OCAE01 (sample SAMEA2580278, study PRJEB22360) | human gut metagenome | biome: human gut; feature: human-associated habitat; material: faeces | place: Denmark | collected 2008/2010 | reverse complement strand
CGGTACGGCCTAAAAACGGTTCCCGTGGTGGTTGGTTTTCCCGCCGCCGATGGTACGGCTGATTAAACCACTCTGTGTACGGTTTGCCGGCAGATCCCACGGTGGTGGTGTCGCGTTATTGTACAGACTGCCGATAATCATCGGACGATCCGGATCTCCATGCAGGAAATCCACAATCACTTCCTGACCAACGCGCGGAATGTAGATACCGCCGTAGTTATCCCCGGCCCATGATTGTCCGACACGGATCCAGCAGGAATCCGCATCGGTATTTTTACCGTAGCGATCCCACATAAAGCGGACTTTGACCCGGCCATATTCATCTGTCCAGACCGTTTCACCTGCCGGTCCGACAACCAGTGCAGTTTGCGGGCCGTGTGTGAACGGCTTGGCGATAGTCTGTGGTGGCCGGAAAACTTTTGTTGTCGGCTGCACAACAAAACTGGTGTAGATGCTGAAATCATCACTGTCAGACTGCTGGTTAATTTCAGTCGCCCGGAGCTGATTTGAAATCACCAGATATTCACGGTTCGCTTTGGATTGCGGGTAATTTGTCAGTGTAAAGGTCGTACCACATACAACAGAACGAATTTCACCGGAACCCACAGCACGGGCGCCCAGACACCCCTGTTCCTCACTGCGGACACGCGCCAGGAATTCCCCTATTGACGGATCATCATAGTCACCCGGCCACTGATATTGCTCATACTCATTAAAGTTGGTTTTACGCGGCTTTTTATCCAGCGCGGATATATCAGCACGGGATTTTTTAAAGTCATAATCCGATGTCAGCCACTGCCCTGACGTAATCGTTTCCTGAGCACCAAACTGATCGATATATTCCTGACCATCTTTCGGCTTATCGGACTCATACCGTAATGTATGATACGCCGGACTGAATGTCCGTTTATGGGCACCGACATGGTCAACAAGTACCAGACGATTCTTCAGATCAGAATGTTCATAGAACCAGTAAATCCCCCATTCTTCCATCAGGCGCTGAATGAAATCGAAATCGGTTTCACCATACTGAACCTGAAAGTCAAGCGGCGGATAAATTGCAGATAAACGCTTTTCAATCGGAAAATGGTAATCAGATAAAACTTCATCAATAATATCGACGACTGATTTCTGCTGGTAAATCTTATAGTCAGAAGTCAGTGTCGTCAGATTCAGCCACGGACGTATGATAAATTCATACATCGCCTGATTTTCATCTCTGCCGATAAAACGGGCGCGCTCAACAAGACCCGTAATCTCTCTGTGTCCCTTACCGGAACCCCGTTCAGTTTCCAGCCCGTTACCATCCAGTTCGATAATAACGGTCATCTGCTGCCCGATGAATTTTTTCAGATCAAGGTTTGCCGCAACCTGCCACGGAATGGCCGGGTTTGCGGGTGTTTTTGCAACCACCTTGTACTGATACAACGCTGACAGGGCTTCCTCGCCCTCCAGTGTTGATATTGCCAAGCCCGGCTCACCTGCTAGTTCCGGCATTGCCGAGCAATATAACGTTAATGTTCGAGGCATATTCACACCTAATTGGTTTGATACAAATCAAGTTTGTATTAAGTACATAATTAAACGGAGACATCCGTGTTTCTGATATCTGTCTTAATTGAGTCTAAAATGTTTCCCTGCCGATTCAGACGCCATAGCCAGGCAGAGTCAAAGGACTTAATACAATGAGGCCAATTCATCCATGGCATCGCGCTAACTCCTCCATTATCATTGATATTACAATCTGTATACGTCATTTCAGATATCAGAACGTCCAAATTGTTCTTAAACTGAAATCCGGGTTTCAGGAGTACTGATTCCCACAGCGGAGAGTAATATCGTTGCAGCGACGTAACCCAGTTTCTTAATTTCTTTTCATCAATCACACAATTTTCATTTTCAATATGAAATGCAATTATCCGTGAACACCAGAAAATAACATTTGATGCCGTACTCAGATGTCTGACAGTCCATTTATCCGTTGCTTTTGTATACAAAATCACACAGTTATCATCACTGAGAAAACTGAAAGCACCGAGATAAAACTCGTCTTTCCTTTCAGATGCCGGTACAACAAAGCACCACGGGAATTGTTCTGTAATCACTCTGCTATTAAGCGATTGATTGATATTTAACTGGCTGCACTGGCGGATAACACGCTGAATTACGTGATTACCCTTAATTCTGTTTCTTCCTGAACCATTTCCCAATCCTGAGAAAATTGTCTTTATTTTCATAATAAGCAGCCATTTATCAATATAAGGAAATCGCTCTGATAATTAATAGGAAAAGTCCACAATTAAATAAGCAAACGAATATTCTTAATTATAAATACCTATCGCTTAAATATTTACCGGGCACTTGAAATTCTTCAGCATTTTATTCACCGGCTTACCTTTATAATTTAATCCGTTGATATTTATACTGACCTTTTGATCACCCAGCCGGTAAATCAGAGTCTGTTTAGCCGCTGATATATTTTTTTGTTCGTCCGCCATATCCATCCAGTGCAGCAGCGTCCATTCGCCCATCAGTACGCGCTCTTCGGTATTTTCTGAATTATCTGCGGAAACGGCATTCATTGTGATCGTGTTTTCGGTGTCCTGTACCGGCCATTTAAATGATTTCGGCCAGACCGGTCCGTGTTTGTAAGTCAGTGCTGTTCCGTTAATATTAATACCAAACTGCAAAATCCGCGGCGACAATGCCGGGATACTTGCGCTAAAACTGAAAGAAACATTTTCACTCATCCCGTTACGAAAAAAGGCTTTTTTGATCTCCCGGGCCTGTTCGAAAAAACGCAGCACCTCCCGGTCTTCATTTCCGCGCAGATCTTCCCGTTTATAGCGCCATGGTGACACACTGGTATCCACCAGTTTTTCCAGGTTCTCTTTATAGTAAGCATCCACTATACCGCCGGGCCCGAAGAAGACTTCAAACTCCTCAAGGCTGACTTCTTCTTCGCTGTCCGCAAAGGGATAGCTGCCCTGAAAAGAGGCGACACACATGTCGCCTAATTCCGTTTTGACAGCTTCATTACTTTGCAGTGTAAACTGCTGACTCAGCTTTACGGATATCCCTCCCAGCAGCGGCATGATGATCGCTTTAAGTGGTGCCGGCCAAAGCCGGGACTCCGCTTTCAGCCGTTTTTCCGCTTCTGACGGATAAGGCAGCGCGCTGCCGTCCTCCATTGCTGATTCCGTGATCACCAGATAATTATGCTGATCCCCCAACATACTGATGATTTTATTCAGCCCGTTATCCCCGCCCTGCCCTGCCTGAATTCTCTTGTTTCCCGGCTGTGGCGAGGTATCCAGATTGATCAGACGGTGCAGCGCTGAGAAACGGCGATCCACATTGTCATACAGGATTTTTGTTTCCCGCTGCGACAGAGCTTCCTTTACCGTCTGAATATCTTTCAGGTTACGGGTGACCGATCCCAAACGCCCGGTTGTCAGATTCCGGCCGACCTGGGTTTTGGACAGATCCGGCAATTCCGATTCCTGTTTCGCGAAATCAACAGACAACGCGGTTTCATGACCGATCTGTGTAATCATATCAATCAGCGGTGAATCCGGTGCACTGAGGATTTGCAGGGCGTACATATCAAACGTGGTATCATTTCCCACTGCCGCATCCGGCACAATTTTCTTCAGCTGAATGCCGTTGAGGAACTGATTCCAGACTGCCACATATTCCTGAAGATAGAGTTTCAGTACCGCTTCTTCTGTCTCCGTCATATAAAAGCCATCCAGCTGTTTGATATCGGCCGGCCGGACTTCACTTTTCTGCCCGGTAATCCAACCGTCCTCGCTCTGGATATTTTTTACATAATCAGTCAGTTTTTTTTTAAAAACCTGATGATACCCGGCATTCGTGAAAATGCCGGGAATACCGTTCAGTGCCAGTGACTCATCACTGATTTCCAGAATACTGCCCAACTGGTCACCTGCCAGCTTGTTCAGTGTTATATTTTCAGGCGCCTCCGTCATCGCCTGTTCTTTAACTTTCTGGTACAGGCGAGAGGCTAACGGCTTTTTTTGCAGAACCACACGCGCGGCAGCCACAAGGCGGTCATTAATCTCAGGGTTATACTGGCTCCACTGCGGATCGTTAAACAGCTCTTCCAGGTGAGAAACAAAGACAATGGTCTGACCGTAGTTTTCAATCATCCGGTTTGCCTGTGCTTCTTCAGTCAGCGTTTTAATCAGGTAATCTTTATCAAATTTCCCTTCGCCGTGCAGCATCAGGTACGTTTTCAGTTTGTCGTAAATGGTATCTGCATCATCCGCCGTTACGGCATCAAACAGGGATTTTTCAGCCATTCGCTCCAGTGAGAACAGCATCCAGCGCTGCAGGAAATACTGATAAATCTTGTCTGATTCTTCACGGATATCAAAACCGACATACAGGCCGTAACGGTAAGACAGACGCGGATCTTTAAAGTCGAACACGCCCAGCACCGGAATATCCTGAGTCAGTGAAAGCATCTTCGCCAGCAGGCCGTCACTGTTATTTTCCAGATACTCATCCAGCACGGTTGACACCTGCTCCACTTTCACCGTTGCATCATCCAGATAGTTCCGGTTGTTGTGATAACTGACCACCAGCGCATAACAGAGCCAGACCGTCAGCAGAATCGTCAGCAGATGACCGGCCAGTGTCTGGAAGCGGTACTTGGCGGTCAGCGCCAGGTTGTAACGCACCAGGTTGCGGTCACGGATAAAGTTTTCAAACAGCTGTTTCAGGAAGAAATGCTTACCGTTGACGGTTTCCTGCACCAGACGATCTTCCGTATCCTCGGCTTTGTCAGTAACCACATCCCCCAGGCTGTTTGCCATATCCCGCCATTTCTGAACAATGGTGTTCGGGTTAAGCAGAGACTGCATGGTTGACTGCGTGCTGCTGGCAAAATAGATACCGCGCAGTGAGGTATACTTCTGCGTATCATCATAACGGGACGGCGAGAACACGTTCTGACCGAACTCTGTGATAGAGTCCGCCAGTAACCGGAAATCCTGCGGCAACTGATACATGCGTTTACGCGTGGTAACATCATATTCATCCAGCATACGCGCGGTCATGTCTTTATCGAGGCGGCTTTCCAGTGAGGATAACTCATTGCGCAGCACATCGCGGATCTCGACAATCGCATCGGATTTTTTCTTTTTTTCACCAAACGGCAGGGTAAAGCCCCAGATCTGGTCGCGCTCTTCCACCGTCAGCGAACGGAAGTATTCATCAAAACCGGACACCATATCCATCTTGGTGATCATCACATACACCGGGAAACGCACCCCTAACTCATGGCGCAGCATATCCAGTTGTGTTCTGAATTTTGATGATAACGCATACAGCTCTTTCTTATCTTTACCCATCAGGTCAGTCACCGGGATGGTGACCACCACACCGTTGAGTGATTTCAGCGGACGGTTTTTCTTAATCGCCTTAACCAGTGCTTCCCACTCACCCGCATTTTCATCTGATTCATCGATGTATTTACCGGAGGTATCAACAAAAATAGCTTCGTTGGTAAACCAGCATTCACAGTTTGCGGTGGGTGTACTGTCACGGGAAACGCGCAGCAATTGTTCCGGTAACGGAAATTCCTGACCTGATGACAACACCGCCGTCGTTTTACCGGCGTCCTTCGGACCCAGCATCATGTACCACGGCAGATCGTAAACCACTTTTTTCGGACGCCAGAAATGACTCCAGCGGGAAATTTTACGACCGGTATGCGCCACATAACGGGCAGCATTATTGATAACGGCGACAACTTCCCGGTAACGCTCTGTAGCACGGACCGGATCAATGCTGCTTTTCTTAAAAAAGCGATCCAGTTTTTCCGGGTTGTAACGCAGCATGGAGATCAGCAGCCAGACACAGTACAGCAGTGTCACCAGCGTAATGACCCCGATAACAATCAGGCGCGGTGTGGTTTCCTCAAACGGATAGGACTCCCCGAGCAGCAGATAGGGCGAGAAGACCCAGAATGTCACGCAGAGTGTCAGTACCGCAAGCAGAAAACAGGGAACACGGCACCAGAGCCCGATAAAAATAACAGCCAGCAGAACAATGAAGATGATCCGCGGTACAGCGTCTTCAAGCGGACGGATCTCACCATAGCCGAATGTCGGTCCCAGGTACCATATGATGGCGGCTGCTAATAAAAAGAAAAGAAATATCAGAAATCTTTTTAAAAACCGCAGTGCAAATGTTCGATTCCAGAATGACATTTTATAACTCACAGATAGGTAACATAAACGACAACGCGACGGTTAAGCGCACGCCCTTGTTCATCTTTATTACTGCTGACCGGTTGTGAAGCCCCCATGCCTTTTGTCTCAATTTCCTGCGCCGGGATCCCCGCTTTCACAAAGAAGTCCCCCACAGATTCAGCACGTTTCAGCGAGAGCTCCTCGTTACTGGCAAATTTGGCCCGTCCGATAGGCACGTTATCCGTGTGTCCGGCAATCACCACCTTACCGTCAACACGTTTCACTTCATCCGCCACACGAGTGAGGATTTTGTCCATTTCAGGTTTGACTTCTTTACGGCCGGAAGGGAACATCGCATCACCACGGAACGTCACAATACTCTGCGGACCGCTTTCATCCACCTCAACCAGCCCTTTGGCAATTTCATCTTTGAGCAGGATAGCCAGACGCAATTTCGGCACACTGACGGCAAGCTGAGTATGTTTCAGTTCGCCGTGTTTCAGTGCCGCAACCCGGTCGTTAAATTCCCCGAGATCAACAGAAAGCCAGTATTTAAAGACGGAAAACAGGCTGATCAGAATAAATGCGCAGATAATCAGGGAAATACGCACCGGCAGATATATCCGTCGCACTTCATGGTCTTCCTGGGTCACTGTCGCATTCGGTGATAATGCCGCCGGCACAGAGTCACGGGTACTCTGCTGTAACGACAACAGGCGCTGACGGATTTTATTCAGCTGGCGATCGCCATTTTCGATGATGCTGTAACGGCCTTCAAACCCGAGCCCGAGAATACGGGACAAAATATCCAGCACATCGGTATATTCCTGCGGGTTCATGGACAAGCGGCCGATCAGCAGGAAGAATTTGTTCCCCCCGTCGTTATCCCCTTCAAAGTGGTTCAGCAGGTTACTCTGCGACCAGCCGGACGCCAGCCCCCAGGCTTTGGAGTGGATGGATTCATCGATCGCGGTACAAATGGCATAACGGATAATAGCCATTTTCTGCCACGGGATACTCACCGCATCACACACGGCAGTAAAAGTGGCAATTTCGTTTTTCAGACTCTTTTTGAGGATCTCCACCTGTTTCAGGTCAGCGACCTGTTCAGGCAGTTCACTGAGTGCCCGCAGCAGCGGCTGTACCGCCTCAAGTAACGGATCTTCCGCCCGGCTGACACGCTGGATCCGGGCCTGGATACTTTCGCTTTTAATTGCAAGATCACGGTAATCAATTTCATCCTTACCCAGCGGATCACTGTCCAGCGGAGCAAAGAAACTGCCGTCATCATGCAGAAAAGCCCCCATTGACTGGGGGGACTGCTCTGCCTGATGATCCGTCAATGCGCCGTCAGGACCTTTTTTGTCCTGATCGTCATCATCACCGTAATTGTCATTGAACAGGTTCATTAATCCCTCACGCCCCAAAGCTCAAGCCGTATCCCCGGGAAGTCCCCTGCAACGTGAAGAGCAAGAGAACCGCTGTTGAGGATATTTTCCCAGTAAGGTCCCTGCTTCATCAGTTCAAAGTACAGATATCCGGAGGTATAAGGTATTTGTCTCGGCGGAACCGGCAGATTGCGCAAAATCAGCCCCGGCAGGTGAGAACGGACCAGCTCCTGGAGTTTATGCGGTGAGCTGATTTTGGTCTGTGCCACAAACTGATGCTGCATAACATCCAGCGGCAGCTGTGATGATGCGGCGAGCACCAGGTTGGAGAACCCGCGCAGTTCGCTCGGAATAACCGACGCTGTCCAGACACCGTGCTCCTGGCGCACCAGCGGAATGCTCTGACCGGAACGCACCAGCATCTGGTTCAGCAGGCCGTGAACTTCATCCACCAGAGGCCGGATGGAGGCATACAGGTTGGCGTGATCATAGCCCGGTGCCATATTTGGCCGCCGTGTTTTCGCCCGCAGGAATGTGGATAACTCCCCGGCAAACTTCGCCAGCTCCTCATAAATCACAATCGGCGCGGTTTCAGGTATATGGCGCAGATGATTTAAGATCGGCTCATATTTATTGAAGATCTGCAGTAACAGATAATCGACTACTTCCGCACTGGCACTGGCTTTACCGTCACTGGATGCCAGACGGGATGCCAGCATATCCGCCCGCATTTTTACCAGCCCGTTCAGGTGGGTTATCCACTCCGTCAGCAGGTAGTTAGCCGCATAACCGGTAACCGGCGGGATGTGATCCTCGAGATGGAGCAGCACACTGCCGTCAGGCTGAATCGCTTTGACTTTTGCCAGCGCAATACCAATCCATGATTCCGTCATTTCCGTTTCCGGCATCAGACGCAAACGCATACGCGCCAGCTGGATCGGTTTCGGTCCCTGACGCACGGCGTTGGTATCATTAATTTCTTCTTCATACGACGAAAAACGGGCTAATGAACTGGTATCAAATTCATCAAAAATCGTTTCATCACTGTTATCAAGACGCAACGGTACAGCCAGATAAATCATCTTTCCGAGATGCTCGGCTGTAATGGTTAAAGGTTCAGGCTGCTCATCATGGCCCGGGATTCCGAATGGCGTACCATCAGGGAAAACCCCCTGCCCTGAACGTAAGACCAGCTTGCCATAAGACAATGCCTCACGATCAATCTCGTATTGTGCAAAACCCCAGAAGAACGGACTAATGGTCGCTGCACGTTTATGAGCAATATATTCAAAATAACGTTCTTGCTGCTGGAATAGCTGAGGGCGCAGGAACAATCCCTCACTCCATACGACTTTATTTGTTCTCACAACTCATCCATTCTCTTTGATTGACACAACTGAATTTGAAAATAAGACTTTAATTTCATGTTCAGGCCCGGTAAATAAAATGTACTTTTCAGTCCATGTTGCGCCGCGCAAATCTGACAACGGATATACGGCGCTCCATTTAGCATTATTGATATCTTTATACGCTGCGATCACCCCGATATAGGGGAAATCTGAATTAATTTTATAATCAATTGTTTTTGTTTCGCCCGGCCTGATAATATATTCCAGAATAAGCATTTCATTTTCAGGATTAGGTTGATTTTTGTATAAATAGGTTAAATAATCAGTGCTTAAAAATGATTGCTTTGATTTTACAGCATAAACAAATACATTCAGTGGTGATGGCAATTGGTTTTTACTTTTATTGATTTCAGCGCTGGCCACCAAACTAATTTTTAGTTCTGATTCAGACTTAGTTTCAGACGGGGTTGATTTTGAAGTACTGAAAAAACTGCACCCGGTTATCAGAAAGGATATTACCAGAGCACACAGGATATTCGTTACCTTAAAAACGGTATGATTTTTTTCTGTATTATCGGACATATAACCATGCCTGGCATTATGAAAATGCTGATATGTATAAACAACTAAGAATAATTAAATAATATTGTCCGCCACTAAAAATTGCAAACAATTAAATATGTATAAAAATAATTATCGGGGATAAAAACCTGCTGTCCTGAAACAGCAGGTTTTATTCCGATATAAAATGTTATCAGCTGATCAGGTTAGCTTTAACATCGTAGGTAGCTGCAATAGTACCTGCTTTGTTACCTTCAGCATTCTGGATAACATATTCCTGAGTCATCTTAGTGAAGGAGAATTTAACCACTTCACGCGGACGGCTTTCGTCTTCGATAGAGCCCTGCATCGCAACATCAGTGATGATAACATCAGTGAATTTGATAATCAGGTATTCCAGCGGAGTACCACCCGCTTTACGGACAGTAAACTGGATGTCTTTGATGTGTTTACCAGATAAGCAGTAGCTCAGCAGGTTCGGGCTTGCTTTATCGGTATAGTGAACAAATGTGAAATCTTCCACAGTTGCTTTACCGGAACCGCCGCCTGAACCACTGTGCATGTTGGACTGCTGATTCACACCCCAGCGCCATGACAGAACTTCAATTTCATCCTTGTGTGCGTTATCCAGTGCTTCACCATCGATGCCTGCGATTCTTAAAAACATATCTTGAGCCATCTGTATTTCCTCTTATTAATGCATTAATCAAATTGCTTTGACAGGTAACCACACCCTGTGGTTACCACTTGTGTTATGCCGGGTATCGAGCCTGATATCCTTATGGTTCTCACCGGCAATGAACTGCTGTTCCCTTTGTGAAGCGGGGGAATATTGTTTCAGGACGCGATTACGCTGCACCTTTCAGTGACGGTAATTTAGCGACCATACGTAAAGAAACCGTCAGACCTTCCAGCTGGAAGTGCGGACGCAGGAAGAATTTCGCCTGGTAGTAACCCGGATTTCCTTCCACATCTTCAACCACCACTTCTGCGGCAGCCAGCGGACGACGTGCTTTCGTTTCCTGGGAAGAGTTAGCCGGATCCCCGTCAACGTAATTCATCACCCAGTCATTCAGCCATTTCTGCATATCATCACGCTCTTTGAATGAACCGATCTTGTCACGGACGATACATTTCAGATAATGCGCGAAACGGGAGCAGGCAAACATGTATGGCAGACGTGCTGACAGGTTGGCGTTAGCGGTTGCATCCGGATCATAATATTCCGCAGGTTTCTGCAGAGACTGTGCGCCGATAAACGCAGCATAGTCTGTGTTTTTACGGTGAATTAACGGAATGAAACCATTTTTGGACAGTTCTGCTTCACGGCGATCAGAAATCGCAATTTCTGTCGGACATTTCATGTCCACGCCGCCGTCATCACTCGGGAAGGTATGGCACGGCAGATTTTCCACCACGCCGCCACTTTCCACACCGCGGATAAGCGTACACCAGCCAAAATGTTTGAATGAACGGTTGATATTCACAGCCATGGCATATGCCGCGTTTGACCATGCATATTTGCTGTGATCAGAACCGTCAGTGGTTTCTTCAAAATCAAATTCGTCAACCGGGTTGGTACGGATACCGTATGGCAGACGCGCCAGGAAGCGCGGCATGGCCAGACCGATATAACGGGCATCCTCAGACTGGCGCAGTGAGTTCCATGCGGCGTATTCCAGGTTCTGGGTAAAGATTTTAGTCAGGTCACGCGGGTTGGACAGCTCCTGCCAGGAATCCATCTGCATAACAGACGGAGAAGCACCGGTGATAAACGGTACGTGTGCAGACGCAGCGACTTTCGCGATAGACCCCAGCAGATCAACATCCGGCGGCGTATGATCGAAATAATAGTCAGCAACCAGGCAGCCGTACGGCTCCCCCCCCCACCCGCCCAATTTTTTTTTCTTAGACGCGTATAACTGGCCATATTCTTCTTCATAAACCTGTTTGAACAGCGGGCTCTGATCCCATGCCACGCCTTTATAGCGTTTCATGTTACGGCGCAGTTCATCCTTGGAGATATCCATGAAACGTAATTTCAGTTTCTCGTCGGTTTCGGTGTTATTGACCAGGTAATGCAGACCGCGCCATGCACTTTCCAGCTGCTGGAACTCTTTGTGATGCAGAATCAGGTTAATCTGTTCTGACATCTTCAGATCGATTTCCGCAATAATAGACTCGATATTTTTATACGCGTCATAGGAAATCGTAATAGAGTTCGCCAGAGCTTGTTCCGCCAGCGTTTTCACTGCATTCTGAACCGCCGTTTTGGACTGTTCAGTTTTTGATTTAAACTCCTGTGCGAGCAGGGAGCTGAAATCACTTTGTTCATGCGTCTGCGTCGTTTTTGCGCCGGCATTTTTCTGAGTATTTTGAGCTAACATATCTCTGTCACCTACAATTCTTAATCGTCCTGAGACGGATCTGAAACTTTGTCTTCACGCTTAGGTGCAGACGCCAGGGTTTTCAGCAGTTCTTTATCCTGCAGGATTTGCATGATCAGACCTTCCGCCCCTGCCTTACCATCCATGTAGGTTTGCAGGTTAGTTAACTGTGTGCGTGCTTCCAGCAGCTCAGCCAGTGGCTCGATTTTGCGGGCAATCGCATCCGGCGCAAAATCATCCATGCTTTCAAACGTGATATCGACCATCAGCTGACCGTCACCGGTTAAGGTATTTGGTACAGCAAAAGCCACACGCGGCTTCATGCTCTTCATGCGGTCATCGAAATTATCAATATCGATGCTCAGGAATTTTCTGTCTGTAACAGGCGGAAGTGGCTCCAGCGGCTTACCGGACAAATCAGCTAATACACCCATTACGAATGGCAATTCTATTTTTTTCTCACTACCGTAAATTTCGACGTCATATTCAATCTGCACGCGGGGAGCGCGGTTTCTTGCTATGAACTTCTGAGCACTACCGTTATTAATTCTCATACCGTGTTTCTCTTTTTTTGTTTAATTTGATTAGTAAAATTACTAATATTACTTCACTCAAATTAGCCGCTTTCATTAGCCAAAAATTTAACACCAGGCTGATGAGTAAAGGCGTTATTACATATTAAACATTATTACTGAATATAAACTGAGATAAATCCGCTTCTCGTGAACATATTATGTTTATATAAACGCCACGACTATTTATAGACAACTTCCAATACTGATTTAGCTTCTACATTGCCCGGTGTAACCGGATTTGTTCCCGCATAATAGGATACGTAATAATTCTTAGATACCGAGGAATTTACATTCTGTATATCATAACGCTGTCCTGATGCAGGATTGTCAATTGCAATATGGTTTGACGATGCATCCCGGAGTTTGAGTTCAACGTTTTGTGCAAATCCGGCATCCGTTCTGTTTGTCAGATTTTCAGTTACCGGATTTAAATTACCCGCAAAACTTTTAAAGAAAAGGTTAACTTCAACTTCCGTCGGACAATCCTTTAATGCAACCGTAAATAATGTGGAGCCTGCTTCCTTTCCCGGTCCGGATAGTGTCTTATATGAAATAGTTGGTAACACTACTGTTTCATTTTCCGACGCGCCATTAATTAAAATAGCGCACGTATCCTCTTTGTATATTCCTTTGAACTCAACGTTCATATTGCAATTATCACATATAACTTCTGCTTTGGCGTATGTAAATATTCCTAAAAGCATAAATAAATACATTACTCCGGGAAATAATGACATTCCGTATTTTTTGAATTTATTGATTAAATACATTTAACCTCCACCTGAACCACAGTGTCCCCTGCCGCAGATATTTTCTGTGCAATACCCGGTTCCGGATTAATCACACACTCACCAACAGTACCTGATTTAACCGACAATGCGCCGCTGCTGCCATCCCAGCCCCGCAGGAATGCCATCCCGGCCTGACCGACTATAGTCTGATATTCTCCGCTGCTATTATAAATATTGGTTCCTATTGGCAGGAAGTTACCATCTCTGCCTTTAACAATCAGGACAACCGGTTTACCGACACTGGTTTCAATTTTCACAGCAACGGCGGAACCATCACGCGGAACCACCACAACCTGGTCATCTATCAGATCAACATCCGGCCCCGCTTTACTGGCGTCAAGCCCGATCTGGTTTTCCCTGTATGATGTCAGGTAAGGTACGATAGCGTATCCTCTGCCGTCCACCTTACTGCCGGTACCATTCAGTACGGTGGTCCCTTCGGCACCTTTCGCTTCAATGATGGCAAACGCAGAATCTCCCACAGACGGGCCAAGCGTTACACCGCCGGCGTGTGCCACAATACTGCCGTTCGCTGAAACAGATGCCTGGCGGTTCGATTTGTTATCCATGGATGCAGTGACGCCATAGTTACCGAGAGATGTCCGGTAGTTGGCTGAAGCATTCAGGCTATCTCTGGCCTCAGAATGTGAGTTAGCTGTTGCGCCAAGATTATAGCTCAGCTCACTCTGCTCTCCCTGACTGCCGGATGCGGTTGTCTGAAATGTGGTATTCCCATCAGCGTTACGGGTAGCCATCAGAGACAGACTGCTGAATAACGGCTGATAGTTTATCCCGCGATAAAGCGGAATATTGATGTTAACCATGTAAGTATTGTCATAGTTGTCTACCCCTGTCTTGGCACGCTGATAAGCCAGACTGTAGGAAAAATATTGCATGCTTTGCTGATAGGAAACAGACCACTGTGATGACGGCGACCGTGCTGTCCAGTAATCATAATAGTTGCCCATTACAGAAACTGAACTGTTACCCCATAAGCGCTGATTCATGTTAATGGAGTATTGGTTTTTGGCTCTGACACCGAGGTAAGTATTAATTAAATTACCTTCATCATCCCGCTTTTTGTCATCATAATTTTCCCCCCGATCTCTGATCATTGTCGCGTCACGGAAGTTCAGATAACCATCATTTGAATAACGATAACTGGAAACAATAAGGTTGGTATCCGTTTGTTCAAACAAGCGGCTGTAGCTGATACGGAAGGATTCACCTGACTGGGATGTATCTTTCAGGTCACTGCGGGCATGAGTCATATCGACTGAAATACCGCCGAGAGGTGTATTCAGCGCATTACCGATAGCAACGGCTTTATAGTTTTCTGATAACTGGAAGCCGGTATACCAGGTTAAAAAGTTATTGATCCCCTGAAGAAACTCACCTTCAACAACCACAGGAGAATCCCCGGACGAATCATCACGCAATTCCCCGGCAGAGATGGAATACTGTATGGTGCCCGGATGCAGCATCATTGGTGGTGCAGAGAACACAATATCCTGAACTTTTTCGCGACCGTCAGCTTCAATAATAACCATTTGCAAGGTTCCGTTAGTTCCCATTGCACCATAGTTTTTAATTTCAAACGGCCCCGGTGTTACGGTTGTTTCATAAATAGTGTAATTATTCTGACGGATTAACACCCGGGCATTGCTGTCCGCAATACCGGTAATAATAGGTGTAAAGTTATTAAGAGAATCCGGCTGCATTCGTGTATTTGAGCCGAGAATTGCCCCCCTGATACCATAAGAGTCAAAAATACGGCCACTGGTGAACGATTCTCCCAGTGTTAAACGGCTTTTCCAGGGGGTAATATCAGTTTCGGCATAGAGCTGAATATTTTTATTACTGAAGCTATTATTTTTTGACCATACCGAGTTACTACGGTTTCTGAAACGCCATCCCTCATAGTTAAAACCGGCCATCCAGTTAACATTGGTATTGTAGTACGTGCTTTTACTATTCCCAATCTTATTATCGGACAGATAGCTGTTAAGATTATAATCGAGAAACAGTGCAGTAACGCCTTCATCCCAGCGGGATGGGTCAATATAATCTGAATACTGCTGTGACAGACTGGCCTGCGGAACCGTAATGTTCAGCGCCAGGTCCGCCGTATTATAATAAGACTTGGCATAGCTGACATAAAAAGAAATCGGATGACAGGTTACGTCATCAGCCATATCCTCTTTGCTGTTATCCGGTACATCTCCCTGTTTATTATCAGGGATAATACCCAGCGACGCTATCTGCTCCGGAGTAAAACACGCATCTGCCCGCTTATTATTCGTTATATTTTTAAAAAAAATGCTGCGCTTTCCTCTGTTATTATCATTAAGGATAACATCAACTGTATAGGTTCCTTCCGGGACAGGATTACCATAGCTATAGTCAGAGACATCAACATTCAGCCCCTGAATAAAACCGGCATTGTATTCTATTTTATCATCAGAACTATTTTCATCTGCCAATAAAGTAGTATTACTAAATGATACGGCAGGAAATAAGAAAGAACAGAGCATTAATCTCCATTGATGTTGTCTCATACTAATACCCCTGTTATTGGCAGTTACACTCCTTGTTAACTGCCTGGTAAAATCCTTTTAAAACTAAACAGTCCTATTTTACGATGACAAAATCAGAACCTGATTTAGTAACTTTTGTTACGACTTGCGCACCATAATCATTCAAAATAGCGTACGTAAAATCCGTTATGTTCCCATTCAGGATCTGTGCATTCTCATTTTGAGAATATATAGCTGAAGCCCCGGGAGCAAGCATGTCACCTCGTAATTCAGTTTCTTTTCCGTTAATTTTCGTCTTTATTCCGGCAACTGAAATATAATACGGAGATGGATTCTCTGCTTTTAAGGCTGTTCCTTTACCCGGAAGATTAATCACACTCCATTTCAATTTATCCAGATAAGTGGAAGATGATTCTTTACGTAAAGCCTCTGGCCGGTAAAAAAGTTTAATTCTGGTTTTGAATGCAATATCTAAGCGCTGTGAGATATTTTTACTTTCTTCACTTTCAGGCGGAATTTCTAAAACATTAAAGTAAAAAACTGATTCTTTATCCTGAGGAAGCGTTTTTCCATTATAAATAACCCGGATACTCTGCCCTTTCCCCGGTTCAATCCTTACTATCGGAGGTGTAATAACAAATGGCAGGTTAGGATTGTTAATATTCTTAACATCAACACCATCATCGGCCCATACCTGAATAAGTGCCGGCTTTACCTGATCCCTATTATTAATTCTGACGACCTGCTCTTTTTTTCCGCCATCAAATATAATACGGGTCCCTTCTATAACAACTGCACTATGAGCCAGACCAGTAAAACCGGAAAAGAGAGCAGTGACCAGTAAAATCTTTAGTAATTTAGCCAAAATAATAACCTCAGATAATTAAAAACAGAGCCGGTAACGGCTCTGTTTGTACGTCTATTACTGATAAACCAGAGTGTACTCAACTTTAGCAGTCACTTCACCCGCTGTAGTTGCATCAGTAGCATAGTAACCACCTGCATAAGTAAATGTATTGGTACCTGTTGCAGCGGTAATCCACTTACTCACTTCACCAATTTTGGCATGATTCGAAGCACCATCGTTGGTATTGTAGATTTTGATCTGCACATTAGTAGCAGCATTTGCTTGTGCGTTGTTATTCAGGTTACCTGTTGCAGAGTCCCAGGACGTTGTTTGTCCGACAGGCTCAAAATGGATACCGACATCTGTAAATTCATTTTTGGTAGCCGGGCAATCAACCTGAATATTGAAGTTTTTAAAACCACCTTCTTTACCGCTTGCATTCAGCGTAGTGATAGAAACTGCATCCAGGTTAACAACCTGATCTTTATCACCCATAATTTCACAGGTTTCTGTAATCAGTTTACCGTTAAAAGTCACAGTACCCTGGGTATCGCCAGGTGCAGCTAATGCAGAGGTGCTTGCGCCGGCAACTAAAGAACCAGCAACTAATAATGCTAACTTCATTTTGTTCATATCTATATCCTTAATATATGATTTATAGACTTCACTGCTTTCCATAAAACGGTTACCGCGTCTTACTCCGAAGTTACGGTAAATCCATTTTGATTATCGCAACTCAGAATGACCTTCTGAATTGCGGATTCCGTGTTCCGGTTTAAAATATGCAAACCGATTTTTGGTAAAATATTTTGCTCGATGAAACGAATAAGAATTCGTGCACCGGTTTCAGCCACAGAACATTGGCTGATAATTGAATTAACAACATCGTCACCATATTCAAACGCTGCATTATGCTGTGCGGACAAACGCTGACCAACCCGATCGAGATGGATACGGACAATCCGGCCCAGCGATTCATCCTGTAACGGATAATACGGCACGACACTCAGACGTCCGAGAAACGCAGCCGGGAATACTTTCAGCAGTTCAGGCTGTAATGCGGTACGCATACCATCTAAATCCGGGGTCGTGTCCGGATCAGCACTCAGACTTGAAATCAGATCACTGCCGGCATTACTGGTCAGTAAAATGATGGTATTTTTGAAGTCAATCACACGGCCTTCACCATCTTCCATGCGGCCTTTATCAAAGACCTGGAAGAACAGCTCGTGAACATCCGGGTGGGCTTTTTCCACTTCATCCAGCAGCACAACACTGTAAGGTTTTCTGCGGACAGCTTCTGTCAGCACACCGCCCTCACCGTAGCCGACATAGCCCGGAGGTGAGCCTTTCAGAGACGATACGGTGTGGGCTTCCTGATATTCACTCATGTTGATGGTGATCACATTTTGCTCACCGCCGTACAGTTGCTCAGCAATAGCCAGCGCTGTTTCGGTTTTACCGACACCGGACGGCCCGACCAGCATAAAGACACCGATAGGTTTGCGCGGATCCGCCAGCCCGGCACGTGAGGTCTGGATAGATTCACTGATAATATCCAGCGCATGCTGCTGCCCGATAACACGCTCTGCCAGGTGATTCGGTAATTCCAGAACGGCATTCAGTTCATCTTTCATCATCCGGCCGACCGGGATCCCGGTCCAGTCCGCGACAATCGCTGCCACAACCGCAGCGTTAACTTCTGCCTGAATAACGGCATCTTCACGCAGATTCAGACGGATTGTTTCAAGCTCTTTTTCCAGCTCAGTCAGTTGCTTTTGCAGCTCAGCCAGCTGTTCTTTATCACTGAGTACCACGGTTTCAGCTTCAGCCACGGCAACATCATCGTTTTCCGCTGCGGTTGCGTGTGATTCACCGGCTACCGGTACAGGAACATCAGCCGGTTTTTCACCGTTGATTAAGGCCTGAATCTGACTGCGAACCTCAACAATCGCCGCAACCGTTGTTTTCTCTTTCAGCCAGCGGGCTTCCATTTCTTCCGCCAGTGCTGTCTGTGTTTTAATATCATTCTGTAACGCATTCAGCGTATCGCTGTCTTCACGGCCGAAATTCAGTGCTTTTTCTGCCAGTGACAACTCAGATGATGCTGTCTGCGTTTTATATTGCAGTTCCTGCAAATCCTTCGGCGGGATATTCTGGGCAACCGCAACACGGGCACAGGCGGTATCCAGCAGGCTGATCGCTTTATCCGGCAACTGGCGTGCAGGAATATAACGGTGAGATAAACGCACCGCTGACTGAAGTGCCTCTTCCATGATCCAGACGCTGTGATGTTTTTCCAGCATCGGCACCAGGCCGCGTAACATCGCGACGCTCTTCTCTTCCGACGGCTCGTCAACCTGTAAAACCTGAAAACGACGGGTCAGTGCAGGGTCTTTCTCAATATGACGTTTAAACTCACTCCAGGTGGTGGCACCGATAGTTCTCAGTTTGCCGCGCGCCAGAGCCGGTTTTAATAAGTTTGCCGCATCGCCGGTTCCGCTGTTACCGCCCGCACCGACCAGTGTATGGACTTCGTCCACAAACAGAATGACCGGATCCGGGGAAGCAACCGCTTCTTCCAGCACTGATTTCAGGCGGGATTCAAACTCACCTTTCATGCTGGCACCCGCAGAGAGTGCAACAACATCCAGGTTCAGAAGACGGACTTTCACCAGCGGCGGCGGAACATTACCGGATGCAATAGCCAGCGCCATCCCTTCCACCAGTGCTGTTTTACCCACCCCGGCTTCACCGGTCAGTAACGGGTTGTTCTGACGGCGGCGCAGCAGGATATCAATCATCGTATTGATTTCCTGCTCACGACCGATAACCGGGTCAATTTTGCCTTCACGGGCCAGCGCTGTCAGGTCAGTGGTGTACTGCGCCAGGGTTGCTTTGCCCTGTTCACCGGCCATCGCATTGCTGGCTTCGCCCGGCAGGCTGTTTTTGCCGCCGAGGTCACTGTTATCCGTGGCATTCTGCTCTGCTTCCGGTGAATCTTTGGTAATAAAAGCCAGATCCGACGCCAGGATGTCCAGCGGGATCTTGTCAAACACCGGTGAAATAGCAGATAACGCCCGGCGCAACTCAGTGGTTGTCAGGCAGGCAAGCAATAAATGGCCGCTGCGGATGGCGCTTTCTGAATATTCCAGACTCGCACATACCCATGCACGCTCAATCGCCATTTCAATATGATAGGAGAAATCAGAAATCGAGCTGGCACCTGTCGGTAACCGCAGCAGTGCCTGATCCATTCCTTTTTCCATTAACTGGATATCGAGTTGAAAATGACGGACAATTTGTCTGAGGTCACTCTGTTCCTGTTGCCACAGCTGAACCATCCAATGGACAAGCTCAACATATGGATTACCTTTTAATTTACATAATGTCGTTGCACTTTCGATACTCCGGAATAATGTCGTATCGAGTTTGCCGAATAAACTCTGTCTGCTGAAAGCCACAATTATTACCTAATCAAGTGTTGTTTATACTAATAATCCACCTTTAACAGGCGTACGATTTTTTAAACACGTTATGTTCTGAATACGACATTCAATAATCTGAACAAACAATCGGATTCACAGATAATGGTATATTATATTCATAAACATAAGAGTGTTCGTTTCTGCAAACATAAGAAACGCTTCTATATCATAAAAACAGATATTGATATTTAGCAATAAGATTTTTGCTTAAGTTTATTCCCGGGCTAAGCCTGTACAATCAAAATCTGTCATTATATGCACTACACTATCCTGAGGTTCACTTCGCGTCTTTTGAACGAAGACTATTACGCAGAAGAAGAAAACACAACTATAAGCATACATAAAATTACGAATTTGGATAATTCTTAAGGCATAGTCGGCACTACGCCACACCTCATTTTAATAATCGATAAAAATACTTATAAATCAATCAAATAAAAAACACAAAAACAAAAAAGCCATTCATAACAAGCATGAACATATCGTGTTTAATAACAAAAATCAAATATAAAAAAACACAATACTGCGTAATTACGAACGCTTTCCCCCCACCGTAAAAATACTAACAAATACGTAATTAACCTTAATTAAAAATATAATCACCAATACGTATAAATACGGACAATCCAATCACCATGCATTAATTTTCAAAACGTAACAAAATGCGGTACGATATAAAAATAACGATGAATATTTTATTTTCATATTTTAATCATTTAATGTTCACGCCTTTTTACTTAAAAAAAATAATTACATTATTACTTTGTAACTACGGTAATAACACGGTAATACAGACTTATCCGATATCGGTATGAGCGCATGGCATTTATTTTTAACAGAGGTTTATTCAGCGTTTATTATATTTATCTTTAATAATTTTTGTAAGGCAGATACTGCCTTCATAACTCATTTCTTTTCAGAGGTATATCCGTGGATCAGAAATTTCTTGATTTTTACAATCGGGAACTGACGTTTATGAAAGAAATGTCCGGTGAATTTGCGGAGAAACATCCGAAAATTGCCGGTCGTCTGGGCATGAATGGTATTGAAGTCGCTGATCCTTATGTCGAACGGCTGATTGAAGCCTTCTGTTTTATTTCGGCACGCTCCCAGGTAAAACTGGATGCAGAATTCCCGAAATTTACCCAGCGTTTTCTGGATGTCATTTACCCCAATTATAATGCCCAGACTCCGTCAATGGGTGTGATACAGCTGCATCCCAATACCAAAGAAGGGGATTTGTCAAACGGCTATCATGTTCCGAAGAACAGCCAGATGTTTACCCGTTTATTACCGGGCGAGCAGTCTCGCTGTGAGTTCCGCAGCAGTCAGGATATGACATTATGGCCGGTTGAAATTGAAGATGTCCGGCTGACCTCAATTCCGCCGGATATTTCCAGCCTGGAAAAATACCGGATATCGTATTCACGCCTGAAAGGCGCACTGCGGATCAAACTGAAACTCGATGGTGACAACCTGTTCTCTCAGCTGGAAAACCTCGACAAACTGCCATTTTATATCGATGGTGATGAGCGCGTTGTTTCTCATATTTTTGAACTGATCCACGCACATTATGTCGCCATGATTGTCCGCACCGGCGGCAGCGAGAAAAAAGATACCACGATTGTTAAGGGCGGTGTTTCTTTCGAAGGTTTACAGCCGGATCAGGCATTATTACCGGTTCAGTGGAATATGTTCCACGGTCATAATCTGGTTCAGGAATATTTTGCCTGCCGCCAGCGCTTTTATTTCTTCACGCTCAATCATCTGCGTGAGGCATTGCGCAAAAATGACACCAACGAAGCGGAAATTATCATTCTGCTGGATCGTTTTCCTCAGGATCTTATCAGTCACATTGATAAAGACCGTTTTCTGCTGTTCTGCACGCCGGTCATTAATCTGTTCCCGAAACGAATCGATAAAATCGAAATTAACCGTGCACTGAATGATTTCCATGTGGTACCGGATCGCAGCCGGCCGCTGGATTATGAAGTCTTTTCCGTCAACAGGGTGATGGGACAACAGGCAGAGAACAGCAGCGAGGTGGTTTTCAACCCGATTTATCAGACACGCCACAGTGATTCCGGAAACTTCGGCCGCTATTTCTCACTGCGCCGGGAAACCCGCGCCAGCGGCAGCGCACGCCGTAAATATGAAACACTGACGCCGTATATCGGCACAGAAGTCTTTATCTCCCTGGTCGATCAGCAGGAAGCCCCGTTTGATGATGATATCCGTTATCTCTCGGTGGAAGCGCTCGTCACTAACCGTGACCTGCCCCGCCTGATCGACCGGAGTAATGACTATGATTTGACACTGTCAGATTCCGTCCCGGTGTACGGTGCCAATTTCCTGTCACAGCCAAGCCCGCCGCATCCGCCGTTTGCCCGCGGTGAATCTGCCTGGCGGCTTATCCGTCAGCTCAGCTTTAACTATCTGCCGCTGCACGATATGGATCACAACCGGGGCGGTGAATCCCTGCGTAATCTGCTGCGCCTGTTTGTCAGTCCGGCTGATCAGGAATCCATGACACAAATCGACAGCCTGGTCGGCAGTAAAACCAAACCGGTTATCCGCCGGCTGCCCGGCAACGAATTACTGGTCTATGGTCGGGGTGTTCAATGTATTCTGACTGTGGATGAAGTCGGGTTTTCCGGATTAAGCCCTTATTTATTCGGGTTAGTGATGGAAAACTACTTATCGCGCCATGCGGCAGTTAACGTCTTTACCGAGACAGAACTGCACTCAATGCAGCGCGGCCTGGTGGCCAAATGGACACCACGGCCGGGCAAGCGCGGGATTTTATAATGAGCCATCTGCATCACAATATGTTAAGCGACCTGTCGCACTGGTATGACGAAAACGAGCCGTGGAAAAGCGGCTTTATCAGCCTGATGCGTGCGGTCGCGGCAAAATATCCCGATATGCCGCCTATCGGGACGGCGTCACGTCCCCAGCAGGAACCTTACCGGCTGGGACAGACACCGAATATGGTTTTTGCACCGCGTGAAATAGCGGATATCTCTCACGACGGTAATTTGTGTCACATCGATCTCTACAGTCTGGGGATCTGGGGACCGCAGGGTGCGATGCCGGTCAATTTTACTGAACAGGCTTTTATCCGCCTGGAGCACCAGGACACGCTGCTGCGTGATTTTGTCAATATCTTTCATCATCGCGCGCTGTCACTGTTTTACCGGAACTGGTTTGTTTCACAGGATGTTGCCACACTCGACCGCAAAGATGATGAGCGGTTCTCTTTTTATATCGGCGCACTTATCGGCCTGGTGCCGGATGAAATCTGCCACTCCGTGCTGCCGACACATGCCCGCCTGTCTTCTGCGTCTCACCTGATCCGTGAGGCGCGGAATCCGGAAGGACTGACCGGTGCGCTGGAATATTATTTTGGTATCCGGGTAGAACTGCGGGAATTCACCAAACAGTGGATTTTTCTCGAAACCGCCGATCAGACCCGGATGGGGGATCTGAATTCCTCATTACTGTTATCGGAAGGTGCCATTCTCGGCAATACCGTCCAGGACAGACAACATAAGTTCAGTCTGATTCTGGGGCCGTTAACACTGGAACAATATATGCGCTTCAGTTTGTGGGGAGAGGATCTGCCAATTCTTAAAGAGTGGGTCCGCAGTTTTGTTGGCTTTGAATACGCCTGGGATGTACAGCTGGTGCTGGCCCCGGATGCGGTACCGAAAGCCAATCTCGACGGTAGTCATCAGCTGGGTTATGCCGCCTGGCTACCGCGGGAGAAACAGGACGAGCCGATATCCGGCATGAGTTTTGATCCTGAAACTCACCTGAACTGAACCACCTTGCTTAACAGATAATGGAATAATAACCGTGAGCGAAGAACTGCATTCTACTTTTCAGTCTGATTTTTACACTGAGATCCTGACACCGCTGGAAGGGAAGTTCGTCTGCGGCGAAAGTATCGAATATGACCCGTTATACATTACGTTACAGTCAAAAATGGCACCTAAAATGGGTGCGGAATACGGTGATTTTGTTGAAACAACAGAACCGGTTAACTGGCGTGAAATTGAAAGCGACTGTCTGACTCTGCTGAAAAAAAGCAAGCATATCCGCCTGATTATTCTGTTAATCCGTTGCCGCAGCCGCCAGATTGGCCTGTTTGCTCTGGAAGAAGGACTGATCGCACTTTATCAGTTGCTGAAAGACTTCCCGAATGAAATTCATCCTCAACTGTATGATGAAGGTGAATTTGAGCCGTTTATGCGGGCAAATGCCATTTCTGAACTGGAAGATACCGACGGCTTTATGCTGGATTTCCGTCAGATGACACTGCCGAAAATTAACGGGCTGCAACTGACGGTCAAAGACGTTGAACGCGCTTTTGCCATCCCGAAGGAAGAAAATGCCCTCGCGGAAGAGAGTGTTACCGGAATTCTGAATGAATGGCGTCTGAACGGTGATAAAACACTGGCTTCCCTGAATAATGCGGCGCTGATTGTGGACGCCATTAAAAAGCTGATCCGTGAAACACTGGAAAATGAAACACCGGCTCTTCCGGCCCTGACTCAGCTGCTCTCTTTATTTAATAAAGATTTAACGGCTAACGGCAAAAAACCGGCAGCAGGCGTTTCTCCTGCTGAAGATGCCGATTTAACCTCTGAATTAGTGTTTGCCGGTGATGACCCGGCGGATGAAACCCGCATTCAGTCAGCGGATTCTGTCAGCAGCACGACAGAAACGGTGATTGACGGCGACACCACAACAGTGACAACCGAACGGGTTGTCTATCGTGACAAAGTCATTAACACCCGGCAGGATGCCCTCGAAAGGATCCGTGAAGCGCGTGCATGGTTTCAGCAAACCGAACCCGGTAACCCGATTATTTTACTGCTGAGATATGCCGAAGAAGCGGCGGGAAAAAATTTCCTCCAGCTCAGTAAATTATTCCCTGCTGACATGCTCGCTGTTTTGGATATCAATAAGGATATGTCATGAAAATAAAATTACTGGCGGCGCTGGCCGCTCTGGGAATGTCCGGTAATGCACTGGCCTATTTTGATTGTGCAATTGCCGAACCACCGAATCATCAGGCAGAAGTTCTTGTTACCGGAAGCAAAACCATCAGATTGCTTGCCGACCAGGCTGCCAGTGACTCAACCCCGCTCGAAAAACTGATTGCGCCAGCAATGAGCACTCCCGAGATAAGAATCGTCTGCCAGAATACAGACTTTGTACATGGCAGGGCTGGAAGAGTACCCCGGCAAGTCCGGGTTTTACAAAACAAACGTAGAGGGTATTGGTGTTCGTTTTATGGCAACACCAGCCAGCGGCAGCAATGGTGATGTATTGCCAAGACCCGAGTATATTTGGGGAAGCAAGCCCGGAACAAACCCCTTTGTGGCAATCTTAAGTCCTTCAACCTTTACAGTAAGCTTTTATAAATTGGGCAAAGTTGACCTTAGTAAGGGTGGTAAATATCCGAGTATCGTTCCTCTGATGACTGCGCGTGATGTTGGGGCATCTCTGATAGAAAATGTACCTTATGTTAAATATCGTATGAATGATGTCAGTATTGTCGGCGTTCCTGTCTGCAAAGTCGATAGACCTGCGGTTGTTGATTTTAATACCGTTGATGCCGCAGCAGTGCGTAATGGTGTCAGCAGAAATCTTGATTTTGGTATTACTTGTGATACAGACTATGGCGCCTATAATGTCACCGCTACCATAGATGCTTCAGAAAGAACACTTGATAACAAATTTATTAAAATAAAAGATTCAAAAGGTGATAATGACTCATTAGTTATCGAAATCAGTGACTCAAATGATAATAAAATCACTGTTGACGGAAATACACCAATAGATATCAATAATGTTACCAGTGGACAAAAAGCAACATTTAAATGGAAAGCTTTGCTGAAAAAACAAAGTGGGGCTCCTTATCCGGCACAGGGGCCATTTAATGCAACCGCTACTGTCACACTCAATATACATTAATAACTATGGTTATGAATAATAAAATTTTCATCGGCATAGCCAGTTACAGGGATAGTGAGCTTATTCCGACATTAATAAATATGGTCGGGAATTCTGCTCATCCTGAAAAATTATTCATCTCTGTATGCTGGCAGGAAGAAACGCGCGACTTTTCTGTTTTTACTGATATTGGTGCAAAAGTAACAGAAGCCACTGATGATAATCCTGATGTTATTCGTATGGATTATCATGGTGCTATATTAAATATCCATTTTGTACACTTTTATCAGGCTAAAGGTGCCTGTTGGGCCAGATACTGTTGTGAACAGTACTATACTGATGAAAGCTATTTTCTTCAGATAGATTCACATTGCCGGTTCATTAAAAACTGGGATTCAGAATTAATTGATTACTATAATTCTTTAAAAGATGAATTTAAAAAACCCGTTATATCCGGCTATCCACCAGGTTATATTCCTGCAACAGAGGACACTGAGGAAGTTCTTAATCATGGCATTGCAAGAATGGTATTTAACCATTTCAATGATGGTGATATTCCGTCTTTTATTCCTGTTGCACTGCTTGATGGTAAACAACATACCCGTGGATGTTTCTTAGCCGGAGGTTTTCTTTTTACCATTGGACAGTTTGTTATTGATGTTCCCAATGACCCCCAGGTTTTTTTTCTGGGAGAAGAAATATCTATGTCCGCGAGAGCATTTACTCACGGTTATGATGTTGTCTATCCGAATAAGATATTTTTATATCATTTTTACGGTCGTAAAGGGTGTGACAAAATCTGGGGAGACCATACCCAGGATAAAAAAGAAAAAAAAATGGTTGAAAAAAGTTGGTTTGAACGGGATAAAATATCAAAAAACCGGGTTCGTCAGGTCTTAGGAATCCGGCACTCTGATGATATTGACCTCGGGAAATATGACTTAGGCACAGAGCGGACACTGGAAGAGTATGAATACTTAACCGGAATACTATTCAGTGAACAGCTGATTGTCAAAGAACTGCTGAGCAATACCAAACCTACGTATTTTGAACATATTCCTGAATCACGGGACATATGGATATCTCAGTTATACAGTGATTATTACAGGACGATTGAAATTAACAAATCCGAATTAACGGTTAATGATGATAATGTTGATTACTGGTCATTAGGTGTATTCAGTGAAGATAATCAGCTTATTGCCATGCAACGTCTGACAACCGAAGAATTCGCAAAACAAGAATCCGGTGATAACAAAAATATCTATCAGTTTGAAATAAAACTGAAAGATAAAACGCATCTTATCCCTAAAAAACTCAGGCTGGCTCCTTTCTTTGTTGACTGTGGCTGGGGAGAAACGGTGGAAAAAGCATGGTAAACAGTCAGGATGTCTTTAATAAAATAATGTGTATTGATGCACTTATTGATTTGGAGGCCATAATTCCTTCCTTATCAGAATTACAGCTGAATTTATCCACAGCCGTTCAGCAGTTCCGGGACTGTCTGGAACTGGAAGATCCTTATTTTGAACATTCTGAACATTTCTGCCGGCTGCTCTGCATTTATCTGGATAAGATCATCCTGAGATACACAGATAGTCAGCAACTCTCCTGGGCACCTTATTTACTGGAAAATTATTTCTACGGGTTTGATCGTGAGCCTTTTGATATTACAGAACAGCTGACATTCTTTTCATCGGTGAAACGTAATGCCATTTTTTTACCTGCGTATCAGATGGCGCTGCGGCTGTCCGGATTACCGGAATACAAAACCATACTGAAACCGGTGATTCCGCTGTTTGAAAAACGGCTGGCGCCGCCGCCCGTGGCTGGCACCCCAGCCCGGCC
>OCAE01000417.1_pt1 | contig 27987 bp, 23 predicted proteins | sample 1495581 | NCBI WGS metagenome assembly OCAE01 (sample SAMEA2580278, study PRJEB22360) | human gut metagenome | biome: human gut; feature: human-associated habitat; material: faeces | place: Denmark | collected 2008/2010 | reverse complement strand
TTCGGAGTTTTTAATCTTTTCAATAATTTCCCTGGCCGTTTCCCGCGTTACGGAGGGCGGAAGCACCTGACGCTTCTCGCCCTGCCCCGCATTGTCGGCCTCTATCTTTGGACAATCGCTCACACGCTCACCGCACGAATCACCGTGACAATCGGAAGGCACGGCCCAGCCATCGCCTCCCGCTTCATAATCTTCCGGTGAGAAACCGATCAGTTCCTCTGTCTCAATATAAGCGCCCTGAACGTTCAGCGGAATGTCAAGCCACGCCGGACCCGGGCGGCCGGAATAGGCCAGATAGATGGCCTTCTCCAGGCAGTAGCGAATTCTCATGGGGTCGATGACCATCTCGCTGTACTTTGTCATACAGTCGATCGCCTTCGTGATGTCAAACTCCTGGTCTCCCATGGCTCTGATTCCCACTCCCGACCACCTTGCCGTCGTGTCGTACCGAACCTGTCCGGATAATACCAGCATGGGTATGGAGTCCAGCCATCCCCCCACAACCCCGGTGATAGCATTGGTGCCCCCCGGGCCTGTCGTAACACAGACGGCCGCTATGCGTCCCTGAACCCGCGCATAACACTCTGCCGCGATGGCGCATGCCTGCTCGTGATGATTATAAAGGCAGGTAAGTCCCTCCTGATGCCCCAGTGCATCATTTAAGTGCATCGCTCCGCCTCCGGTCACGGTAAATACCTGTGTGATACCAAAATCCACAAGTTTTTGGGAGATGTAATTGGATACTTTCATTCGCATGATGGATTCTCCTTACATAAAAAATAATAATTGTCTGTCTAAGTACGTAAATACCTCGCTAAGTACTCATAGTATACCACACCCCTTATAAAATGCATATTGAAGTTTTTCTTACTTTTTACCCCCTTTTCTCACCAGTCTACTACCTGGTCTACAATCTGCTGTTGTTCGGAACTCGTCCTTCTCAAGTAAATCCTCGTTGTCTCGATGCTTTCATGCCCCATTAAGTCGGCCAGAAGCGCGATGTCTGAGAATTTTTCCAGGAAATTCTTCGCGAACCGGTGGCGAAAGGAATGGGGATAGACCACCTCCACGGGGATCCCGTACCGGGCGGCAAATTTCTTCAGCTGCCCGGCAATTCCCCTCGTGGTGATACGATCACCCGAACGGTTTAAAAAAAGAAAACCGCTCTCGATTCCACGGTATTTAATCCACTGCATAGCCTCTTCCCGCAGGGCGCTCGGTATGTAAATACGCCGAATTTTCCCTCCCTTGGAATAGAGATCCAAGTAGCCCGTCTGCACATGTTCCGCCTTAATCTGAACCAGTTCGCTCACCCTGGCTCCTGTGGCGGCCATGAAACGGATGACAAAATACCAGAACCATTCCCCGTCCCTTCTTAAGCACTCCTTAAAATACATATAATCTGCGTCGCTGATTACATTTTCCAGATACGTCTTCTGTTGTACCTTGACAGAAGATAATGCCAGTTTTTCCTTGCCGATTGCTTCCAGATAACAGTTTACTGCCCTTATCCGCAGGTTCACGGTTTTCGGTTTGTAGTTTTCAAGCAGGAACAGTTTGTATTTTTGGAGATTACTTTTCGTCACTTTGTCATACCGGCCGCAATACTGTTTCACCGCATATACATAGGCTTTTATCGTATTATCGGCCAGATTGCTTCTACGGAGGAACCCCTCAAATTCTACATCCATCTCCATGTTCTGTTATCTCCTTCCATATCTGCCATCAACCCACACTTTCGCTACCCACCTAGCGTACGTTATAATCGCAGAGTAATGCAACTATGGATTTTCGGCCACGACAAATCAAAGTGAGAAAAAAGGAGAGAAATTTTTTATGAAAAAGAATTTAAAAATGATGGCTGTATTATCCGCTGCGGCAGTAATGACCGTAGCAGCTCCAGAGATGGGCTTCACCGGCGGGTCTTCCACCGCATATGCAAAAACAATCGGCTGGGTAGAAGAAAACGGTTCCTTCAAATATTACGAAGAGGACGATTACTTCTTAACAGACACCTGGAAGAAGCGCGGCGAAGACTGGTATTACTTAAATGAAGAAGGCGAAATCGCCACAAATGCACAAATTGATGAATATTACGTTGATGAAACCGGCAAACGGGTTATGGACCAGTGGATCTCCATTGAAAATGAAGACGCATGGGACTCCCCTGACGCTGCCGAGTACCACTGGTACTATTACGGAAAGAACGGCAAGGCCGCAATCGCCAAATGGCAGAAGATCGGCGAAAGCTGGTATTATTTCAACGAAGACGGACAGATGATGACAGGAAAGGTAGAAATCGATAACGCGACATACTACCTGGGCGAGGCAGACGACGGCGTGATGAAGACTGGCTGGATTCAGCTGGAGAACGAAAGCGACGATCCTGAGATGACCCATTCCTGGTACTATTTTGACACAAACGGAAAAATGGTAGAAAATCAGGTCGATAAAAAGATCAGCGGCGACTACTATACCTTCGTAGACGGCGTGATGCAGACAGGATGGTTTAAGCTTCCTGCAGAAGAGAATGCAGAAAATGCAACACCTTCCGATGCTGCTGAAAATACAGCAGCCACCGTGGCCGGATATCAGTACTATGAGCCGGAAAATGGAAAACGCGTAACCGGATGGAGAACCATCGAGGGCGTGGAAGGCATTAGCGCAGAAGGCGAACTTTATAACTTCTACTTCAAGAACGGTAAGCCGTACCATGCAGATAACGGACTTCAGTTATTCACTGTAGAGTCTAAGAAATATGCGTTTAATACAAAGGGTGAAATGCAGACTGGTTTAAAGGTTGTCAATCTGGAAGATGGAGAAATTGCCAACTTCTACTTCGCAGAGGACGGCGTTATGAGAACCGGCAAGCAGGTTATTTACAATGAAGATTTAGATGAGAATCAGACATGGTTCTTCTATACCGACGGCTCCAGAAAGGGCCAGGGCTTCCACGGGATCCGTGACAACACACTGTACGAGTATGGTTTAAGAAAAGACGCAGACTCTGATTTAAGACTGGCTCCGATGAATTACGACGGAAACCAGTATCTGGTGAACACAAGCGGTTCCATCCAGAAGGCGTCCTCTTCCTCCAAATCCGCTACAAAGCCGGAACTTGGAAATGGCTTCAAAGATTATAAAGATTCTAACGGCAAGACCTGGGTTGTCGACGTAAACGGCATTATCCAGTAATGCATAGAAAGTAACAAAAGTTTCATCCGTTCAAACCGGCAGGCTGCCCCTTGGGGCAGTCTGTTTTTTTACTGCATCAGGGATGAGTGTACGCAGTTCTTACGTTTAAAACTAAAAACTACAAGATTGCATTTTTTGCTCCATATTTAGAGCAATAGTGTTAATAAAACATAAAATTTTGGAAATTTCTGCAAAAAGGCGATATTTCGCGTTATAATTTTCTTTATTTTGCGTTATATATATAGAAGAGTACTGCCATTTTGGCAGGAAAAGCAAAAAAGGAGGACGCTATGAGAGAGCTTTCCGTGTACTATTGTTCGAAATGCGGGTATTATGGATATTACCAGCTTCCTAAAAATGCGGTATGTCCCAAATGCTCCGTGGACATGGTACCTTTGTCCATCAGTTTTCAGGACTTTATGGATTTAAGCTGTGAAGAGCGGGACGATTTACTGTCGAAACAGATTATTTCTGCTTCTTCTCCTTACGTCAAACGCCTGATGGCGCCACACAAGGCCTATAATAACCGGGAGGTCATCGCCCGCATGAGCGATCGCATCGTCGAACTGGAAGCCGAAAATAAAAAGCTGAACGAGACCGTTGAATGGATGCATCAGACAATCTGGGATCTGGTGCGTAAAAACAAAGGAATCGAACCGGCCGGCAAGCCTCCTATTCCACCTTCTGGTGAAAAAGCTTCCGGCGGCACCGGTAACTCCGAAAATCAGGAATAGCGATAACAGAGAGTTTTATTGGGAGTGCGGGGCACTCCCCAATACCCTCGGTCACGCGATCCTGTCAGAACTTATGTAATGTTCGATCAGTCTGTTAAGTGTCTGGTTTAATTTCGATATCACTCTGCGCAGCTTAACATTTTCTTCCATTAACCTCATATTCTCCATTTCCATGAACCTCATCTTTTCAGTATCAGTCATGTGGAAAACCCTCCTTTTTTTGCTTTTCTTGTAACCACTATAAGACGTTTCCGGCCGTTTGAAAAGCAAAACATATCGCAATATTCGACAAAACGGCAGCCTCACAAAAAGTCAATAAACACACGGTTAAGTCAAAAAAAATCAGCAGTACCATATGTATCCATCTTCTCCGAAAGGAAGTACCAGATATATGAAAAACGATGTCATTTACGATTTCGACAAAATTATTCTCATCGATCCAAACCCACCGGCAAAAAATGTGCAGCAGGCCTGCTACGGTATGGTCCCCAGAGCCTCCTACCGCCCCGGCGCCCTAAAAAACATTTTGGAAAACCGCTTCGAGAACCGCCGCATTATCCTGCACGCCGCCGGCGACGAACGGGTCATCAAAGAGGCTCTTTGGGTACTGCGGGCATGTGGGTATTTTGATGAGATTGTGATTGAGGGGGAGGGGGAAGAGCGGTAGAGAGGGAGGCGTGATGTGGTTTTTGGTGGGGTGGTTGATGTAAGTGGTGATATTGTTTGTGGTAGATTTTTTGATGTGGTTTTTGAGTATACTTTTTGATACATTTTCTGATTGATTTTCTAGTTGATCCTCTGATTGATTTCTTGATTGATTTTCTGATTGATTTCCTGATTGATTTCCTGATTGATTTCCTTATTGATTTCCTTATTAATTTTCTGATTGATTTCCTGATTGATTTTCTGTTTGATTTCCTGATTGATTTTCTGTTTGATTTCCTGATTGGTTTTCTGTTTAATTTTCTGATTGATCCTCTGATTGGTTTTTAATTGATCCTCTAATTGATTATCTGATTGATCCATCGATTGATTCCCTAATATCGTTTCCGATGCATTTCCTAATAGAATTCCTGATAATATTTTTGATGCATTTTTATTGCTAAATCTTTTATAATTCTTATATTTCTAAGTTAATTAACTTGAATACTTAATACTTCTACGTTCCGATCTCATACTTTACTCCATATCTCTTTTATGTATTCTCCAGACGTATCTTTCCATGTTATTTTGATGTATTCAAACGGTTAATAATCACTTTTCGTTTTATTATACACTTTTAAAACTGCCGTTACTTGTAAGTTCCGCATTTTAAGCTATCTCTCTCAACCATTTGTCCTCCAACAGAGGACACCTTAGTGAATTATGAAAGGAGACTTTATAACTCGGCCGCCTCCTCCGTTCCCTAACTGCCCCAAACCATATCGTCAATTAGGATTTCTATATTTTGTTTCAACAGCCATATATTATCTTTCCAATATAACTCTTTATTCTATCTTCATACCTGTTCCACCGCCTCTCTCTGCTTACTTTTATTGAATGACAATTATTTCCTTGTTATAGAAAAAAACCGTTTATAGAAGTTAAACAAGTCGTTTAATTTTTCCTTCAAGATCTGTAATACGACTCAAAATATTCGTTTTATAGGTCTATCCGGTAATAGAACACATAAATATTGTTGCATTCTATTACCGTCCCAGTCTCCTGCCCTCAATATGCATTCCTTCTACAACATTAGCCAAAAAATACTCCTATACATTTTATAAGCCAGCTGCTGTCTATTATTGTAACAATGATTATCCGTCAGATACAACCAATCTGTTAATCAGCAAAACACCTGAACTGGCGATTATTCTCATTATCTTTCACTCACATTTCTTTACTTCATACCGCGTATAATTGTTTGTATTTTTCGTTCAATTTTGTCCGCACATAGCATACATATGAGTATCCGTCAGTTCCTCGCAATCTGCTTCTACAAAAATTGTTGTCCTTAGCCGGCCACGCATACATGACTGAATTTTAATCCTGAATCGCCAGCCGCTATCATTCCTTCTTCTTAAAATCTTCACTGTGCAGATGCGGTATTCTGAGTAATCCTGAATATTATAAACTCAGCTGGCTTAACTGGAGCCACGCCAATGATACAAATCAGTTGTCCATTATCAATCTCTTCCTGTGTCATGGTGTCACGCCCAATATTTACATAAAATGCCTCTTCCGGAGATGATCCGGCCAGGCCGCCGCTTCTCCATACCTCCCTCAGAAACACTTCTATTATTCTTTGTACCCGCATCCATAGCTCTTCGTTATTTTCTTCAAATACTACCCAGTCCGTATTTTTCTTTATGGATTCCTCAAAAAATATAAAAAGTCTGCGCACGTTGATATATTTCCACGTTCCATCGCTGCCTGCAGTTCTTGCTCCCCATACCCGAATTCCCTGACCTGGGAACCGCCGGATCAAATTTACCCCCTTGGGATTCAAAATGTCCTGCTCACCTTTGTCAAACTGCACATCCAGTCCCACACAAGCCCGAACCACTTCATTGGCGGGCGCTTTATGGACGCCGCGGGAATTGTCACTGCGGGCATAGATTCCCATCACAGATCCGGAAGGAGGAATTGCTATATTTTTCTTATCGAGGGGGTCAAACACCATCACCCATGGATGATAGAAAGCCGCATAGGATGTATCAAGATTTTCCCTGTGCCTGATGATGTCCTGTACCGCCTTTGCCTCCCGTGGAATATCGAGAACCGCAAATCTGTTCTTTCGTTCACACTGAGCAGTCAGAGAACGCTGGACCTTCTGATCTGTGACACCAGGAACGGCAATAACTGAGACCATGTCGTTGTCCAGAAATGCCTGAATTCCGGTTCGATTTCCGGCCCCATTGTCATTTCCAATAAAATCGGAAGCCTCCATGTTCAGAATATTACCATTCGTGCCGCCAGAAAGCTTAACAGTCACGGTATCCTGAGCGGAAGACGCAAGACATTCAAATGGTGGTCGAAGTTCTTCCTTCCCTTTACCAACATATTCCACACAAATCAGATCTGATTTTGAAACCTGTGCTTCCACAAACTGTGGAATATTACTATTAAATGAAAGATTCTCGTAGATTTCTACGAAATCGCCAGATCTGACCTCCAGCCCGAACTCACAGGTGGATATAATCTTATCCGGCAATAGATTCTTATCCGTTACATCCACTTCAAATTCATGTTCAAAAGAAATAACATTGTCTTTACTTTCCACCACCCGATTATAAACCGTAGTATTTCCATCTGAAAACGCTACAATATCACCATCAAAAAATCCGGCACTATTTTTAACCGAGTACCGCTTACCCTCTGCCGCCTCCAGCACGTCAATAACCTGAGTCCTTGCCTTGCTCGAAGGAGATATAACTATATTCAGCCCATTCCCCCACGCCCCCGGATTACTGGCTTTAAACTTCAGAACGGACTCTCCAGTATTTGGCACAGCTCCCTGCGCACAGGATGCATCCGCCGGCGCAACCCTGGTCACATAACAGCGGGAGCCCCCATTGATAAAAAAATGCTCTACCGCATAAGCCAGAAAACGATAATTACCGCATTCCCTTTCGGAAAGATAATTTCCATAAATCCGCTTGAAATCCGATAAATTAGTCGCCATCCGCGGCACGCTTCCTACCGGTCCTTTCTCCGCTACCCCAATAAAACCGGCGATGCTGGTGCTGACCCCTTCCACAGGTTCCACCCGTGAATCAAATTCCTCCACGTATACTCCAGGTGATAAATACTCCGCCATAGTCTTCTCCCTTCTTAATATTTATATGTTTTTGCTGTTCCCGCCTGGTTATCAGGTGTTTATTTCTTCTACATATTAATTATTTTTTATAAGTGTACTTCTATTATAAATTTTTCCATTGTAATTAACAATGTATTTTTTGAAATGTGGTATTGTTCCTATAGATCATGAATGTTTTCATACGCCTTTCAAATTAGTTTACAATCTGGTTTGGTTTTTTTACTCTGGTATTGACATAATCCAAAAAATTTGCTATTTTAGAATTAGAACATATGTTCGATCGCAAAGGAGGGAAACTTATGAATCATATAATCTATTGTCCGGTATGCCATCATCGCCTGTTTGACATTAAACCGCCGACCGCCGGAACCATTGAGATCAAGTGCCCGCGCTGTAAAAAAGTACAGCACATCCATTTAATCGAACCGGATACTCAGAAAACAACTACAGAAAAAAACTACCTAGCAAAGGAATAATTCATTACCTAATAGCAGGAGAAAATGAAAAGGCCACAGCGCCGGACTCGTTTTCTCCTGTTTTATTTGCACAATCAAGAAAGAAGGGGATCATTATAAATTATTACATTAAAATCGAACAGCAAAATATTCCTGTCAGCAAGGAAATCTATAAAATATGGCAGCATGGAGAGCGAAAGGATCGTTATTTCAGGGAAGGGGATATTCGGAATGGCGTCTTCTCCTACGATGCTCTGGATGGAGAAGGCTTAAACGGAAGTGAATTATTTGCAGAAAAAGATGGAAATCCTGTAGAACATCAGGCTGAGCGCGACCTCCTGATAAATGCGTTAAAACAGGCATTAAATACCTTGAATAAAGAAGATAAAGAACTACTGGCACACATTTACTGCCAGGAAGAGTCGCTGCGCAGCATAGCACAGAGTACAGGAGTTCCGTTTACTACGCTGCAATATCGCCATAAAAAGGTTATAAAAAAATTACGACATTTCTTTGAACAGAATTTTTTATTATTAGATTAATACTGTAACACATCAGCATTTCGAGCTAACCATTTACCTGTCGTTCATTCGAAGAAAGAACCATGTCGAAAAAAGGATAATGTACAATCTCAGCTTCTCGCACACAGGTTCGTTAAAACAGACCCGGCCACTAAACTAGTGGGCGTTAATCAAGCTCTCATACGGCCTTCTCTGCGCTGTTGTGGTGCATACGGGGCGTTGCACCTCATCACCCAGTAATATTCCCAGTCAATTCTTTTGGTGAGTCTTGTCAATCCTATGCTTACCAATGACTTTGGTGATAATGCTCTTAAGAAATCAAATCTGACAGGGCAAACGCTATAAAAAATCGTCTGCCCTGTACTTGCCCTCTCAGTCCGAGGTCTATATGAAGCGCAAGACTGCTGTAAAGTACAAATGGAGTCCTTATGCCTGCATTTATATATCGTATGCCTCTGATTCCAATCTCCAGAATTCTTCTGGTTCCAGTTTCATAATTAAAGCAATTACCTGGTAAATAGCAGCATACTTCATACCCGCGAAGCTATGCATATTCGTTAATAGGTTCGTATTACGCAACAAATAAATATCTGGTCTTTCACTTTTATTATATCCTGGGATGATTCCCGCAGAAGTGAGTCAGACTTGGCATCATCAAAAGTACTCTGTGGTGAAAAATCTTCTTCTTTTATTTTAGAGATAGCAGAGTCTGCCACCATATAAACTTTTTCTTCTTTCTTCCATGCTCTACAGTATGTCATTTAAATTCTAGCCAAAGAAATAAAGGCATCCTTTCATTTATTTTCTTATATATTTCCTCACGCCATTCCAGGCATAACAAAAAAAACAGCCAATGGACTTCCACCACGAAAATCCCATATATCGGTATACCTTAAAGGTCATTTTCGCAGATTTGAACTTACTCCCCGACTTTCCCTGACTACTTAAGCGATACTTCAGCAATGGCTCATTGATCGCACAGGCATATTGATATTTTTGCAGTATTTTCAGCCAGGTTATATAGTCCTCATGGCTATCTTCGTGCTCCATTGGAAATTCCTCTGCCACCTTCCGTTCCAATAATACAGAAGAACAATTAATCCAATTCTGTTTGAGCATCATACTATATGAGATCGTCTCCTTCACAGGAATTTCTCTCCCAGTAAGGTTCCCATTTATGTCAACCAATTCTCGTCCTGTTGAACAAAGGACTTTCCTCTCTTTTTTTATCAGAGCCAGCTGCTTACTCAATTTCTCCCTCTCCCACCAGTCATCGGAATCCAGAAATGCAACGTACTCACCCATTGCCATACGTACCCCCTCATTTCTCGTCCTGGCCACCCCCATATTTCTGTCATTTTTAACATAACGGATCCGTTGATCAGAAAGATATTGTTGTATCACTCTTTCTGTCCCATCCGTTGCACAATCATTAAGAATAATCAATTCTAACGAAACATTCTGTACAAGAACTGACTCAATCGCCTTTGCTATGAACTTTTCACAATTGTAAGCAGGCATAATTACTGAAACAACTGGCTTTTCCATGTTAATACCTTTCTGTATTTATTCACGTTAAATTATATCATCCTGGAGGGGATGTGCTCAACTTAAATTTTTTGTGGGGATTTTTTAATGGATTTGAGTGGTAATTTCCTATAAGCGCGATTATGGGAAGTACCACAGAAAGGGCTTAAATGGCTGATATCACGCAAGAAGGCACCCAGACAGGCTGTATTCGGGTTCTGCATTTTGTCTCCACTCTGAGCCGTGGAAGCGGCGTTATGAGCGTCATAATGAATTACTACAGGCATATAGACCGGGATAAAGTCCAGTTTGATTTTTTGCACTTTATTGCCTGTGAGGATTCTTATATGGAAGAAATCCGGGAATTAGGCGGAAAAATCTACTGCATTGACAAGCCAGGAAGTTCTTTTCAGTCCATAAAGCAGCTGAATTCATTTTTTCGGTTACATGCCGGAGAATATACCTGGCTGCATAACCATGAAGTGTATTTGACGTTTTTGCTAAGGCCTATAGCTAAAAGATATGGATTGGAAAAGTTTATTGTTCACTGCCATGCTACGAAATACTCGGATAAGACGCTTAATGCAGTGAGAAATCGGATATTGTGTCTGCCGATTCGTCTTATGAAAGTAGAGCGATTCGCATGTTCAGAAGCGGCAGGAAAGTTCTTGTATGGCGAGAAAATACTGAAAGCCGGGAAGGTTTTTATCATGCACAACGCGATAGATTGTGAGAAGTTCCGGTTCCGGCCTGAGGTGAGGGAACGGCTCAGGAAAGAGATGGGGCTGGATGGGAAGTTTGTGATTGGGCATGTGGGGAGATTTGAGAGGCAGAAGAATCATGAGTTTTTGATTGAGGTGTTTGCTGAGGTGAAGAAATCAATACCTCAGGCAGTATTATTACTAATCGGAGATGGAAGTCTAAAAGAGCGGATTAAAAGCAGAGTAGTGGAGGCCGACTTGAAAACTTCCGTCATTTTTTTAAGACAACGAAGCGATGTGAATGAAATGCTTCACGTAATGGATGTTTTTGTCCTTCCATCTTACTATGAAGGGCTTCCAGTATCTTGTATTGAGGCTCAGGCTAATGGCCTGCCCTGTGTTATTTCGGGGACTATTACGAAAGAAGTATGTATTAATGAAAACGTTACTGTCTGCAATTTAGAAAAATCCCCCTGTGTTTGGAGCGAGTCACTTAGGCACTTAACCAATCATACGATATCTCAAAGAATACTAAAACAAGATTCTATACTAAAAAATGGATATTGTTTAGAAAGTGAATCGGCAATACTAAGAAAAAAATATTTAGGTGGTTATAATGAATAAAATCAAAGATTATTATATGGGTTTTCAACACTATCAAGCACTCCTTTATGAATTGGTTATAAGGGATATTAAGGTTCGATATAAGCGTTCTTTTTTAGGCCTGTTATGGACTGTAATTAATCCTATCCTCACTATGGCTGTCATGACAATCGTATTCTCTAAATTATTCCGGTTTCAAATCGAAAATTATACTACGTATTTTTTAGTTGGAAATATCCTTTTTACCTTTTTTACAGAAGCTACAAATAACAGTATGCACTCTGTGTTGGATAACAGTAATTTGATAAAGAAAGTGTATGTTCCCAAATATTTATTTCCAATATCAAAAGTAATGTCTAGTGTAGTCAATTTATTTTTCTCTTTTATAGCTCTAATAATAGTTATGATAGCTACCCGTGTTCCATTTCAGGCTACCATGTGGTTAACCCCTATTGTGCTCTGCTACATAATTATGTTTGCAGCTGGGATCGGACTAATTTTGGCAACAATTATGGTGTTTTTCAGGGATATTGCTCAATTATACAGTATTGTCACTCTTTTATGGATGTACCTGACTCCAATTTTTTATCCGGTTGATCTTTTATTGGAAAATGCACCATGGGCTTTAACCCTTAATCCTATGTATCACTATATTGATTTTATGCGAAAATTAGTGCTTGACGGAACACTCCCCAGCATAAGCGAAAATATGCTTTGTCTTTTTATTTCAGTGATTACACTGCTGATTGGATTAATTGTATTTTACCGTAAACAAGATAAGTATATTCTCTACATATAATAAGGAGCAGAAATGAGTAATATAGCAATAAAAGTAAATGATATATCAATGATGTTCAATAAAAGTTCAGAAAAAATCGATAGCTTGAAAGAATATATGATCAAACTGGTAAAACGACAGCTCATGTTTGAAGAATTTTGGGCGCTTCAAAATATTTCGTTTGAAATAAAAAAAGGCGAAGCAGTTGGTATTGTCGGTTTAAATGGATCTGGTAAGAGTACTTTACTAAAAACGATTGCCAAAGTATTAAAGCCAACAAAGGGAGAAGTAGAAGTAGTTGGAACAATAGCTCCATTAATAGAATTGGGGGCGGGATTCGACTCAAACCTTTCTGCACGTGAGAATATTTTTTTAAACGGAGCTGTGCTTGGCTATAACCGCACACAGATGCGTGAAAAATTTGAATCTATTATGGATTTCGCTGAATTATGGGATTTTGTAGATGTTCCTATTAAAAACTTTTCTTCTGGTATGGTTGCCCGATTAGGGTTTTCTATTGCTACTTCTAACATGCCAGATATATTAATTGTTGATGAAATATTAGGTGTAGGCGATTACAAATTTCAAAGGAAATGCGAAGAGCGTATGAGTAAAATAATTGACAACGGCGCAACTATTGTATTTGTATCTCATTCGATTGAACAAGTTCGTGAAGTGTGTTCCAGGGCAATCTGGTTAGAAAAGGGCCATATGCTTATGGATGGATCTGTAGATGAAGTTTGCGATAAATATTCGGAAAGCTAAAAAAGGTGACAAAAATGCAATTTGATTTTTCTAAGCAGCCCGGTTGTATACAGATTAATGATAATATTGCTGAAGCTATCCCTGCATTAGTCAGCGTTATAACTCCGTACTATAACGCTGCAGAATACTTTGAACAGACTTATTATTGTGTGATAAATCAAACGTTTCCATGGTTTGAGTGGATTATAGTAGATGATGGCAGCAAAGATGGTGCCTTAGTACTTGATAATTTTCAAAGAAAAGATTCCAGAATAAAGGTAATACATCAGACCAACCAGGGGCAGGCGGCAGCTAGAAATGCAGGAATTAGTGCATCAAAAACGGATATTATCATTCCTCTTGATGCAGACGATTTAATAATACCAACATTTTTAGAAGTACTATATTGGGCACTGTTAAAGAACCCTGATGCTTCTTGGTGTTATAGCGACTCAGTTGGATTCCAGGAACAGGAATATATATGGGCTAAAAGCTTTTCTGTTGATAGGCTAACATATAATAATTTTCTTGTCTGTACTGCTGCAATACGGAAAAAGGATTTGGAATTGATCGGAGGTTATGATTCCTCCTGTAAACATTATGATGAAGACTGGAAATTATGGCTGGATCTCCTTTCTCAAGGAAAGTATCCAGTACATATTAATGTTCTGGGATTTTGGTATCGACGAACTTCCATTGGAATGGGAAGTCAGGTCCGTATGGATAAAAAGCTCAAAATCCAGTCGGATGATATGATTCGCCGGTCAGCGCAAAGCGTTAACAAGGGAATTAAAGCAATAGAATATCCTAAAGCTTGTGTTACGAATCGATTTTTGCAGCCTGCGTTAAGTAATTTTTCCTTGCAATTACCGCCAAAAGAAAAAAAGCATATTTTAATGATTTTTCCATGGCTTGAAATGGGAGGTGCTGATTTATTTAACCTGGAAATTGTGAAAAAGCTGGATAGAAAGAATTATGATTTAACAATTATTACCACAGTTACCAGTGCAAATACTTGGCGTCAGCGTTTTGACGATTATGTGCCGGAAATATTTTCTCTTCCAGATTTTATGGACGTAGTAGATTACCCGGAATTTATCTCCTATATAATAAAAACCAGACGAACAGATTTAATCTTTTTATCGAATTCGTATTTTGGATATTACCTTCTACCTTGGATTCGCAATAGTTTCCCAAATCTGGCAGTATGTGACTATGTACATATGGAAGAATGGTACTGGCGCCATGGCGGTTATGCCCGGGTCTCAGGGATATTCGGAGATTATATAGACAATACCTATGTATGCAATAAAGGGACTCGCAATGTATTAATTGATTCCTTTGGCAGAAATCCAGAAACTGTAAAGACTTTATATATTGGTGTTGATTCCCAATACTACTCACCAGCGAGTTTTGTTGAAGGAAAAGTATATAAAATGTTTGATATAGATATTGATAGACCTATAATACTTTTTCCTTGTCGTATACATCCGCAAAAAAGGCCTTTTTTAATGATGGAGATTGCACGAACGATGATAGATCAAGGCAGCAATGCCGCATTTGTCGTTGTTGGTGACGGCCCGCAACTAGGAGAGTTAATGGATGCCAGTGCACAGCTTGGACTTAGCAATACGATATATTTTGCCGGACGACAGGAAGATATGCGTCCCTTCTACATTGATGCTGCAATTACTCTTATCTGTTCACTCAAAGAAGGTTTGGCTCTCACTGCATACGAATCGCTAGCTATGGGAACGCCGGTTATCACATCAGATGTTGGCGGACAGGCAGAACTGATTGATGATTCCGTCGGGGCAGTTATACCATTACTCCAAAAGGAAGCAGATTCACTGGATTGCCGCAAGTTTATGCCAGAAGAACTTAATTTATATGCGAATGCTATTTCTAAATTACTGAATAAAGGTAATGAAGAGTATTATCAGACCATATGCAAGAATTGCAGAAAACGTATATTAGAAGGGTTTTCTACGGACCTTATGATCCAAAAACTTGAATATGAATTTAAAGCACTGTGCAGCAAATACCCTTATACAATTCAAAGTTTTTCTGAAAATCTAAAAATAGAGCAAGAGCTTATTACGCTTTATACAGAATATGAACTGCTTGAAGCTTATGCAAAAAATGTATCACAGCCAATGGATACTAAAAATGAATTGATTCGCATTGCAAACTCTAAGTGGGGACAGAGGTTCATACGGATTGCTTTTAAGCTACGGTTAAACAGACTGTTTAAATAATGGAGGGTTTTATGACTAAGGGAACATTAGAGATTACAACAAAAATCGGCTGCAAAGTTAATTGTAAATATTGTCCGCAAAAATTATTAATAAATCGCTATCAGGAAACTTCAGGTGAGAAACCTATAGCTATGATGTCTTTCGAAACTTTTAAAGCATGTATCGATAAAGTTCCTAAAGATATTCGCATTGATTTTTCAGGTATGTGTGAACCTTGGCTTAATAAAGAGTGTACAAAAATGGTCCAGTACGCTTCTGAAAGCGGACATGCAATTGCGATTTTTAGTACTTTTGAAGGAGCTACTGATGCTGATATTTCTATATTAGAGAAATTACCGAGTATCGAACAAATCGTATTGCATATGCCAGATCAAGAAATAAACTCAAATATTTCTATTACTAAAGAATATTTGGAAAATATTAAAAGAATGCTGAATACTAAAATTAATTGTCAGAAAGGAATCTCCTGTCACGGTATTTTACATGATTCAGTAAGACCACTGGTAGATGAATCAATTTGGCCGATCAATAATCAAATGATCGACAGAGCTGGAAATATCATTGCTGGTGATGTCAGTCAGCACCATATTAAAGGGAAGCTTTTTTGTAGTATTGCAGGAAATAGACTAAATCATAATGTCCTGTTGCCAGACGGTCGCGTGTTACTCTGTTGTATGGACTATGGAATGCAGCATATTATAGGAAATCTTTTGTATTGTACCTATGATGAGTTATTCGTTGGACCGACTATGAAATCTGTCGAAAATGCTATTCAAATGGGGGGAACCGTACTATGTCGTAGTTGCTCAAATGCAATTTCATTAGAATGTGCAGGTGATGAATATCTAAAATTATTACACGAAAATGAGGATATTTGGAAGGCTAAAAAGTATTTGGAAGGTCAATTAGAAGGATATACTGCGGAACTCAGTAATGCAAATAAAACTATCAAGGAACAGGTTGACTGGATTCAAAAGCTTGAGGAAGGTAAAAGGTATTTAGAAGAGCAAAATCAAAATTGGATTATAGAAGTTGAAAATTATAAAAAATCAAATCAGGAACTTGAAAAATATAATGTATATCTAACTGAACAAAATCAGAATTGGAGCGCAGAGGTCAAGAACTATAATAAATCTGAGCAAGAGTTAAAAACATGGGTCAGCCAATTGGAAGAGGGCAAAGACTATTTAGAGAGCCAGAATCAGAAACTACAAGCCGAGCTTGATATTTACCAAAAGAACGAGACAGAATTACGTATCTGGATTCAAGATTTAGAAAATGGGAAAAAATATTTATCAGATAAAGTCGATGAAATGACAAATGAAAATAAAAAATTACTGCAAATGTTAGATGAATTAAAGCTTTGGACAGAAGAGCTGCAATTAGGAAAAGATTACTTGGAAAATGTTACACAAAAGTTAGAACGTGATTATTCAAATGTCAAAGAACAATGTTTGGGTTATGAGCAAATTATATCTGATGCAGAAAATAAATTGGCAAAATTACAGTATAAATATAATCGAGTAGTTAATGATAAGTTAATCAAAAAAATAATTAATTTAAAAAAGATAGAATTATAGGGGTGAAGTATGAATTTTGATTTTACGAAAGAACCGGGACTTAAACTAGTCAATAATTATTTAGAAACAGATGTGGTACCTTTAGTTTCTATTATTACTCCTTGGTATAATGCTGAAAAAAACTTTATTCAAACCTTTCAATGTGTCATAAATCAAACATTTTTATGGTTTGAATGGATCATAGTGGATGATGGCAGCACCAGTGTAAACGGACTTAAATTATTGGAGGAACTGAAGAAAAAAGACCGTAGAATTAAGGTTATTCATAAAGATAATGGTGGAATAGCTAGTGCACGGAACTTGGGAATCAGCATCGCAGCTACTGAGTACATTGTTCCTTTAGATGGAGATGACTTAATTTCCCCTAACTATTTGGAGATGAATTATTGGGCTTTAAAATTAAATCCCGATGCTTCCTGGAGCTACACTAATTGTGTTGGGTTCCAAGGCCAGGAGTATCTATGGAAAAAGACTTTTTCGAGTGAAGTCATGAAAACTGATAACCTCTTAACCTGCACTGCTATGATCCGCAAAAATGACTTACTTTCAATTGGTTGCTATGAGGAGGTTGAAAAACATTATAATGAAGATTGGCTTGCGTGGTTAAAATTATTGGCAAAAGAGAAAAGACCAGTTCATATAAATGAATATGGATTCTGGTATCGCCGTTCGAATGCGGGTGTATTATCACTGGTTAATGATAATACAGAATTACAGGAACGTGCAAAAAAAGTAATACTCCAGGCTGCCAAGCAGGTTAAGAAAGAAATAAAAGCTATTGAATATCCATTTTCAGATAATGCAAATAGCTTCACTGCGCCCAGAATCTGCCAATGGCCAGAAGGTTTTTGCAATGATTCAGGTAAAAAAAATATTCTATTTATTATTCCCTGGCTGGAGATGGGGGGAGCAGACTTATTTAACCTTCAGCTAGTCAAAAAAATTAATCGAAGTAAATATAAGGTGAGTATCCTTACTACAGAAAGAAGCAATAACACGTGGCAACAGTTATTTGAGGAATATGTTTCGGATATTTTTAATTTGCCTAATTTTTTAAAAATGGAAGATTACCCTGAATTTATTCATTATTTTGTTAAGGCTCATAGCGTTGATATTGTATTACTCAGTAATTCTTATCTTGGATACCATTTAGTACCTTGGCTTCGCGAGCAGTTCCCGCATATCGCAGTTGTTGATTATGTACATATGGAAGAATGGTATTGGCGCAATGGCGGCTACGCCCGACTTTCTGGAGTCTCCGGCAACCTTTTGGATAAAACCTATGTTTGCAATGAGAGGATCCGTCAAGTCTTAATTAACTCATTTAACAGGAAACCCGAAAGTGTAAAAACAATTTATATTGGGGTTGATCAGAATCAGTTCAAGGCAGAAGAGTCTAGCAAAGGAAATATAAGAAAACAGTATAGTATATCGAACCACTCGCACATCATCCTGTTTCCATGCCGCTTGCATCCTCAAAAACGTCCTTTTTTAATGTTAGAAATTGCAAAAAGACTACAAAAAGATGAGCATGATTACACTTTTATAATTGTTGGTGATGGTTGTCAGCTATCGGATATGGAGGCGTATGTAAATAAAAATAATCTTCAAAATACAGTAATATTTGCTGGAAGGCAACAAGATATGCGGCCTTTTTATGAAGATGCCAGCTTAACGTTAATATGTTCATTAAAAGAAGGACTTGCCCTTACCGCCTATGAGTCGTTAGCAATGGGAACCCCTGTAATAACCTCTGATGTGGGCGGTCAAGCTGAACTAATAAACGAAACTGTTGGAAGGGTAATTCCCCTCCATCAGCAAGAAGATTCTGATTTAGATAATCGAGATTTTAACGATACAGAAATCTTGCTCTATGAGAATGCAATAATTGAGCTATTATCTGACAAAAAAAAATATAGCCAGCTGTGTAAAAATGCAAGAGCACGTATCGAAGAGGGTTTTTCCACAGATATCATGGTGAACAATATGGAGCAGGAATTTGAACTCTTACTAGAAGACCAACATTTAATTCAGGTAAGAAATGAGATAAGTAAGAAATTAAAATGTATACCTACTCTTCCAATGGATTATTATACCATATATCAAGAATATGAAAAAGCCAAATTAGAACAAGAAGAAGTATGGAGTGCTAGAGAGTGGTTTCGTACACTATATGAGCAGGAAAAAGAAAAAAATCTAGAATTGGAACAAATTAAATCTATGCGTTCCTGGAAGCTTACACAATATTATGTATCCTTCATGGAGAATACGTCAATCGGTAAATGTGTCGTTCGCGTAAGGAATTTATTAGTAAAGAGGTAAGAAGTGTGAAGAATGTAAAGTATTTATGTATCTCAATTTTGATTGTCATTATTTCCGTCTGTACATTCCTAAGGCCGGCTTTTATGGTTAGTCAACCAGAGGATATGGAGCTTACCTTTATTCGAAATGGGCAGAAAAATGAAGAATCGTTTGGTACAGAAATTCGTTTATCAAAAGTAGCAGTAAATGAACAAGAAGTACCATGGAGTGATTTTCAGAATATAGAGGGCTGGACCCTGGAGGGCAATTTATTAGTATCATATACCCCCAACGAACAAGCAACAGCTAAAATAATGTTATCAAATGTGTCTGCTATCAAAGTTGATTATATTAAGCAAAGTGGATCAGGCTATTTGTTAATTCAATCCAATGGCGAGCAAATTGCTGAATTAGATTTATATTCAGAGTCTAGTTGGGAAGAAGGTACTTGGAATTATCAACCGCCGAAACATTTTCTTCCACTAACACGACCTGATATACTTATTGAGTTAATTTTATTCGTTTATATTTTTTTAAAATTAATTGGCTACTTTTATGAACGGTACCAATTAAATACGCAAACTTTGTCTGATACCACTCTAAAGTGTAAGAACCATAATATGGCAAACAAAATAATAGTATCATTTTGTTTGGCTTTATTTTTAACACTAGCTACTTATCCAGGAATCTTGTATACAGATTCTTTTGAGCGTTGGCGTACAGCAAAGGCTCTTCTTGAGGGAGTTAATGGAATCATGAGTTGGGTAAGTATTACTCCTCAGTTTTTTATGTTAATATTCTATTACTTTACACAGACGGTTGCCTCTTTCACTTTTGTACAAGCATTTCTTTTCTTTTTTTCAACACTGCTTATAATGGAACATTTAAAGTTTCATTATTATTGGACAATATTTTTAATAATAGCAATTTGTCCTATTTTTTATGGTTTTAGTGTTTATCATGAAATGAGTGTAGGATGTATTATTGGAATAAATTTTACATTTTTATTGCTTTTTTTTAACAAACTTTCAACTTATAAATACTGGACGTTTAAAAATAAATTATTATACCAATTTGCTTTAACTTTATCACTATATATAACATTTGGTTTTAGGCAAAATGCCTTTACAATTATTCCAGCTTTGATATTAGCTATATTTTATCTAATTAAGAAGAAAAACAAAAATAAGAGTCTTGGTCTTAATCAACTGTTATCAATTTGTATTAGCTTAATGTTAGTGTTTATGGTACCATCAATTACAAAAGTTGAAATAAAAGATAGTTCATCAGCAGGTTTTTTATGGGAAATACTTTCAACAATTCAAACAATGCCTCCTGATAAACAAAATGAGTACTTAAATTATTTGGATTTTTTAACAGAAGATGAGGGAAGTACTTTAAAAGCATTAAATAGTAACCGAAAGGATTCTGTGAATGGGTGGTTATGGACTACTTATCCCCCCATAATTATAGGAGACAAGAATAATTCTTCTTTAATAAAAGAAAAGTATTTTAATTTATTGTTTAATGAACCTCAATATTTTATTAAAAATAAGTTGTATTTTATTAATCGCACTTTAGGAATAAATCAACCGTTATCTAATGTAGAGTATTATTATGACAATAATAATATTATGAGAGATTATGGAATGAAGGATACTACTTTGAGAAAAATAGTAGTAGACAGTTATAATGATTTTTTAGACACGTTTACATTTTTTAGATTACCTTATTTATGGTTTATAGTTTGTACATTAAGTGTACTATTCAAAGTTAGAATATCTAAAAAAGATGAATATGTTCCAGTTATATTATTGTATTTAGTTGCTGTTTTATACTATGCAGGTTTTCTCGTTAATACTCAAAGTTTTGAGTTTAGATACTTCTTCCCATCGTTTTATATTTTAGCTCTAATAATATTATCTGTACTTACAGATTTAGTATATAGGATTTCGCTGAACAAAGGGTAACTAAATTTATAGTATTATAATTTCAGGAGAAAACATGAGTGATATTAAAATAATTCTTGGCGCAGGTCTATACGGCCTATACGCTGCAAATTTCTTAGCACACCAATCGAAGAATAGTAAAATCTTAGTTCTGGAACATGATTCAACACCCTTCCGTCGTGCGACGTATATTAACCAGGCACGTGTCCATATGGGATATCACTATCCACGTTCCTATTCAACGGCTATAAAATCAGCTCATTATTTTAACCGTTTTATGGAAGACTACTCTTTCTGCGTATTGACAAAATTTGATCAGATTTATGCAACTTCTGCGGATTTTTCATGGACAAATGCGTTGCAATTCAAAAAATTTTGCAACAACGCTGATATACGGTGTGATGACATAAATCCAAACAAATACTTTAATCCTGGTATGTGCGATGGTGCTTTTCTGACTGAGGAATATACGTACGATGCTAATATTTTAAAAGAATACCTATTAAATCAATTATCTCAATATCCAAACGTAGAAATTTGTTATAATGCAAGAATTAATAAAATAACTAAAAAATCAACATACTTTGAGTTAACAATGAACGACAGTACTATATATGAAACAAATTTCTTGTTGAATGCTACCTATGCTTCCACTAACCAAGTCAGCAGTATGCTTGGATATGAGCCATTTAAAATCAAATACGAATTGTGTGAGATTATTTTATGCAATGTAACAGAAAAATTTAAAAATATAGGCATTACCGTAATGGATGGTCCATTCTTCTCCATTATGCCGTTTGGAAAAACAGGGTATCATTCGTTAACTTCTGTAACATTTACTCCTCACATAACCAGTTATGACGCTGTACCTACTTTTGACTGTCAGAAGAAGAGTAATGGAGGGTGTTCGCCAAAGCAGTTGGGAAATTGCAATGATTGCCCTGCTAAACCAGAAACGGCTTGGCCTTATATGTCTAATTTGGCAACAAAATATTTAAAGGAAGAGTATGGGTTTGAGTACTCCCATTCCCTTTTTTCTATGAAACCAATTTTAAAGGCTTCCGAAATTGATGATTCAAGACCCACAGTAATAAAACAGTATTCTACAGATCCTACTTTCATAAGTGTATTATCAGGAAAAATTAATACGGTTTACGATTTAGATGAGGTGCTTAACAATGCTACTAAATAAAGAAAAAAATTTTATATCGGCTGTTGTATATGTCCATAATCAAGAAACGCAGATATATCGTTTTCTTGAATTAGTTAATGAAACTCTTCGTAATAGTTTTGAAAAGTATGAAATTATATGTGTAAATGATGCATCTACAGATGGGAGTATAAAAGAAATAAAAAGATATGCATCTGCGGTCAAAGGGAATGTAATTAGCATATTAAATATGAGTTTTTATCAGGGCCTTGAACTATCAATGAATGCTGGCGTTGATCTGGCTATCGGGGATTTTGTCTTTGAATTTGATCTACCGCTTGCATCATATTCTTCTAACCTGATTATAGATGTTTACCAGCGTTCTCTACAAGGCTATGATATCGTTGCAGCCGCACCACTTCATGGGAAACGTACATCTTCAAAAATTTTTTATGCCGTTTTTAATCGTTTGTCTCACACTCAGTATCTTCTGCGTACAGAATCTTTCAGAATTTTGTCACGACGCGGAATTAACAGGGTTCATTCCATGAGCAGGACAATTCCATACCGGAAGGCTGTTTATGCAAATTGTGGTTTAAAGACGGATGTAATTACATATGATAATGAGAGGTATTTGTCATTTCAAGATAAAGATACCCTTCATAAGCAAAAGGATACTGCTTTGGATGCTATGATACTTTATACAGATATTGCATACCGTTTTTCTATGATCTTTGCTTATATTATGATGCTTATTACTACCCTTACAGGAATTTATACAGTTTGTATTTATATTGGAGGACGTCCTGTAGTTGGTTGGACAACTACAATGCTTTTCCTGTCTTTTGCTTTTTTGGGTCTCTTTGTAATATTAACGATCATCATAAAGTATATGTCCTTAATACTAAAAATAAATTTTAATAAACAAAAATATATTATAGAATCCATTGAAAAAATCACTAATTAAAGAGGATCTGCTATATGAAAACGATGTTAGTTGGTTATACTGGCTTTGTTGGTTCCAATTTATCTTGCCAATATGATTTTACAGAAAGGTATAATTCTAAAAATATTAAACATGCATATGGAAGTAAGCCTGATTTATTAATCTATGCTGGAATTCGTGCTGAAAAATTTCTTGCAAATCAAGACTCCAATAAAGATTTGAGCAATATTGAAAATGCTTTTTATAATATTCAGCAAATTCAGCCCAGAAAGCTAGTATTGATTTCTACTATTGATGTTTATAAAAGTCCAATAAACGTTAATGAGGATACTCCCATAATTTCTGAAGATTTGCAACCTTATGGAGCCAATCGTTATTATCTGGAACAGAAAGTTAGAGATGATTTTCCAGAAACTTTAATTATTAGACTGCCAGGACTCTTTGGTAAAAATATAAAAAAGAATTTTATATATGATTATATACATTATATTCCGTCCATGATACAAAATGAAAAGTTTGGAAAACTTGCAACTGTCAGACCTGAACTTAATAACTATTACAAATTGCAGAATAATGGATTTTATAAATGCAGTGACATATCTTGTGAAGAAAAAGAAGCACTTAAAATTATTTTTAAAGAACTGGGATTTTCTGCACTTAATTTTACGGACAGCCGTGGTGTATTTCAGTTCTACAATTTGAAACATCTGTGGAATCATATTCAGTATGCATTAGAAAATGATCTTTATCTTTTAAATTTAGCCACTGAACCAATCGGCATTGCGGAGTTATATCATTATTTGGAAGGTAAAAAGTTTCAGAATATAATATCAAATAATCCACCTTATTATGATTTCAGGACTAAGCATGATACACTTATGGGCGGTAAAAGAGGTTATATTTTTGATAAGGATAATGTTTTAGCCGAAATCAAAACATTTATACAGGAGCAATCATGTTAAAATTATCAATATCAAATATTAGTTGGGATTCAAAATACGATCAGGAGATTTACAAATACCTTTTTGATAATAATATTCAGGGCCTTGAAATAGCACCTACCAGAGTTTTTCCAAATAATCCATACGAATGTGTAAAAGAAGCACATGATTTCAAAGAGTATTTATCAAAATCCTATCATTTGAAGATTTCCTCCATGCAATCTATCTGGTACGGAAAGACAGAGAAAATGTTTCAATCTGTAAAAGAAAGAAAGCTGCTTATGGAATATACAAAAAAGGCCATTGATTTTGCGGCTGCATTAGAATGCCATAATCTTGTTTTTGGGTGCCCTAAAAACAGAAGTATAAATTGTTCTGGTGATTATAATATAGCAGTGGATTTTTTCTCAGCAATAGGAGAATATGCTCATAATAGAAATACGGTTATTGCATTGGAGGCTAATCCGGTTATATATAATACCAATTTCATAACTTCGACTGCAGAAGCCTTTTCAATGGTAAAAGAGGTACAATCCGAAGGATTTCTTGTCAATTTAGATATTGGCACTATGATTTACAATGAAGAGCCTTTAGATATAATTGCTGATAATATAGATTTAATTAACCACATCCATATTAGCGAACCAGGATTGGCTGGCATACAAAAAAGAAAACTGCATAGGCAATTGGCTGGTATTTTAGCGGGCCAATACTCTAAATTTATATCTATAGAAATGGGAAAACAGGAGGATCTGCAACGAGTGTTTGATGCATTATCCTATGTGAAAGAGGTATTTTATGAAATATAACAGTATACCAGGTGTACCCAATTTTGTTTCTGAGGAATTTGTACAAAAAAAATCAAACTATTGTATATGCATCCCTATTATTAATGAAGGCCAAAGAATACATGATGAGTTGAAGCGGGCCAGAAAATATAAGATTGATGCGATTGCCGATATTATTATCTGTGATGGCGGATCAATTGATGGTTCTACAGACAATACCTTACTTGAAGCATTGGGGGTCAATACTCTGCTCATTAAGAAAGGGCCGGGCAAACAGGGGGCACAACTGCGCATGGGGATCTGGTGGGCACTGGAACGAGGCTATAAAGGCATTATTACTATAGATGGAAATAACAAAGACAGTATTGAGGATGTACCTAAATTTATAGAAAAATTAGAAGCTGGCTATGATTTTATTCAGGGATCACGTTTTATCAAAGGGGGAAAAGCAATTAATACCCCTTTTCTTCGATATTTATCGGTACGTTTGCTTCATGCCCCGGTTATTTCACTAACAGCCCACCATCATTTTACCGATACTACCAATGCGTTTCGCGGACATTCAAGAAATTATTTAACCAATCCCAAGGTACAACCACTACGGGATATTTTCAATACATATGAGTTACTTGCATATTTGTCGACCAGAGCATCTCAGATAGGATTGCGTGTATGTGAAGTGCCAGTGACACGAGCTTACCCTATAAAAGGAAAAGTCCCTACTAAAATTAGTTTTTTGAAAGGAAATTCAGAACTGTTAAAAATACTATTTTCTAATATGCTTGGAAAATATAATCCACAAAAGTGAGAGCCTGCTATGATAGAATCAATTAAAAAAAATAAAACTGGAATACTTCTCATGTGCTGCTCATCTGTCTGCGTCTGTCTAGGACAGCTTTTCTGGAAACTTTCTACCGGAGGGCAGACCTCGTTCCTTTTTGTTGGTTTCCTATTGTATGGGTTCGGCGCACTTGTTATGATGGTAGCTTATCGTTTTGGCAGCTTATCTGTTTTACAGCCAATGTTAAGCCTAAATTATGTTTTTAGTATCGTTCTTTCAGCCTTTGTCCTGAAAGAAACTATTACTCTGCTCAAATGTATCGGTGTCTTGATTATCATCTCTGGAGTCATATTAATTGCAGGAGGTGATGAGTCGTGAAGTATTATATCGTTTTAATCATCATGACTATTTTAGGTGCCTGTGGAAGCTTCTATTTAAAAAAGGCATCAGATGCAAAAAAAATAAAAATATTAGTTATAACGCCAGCATTTTATTTAGGTGGTTTATTATATCTGATATCGGCTATATTGAATATTTACATTTTGAAATTCTTGGATTATTCTGTGGTACTTCCTTTAACTTCGATTACATATATATGGACGTTTGTATTATCCTATTGCTTTTTGAAAGAAGGTATTACACACAAAAAAATTATAGGGATTGTCTTAATCGTTTTGGGAAGTATTATTATTGCAGTATGATAGAAATAATAATAGAATGTAAATGTTGATGACGTATAATCAGATAGTGTCAAGCGTTGTTTTCCGCAAATTTAAATTTTGCCGACTGGCAACCGGCAGTTATACGGCCATGTCATCAGAATTTGCCTCCGCCTTCATCCCGCGGATACGGTGCATGTTCATATCGCGTTTGGTTCACCACTTAGTTCGGGCTACATGATGGAGTCTGGCGCATACAAGCATCAGGGCACTCTGTCCGTCAGGGAATACGCCAATTGCTTTAGTACTGCACTTGATCTCATGGTTCAACTGCCCTAGTGTGTTGTTGGTACGAATCCTCGTCTAGTGCTGGAGGAAAATAGATATATGAAAACGTTTCTTCGATGCCATTGTCAAGTTTCCTGGCAACGGAAGAGCATTTCATTTCCCGGAGCTTTTCAGCAACAAGCCAGGCTTTCTAACGGGCGGCTTCCTTACTTTCCTGTAAGTGAATGGCTTTCAGCATAATGGTTACCGTTTTCATCCTGTTCCGTGGTATAACGGAGAAGAAGTTACGGTAAAAGTGGACAGTACACTGCTGATAGTGTCCATCCGGGAATACTTCCAGTATGGTTTCCAACATGCCGGGGAGTATTGCCCATGATGAGTTGCCCACCGTTAGGAACGTGTTCTCTGAGCCATACAAAAAAGAACGCCATGACTCTTTGTCTTATGGACTCACCAATGATTTACCGGCCTCCATCTTCGCCGATCCCGATGGCCACAAGAGTGGAAGCATTCTGAATCTCTCCATTCCAACTGCGTTCCAAGTAAACTCCAGCCACATAGACATGAGGATATTTGCCGGATAACGGGTTGCCGCGCCATGTTTCGATATGCTCATAAGCCTTGTTATTCAAGTTACTGGTGGTACCAGAAGACACTCTGGTTCACCATAGAGCCTCTGTGATGTCTTTCGTGGGCGTACGGAGACACCTGCCAAGTTACATTTCGATCAGGGCTTCTTCTTCGGAGGATTTCCTGCGGCGCCAGAGCCCAATGATGGCTGTTTCAAAAGGCCCCTTTTCAGCTTCGGGACATTGAATTTCACTTCTCCGGCAGTTGTCTGGAAATTCCTCTTATAGTGTCCTGAACGGTAATTCTTACGCCTCGCAGAGCGTTCATATCTCTGCGCATTGTCTAGTTCATCGGCGTTCCTTATCCCAAAGGGTATTTAAGGTCTCCTCAACGTTGCGGCGATCTAAATCGCTGAATTGAAATTAAAAATTCCGTATGCAAGAGTAACTTCCACTATCCCTTTAAAAGTGAATATTATTTAAAGTTTTTGAGAGACAGAGACTGGATTTCGTGCAAGAATTAGGACAAATTTCTGGGAAACTTTCTGTTTTGGGGTATGGTACAGGGACCTCTGGAATTCTGGTGTGTAAGACTAAATTCCACAGATCGACTTGAAAAAAGTTAGTTACCGGTCGGTGGTTTAAGTGATATTATCTTTTCAGCAGTAAGCGTCAAATCTCTCGCCTAGATATTTTTTAGATTCTGTGGCAAACTTGAAA
>OCAE01000390.1_pt1 | contig 29520 bp, 27 predicted proteins | sample 1495581 | NCBI WGS metagenome assembly OCAE01 (sample SAMEA2580278, study PRJEB22360) | human gut metagenome | biome: human gut; feature: human-associated habitat; material: faeces | place: Denmark | collected 2008/2010 | reverse complement strand
TTCGGCGGTATCCACGATAAGCTGCTGGAAAAGCTGAAGTAATCTGCGAAAAAAAACCGCGTGGTGCATCAGTGCCCCGCGGTTTTTTATGATTGACGGCGGATTACAGTTCCTGTTCGAACAGGGCGAGAATCGCCTCGTAAAGCTGTTCTGTGGTGAAATCTTTGGCCGGTGTCGAGAAAATAGTGTCATCTCCGGCGATACTGCCGAGAATGCCCTCGGATTTACCAATGGAGTCCAGCAGACGGGCAATCAGCTGCGCTGCGCCCGGACTGGTACGGATAACCACCACCGAGTCATTGTAATCAATATCCAGCACCAGGTTTTTCAACGGGCTGGTGGCTGTCGGGACGCCCAGTTCCGCAGGCAGACAGTAAACCATTTCCATTTTCGCGTTACGGGTACGGACAGCACCGAACTTGGTCAGCATCCTGGAAATCTTGGACTGGTTAATATTCTCAAAGCCCTCTTCCTGCAGGGCAGTGACGATCTCCCCCTGAGAGCTGAATTTCTCTTCTTTCAACAGCGCCTTAAACGCCTTGATCAGATCTTCCTGTTTAGAAGGTGCGCGCATAGTCTTTCCTGCAAATTTGGATACGAACCTTATTATTATGCGGAAAAATGCATTTTTATGCAAATTAAACCCTGTGGTCTGACCGGGGGAAACCGCATTAATGGTCAAAACGGGTGATCAGCTCACGTAATTGACATTGCTTATGGCTCTGACCGGATTATCACCGGAGGTAAATATATTGTTAATTAAATGAGGTTGTTATCAGTTGCTCATCGGTATATTAACGCACATGACTATAAGTGCGCTTAAAGTAAAATAATTGTCAAAATAGTGTTCCTTATCTCATTAACAGATAAGCGATTTGTTTAGAATGGATAACAATAGACAAACAGATTTAAATGCGTGAATATGCAATCAGTCTGTTAAAATATTGTATTCACAGCCCTCATGCACGGATTCGCGCCCGATGCGCAATCGTGCTAACCGTCCCAAGTTAAGGAGTCTCAGGATGAAAGTTGCAGTTCTCGGAGCAGCAGGTGGTATTGGTCAGGCTCTCGCCCTTCTTCTTAAAACCCAGCTTCCTTCAGGTTCAGATCTTACTTTATATGATATCGCCCCGGTCACACCGGGTGTGGCAAAAGATCTCAGCCATATTCCGACCGATGTCCGGATCACCGGATTCGCGGGAGAGGATCCTACCCCTGCATTAGAAGGTGCGGATATTGTCCTGATTTCTGCCGGTGTGGCCCGTAAACCCGGCATGGATCGTTCTGATCTGTTTAATGTGAATGCGGGGATCGTCCGTAATCTGGTGGAAAAAATTGCCAAAACCTGCCCGAAAGCATTAATCGGTATTATCACCAACCCGGTGAACACCACTGTGGCGATCGCGGCAGAAGTGCTGAAAAAAGCCGGTGTGTATGACAAAAATCGCCTGTTCGGCGTGACCACGCTGGACATTATCCGTTCCAACACCTTTGTGGCGGAACTGAAAGGGAAAAAACCACAGGAACTGGAAGTGCCGGTCATTGGTGGTCACTCCGGTGTGACCATTCTGCCGCTGCTGTCTCAGATCCCGGGTATCAGCTTCAGTGATGCGGAAATTGACAGTCTGACCAAACGTATCCAGAACGCCGGTACGGAAGTGGTGGAAGCCAAAGCCGGTGGCGGGTCCGCTACGCTCTCTATGGGCCAGGCAGCTGCACGTTTCGGCCTGTCACTGGTTCGCGCCATGCAGGGTGAGAGCAATGTGGTGGAATGCACTTATACCGAAGGTGACGGCAAATACGCCCGTTTCTTTGCTCAGCCGGTGCTGCTGGGCAAGAACGGTGTTGAGAAGCGTCTGGACATCGGTTCACTCAGTGCATACGAAGAGAAAGCGCTGAACGGCATGCTGGATGTGCTGAAAGCCGATATTGCTCTTGGTGAGAAATTTATTAACAGCTGAATTATTAATTAGTTGTATTTATTTTTTCGAACCGTAAATAAAACCGCTAATCATTATTAGCGGTTTTATTATTTTTATGATTATATATTGAAATTACTTAGTTACCTTCATTCTTCTTTTCCTATCTAATAATTCACCTGTGATAGAATCAAAATAACGACTGGGCCAAATCTCTGACGGATGAATGGCGAGAAAGTCTGCGATGAGCCATTCACCTTTCGGCCACGGGCGGACAATCGCGTTGGCGAGTGTTGAGGAGCTGAGTCCCGAATTGCGCGACAAGGCAGCCATACTTGTCCCCCGTTTTTTCAGCGAAGCAATAATATCAGCAGGGTGCCAGTCAGATTTACCGGAATCCATATATTGCGTCCTTTTTATTTCAGATTAATGTTGTGTTAGTGGTATAAATAACGAGTTGTCGTTACATTAAAGATGAATTCAATTCGTTATTAAGAAAATAAAATACCATTATTTTTCTAAATATTTTCTTAAATTTTTTCTTAAAAATATCTTTTTTGAACTCTGTTACAGAATTAAGAAACCAAATGAACATTTGGCGGCAACACAAAGGAATGAATCAAGTAAGCACAATTACTTACTCAACATAAGGAGTTTGTTGATGAAACAAAAGTGGTTTTTACCTGTTATCAGGCGTGATACGTCAACAGCAGCACTGAGCCGGATCTCATTTTCTGCCCGACGGTCATGTTGTCAGTACTTACCGTCGTTGTAATAAAATATGCCGATTATTCACAAAAAGATGATGTTTTATCCTTGCGTTTGTCAAATGAACTCGTAAAAATCGGCATCAATCCGGAAGCTGTTAAATAAATTCAGTGTAGCTAAAGCAGTTGTCATTTTTAGGAAAGTGTCCGGCAAATTTACACAGTTTAAGCACAAAAATTGCCGATTTTTTGCTGAAAATGGGTTGCAGGAGAAAAGATGAAAAAAGAATGGTATTCCGCGAAGGAATTGGTTGGTTTGGCGGGCTTGCCATCATCTCCTCAAGGTGTCAACCTGATGGCGAGACGGGAAGGCTGGCATCAGAGGCGCAAGCGTGGTGTGCAGGGAAAAGCTGTCGAATACAGTGTCGATAGTCTGCCGGATGAAGTTCAGGCGATCCTGCATGCATGTGACAACAGTGCCAGCTATCAGGCGAAACGGCAGGATGCGTTTCTGATCTGGGTGGAAGCCTATTATCAGCTGACCAGAGAGGAACGGGAAAAAATTGTTACGTTCATTCTGCGGGAAGGGTTGGCCAAACTAATCCAGCATCTTGATGCACAGGAGCTTCCGGGCAGCCGGGAGCGGGACGAAAAACCGGAATAAAAAACGGGATCCCCGCGGATCCCGTTTTTTTCGCTGTGATCAGGCGGAGCGGCGGACGGCGATATGAGCCAGACCAGCCAGTGCGTCTTTGTATTGTGAATCCGGCAGTACGGACAGGGCTGCGATAGCTTTGTCGGCTTCCTCTTCGGCACGGTTATACGTGTAAGTCAGGGAGCCGCAGCGCTTCATAGCCGTCAGAACCTGTTCCAGCAGATGACGCCCGTTACCCTGTTCAATGGCCTGACGGATCAGTGCGGATTCTTCCGCATTGCCGTTGTGCATGGCGTGGAGCAGCGGCAGTGTCGGTTTGCCTTCGTCGAGATCATCCCCGGTATTTTTGCCGAGTGTCGCGTTATCCGCATCATAATCGAGAACATCATCGATCAGCTGAAACGCGGTACCGAGATAGCGGCCGTAATCCTGCAATGCTTTTTCCTGTTCCGGTGTGGCACCGGCCAGGATCGCGGCAGATTGTGAGGCGGCCTCAAACAGACGGGCGGTTTTGCTGTAAATAACCTGCATGTAATCCGCTTCGCTGATATCCGGATCGTTGCAGTTCATCAGCTGCAGCACTTCCCCTTCCGCGATCACGTTTGTTGCCTCTGACATCAGTTTCAGCACACGCATGGAATCGAGATCCGTCATCATCTGGAAGGATCGTGTGTAGATAAAATCCCCGACCAGCACACTGGCGGCGTTGCCGAACACCTCATTGGCCGTCTGTTTGCCGCGGCGCATATCAGATTCATCCACCACATCGTCGTGCAGCAGGGTGGCGGTATGAATAAATTCGATCAGGGCTGCCACCTGAATATGTTTGTCGCCGTCATAGCCCAGAGCCCGTCCGGTCAGCACAGCGATCATCGGGCGGATCCGTTTCCCGCCGCCGCTGATAATGTAGTAACCCAGCTGGTTGATAAGTGATACGTCTGAGGTCAGCTGTTTTTGAATCTTTTGATTGACAGCGGCCATATCATCCGCCGTCAGCGCGATTATTTGTTCTGAGTTCATATGACTTGCTTTAACCTTGTTTTTGACATCCCGATCAAAGGTAATGGTTTATGATAGCAGCGTTTTTTTATATTTTATGATTGTACTGTAAAAAAGCTGCAAATAAACGGGTATCTGTGAAGTGACGTTTTTTTACCATTAGATCGTTTTCAGCACTTGTCATTTGCGGCATTTTTGCGTAAAATCCGCGCCCTATTGTGAATAATTTTATAGTGCACTCTGAGAATCAAATTTTATGGGGTGTGCGGAAAGCGGAGTTAATATGTACGCGGTTTTCCAAAGTGGTGGTAAACAACACCGGGTCAGCGAAGGTCAAATCGTTCGCTTGGAAAAGCTGGACATCGCAACAGGTGAAACTGTTGAGTTTGACCAGGTCCTGATGGTTGCAAATGGTGAAGACATCAAGATCGGCGCTCCAGTCGTTGAAGGTGTTAAAATTAAAGCTGAAGTGGTTACACACGGTCGCGGCGATAAAATTAAAATCGTTAAGTTCCGTCGTCGTAAACACAGCCGGAAACAGCAGGGCCACCGTCAGTGGTTCACTGATGTTAAAATTACCGGTATCGCTTAAGTTAATAGGAGAGCAGATCAATGGCACACAAAAAGGCTGGCGGCTCGACTCGAAACGGTCGCGATTCTGAAGCAAAACGTCTGGGTGTAAAACGTTTCGGTGGTGAAGCTGTATTAGCAGGCAGCATCATCGTTCGTCAGCGTGGTACTAAATTCCACGCAGGCAGCAACGTAGGTTGCGGTCGCGACCACACTCTGTTCGCGTTAGCTGACGGAAAAGTAAAATTCGAAGTTAAAGGCCCGAAAAACCGTAAGTTCATCAGCATCGAAGCTGAATAAGTTTTTCACGTCTTAACCGAGTCCGAAAGCCCTGCAAACCTTTTGCAGGGCTTTTTATATGCGTAAAACGTCATCCCGGGTCATACTGAACCGGTAGTCCGGACACGGCAACGTTACGGAGAAAAGTAATGAAATTTGTAGATGAAGCTAAAATCCTGGTTGTGGCAGGAGATGGCGGCAACGGATGCGTGAGCTTCCGTCGCGAAAAATATATTCCGAAAGGCGGACCAGACGGCGGAGACGGCGGTGATGGCGGTGATGTATACCTTCAGGCCGATGAAAACCTCAATACCCTGATTGATTACCGTTTTGAAAAATCCTTCCGTGCTGAGCGGGGTCAAAACGGCCAGAGTCGTGACTGTACCGGTAAACGGGGCAACGATATCACGATTAACGTGCCTGTAGGCACCCGTGTGCGCGATATGACCACCAATGAGATACTGGCGGACATGTTGCAGCACGGACAGCGTCACATGGTTGCCAAGGGCGGATTTCACGGCCTGGGTAACGCACGCTTTAAATCCTCTGTTAACCGCGCACCGCGTCAGCGCACTATGGGTACCCCGGGTGAAACCCGCGAACTCATGATGGAACTGATGCTGCTGGCTGACGTCGGGATGCTGGGAATGCCGAATGCCGGTAAATCCACCTTTATCCGTTCTGTCTCTGCGGCAAAACCAAAAGTGGCGGATTATCCGTTTACCACACTGGTGCCGAGCCTGGGTGTGGTGCGGATGGATAACTCACAGAGCTTTGTGGTCGCGGATATCCCGGGACTGATCGAAGGCGCATCTGATGGTGCCGGTCTGGGGATCCGTTTCCTGAAACACCTGGAACGCTGCCGCGTGCTGCTGCACCTGATCGACATCTGCCCGGTGGATGAAAGTGATCCGGTGGAAAATGCGAAGATCATTGTCGGCGAACTGGAAAAATACAGTGAGAAGCTGGCAGAGAAGCCGCGCTGGCTGGTCTTCAACAAGGTCGATCTGATTGATCCGGAAGAAGCGAAAATCCGCGCTCAGGCGATCGCCGATGCCCTCGGCTGGGAAGAAAAATTCTATATGATCTCTGCGGTCAATCACGAAGGCGTGAAAGCACTGTGCTGGGATCTGATGGAATTCCTCAATACCCATGCCCGCGAAGCGGTTGCTGAAGTCCCGGCTGCGGATGCGAAAGTGGACTTTATGTGGGACGATTACCACAAAGAGCAGCTTGATCAGGCAGAAGATGATGACTGGGACGACGACTGGGATGAAGACGACGAAGAAGGTGTCGAGTTCATCTGGAAAAAGTAATCGTCAGCGTTCTGAGTAAAAACCCGATAGTTGGTTACCCGACTATCGGGTTTTTTTATGGGGGAATGCGGGCTGTATTGCGATCGCCACCGGAAAAATAAATTTTATTTATGTTAATCACTGTATTTTTATTACGCCAGAATAAATAACATGATGAACTTAAGGTAAATTTAATGCGTATATCATAAGGATAAAAAGTGGCCAATATCATTTATCTTTCAGTTGCCGGTAACAAGCAGGGACTGATTTCCCGGGGGTGCTTCAACGATTGATTCTATCGGGAATAAATATCAGTCGGGACATGAAGATGAAATACTGGTATTTGAAGTTTCTTCCGGTCTTTCGATGGGGCAGAATGTCAGTTTCCAGCCGTTAGACATCCGTAAACCGATTGATAAATCGTCTCCGCTTCTCGCCCAGGCTCTGACAAACAGTGAAATGTTAACCTGTAATTTCTCATTTTACCGGACAGGTATGAATGGCAGTATGGAGTTATATTACAAAATAAAACTGACGGAGGCCGCTATTGTCAGTCTTAACTGTTTCTATCCGAACTCTGTCACACATAATGACTCACAACCGGAAGAAAGTCTTTCAATCCGCTTTAAGTCCATAACATGGGAGCACGTTATGGCCGGAACCAGTTCTTACAGTATCTGGGATGACAGGAGTTTCTGATGCCAACAGCCCGTGTATTATCGACCCAGCCCGCTTACAGTCGTGAATTTGATGATTACTGTAATAAACTGAAAACGCTTTCTGAGCGTGCGGCATCTTATCTTTTATATGACCAGGAAGTGAAAATAATTTACCGGGAGAATATCCGCAAGGCGATAGCGTATCTGCGGGAAGAATTTTACCGCAAGCGGAGTTCGGCAGAGGATCATTATGCTTACATGCAAGGCAGGGATAATGCGTTTAATGGGCTTGTTTATTTGTATCAGAGTGAAGAGGCTGATTACCAGCGTGGCAGACGGAATGACTGGTCTGTTTATGAGGCAACTGAACAATTTGAAGAGCAGGGATGGCTTTTTTATGCAAAAAAAACAGGTGAGGTTGTTGGAGGTATAATTCAGATTGCTGGTGGTTATTTTACTTTTAAAACAGGACAAATGATCAAATCAAATACATTAAAAGGATTTGGAGCATTGGCAATGCTGACCGGAGCCAGCAATATAGCAGAGAATGTAAATGGAATAATATATAATTATACAAGAGGGAAGAGTGGAAGTAATCATCGTAATTATTTTGAAAATGCGATGGCTGAAATTGCTGAATATGCAGGTTATAGTCGGCATAATGGCGAGGTAGCCTATAAGCTCATGGATTTTAGTGTCAGCCTCTTTCTTTCATTTGGCGCGTTGGTTAAATTAAACAATCCAAATAAATTATTGCACCTTCCTGTTTATACCCGAAACGGTGTTGTTTACCCGACAATAATCGAGCGTTGGTTTGGTAACAAAGGCGGTTATTATCTATTTCATGCGTTGCGTTCTGACTTTACATTTAAAGTCAAGCAAATGTCTAAACCTGTTTTTTTTATATCAATCCGGCATGAGCGCATATAAATTAAAACTAATCATACCTGAATTGCTTGATGATTAATCCAGATACTTTCTTTTCAGAATACGAAAGTAAGATACTGATAGTTTTACGCATAAAATAACACTTCCAAACAGATGTGCAGATACAGTCAAATAAACCATAAATGAAGCTGATAGTGATATGATTACATCAATAAAAAAAGGGTCTGGGCTTGTTATTTGAAATAATAATACCATGAAAAATGAAATCACACTCGCATGTATGGTTGATAACACGCTTGATTTTATGCTAACGAAATATATATAACCTCTGGCTCTCTTTAATCTTTTTTTATCTTTTTTACTGATCATACTGCATGACTTCACAGGACGTTTCTTTTCTGATTGGCATTTCATCTGATGTCTTTATGTATATTTAACTTAAGGAGCGGACCATTTTTTCAGAGCAAAGCCCGGCATTGGTGCCGGGCTTTGTTGCCAACTCAGTAATTCCGGTATAAATCCTTATACAAATGCCCTTCAAAGCGAACCAGCGGCACACGGCGGCTGCGCTGCTGGGCAGGCGGGACGGCATAAGCGGAAATAAACTGCACGAACGCAATACGCTGTCCGCTGGCGGTGGTGAGGAAGCCGGCCAGATTATAGACGCCCTGCAATGAACCGGTTTTGGCGGAGAGTTTGCCGTTAACGCCGGCTTCTGTCAGGCCGCCGCGGTATTGCAGTGTGCCGTCATAACCGGAGAGCGGCAGCATTTTGATAAACTGCAGCTGATCATCATGTTTGGCAATAAACTGCAGCACTTCCATCATGGTCGCCGGGGTGATCAGGTTGTGACGGGATAATCCGGAGCCATCCACCATCACGGTATTGCCCATATCAATACCGGCTTTTTCTTTCAGTATCTGACGGACGGCCTGCTGACCGGAACGCCAGGTGCCCGGTACGCCGTAATAGCTGCGGCCGATGGTGCGGAAAACTTCATCGGCAATCATATTGTCAGATTTTTTCAGCATTTTGGTCAGCAGGGCATGCAGCGGGGCGGATTGGGTCTGTATCAGCACGGTGCCCGGCTGTTCCGGGTGAGTCTGACGGCGGACATTGCCGCTCAGGGTGATCCCGGCGTGGATCAGTTCATTTTTGACGATAGCCCCGGCGTAACTTGCGCCGTTCTGCACACCGAATGCCAGCGGCAGCGGTTCACTGCGCTGATTCATACAGCCGGTGATGGTATAGCGGTTCAGTTCACCCGGCACCACATCCAGCTCACAGAAACGGCCTTCGGCAGAGCCGCGCTCCAGGGTTTTGACTTCACTGAACATCGTGACCGGGTAATAATCCGCCGTGCGGATATACGCGGTATCACCGGGTTTATCACCGGGGTGCAGTGTTACTGAAAAGCAGTTGCGGTCGATGATCGCGGCACCCGGCGGGGCGCTGAAGCACTGGGTTAAATCATTCCATACCCAGCCCGGTGCTTTGTCATGACTGGCAAAGGCAGAGATATCGATCACCAGGTCACCGTCAATGGCCTGTACCCCGGCTTTATGCAGTTCATTGACCATATTGCGGATCTGCTGACGGGTAAGGGTCGGATCACCGGTAAAACGGGTGATTAAATCCCCTTTCAGGGTGGTGCCCTCAACATGCCCTTTGGTTTCCAGACTGGTGGTAAAGCGGAAATCCGGCCCCAGCTGCAACAATGCGGCAAGCGCCGTCACCACTTTCTGGGTACTGGCGGGCAGTGCCATCTGCTGCCCCTGATATTCCACGATTGGCTGAGAATCACCCACCCTTTGTGCAATCATTGCCAGGTTTGTACCGGCAGGCAGATATTGGGTATATTGTTCGACCGGGGTGGCTGCCGCACCGGCGGCCAGTAATACTGACAATCCCATTGCATACGTGAGCCGGGTAAAAACATTCATTGAGCGACCTATCCATCACAATACGGGGTGAGAGCCCGTTATACTAAAGCCACGGACCGGTAAAAGTAAACGATGACCCGCATTGCGCTCCGGGATAGAATACCGGAACAGGATTTCAGTTCAGCCCGCGCGGACAACGCGTCAACCGCGCTGACAGCATCCGCAGTGCGATGGCCGTATCAGCGCAGATTTACATGGTTTTACTTAATAGTAGTGTGCCACATAAGGTGCATAAGGTACTGTTATCGTTTAATCAGGATGATATGACTATTACTTAGGAATGATTCAGAGGTAGAGAATGAAACAAATCCCTATGACGGTACGCGGCGCAGACCAACTGCGTGAAGAATTAGAATTTCTCAAAAATGAGCGCCGTCCGAAAATTATCGCTGATATCGCGGAAGCCCGCGAGCACGGCGATCTGAAAGAAAACGCAGAATATCATGCAGCCCGTGAGCAGCAGGGCTTCTGTGAAGGCCGTATTCAGGAGATCGAAGCCAAGCTCTCCAATGCGCAGGTGATTGACGTCACCAAAATGACCAACAATGGCCGGATTATTTTCGGTGCGACGGTGACCGTTTTTAACGTCGCAACGGATGAAGAGCAGACTTACCGCATCGTGGGTGATGATGAGGCTGATATCAAATCAAACCTGCTGTCAGTGAACTCCCCGATTGCCCGCGGCCTTATCGGCAAAGAGGTGGATGACGTGGTTGTTATCCAGACGCCGGGCGGTGAAGTGGAGTATGAAGTCATCAATGTGGAATACCTGTAAGCAGTGCCGTAAAAAAACAGCACAATACGGATATTTCATCAGAAAAATGCAGTGAAAGGCGTTTTTACTGAACTTTACATTCGGGCGGCTGAGCGCTGAGGCTGCCGGGATAGGAAGAAAATCTGAAAGGAATGCCACCGGCCGGACGATATCGTCAGAAATCATCTGCCGGTGGCATTTTTTTATAAATATGCAATTATCATTTAGGTAAAATGATCTTCCGGGCTTCCGACGGGCGGTAGAGCACCAGAATTTTACCGATAATCTGCACATTGTAAGCACCGGTTTCACGCACAATCGCATCAGCGATCAAGGTTTTCATTTCACGGTCTTCGCCCGCGATTTTAACTTTGATAAGCTCATGATGTGTAAGAGCGACTTCCGCTTCTGCGAGTACGCCTTCAGTCAGCCCGTTGTTGCCAATCATGACAACCGGGTTCAGATGATGAGCGAGCGCTTTCAGGTGCTGGACTTGTTTTTTAGTGAGGTTCATCGTTTTTTTTGCTTAATAACTATTGAAAACGGTGTATTCTACCGCCATATCATGCTTATCACCATCATTAGGTGAGGAGTACTGTCTGCGGTAACGGGACTTTTGTCCGGTTATGCGAAAAAACTGAGTCAGAAATAACAGGTTAGTCGGAAAACACAATGGCCAATAAAAAACGTTCAGCAAGCTCCGGGCGCTGGTTACAGGAACATTTTAGTGATAAATATGTTCAGATGGCGCAAAAAAAGGGGCTTCGCTCTCGTGCCTGGTTTAAGCTCGAAGAAATTCAGCAGGGCGATAATATTTTCAGACCGGGTATGACTATTGTGGATCTGGGTGCCGCACCCGGCGGCTGGTCACAATATGCTGTTAATCACATCGGTCAGTCCGGGCGTGTCATTGCCTGTGACCTGTTACCGATGGATCCCATCGTCGGCGTGGATTTCCTTCAGGGTGATTTCCGTGACGAAAACGTGCTGAAAGCTCTGCTGGGGCGCGTGGGGGATAAAAAAGTCCAGGTTGTTATGTCAGACATGGCACCAAATATGAGCGGAACACCGGCTGTTGATATTCCGCGCGCGATGTATCTGGTTGAGCTGGCACTTGATATGTGCCGTTCTGTTCTGGCACCGGGGGGCAGTTTTATTGTTAAAGTCTTTCAGGGAGATGGCTTTGACGAGTACCTCCGGGAGGTTCGCTCCCTGTTCACGAAAGTGAAAATCCGTAAACCCGATGCTTCGCGGGCCCGATCGCGTGAAGTATACATTGTAGCGACAGGGTGGAAAGTGTAGTACCCTGTGCGTTATTTGTTAACACAGATGTAATAAGAGGTTAATCCCTTGAGTGACATGGCGAAAAACCTAATTCTCTGGCTGGTCATCGCAGTAGTGCTGATGTCGTTGTTCCAGAGTTTTGGCCCAGGCGATTCAAACAGTCGTAAGGTGGACTACTCTACCTTCATCACTGAGTTAGCACAGGATCAGGTGCGCGAAGTCCGTATTTCCAATCGTGATCTTAACGTCAGTAAAAAAGACGGCTCCAAATACACGACGTACCTGCCGATGCAGGACAATCAGCTGCTTAACACCATGCTGAACAAAAACGTCACTGTGGTCGGTGAACCACCGGAAGAGCCGGGTATCCTGACAACCATTTTCATTTCCTGGTTCCCGATGCTGCTGTTAGTCGGCGTCTGGATCTTCTTTATGCGCCAGATGCAGGGCGGCGGCGGTAAAGGTGCGATGTCCTTTGGCAAAAGTAAGGCTCGCATGCTGACCGAAGATCAGATCAAAACCACCTTTGCGGATGTGGCCGGTTGTGATGAGGCCAAAGAAGAAGTCGGCGAGCTGGTGGAGTATCTGCGTGAGCCGAGCCGCTTCCAGAAACTCGGCGGTAAAATTCCGAAAGGTATTCTGATGGTGGGGCCGCCGGGTACCGGTAAAACGTTGCTGGCAAAAGCCATTGCCGGTGAGGCGAAAGTCCCGTTCTTCACCATTTCCGGTTCTGACTTCGTCGAAATGTTCGTGGGTGTGGGTGCGTCCCGTGTCCGTGATATGTTCGAACAGGCGAAGAAAGCCGCACCATGTATCATCTTTATCGATGAAATCGACGCCGTCGGCCGTCAGCGTGGTGCAGGTCTGGGTGGTGGTCACGATGAACGTGAGCAGACACTGAACCAGATGCTGGTTGAGATGGATGGTTTCGAAGGTAACGAAGGTATTATCGTTATCGCGGCAACCAACCGTCCGGATGTGCTTGACCCTGCGTTACTGCGTCCGGGCCGTTTCGACCGTCAGGTCGTGGTCGGTCTGCCGGATGTCCGGGGTCGTGAGCAAATCCTGAAAGTGCATATGCGCCGTGTGCCGTTATCGCCTGACGTTGAACCGTCTGTGCTGGCACGCGGTACTCCGGGCTTCTCCGGTGCGGATCTCGCTAACCTGGTGAACGAAGCTGCGCTGTTTGCGGCACGCGGTAACAAACGCGTTGTGACCATGGTCGAGTTCGAGAAAGCAAAAGATAAAATCATGATGGGTGCGGAACGCCGCTCTATGGTGATGACAGAAGAGCAGAAAGCCTCGACTGCCTACCATGAAGCCGGTCACGCGATCATCGGTCGTCTGGTACCGGAGCATGACCCGGTCCATAAAGTGACCATTATTCCGCGCGGACGTGCGCTGGGTGTGACTTTCTTCTTACCGGAAGGGGATCAGATCAGTGCCAGCCGTCAGAAACTTGAAAGTCAGATTTCTACTCTGTACGGCGGTCGTCTGGCGGAAGAGATTATCTACGGGCCGGAAAATGTGTCCACAGGCGCATCCAATGACATCAAAGTGGCAACGAACATTGCCCGTAACATGGTGACACAGTGGGGCTTCTCCGAAAAACTGGGGCCGTTGCTGTATGCGGATGAAGACGGTGAAGTATTCTTAGGCCGTTCTGTGTCAAAAGCACAGCACATGTCTGATGAAACTGCCCGGACTATCGATGAGGAAATCCGCGGGATTATTGAGCGCAACTACAAACGTGCGCGTCAGATCCTGATGGATAACCTGGATATCCTGCACACCATGAAAGATGCATTAATGAAATATGAAACCATTGATGCACCACAGATTGATGATCTGATGAACCGTGTGCCGGTCCGTGAACCAGCGGGCTGGGAAGGTGACAAGCCGAAAGCGGATACCCGTCCGCCGGAAAGCAGTAACCAGGTTCCGGTTCAGGAAGCACCTGAATCATCAGATGACAACAATGCTGCGCCGTCTGAAGACGACAACAAGCAGTCATAATTCATCATTCAATGGTATGAAGCAGTAATGTGAAAAACCCGGCGGAAAATCTGCCGGGTTTTTTTATATCTTTATCCCGCCGGAGTCAGGCATTACAATCACCTCACGATTGAAATAATAAACAGCAAGAAGGCCGGATTATGAAACTTACCGCACGCGGTCAGACACTTTCACTGGCAACGCCGCAGGTGATGGGGATCCTCAATGTGACCCCGGATTCATTTTCAGATGGTGGTACACACAACACCCCCGCCAAAGCACTGGAACATGCCCGGAAAATGATTGCGGAAGGCGCGACGATCATTGATATCGGCGGTGAATCCACCCGTCCCGGCGCGGCGGAAGTCAGTCCGGAGCAGGAAGCGGAGCGGGTTATCCCGGTTGTGACAGCGATTGCCCGTGAGTCAGATGTCTGGATTTCAGTGGATACCTCAAAAGCGCTGGTGATCCGCGAAGCCGCAAATGCAGGGGCTCATATTCTCAATGATATCCGTTCATTCAGCGAACCCGGTGCATTACAGGCGGCGGCACAGAGCGGTCTGCCGGTTTGTGTGATGCATATGCAGGGAGAACCGCGTACCATGCAGCAGGCACCGCACTATCAGAACGTGGTGCGTGAGGTATATACGTACCTTGAAACACAGGTGGCGCGTTGTGTGGCGGCCGGCATTGAAAAAAATCACATAATTCTCGATCCGGGCTTCGGTTTCGGGAAAACACTGGCGCATAATTATCAGTTATTGGATAAATTAGACCTGTTTCATCACCTGGGATTACCGGTTCTCGCCGGCATGTCACGAAAATCTATGATTGGTCAGCTGATGGATATTCCCCCGGATGAACGGGTTGCCGGCAGCGTGGCCTGTGCGGTGATTGCCGCGATGAAAGGTGTGCAGATTATCCGTGTCCATGATGTGAAAGAAACTGTCCAGGCCATGAAAGTGGTGGAAGCAACCCGTTTAGCGAAGGAAACAAACGACAATGAGTGATCGCAAATACTTTGGTACTGATGGCATCCGCGGAAAAGTGGGTGACAGCCCGATTACCCCTGATTTTGTGCTCAAACTGGGCTGGGCGGCCGGGAAAGTGCTGGCACGTCACGGCTCACGTAAAATTATTATCGGTAAAGATACCCGTATTTCGGGCTATATGCTGGAATCTGCACTGGAAGCCGGGCTTGCCGCCGCCGGGTTATCCGCCTCTTTTACCGGCCCGATGCCGACACCGGCGGTCGCTTATCTGACCCGTACTTTCCGTGCGGAGGCGGGTATCGTAATCTCTGCCTCTCATAACCCGTATTATGATAACGGTATTAAATTCTTCTCTATCGATGGCACCAAACTGCCGGATAACGTGGAAGAAGCCATTGAAGCTGAAATGGAAAAACCGCTGACCTGCGTGGAATCCGCCGAACTGGGCCGTGCCAACCGTATTGTGGATGCCGCCGGTCGTTATATTGAATTCTGTAAAGGCACATTCCCGAATGAACAGAGCCTGAACGGGCTGAAAATGGTGATCGACTGCGCACACGGCGCAACCTATCACATTGCACCGAACGTCCTGAGTGAACTGGGCGCGGAAGTCATTGCAATCGGCTGTGATCCGAACGGTATCAACATTAACGAAAAATGTGGTGCAACGGATGTCCGTCAGTTACAGGAACGTGTTCTCGCTGAAGGCGCACACGTCGGTCTGGCGTTTGACGGTGACGGTGACCGCCTGATCATGGTGGATCACCTGGGTGAGAAAGTGGACGGCGACCAGATCCTGTTTATCATTGCCCGGGAAGCACTGCGTCAGGGACAACTGCGCGGTGGTGCTGTCGGCACACTGATGAGTAACATGGGGCTGGAACTGGCGCTGAAACAGCTGGGTATTCCGTTTGAGCGCGCGAAAGTCGGCGACCGTTACGTGCTTGAAAAACTCCAGGAAAAAGGCTGGCGTCTGGGGGCGGAAAACTCCGGTCACATTATCCTGCTGGATAAAACCACCACCGGTGACGGCATTGTTGCGGGTCTTCAGGTGCTGAGTGCCATGGTACGCAACAACATGAGCCTGCACGATCTGTGCAGCGGCATGAAATTGCTGCCGCAGGTGCTGGTGAACGTCCGTTTTACCGGTCAGCACGACCCGCTGGCAAGTGAGGAAGTCATCCGTGTGGCGCAGGAAGTGGAAAAAGAGCTGAACGGCAAAGGCCGTGTGCTGCTGCGTAAATCCGGTACTGAACCACTGATCCGTGTGATGGTGGAAGGGGAAGATGAAGCGCAGGTCACTGCAATGGCAAACCTCATTGCAGACGCGGTGAAACGCGTGTAATTATTTATGATGTGTATGGCAGAGCCGGAAAAACTGATTGCGGTTTTCCCCCGGCTCTGTCAGAATCCTGCCCTTATTGTTGTTTTTTTCCGCAACCGATGCGCCGGGCTTAAAATAGACTTGCGTGTCCGCGTTTGTTTGGTTAGTATTCTGACCCGCTCAGCAAGGTAATTTATTTTACCGGTGAGTGTGCAGATTGATACCGAATCAGTCGGTATACCGTACGAGGAATAGGTACACGTTTATGTATACAGCTCTCTTAGTCGTTTTCTTACTTGTTGCGATCGCCCTGGTGGGTATGATCTTAATGCAGCAGGGGAAAGGTGCGGACATGGGTGCTTCGTTCGGTGCAGGCGCGTCTGCAACACTGTTTGGTTCTTCGGGTTCAGGTAACTTCATGACCCGTACCACAGGCATTTTAGCAACACTGTTTTTTGTACTGAGTTTGATCCTGGGCAACATGACCAGCAATAAAACTGGTACAGGCAGCAAGTTTGATAATCTCGCTCAGCCGGTGCAGACAGAACAGAAAACAGATGTTCCCGCAGCACCAGCAGCTCCTAACAGCGATATTCCGCGCTGATTGTTGCAAGTCTGAAGTAGAAAGTTTTAAACGGGATTGATACACACCATCAGTCAGTCCCGTAAAAAAGAGCAGTTCAGTGCCGAGGTGGTGAAATTGGTATACACGCTACCTTGAGGTGGTAGTGCCTACAAAACGGGCGTACGGGTTCAAGTCCCGTCCTCGGCACCATTTAGTTTCACACTTGCGTTTTGCAGGTGATCAGCGTAGAATTTTTCACGTTTCGAACGCGGGATGGAGCAGCATGGTAGCTCGTCGGGCTCATAACCCGAAGGTCGTCGGTTCAAATCCGGCTCCCGCAACCACTTCTTTATAACAAATCGTTTTTTCCAATGTTGATTGTATCAACAACTCTTACGTTATCCCTGATTTGGAAAAAAGATTAAGAAGTGTGATGTACACAGGGTCCAGTTGCATAAAGCCCCGAAATTTCGGGGTTTTTTGTTATCAGTCAACAGAGATACTGGGCGTTATGCCCTTTTTTTATGTCCCGGGGGTGGTCTTGTCCACATTAGAGCAGAAATTAACAGAGATGGTCACTGCACCTGTCGAAGCACTCGGTTTTGAGCTTGTCGGCGTGGAGTTTATCCGCGGCCGCGTGTCAACACTGCGTATTTTTATTGATAGTGAAGAGGGTATCACTGTTGATGATTGCGCGGACGTGAGCCACCAGGTCAGTGCCGTTCTTGATGTTGAAGATCCTATTACAACCGTTTATAACCTTGAGGTTTCGTCTCCGGGTATGGAGCGTCCGTTATTTACGGCAGAACATTATCAGCGGTTTACCGGTGAGGAAGTCTCACTGACGTTACGAATCGCAATGCAGAACCGTCGCAGATGGCAGGGTATTATCAAAGCCGTTGACGGTGAAATGATCACGGTTACAGTGGATGGCAAAGACGAAGTGTTCGCACTTGGCAACATCCAGAAAGCTAACCTGGTACCCCACTTTTAATATAAAGTTCAAAAGAGGCAACTAGGATGAATAAAGAAATTCTGGCTGTTGTTGAGGCAGTTTCTAACGAAAAATCGCTTCCTCGTGAGAAAATTTTTGAGGCTCTGGAAACTGCGCTGGCAACCGCCACCAAGAAAAAATACGAGCAGGAAATTGATGTTCGTGTTGAAATCGATCGTAAATCCGGTGATTTTGATACCTTCCGCCGCTGGATGGTGGTAGAAGAAGTCACTCAGCCGACCCGTGAAATCACACTGGAAGCGGCTGATTATGAAACACCGGGCATTCAGTTAGGCGAATATATCGAAGATCAGATTGAATCTGTCACCTTCGACCGTATCACCACTCAGACCGCAAAACAGGTTATCGTACAGAAAGTACGTGAAGCCGAGCGTGCGATGGTGGTTGATCAGTTCCGCGAGCAGCAGGGCGAAATCATCACCGGTGTGGTGAAAAAAGTGAACCGCGAAAATATTACCCTCGATCTGGGGAATAATGCGGAAGCGGTCATTATGCGCGAAGATATGCTGCCGCGTGAGAACTTCCGTCCGGGTGACCGTATCCGCGGAGTTCTGTATGATGTTCGTCCGGAAGCCCGTGGTGCACAATTATTTGTGACCCGCTCCCGTCCGGAAATGCTGGTCGAATTATTTAAAATCGAAGTGCCGGAAATCGGCGAAGAGATTATTGAAATTAAAGCGGCTGCCCGTGATCCCGGTTCCCGTGCGAAAATCGCGGTGAAAACCAATGACAAACGCATCGACCCTGTCGGGGCATGTGTGGGAATGCGCGGCGCCCGCGTTCAGGCCGTTTCCGGTGAGCTGGGCGGCGAGCGGATTGATATCGTGTTGTGGGATGACAACCCGGCGCAATTCGTGATTAATGCAATGGCTCCGGCAGATGTTGCATCCATTGTTGTCGATGAAGACAAATGCACAATGGACGTTGCTGTTGAAAGCAGCAACCTTGCACAGGCCATTGGCCGTAACGGCCAGAATGTGCGTCTCGCTGCACAACTGCTGAAAAAACATCGTGGTGATGACAAATGGGAACTGAACGTCATGACTGCGGAGGAACTTAACGCGAAACACCAGGCGGAAGCACACGCTTCCATTGAAACTTTTGTTAAGCATCTCGACATCGATGAAGATTTCGCAACCTTATTAGTGGAAGAAGGTTTCTCCACACTGGAAGAACTGGCGTATGTGCCGGTCAGCGAACTTCTGGAAATCGACGGCCTCGAAGAGGAAACCGTTGAAGTTCTGCGCGAACGTGCAAAAGCCGCTTTAACAACGCTCGAACTGGCACAGAAAGAGAGCCAGTCAGGTACCACACCGGCGGATGATTTGTTAAACCTTGAAGGCATGGACCGCACACTGGCATTCACCCTGGCTTCCCGTGGTATTTGTACCCTTGAAGATCTCGCAGAGCAGGGTATCGATGACCTCACAGATATCGAAGGTCTGAATGATGAGAAAGCAGGTGAACTCATTATGGCAGCGCGTAATATCTGTTGGTTTGGCGACGATGCATCTTAATTTGTAGCGGGAAGGAGCAGCATGACAGAATCGGTAAAATCACTGGCAGACGAAATTCAGACTTCCGTAGAGCGCCTGGTACAGCAGTTTGCTGATGCCGGCATCAAAAAAACGGCGTCTGATAACGTTTCCCAGCAAGAGAAAGAGGCCCTGCTGGCCCATCTGAACCGCGAACAGGGCGGGGCAAGTCAGCCGGGTAAATTAACACTTCAGCGCAAAACTCGCAGTACGCTGAGTGTTCCGGTAACCGGTGGCAAGAGCAAATCGGTTAATATTGAAGTCCGCAAAAAACGCACATATGTAAACCGCGATGCCGCTGAACAGGCAAAAGCCGCGGAAGAGCAGGCACAGCGTGAAGCGGAAGAGCAGGCAAGACGCGAAGCTGAAGAGCAGGCCCGTCGTGAAGCCGAAGAAAAAGCTAAACAAGAGGCGCAAGCCAAACGTGAGGCTGAAGAAAAGGCAAAACGCGAAGCGGCAGCAGCGAAAGTAACTGAACAAGCGGCAGAACCGGCTAAGCGTGAAGCAGCGGAAAAGAATAACGTGAAAGAAAATAAAGCGAAATCAGCCCCGGCGGATAGCCGGGAAAACAGCGAAAAAGTGCGCCGCGAAGCCGAAGCCGCTGAAATCAAACGCAAAGCTGAAGAAGAACAGCAGCGCAAACTTGAAGCTGAAGTAAAACGTGCTGCAGAAGAAGCGCGCCGTCTGGCCGAAGAAAACGGCGAGAAATGGTCTGCTCCTGTCAGCGAAGAAACAGAAAGCGCGGACTATCACACCACCACCTCTGCTCACGCCCGTGAAGCGGAAGATGAAAGTGATGCGAAAGTTGAAGGCGATAACCGCGGCCGCAGCCGCGGCGCGAAAAACGTCCGCCAGAAGAAAAACAACCGTCACTCTGAGAAAGCCGATCGCGAAGAAGCCCGCGCGCAACTGCCGCGCGGTAAGAAACAGCGTAAAGGCAGCTCACTGCAGCAGAGCTTTAACAAGCCGGTTGCAGCGGTTACCCGTGATGTGGTTATCGGTGAAACCATCACTGTTGGTGAGTTAGCTAACAAGATGGCAGTGAAAGGTTCTCAGGTCATTAAAACCATGATGAAGATGGGCGCGATGGCGACTATCAACCAGGTGATTGACCAGGAAACCGCGCAGCTGGTTGCCGAGGAAATGGGTCACAAAGTTATCCTGCGCCGTGAGAACGAGCTGGAAGAAGCGATCCTGAACGACCGTGACATGGGTGAAGCACAGGCTGAACCACGTGCGCCGGTTGTGACCATCATGGGTCACGTTGACCACGGTAAAACCTCATTACTGGACTATATCCGTTCCACCAAAGTCGCCTCCGGCGAAGCGGGCGGTATTACCCAGCACATCGGTGCATACCATGTGACCACCGATAAAGGCGCTATCACATTCCTGGATACCCCGGGACACGCCGCGTTTACCTCCATGCGTGCCCGTGGTGCGCAGGCAACGGATATCGTTGTTCTGGTTGTCGCAGCGGACGATGGCGTGATGCCGCAGACCATCGAAGCTATCCAGCATGCGAAAGCAGCGGGTGTGCCGGTTGTGGTTGCGGTGAACAAAATGGATAAACCGGAAGCCGATCCGGATCGCGTACGTAACGAACTGTCTCAGTACGGCATTCTCTCTGAAGAGTGGGGCGGTGACACTCAGTTCATCAGTGTTTCCGCGAAGAAAGGGACCGGTATCGACGAGCTGCTCGACGCTATCCTGCTGCAGGCTGAAGTTCTCGAACTGAAAGCAGTGCGCGCCGGTATGGCGAGCGGTGTGGTTATCGAATCTTACCTCGATAAAGGCCGTGGCCCGGTCGCGACTATCCTGGTACAGAGCGGTACACTGAACAAAGGCGATATCGTCCTGTGCGGCTTTGAATACGGCCGTATCCGTGCGATGCGTAACGAACTGGGTCAGGATATCACCGAAGCGGGTCCGTCCATGCCGGTGGAAATCCTGGGTCTGTCGAATGTTCCGTCAGCCGGTGATGAAGCGACCGTTGTCCGTGACGAGAAGAAAGCCCGTGAAGTGGCACTGTATCGTCAGGGTAAATTCCGCGATGTTAAACTGGCACGCCAGCAGAAAGCCAAACTGGAAAACATGTTCGCGAACATGGAAAGCGGTAAGGTTTCTGAACTGAACATCGTTCTGAAAACAGACGTACAGGGTACCTGTGAAGCTATCACCGATTCACTGATGAAACTGTCAACTGACGAAGTCAAAGTGAAAATTATCGGTTCCGGTGTCGGTGGTATTACCGAAACTGACGCCACACTGGCTGCGGCATCAAATGCTATCATCCTCGGCTTTAACGTCCGTGCGGATGCATCAGCACGCCGCCTGATTGAAAGCGAAAGCGTTGACCTGCGTTACTATTCCGTTATCTACAGCCTGATTGATGAAATCAAACAGGCAATGAGCGGGATGCTGGCGCCGGAGTTCAAACAGGAAATCATGGGTCTGGCAGAAGTCCGTGATGTGTTCCGTTCACCGAAATTCGGTGCCATCGCCGGTTGTATGGTGACGGAAGGGACTATCAAACGTAACAACCCAATCCGCGTTCTGCGTGACAACGTGGTTATCTATGAAGGTGAGCTGGAATCCCTGCGCCGCTTCAAAGATGACGTTGCTGAAGTCCGTAACGGGATGGAATGTGGTATCGGTGTCAAGAACTACAATGATGTCCGCCCGGGCGACATGATTGAAGTCTTCCAGGTGATTGAAGTTCAGCGAACTATCTGATCACCTGACGGTATGACATAACATGATATATTGGGGGGCTTATGGCCCCCCTAATTTTCAGGAGAGAAACTATGGCGAGAGAATTCAGCCGTACTCAGCGCGTTTCACAGGAAATTCAGAAAGAAATAGCGATTATCCTGCAGCGTGAAATTAAAGATCCCCGTGTGGGGATGGCAACGGTATCCGGCGTGGATTTATCCCGCGATATGGCCTATGCCACAGTGTTTGTGACCTTTCTGAACTTTATGGATGAAGACCATAATTCAGAGCAGGTGAAAACCGGTATCAAAGTCTTGAATGATATTTCCGGCTACATTCGTTCCCTGCTGGGGAAAGAGATGCGCCTGCGCATTATTCCGGAGCTGAAATTTGAATATGACAGTTCTCTGGTCGAAGGGATGCGTATGTCCAACCTGGTGTCTGATGTGATCAAACACGACCAGGATATGCGTAAATCTGCGGACGACAAAGAGGGTAATTGATGGCACGCCGTCGTCGTGGCCGTAATATCAACGGCATTGTCCTGCTGGATAAACCGCAGGACATTTCATCCAATGATGCGTTGCAGAAGGTCCGCCGTCTGTTTAATGCCGCCAAGGCCGGTCACACCGGCGCGCTGGATCCGCTGGCGACCGGTATGCTGCCGGTCTGCCTCGGTGAAGCAACCAAATTTTCACAGTTTCTGCTGGATTCCGACAAGCGTTACCGTGTGATTGCCCGCCTGGGGCAGCGCACGGACACCTCAGACTCACAGGGTGAGGTGATCAGTGAGCGCCCGCTGACATTCACGGCGGAACAGCTTGCGGCTGCTCTGGAGTCATTCAGGGGCGATACCTTACAGGTACCGTCCATGTATTCCGCGCTCAAGCATCAGGGACGCCCGCTGTACGAATATGCCCGTAAAGGCATCACCATCGAGCGGGAAGCCCGCCCGATCACAGTGTATGAACTGTTGTTTATCCGCCATGAAGGGGATGAACTGGAGCTGGAGATTCACTGTTCGAAAGGCACTTATATCCGCACTATTATTGATGATCTCGGTGAGAAACTCGGCTGTGGTGCGCATGTGACCATGCTGCGCCGGTTGCAGGTGGCTACGTATCCGGCAGAACGGATGGTGACACTGGAACAGCTTCAGGACATGCGCCGGGTGGCGGATGAATCAGAAACCCCCCTTGAAACCGCACTGGATCCGCTGCTGCCGATGGATACCGCCGTGTCACATTTCCCGCAGGTGAACCTGACGGATGTGACCGCCGGGTATTTTAAGCTGGGGCAGCCGGTACGGGCTTCACACGACCTGGCACCGGAGACATTAACCCGCGTAACGCAGGGTGATGAAGATCGTTTTATCGGCCTTGCGGTGATCAGTGAGGACGGCCTGGTGGCACCGCGCCGCCTTGTCGTGGAATACGCGGAATAAGTGCCGCCATATCTTGCGTTCAGGGCGCGGGCGGCGTAGAATAACGCGGCAATTTCCCTGAGATGCTGAATTAGAGATCGGCACTCAATTTTATTAATCAAAGTATATTTGGAGTTCTATTATGTCTCTAAGCACTGAAGCGAAAGCGAAAATTGTCGCTGATTTCGGTCGTGGCGAAAACGACACCGGTTCAAGCGAAGTTCAGATCGCGCTGCTGACTGCACAGATCAATCACCTGCAAGGTCACTTTTCTGAGCATAAAAAAGATCACCACAGCCGTCGTGGTCTGCTGCGCATGGTAGCTCAGCGTCGTAAGCTCCTGAACTATCTGAAAGGCAAAGATTTAGCAAGCTACACCTCAATTCTTGAGCGTCTGGGCCTGCGTCGCTAATTCAGACAAGTTTCAGTGGAAAGGGGCCGACGGCCCCTTTTCTTCTGAATGCGGCACATTAAGCTGTTGCCGCAATAATAACGATTCTTCGGTACAGCTATTCGCGCGGCTAATGAGAGCACTTTCCGGCAACAGGAAAAGGTTGTCATTAGTCGCGAGGATGTATCTGAAGGAACCATTTCACTACTTACCCCTGCCGGGGTGAGAGACCCAGAAGGATATTATTTTGTTAAATCCGACAATCCGTAAATTCCAGTATGGTCAGCACACTGTCACTATTGAAACCGGCATGATGGCCCGTCAGGCGACAGCAGCTGTAATGGTTAACATGGACGACACTGCGGTATTCGTTACCGTTGTCGGCCAGAAAAAAATGAAACCGGGCCAGGACTTCTTCCCGCTGACCGTAAACTATCAGGAGCGTACTTACGCTGCCGGCCGTATTCCGGGGAGCTTCTTCCGCCGTGAAGGCCGTCCGGGCGAAGGCGAAACCCTGATCGCACGTCTGATTGACCGTCCGTTACGTCCGCTGTTCCCGGAAGGTTTCCTGAACGAAGTTCAGATCATCGCAACCGTGGTGTCTGTGAACCCGCAGGTTAACCCTGATATCGTGGCAATGATTGGTGCTTCAGCGGCACTGGCACTGTCCGGTATTCCGTTCAACGGCCCGATTGGTGCGGCACGTGTTGGTTTTATCAATGACCAGTATGTTCTGAACCCGACCACTGACGAATTAGCGGTCAGCAAACTGGATCTGGTTGTTGCCGGTACCAAAGGTGCGGTTCTGATGGTTGAATCAGAAGCACAGCTGCTGACTGAAGAACAAATGCTGGGTGCGGTCGTGTTCGGTCACGAGCAGCAGCAGATTGTTATCGAAAATATCAACGCACTGGCTGCTGAAGCCGGTAAACCGAAGTGGGACTGGCAGCCTGAGCCTGTCAATCAGACTCTGCATGACCGCGTTGCTGAGCTGTCTGAAAAAGCTCTGGGTGATGCTTACCGTATCACTGAGAAGCAGGATCGCTATGCGCAGGTTGATATCATTAAAGATGCCACCATCAGCGCACTGGAAGCAGAATTCGCCGCACGCGGTGAAGAGCTGACCGGCGAACTGAAACATGAAATCAGCGACATCCTGGCTGCGGTTGAGAAATCTGTTGTCCGTACCCGTGTTCTGAACGGTGAGCCGCGTATCGACGGTCGTGAAAAAGACATGGTCCGCGCACTGGATGTCCGCACCGGCGTTCTGCCGCGTACTCACGGTTCTTCTCTGTTCACCCGTGGTGAAACTCAGGCGCTGGTAACCGCAACGCTGGGTACTGCCCGTGATGCACAGACCCTGGATCAGGTGATGGGTGAAATCACTGATACCTTCCTGTTCCACTACAACTTCCCTCCGTACTGCGTGGGTGAAACCGGTATGGTCGGTTCACCGAAACGCCGCGAAATCGGTCACGGTCGTCTGGCGAAACGTGGTGTGCTGGCAGTGATGCCGTCTCAGGAAGAATTCCCGTACACCGTGCGTGTGGTGTCAGAAATCACTGAATCCAACGGTTCTTCTTCTATGGCGTCAGTCTGTGGTGCATCTCTGGCACTGATGGATGCAGGTGTTCCTGTGAAATCAGCGGTTGCCGGTATCGCAATGGGTCTGGTGAAAGAAGGCGACAAGTACGTGGTTCTGTCTGATATCCTCGGTGATGAAGACCACCTCGGCGATATGGACTTTAAAGTGGCGGGCAGCCGTGACGGTATCAGCGCCCTGCAGATGGATATCAAAATCGAAGGTATCACCAGCGAAATCATGCAGGTGGCTCTGAATCAGGCCAAAGGTGCACGTCTGCACATCCTGGGCGTGATGGAACAGGCTATCAACTCACCACGTGCTGATATCTCTGAGTTTGCACCACGCATCCACACTATCCGCATCAATCCGGACAAGATCAAAGACGTTATCGGTAAAGGCGGTTCTGTGATCCGTGCTCTGACCGAAGAAACCGGCACCACTATCGAAATCGAAGATGACGGTACAGTGAAGATTGCTGCGACTGACGGTGATAAAGCGAAGATGGCTATCCGCCGTATCGAAGAAATCACTGCAGAAGTGGAAGTCGGTCGTGTCTATAACGGTAAAGTTGTCCGTATCGTTGATTTCGGTGCTTTCGTGGCGATCGGCGGCGGTAAAGAAGGTCTGGTGCATATTTCTCAGATCGCTGACAAACGCGTTGAAAAAGTATCAGATTATCTGGAAATGGGTCAGGAAGTACCGGTCAAGGTACTGGAAATCGACCGTCAGGGTCGTATCCGCCTGAGCATGAAAGAAGCAGTCAGTCAGGATGCTGCACCGGCTTCGGATGCAACCCCTGATGCAAATAACGCTGAATAAAATTTGACGTAAGTCGTGGCGTCCTGTAAAAAGGGCGCCATTCGGCAAAAAAAGCAAAAATGCACTCGGTTATTGTCAGTCAGAGGATTATCCTTTCAGGGATCTGACTTCGGGAGTAGGAAATGAATTTTTTTCTGCGTTGGTGGAGCATTGCAGCTATAATTTTTATCGCAGGATGCAGCAGCGGTAAAAACTGGCACTCCGGGGATTTACTTGCAGTACCCCTGCAGCCATCATTACAGCAGGAAGTGATCCTCGCCCGAATGGAACAAATACTGGCAAGCCGGTCATTAACTGAGGACGAATACGCCCAGCTGCTTTATCAGCGTGGTGTGTTGTATGACAGCCTCGGATTGCGTGCATTGGCACGTAACGATTTTACCGTTGCGTTATCAATGCGTCCGGATATTCCGGAAATATTTAATTACCTGGGCATTTATTTTACGCAGGCAGGCAACTTTGATGCTGCCTATGAAGCGTATGATTCTGTATTAGAGCTTGATCCAACTTATAACTACGCGCGTATGAACCGCGGTATTGCCCTGTATTACGGGGGCCGGTATCCGGTGGCGCGGGATGATTTGCTGGCGTTTTATCAGGATGATCCAAACGATCCGTTCCGCTCGCTGTGGCTTTATCTCACCGATAAAGAGATAGATCCAAAGAAAGCACTGACCGATTTACGTCAGCGCTATCAGCAGGCGAAAGGCGGACAATGGGGCTGGAATATTGCTGAATTCTATCTCGGCGACATCAGTGAAAAGACACTGCTTGATCGGCTGAAGGAATTCTCAACGGATAACACTTCGCTCGCTGAACATCTCAGTGAAACCTACTTCTATTTAGGTAAATACTACCTGAGTCTGGGGGATACGGACAGCGCTGAAACGCTGTTCAAGCTGACGGTTGCCAACAACGCACACAATTTCGTTGAGCACCGCTACGCATTGTTGGAATTAGCTCTGTTAGGTGATGAAGAACAGGACCTGACGGATTCAGATCCACAATAGCTGACGAACACACTTCAACCCGTTAATTTTTCACCATTACGAAAGTGATGGGGGGATTTTTGTTCGTTTTATAATTTTATTTGAGCCAGTTCACACTTTTAAATGAAAACAACCGACATGCTTTCCGATGGGTTGTGTAGACTGGCCGCCATTTTGTATGAGGCACCTTTACATGACCACTGAGACTGAAATCTCTTTTGCTGACATTGGTTTATCAGCTGATATTTTGACTGCACTGGACGACCTGGGCTACGAAAAGCCGTCCCCGATCCAGCAACAATGTATTCCGCACCTGCTTGCCGGACGTGATGTCCTCGGTATGGCACAGACAGGTAGTGGTAAAACGGCGGCGTTCGGCCTGCCGTTACTGAACAATATTGATCCGAACCTGAGAGCACCACAGATCCTGGTGCTGGCACCGACCCGCGAATTAGCGGTTCAGGTTGCGGAAGCCTGCACTGATTTCTCCAAACATATGCGTAACGTGAATGTGGTCGCCCTGTACGGCGGTCAGCGTTATGACGTCCAGTTACGTGCTCTGCGTCAGGGGCCACAGGTGGTTGTCGGGACGCCGGGCCGTCTGCTGGATCACTTAAAACGCGGTACCCTGGATTTATCCAACCTGAAAGGTCTGGTTCTGGATGAAGCAGATGAAATGCTGCGCATGGGCTTCATCGAAGACGTTGAAACCATCATGAGTCAGATCCCGGCAAATCACCAGACCGCGCTGTTCTCTGCAACCATGCCGGAAGCTATCCGCCGCATTACCCGCCGTTTCATGAAAGATCCGCAGGAAGTGCGCATTCAGAGCAGCGTGACTACCCGTCCGGACATCAGCCAGAGCTACTGGACTGCTTACGGTGCGCGTAAGAGCGAAGCACTGGTCCGTTTCCTGGAAGCGGAAGATTTTGATGCGGCGATTATCTTCGTCCGTACCAAAAATGCGACCCTGGAAGTGGCAGAAACGCTGGAGCGTAACGGCTACAACAGCGCAGCACTGAACGGTGACATGAACCAGGCACTGCGTGAGCAGACACTGGAGCGCCTGAAAGACGGTCGTCTGGACATTCTGATTGCAACAGACGTTGCTGCCCGTGGTCTGGACGTTGAGCGTATCAGCCTGGTTGTTAACTACGATATCCCGATGGATGCGGAATCTTACGTTCACCGTATCGGCCGTACCGGTCGTGCAGGTCGTGCGGGTCGCGCACTGCTGTTCGTGGAAAACCGTGAACGCCGCCTGCTGCGCAACATTGAACGCACCATGAAACTGACCATCCCTGAGGTAGAATTACCGGATGCAGAGATGATCAGCCAGCGCCGCCAGGAAAAATTTGCTGCCACTATCCATGCAGAAATGGAAAGCAGCAACCTGGATCAGTATCGTGCACTGCTGAAAAAACTGGTTCCGGCAGACAGCGATGAGTCTGAAGCCGATATCGATATGGAAACTCTGGCCGCGGTTCTGCTGAAAATGGCAGAAGGCGAGCGCAAACTGATCCTGCCACCGGATGCACCACGTCGTCCGCGCCGCGAGTTCAACGATCGTGATGATCGCCGCCGCAATGACCGCAATGATCGTAGCAGTCGTTTCGGTGATCGTCCGGAGCGTGGTTCAGAACCGCGCCGTGAACGCCGTGACGTGGGTGATATGGAACTGTACCGTATTGAAGTGGGCCGTACCGATGGTGTTGAAGTCCGTCACATTGTGGGCGCGATTGCTAACGAAGGGGATATCAACAGCCGTTACATCGGTAACATCAAACTGTTTGATACTCACTCAACTATCGAATTACCGAAAGGTATGCCGACGGATCTGTTACAGCACTTCACCCGTACCCGTGTGATGAACAAGCCGATGAACATGACATTAGTCGGTGATGCGAAGCCGTTCAACCGTGAACGCCGCAGCGGCGGTAATGACCGTGGTGGTAACGGCGGCCGCAGTTTCGGTGGTGCCGTGACGGCGAGCTTTCTGAGCGTGGTAACAGCGATCGCCGTCCGCAGGGCGAGCGCCGCAACTTCCGCCGTGAAGACGGAAACTCTGCACCGCGCCGTCGCACCAATAATGACGCATAATTGATTCTCTGAATCATAAAAAGCCCGGCCGGGGATATCCCCGCCGGGCTTTTTTATACGCCTGAGAATAGGTATCAAATCAACCCCAGTGCCTCTTTCAGTGGCTTAAGATAGCGGCGG
>OCAE01000379.1_pt1 | contig 29943 bp, 24 predicted proteins | sample 1495581 | NCBI WGS metagenome assembly OCAE01 (sample SAMEA2580278, study PRJEB22360) | human gut metagenome | biome: human gut; feature: human-associated habitat; material: faeces | place: Denmark | collected 2008/2010 | reverse complement strand
CACGCCTGTAACTCTTGAGTAAGCAACAATGAGCACATTACTAACCGCACAATCCTTACACGTTGATACGGCATTCGGCACGCTATTCGACGATCTTTCCTTTACCCTGAAAAAAGGCGACCGCATCGGGCTTATCGGTTACAACGGCTGCGGCAAAAGCACGCTGTTAAAACTGCTCGATAGCACGATTTCGCCCACCAGTGGAGCAATCGCGCAAGCGAATCACTGCCATCTCGCGCGTGTAGAACAACATCTACCTGACGATATATTGCCTCTTACGCTGCAGGAAGCCGTTCTCGCTCAACTTCCTGAGCATGAGCGTGCGGCTCAACAATGGCGAGTTGAAGCGCTGCTTGCCGAAATGGGTTTCACGCCAGAGAATTTATCTCTGACAGCGCAAACGTTGAGCGGTGGCCAGCACACACGCTTGCTATTAGCGCGGGCATTGATGCGTAATCCTGACCTGCTGCTGCTGGATGAACCGGGTAACCATTTGGATTTGCCAACATTACTGTGGCTGGAGCAGTTCTTACAGAACTGGTCTGGCAGTTTTGTGGTGGTTTCCCACGACCCGCAGTTGCTGGACGCAGTGACTCACGGAACGTGGATCCTACGCGATCGCACTCTCCATGCCTTTGATCTGCCCTGTAGCGCGGCACGTCAGGCGCTGGCAGAAAGAGACGTCAGCGATGCTCTGCGCCACAAGGCTGAGCAAAAAGAGATAGACCGGGTTACCGCCAGCGGCAAACGGCTGGCAACCTGGGGGCGGGTCTACGACAACGAAGATCTCTCCCGCAAGGCCAAGCAGATGGAAAAACATGTGCAGCGCCTGAAAGAGGTGCAGACAGAAGTGACGGCAGGAAGTCAGTGGACACTAACATTGCAGGGTGATTCCCTGCGTGCAGATCGTTTGCTGGAGATGACCAATCTGTCTGTAGCCCCTGCTCCCGACGCAGATACACTGTTTTCCATTGCCGGTATCCGGTTAAAAAGCGGCGATCGCGTGGCAATTGTCGGGCGTAATGGTTGCGGTAAATCATCGCTGTTAAGGCTTATCTGGCAACAGTTTCAATCACAGCTGGCATCGCCTTCATTGGTGTTGCACCCGCGCGTTACGCTGGGCTATTACGATCAGACGCTGCATCAGCTTGCCGATAACGATTCATTGTTTGACGCGCTGGAAGCGTTTGCCCCGCAGCCAGAGATTCGCAAGATGGCGCTGATTAGCGCGGGTTTTCCGTGGATTCGTCATACGCAGAGGGTCAGTACATTAAGCGGTGGTGAGCGCTCCCGGCTGCTGTTTGTGGGGCTGACGCTTGCGCGCTACAGTCTGCTGATGCTCGATGAACCGACTAACCATCTGGATATGGAAGGTAAAGAGGCGCTGGCAGAAACGCTACAAAGCTATAACGGCGGCGTGTTGCTGGTCAGTCACGACCGGCAGCTTATCAGCCAAAGCTGTAACCGGTTCTGGTTAATCGACAATGGCGAACTCAGTGAATGGCACGATCTGGAGGCGGTCAATGCGCGTATTAGGGAAACGTCCGCGGAGATAACCGTTCCCAAAACAGTGGTCGAAGCGAAAGCTGAAATAAGCTGTGACAGCGATGGATTGCTGGAACAACTCCTCGATCTGGAACAGCGTCTGGCCGACGATCTCGCCCGCAAGCAGAAACATCAAAAACCGCTGTTACAGGCGCAATGGCGTAAAGAGATTGAGCGTCTGAACTCACAACTGGAGTAATCTTTTTTGCCGGATGGCGCAAGCTTATCCGGCCTACACCAGCAAAATGCGCGTGTAGGCCTGCCATCCGGCATACCATTTATTGCTGCGGTTTTTTCTCTTTCCAGGCATCCCAGGCCTGTTTGATCTCTTGCTTTGCCGTAGCGGCGTCGTTGAAACCGTTTAATTCGACCTTCTTGCGCCCTTCCGGCAGATCTTTGTACACGCGGAAGAAAGATTCCAGACGTTGAACTTCAATCTTGGGCAGATCGCTCAATTCTTTGATGTTGTCATAAGTGGGGTCAATTTTACTGGCCGGCACGGCGACAATTTTGTCGTCCTTTTCACCGCCGTCGATCATCTTCAGGACGCCTATTGCGCGCAGCTTAATCAACGTCCCCGGAGCCAGCGGCGCACGAGTATAAAAGATAACATCCAGCGGGTCGCCGTCACCAGCTAAAGACTGGGTTAGTGAACCGTAGTTGGCGGGATAGGCAACTGGCATAGACTGGAAGCGATCGGCAACGATAAACCCGGTTTTGGCGTCGGTTTCATATTTAATCATTCCACCTGCCGGGATTTCGGTTACGGCATAAAACTCTTCCGGGTTATTCTCCGGCTGAGGAAATTCGAGGATGTTCTGCGCCTGAGCTGAAGCACAAAGAAACACGCTGATTGCGAGTAGTTTTTTCACCAGATGCATTGTCTTTTAACTCTTCTATTATTGGAAAGACAACACCTTACGTTCAGCAGATGACAGAAACATGACGTTTTTTTGGCAAAAAAATGGCGCTACCGATGTAGCGCCATTGCGTAGAGGGAACATCAGGGATTAGTTAACCCCTTCCTCGCTCTCTTTTTTCGCTTCTTGTCTTTCAACTTCGCGATACCAACGTGGGTGATGTTTCTTCGCCCAGCGACGGCTCACCTTCCCTTCAACCATGCCTTTAATCGAACCTTTCACCCAGAATGCCATATACATATGGATGAGGATGGCGTGCATCAGGATAATCCCCGCCGCCGCATGGATCAGCAGGCTATAGCGCACGACCTGCATTGGGAAGAACTGTGCAAAGTATGGACGCCAGATAATAATACCGGTAATCAGCAGCACGAAAATCATGCTCATGATCGACCAGAACATCATTTTCTGCCCAGCGTTGTACTTGCCCACATCCGCCACTTTGTGTTCATTGCCTTTCAGCACTTCCACAATGTTTTTCAGCCACGGAATATCTTTTTTATCCGGGATGTTGTGGTGCACAAAGCGCACAAACATGAACATTAGCGCGACGAAGATCAGTATGCCGAAGAACGGGTGCAAAATGCGTCCCATCTGCGGCGTACCGAAGGTTTGCGTCAGCCATTGCAGAGTCGGGAAGAAGAACGAAATCCCAGACAGCGCCACCAGGAAGAAGCAGATCACCACCGTCCAGTGACAGGCGCGGTCGATAAACTTCGTGCGCACAATCATTTTCGACTTACTCATGATGATCCTCCTCGTCGTCGTCCACTTCCTTATTCGGACCGATACCAATGTAGTGGTAAATCAGCCCGGCGAAGGTGGCGATAAATCCGGCAGCGGCCAGCGGTTTCAGCGCCCCTTTCCACAGATTGATAGAGGTATCGATCTGCGGATCTTTCGGCAGGCCGTGATACAGCTCCGGCTGGTTGGCATGATGCAGAACGTACATAACGTGCGTACCACCCACACCTTCCGGGTTGTAGAGACCGGCGTGTTCGAAACCGCGTGCTTTCAGTTTTGCCACACGCTGTTCGCCCATTTCCAGCATTTCCTGCTTGGTGCCGAAATGTATTGCCCCGGTCGGACAGGTCTTCACGCAGGCAGGTTCCTGCCCGACGCTGACCCGGTCGACACACAGCGTACATTTATACACGCGGTTATCCTCTTTATTGAGGCGCGGAATATTAAATGGACACCCGGCAATACAGTAGCCGCAGCCAATACAGTGTTCTGACTGGAAATCGACAATCCCGTTGGCGTACTGGATGATTGCCCCGGCAGACGGGCATGCCTTCAGGCAGCCCGGATCTTCACAGTGCATACAGCCGTCTTTACGAATCAGCCATTCCAGCTTGCCGTTCTGTTCGGTTTCGGTAAACCGCATCACCGTCCAGGACTTGGCGCTGAGATCGGCGGGGTTGTCATACACCCCGACGCAGTGGCCAACTTCATCGCGGATATCGTTCCACTCTGAGCATGCCACCTGACAGGCCTTGCAGCCTATACAGGTGGAAACGTCGATCAGCTTCGCGACCTCGGCTTTGTAATCACGGGCCTGAGGTGGCGGCGTGATGGAGTTTGTTGCGGACCGTTTGATGATGTCCTGCGTTTCCATAGACATATGTTCGCCTCCCTTACGCCTTCTCGATGTTAACTAAAAACGCTTTGTATTCCGGCGTTTGCGAGTTTGCATCACCGACATTCGGCGTCAGGGTGTTGGCGATAAAGCCTTTACGCGCGACTCCTTCAAAGCCCCAGTGGATTGGGATCCCAACCGTTTCAACCTGCTGACCGTTGACGTTCAGGGTACGCAGACGACGGGTCACCACGGCAACTGCGCGAATAAATCCACGTTTACTGCTAACTTTCACGTGATCGCCGTTGTTGATCCCTTTCGCTGCCGCCAGCGTTTCGCTGATTTCCACAAACTGCTCTGGCTGGGCAATCGCATTCAGCAACGCGTGCTTGGTCCAGGTATGGAAATGTTCGGTCAGACGATAGGTCGTCCCGACGTACGGGAAGTCCTGTTTCGTGCCCATACGGAGTTTATCCGCCTCGTACAGACGCGCTGCCGGGTTGGAGATCACATTCGGGTGCAGCGGGTTAGTACCCAGCGGCGTTTCCATCGGCTCGTAGTGTTCCGGGAACGGACCTTCCGCCATCTTATCGATAGCAAACAGACGCCCCAGCCCTTCCGGCTGCATGATAAATGGATTGGTGCCACTGCCCGGTGCCGCGGTATTGAAGTCCGGGATATCGTTACCCGTCCACTTCGTACCGTTCCACTGGATAAGCATGCGTTTTGGATCCCACGGTTTACCCTGTGGATCCGCCGAAGCGCGGTTATACAGCACGCGACGATTCAGCGGCCATGCCCAGGCCCAGCCCAGCGTATTACCCAGGCCTGACGGATCGGCGTTATCGCGATTGGCCATCTGGTTGCCCTGCTCGGTCCAGCTACCGGTATAAATCCAGCAGGATGATGACGTAGAACCATCATCGCGCAGCAACGCAAAGCTGTTGAGCAACTGACCTTTCTTCGCAACCAGTACACCGTTGGCATCATAGAGATCTTCCAGCGCATAGCCGTTGTTCTCTTTCGCCACTTCCTCTGAGTGCGGTTCGTCCGGCTGCTTATAGTTCCAGCTCATTTTCAGAACGGGTTCTACAGCTTTACCGCCTTCAGTGCGATACATGTCTCGCAGACGGTGGTAAATACCGGCCAGAATTTCGCCGTCGTTGCGGGCTTCGCCCGGTGCGTCCTGACCTTTCCAGTGCCACTGCAGCCAACGGCCGGAGTTGGCGATGGAGCCGTCCTCTTCCGCAAAGCAGGTAGAAGGCAAACGGAAGACTTCGGTCTGAATCGACGCAGGATCAACGTCGTTTGACTCGCCGTGGTTCTGCCAGAATGTTGAGGTTTCGGTCACCAGCGGATCGATAACCACCAGATACTTCAGTTTGCTGAGGCTCTGCACCACTTTGTTTTTGTCCGGGAAGGACGCAACAGGGTTAAAGCCCTGACAGATGTAGCCGGTGACTTTTCCGCTATCCATCATGTTGAAGTATTTGATGACGTCGTAGGACTGATCCCACTTCGGCAGCCACTCAAAGCCCCAGTCGTTTTCTTTCTGTGCAGCATTACCGTAGAAAGATTTCATCAAGCTGACGAAGAACTTCGGATAGTTGCCCCAGTAGTTAACCTGATCGGCCAATGTCGCTTTTGGCGTGTTCGCGGCCAGATAGGTTTGCAGATCTGTCTGTTTCTCTGACGGCAGCGTCAGGTAGCCCGGCAGGCTGGTAGAGAGCAGACCTAAGTCGGTTAACCCTTGAATGTTGGAGTGACCGCGCAAGGCGTTGACACCGCCACCTGCCATCCCCATGTTGCCGAGCAGCAACTGGATCATCGCCATGGTGCGGATGTTCTGTGCCCCGACGGTATGCTGAGTCCAACCCAACGCATACAGGAACGTGGTGGTGCGATCGGCTGCGCTGGTGGAAGCCAGCACTTCGCAGACTTTCAGGAAGTCTTCTTTCGGCGTACCACAAATGTTTTCCACCACATCCGGCGTATAGCGGGAAACGTGCTGTTTTAGCAGGTTCCAGACACAGCGAGGATGGCTTAACGTTTCATCGCGTTTCGCGTAGCCGTTTTCATCGAACTGGTAGTTCCAGGACGATTTATCATATTGGCGTTTGTTTGCGTCATAACCGCTGAACAGACCGTCTTCGAAAGCAAAGTCATCCCGCACCAGCAGGCTGGCGTTGGTGTAATGCTTAACGTATTCAGCGTTGATTTTGTTGTTTTCAATCAGGTACAGCAAGACGCCGGACAGGAACGTAATGTCCGTGCCGGAACGAATTGGCGCATAGATATCCGCCACCGAAGCTGTACGTGTAAAACGAGGGTCAACAACAATCAGCGTGGCATCATTGTTGTTTTTTGCTTCCATCGCCCAGCGGAATCCCACCGGATGTGCTTCAGCGGCGTTACCGCCCATCACCATCACGACGTTAGCGTTTTTAATATCAACCCAGTGGTTGGTCATCGCACCGCGACCAAATGTTGGAGCAAGACTTGCTACCGTTGGTCCGTGTCAGACGCGCGCCTGGTTGTCTACTGCCAGCATGCCGAGTGAGCGCACAAATTTTTGCGTCAGCATACCGGTTTCATTACTTGCCGCAGATGCACACAGCATCCCGGTTGAAAGCCAGCGGTTTACCGTTACGCCCTGCTCATTCTTCTCAATAAAGTTGGCGTCACGGTCAGTTTTCATCAGCTTCGCGATACGGGTGAATGCTTCATCCCAGCTGATACGCTGCCATTTGTCGGAACCAGGGGCGCGATATTCCGGGTAACGCAGACGGTTTTCACTGTGCACGTAATCCAGTAATCCAGCGCCCTTAGGACATAATGCCCCGCGGCTCACCGGATGATCCGGATCCCCTTCAATATGGTAAATCGACTCTTTGGCGTTTTTTGCTCCATCTCCCAGGCTATACATTAATAGCCCGCAACCTACGGAACAGTATGTGCAGGTGTTTCGGATCTCTTTGGCGCGTAACAGCTTATAGTTTCGCGCCTGAGCCAGTGCCATTTTGGGTGCAAAACCCAAAGCGGCCACTGTAGTTCCCGCCATACCGCCCGCGCAGATTTTAAAAAATTGTCTGCGGCTGACGTCCATTGCTTTCCTCTTTTTTGCAGGGGTTCGTACAGGAAATCTCTCAAATTGCGCCAGCGCGGCAGTCTGAAAGATGCCATGTACAACTTCGCGACGAAACTATCAGCTATATCCATATTTTTTTTGCGTCAAATCAATAACGAAACGGTTCCGCTACTAAATAGTGCACTTTGTTTAACTCTTGTACCCATAAGGGAGTATGGGAAAGGCAATTAATTAGCGCGCTACGGTATAAAAGTGCTATAAATTTCAGCTTAAATTTTTGCCAGTACCATGGACAGACAATCAGAATGACAAAACAAAAGGCAACGTTAATTGGGCTCATTGCCATCGTGCTCTGGAGCACGATGGTCGGACTCATGCGTGGGGTAAGTGAAGGACTGGGTCCTGCGGGCGGCGCAGCAATGATTTTTTCCTTAAGTGGTCTGTTGCTGATATTTACCGTCGGCTTTCCGAATATCAGAAAAATTCCTGTGCGTTATTTAATCGCTGGTAGCGTGCTTTTTGTTACCTATGAAATATGTTTAGCGCTGGCTCTCGGTTATGCGGCTACTCGTCACCAGGCTATTGAAGTCGGTATGGTCAATTATCTCTGGCCAAGTTTGACGATATTGTTTGCTATTTTATTTAATGGTCAAAAAACAACCTGGTTGGTAATCCCTGGATTAATTATCGCATTGACCGGGGTTTGTTGGGTATTGGGTGGTGAAAACGGTCTTAACCTTGATGAAATTATCAGCAATGTTGCCAGCAGTCCGCTGAGCTATTTTCTCGCCTTTCTCGGCGCTTTTATCTGGGCAACGTATTGCACGGTGACCAATAAATATGCAAAGGGCTTTAACGGCATCACCGTGTTCGTTTTACTAACAGCCGCAAGTTTGTGGATTTACTATTTTATGACTCCGCAACCAGAAATGATTTTCAGCACTTCGGTGACTATTAAAATGTTCTCAGCGGCATTAACGTTAGGATTTGCCTATGCGGCGTGGAATATTGGCATTTTGCATGGCAACGTGACCATCATGGCCGTAGGATCCTATTTTACCCCTGTGCTCTCTTCTGCACTGGCTGCTGTGTTACTCAGTGCACCGCTTTCGCTATCTTTCTGGCAGGGCGCACTGATGGTCTGCGCGGGTTCGCTACTTTGTTGGCTGGCAACGCGCCGCGCCTGAAAAAAAACCGGGTTTTATCACAAACAAATAAAACCCGGCTATACTTTAGACAAATTGATGAATAATAATTGTTCATTCCACTTGCGATTTATGTTTTCATTTGTTTAATTAAATGTTAAATATATGGTAATTAGTTAACACACGAAAATATTATGCGGTTATCTATATCCATTCATATGCATATATTACACATGCGGAACTAACGCCATTTAAATCATAGCCCTGACAATAGTCCCCTACGTAAATATACCCATTCAGATTTGTCACATATAAAGATTAATACAATCAACCATATTATGTAGATCTGGATCACACAACTTCAAATATTTCGCAATATTATGAAACTTATTATTGAACTTATACCACTGCGTCATTTAAAAATAGTTTGCCATTGACGAACCCCTTCGTTTAGCAATGGTTTAGGAAACACACCAAGAAAAAATTATAAGGATTATTTAGAATGAAACTTAAATTAGTTGCAGTGGCAGTGACTAGCCTGTTGGCGGCAGGTGCGGTAAACGCAGCTGAGGTATATAACAAAGACGCAAACAAACTGGATATCTACGGAAAAGTTCACGCTCAGCACTACTTCTCTGACGACAACGGCAGCGATGGCGACAAAACCTACGCGCGTCTGGGCTTCAAAGGTGAAACTCAGATCAATGACCAGCTGGTTGGTTTTGGTCAGTGGGAATATGAATTCAAAGGCAACCGTTCTGAATCCCAGGGCTCTGAAGCAGACAAAACTCGTCTGGCATTCGCTGGTCTGAAATTCGCTGAATACGGTTCTTTCGACTACGGTCGTAACTACGGCGTGGCCTACGACATCGGCGCATGGACCGACGTCCTGCCTGAGTTCGGTGGTGATACCTGGACCCAGACTGACGTATTCATGACTGGCCGTACTACTGGCGTTGCAACCTACCGTAACACCGACTTCTTCGGTCTGGTTGAAGGTCTGAACTTTGCTGCTCAGTACCAGGGCAAAAATGACCGTGACAACCTGAAAGAAGCTAACGGTGACGGCTTCGGTCTGTCTACCACTTATGAGTATGAAGGCTTTGGCGTAGGTGCTACCTATGCGAAATCTGACCGTACCGACAAACAGTCTGTCGGTAACGGCGGTTTCATGGCTTCCGGTAAAAACGCTGAAGTATGGGCCGCTGGTCTGAAATATGATGCGAACAACATCTACCTGGCAACCACCTACTCTGAAACCCGCAACATGACCACCTATGGTGGCTCCGGTGTTACTGGTATTGCAGATAAAGCACAAAACTTTGAAGTAGTTGCTCAGTACCAGTTCGACTTCGGTCTGCGTCCGTCCGTTGCTTACCTGAAATCCAAAGGTAAAGACATCAACGGTTACGGCGACCAGGATCTGGTTGAATACGTAGACCTGGGTGCTACTTACTACTTCAACAAAAACATGTCCACCTTCGTTGATTACAAAATCAACCTGCTGGATGACAACAACTTCACCAATGCAGCGAAAGTGTCAACTGACAACATCGTGGCTGTTGGTCTGAACTACCAGTTCTAATTTTGTTGTAGTCAGAATACAAAGCCAGTCCTTCAAGGGCTGGCTTTTTCTCTTGATGTAGACTCGGTCATAAGGAGTATGCCGTGCAGACATTCACTGGTCGTTGTCTTTGCGGACAGAGTCATTTTACCGTCGACGTCGAAATGCTGGATGTCTATGCCTGCCATTGTACGCTGTGTCAGAAATGGTCTGGCGGCATCGCCATGTATCTGGAAGCCAGCGCTCACCCGCTGATGTCACCAGAGTCGGCAGAACCTTCGCACTTTCCTTCCTCAAATCGTGGTGAACGGTTCTTCTGTTCCGGCTGCGGATGCCCACTGTGGTTTACGTTGACGGACAGCGATCGCTACTTTATTCCGTGGACACTTCTGGAACTTAATGAGGTAGATCGCCGCCGCCTGATATTAGCGGCAGAAATCTATACGGAAACACAGCCTGCGTTCTGGAGATTGACGGGGCAATACGCTCGACTGAGTGGGAAAGAAGTCGAAGAGATGGATTACCCCTGTCATTTAGCTCACTAGTTATTAACGTTGTACCTTTGCCAGACTGAACCACATTCCTATCGCTAATACGATAAGCATGCTGCCGGCGCTGCTTAAGGCCACGCTATGTGACCAGGTGAACGCTTCTCTGGCAGCCGTCAGCAATGCCTCACTCAGTGACGACGGGAGCGAGTGCGCCAGTTGTACCGCCTCCCCCATTGACGATGAGGCACGTTCCATTTCCTGCGGATTAAGTCCGGCTGGCGGCAGAATCGATGCAGAAAAGCTACGGCTCAACAGCAAACCAAAGATAGCGATCCCAAGTCCGGCTCCCAGTTCATAAGCCATTGTCTCGATGGCACCCGCGGCCGCGGCTTTTTCCGCAGGTGCTGCTGCCATGATAGCCGCTGTTGAAGCCAGAAGCGCACTGGCGGCGCTGAAGCCGAGCAAAGCCATCAAAATCCAGGCTTGTACCTGTTGGCTACTGAAATCCGTCATCGCAAGGCCGTAAAAGCTAACAGCGCTCAGCGCCATGCCCGCCGTTGCCACACAACGTAATCCCAGACGTGAAACCAACATACCGGCAATCGGTCCGCTGAAACCACTTGCCAGCATCACCGGCAGCATGAACAACCCTGCCTGATACGGTGTTAAGCCGTGGACAAACTGTAGCTCCTGAGCCATCAGTAACTCGAAACCCACCAGCGTTATCATCGCGGTCATCGCCATCACGACACCACTTAAAATGATGCGATGCGTGAACAACCGCATATCAATCATCGGGCGGGCTGCCGCAAGCTGGATGCGGACAAACTGCCACAACAGCAAAGCGCCGGTTAACAGCGTCAGAGCGATAGCAACGGTCGCCGTATGCCCTTTCAGCGCGGTTTTGGCGCTGTATACCAGCAGCAGAATGGCGACAATCAGCATTATCGCATGACCAAAATTTAACGATTGATCGCGACGTCCAGCCTGGCGCGGCACTAAGCGTGCGGTTAAGGCCATTACCACCAGGACAATCGGTACATTAATTAAGAATACTGATCCCCAGTAGAAGTGCTCCAGTAGCATCCCGCCAACCAGTGGGCCAAACGCCGCACCGCCGGAACCAACCGCGGCCCAGACACCGAGCGCCATATTACGATGCCGTTGCTCAGCGAACGTGGCGCGAATCCCCGCAAGCGTTGCCGGCACAATCATCGCCGCGCCAATCGCCAACACGGCCCGGGTGACAATCAGCCAACTGGCGCTATGAGCAAAAGCGGCCGCCAGTGATGCCAGACCAAACAAGCCTCCACCTAACAGCAGCAGGCGTTTAAAGCCGATGCGATCGCCCAGCGCGCCCATTGGCAATACCATACCGGCCATTACCAGGGAATAAATATCAATGATCCACAGCAGCTCGTTGCCACTGGCGCCCAGCGTCATACTCAGCGTGGGCGCGGCAACGTGCAGCACCGTTGCATCAATCGCAACAGGGATGTAGACCAGCACAATAATCACTAACGTTAACCACTGACGAAACATAAAACTCCCTTCAAAACTGAAACTGGACACACGTCCAGGTTCGGCGATCCTACGGAAATTTGAACGTATGTCCAACTTTTTGTTAGACTGCGTGCTAAACGGATATGGGAGGAACGATGAGCTATCTAAATCGGGATGAACGTCGGGAAGTGATTCTGCAGGCGGCAATGCGCGTCGCGCTTGAGGAAGGATTTACCGCCATGACGGTGCGGCGTATTGCCACGGAAGCTCAGGTGTCAACCGGCCAGGTGCATCATCACTTTACGTCTGCCGGCGAGTTAAAATCCCTCGCTTTTGTGCAACTGATCCGTACTCTTCTGGATGCCGAACTGGTCAGCGCAAACGCCAGCTTCCGTGAACGGCTGCATGCCATGCTGGGCAGCGAAGATGGCGGGTTCGAACCCTATATAAAACTATGGCGTGAAGCGCAGGTTCTGGCGGATAAAGATCCGGAAATCAAAAGCGCTTACCTGCTGACCATGCGGATGTGGCACGAAGAAACCGCCGCTATCATCTCTCAGGGACAGAATGCCGGTGAGTTTTCTCCAGGCCCGGATGCTGCCGATGTGGCGTGGCGTTTAATTGCGTTGGTATGCGGTCTGGATGGCATCTATGTATTAGGCATTGAAGAAATGGCCGATCCTGCATTCGAACGCCACCTGGATCGTATGATTACGTTAGAGTTAGTTAATTGATGTTATAGATGAATTAATAATACATCTTTTATATTTACAATTGGTAACACTTAAGCAACGTGTAATTCCCTCATCACGCCGCGTTATTGCGCTTTTTTATCTATTCTTTCAGTCAATATTCCCAAAACTTTTCAATAGTTTCTAAAAGAACTCGCGCGGCGCTGTATGCGTTTATTTCTTTTTCATGAACGGCATGTGCATGGAGAATAATATGTCAGCATCAAATGAGAAAAATAATCGTTATCTTTTAACTGACTGGAAACCCGAAAATCCTGCCTTTTGGGAAAACAAAGGTAAGCACATTGCCCGAAGAAACCTCTGGATATCAGTGAGTTGCTTGCTGCTTGCGTTTTGCGTCTGGATGTTGTTCAGCGCTGTTGCTGTCAATCTGAATAAAATTGGTTTTAATTTTACCACCGATCAACTGTTTTTATTAACGGCATTACCTTCTCTTTCTGGTGCAATATTGCGCGTTCCCTACTCCTTTATGGTACCTATATTTGGGGGGCGCCGTTGGACCATTTTTAGCACCGTCATTCTGGTTATTCCCTGCGTCTGGCTCGGTTTTGCCGTGCAAAATACCGCTACTCCGTTTGGCGTATTTATTATCATTGCGCTGATGTGTGGGTTTGCTGGCGCTAACTTTGCCTCCAGCATGGGCAATATCAGTTTTTTCTTCCCCAAAGCGAAGCAAGGCAGCGCACTAGGCATTAACGGTGGCCTCGGCAACCTCGGTGTCAGCGTGATGCAGTTGATCGCGCCGCTGGTGATCTTTCTCCCCATTTTTACCTTCCTGGGCGTGCAGGGCGTACCACAAGCTGACGGATCGTTACTGTCACTGGCCAATGCCGCATGGATTTGGGTGCCGCTACTGCTGATAGCGACCGTGGCAGCGGGCATAGGAATGAACGACATTGCCAGTTCGAAGGCCTCAATTACCTCCCAGCTACCGGTCCTCAAGCGTTTTCATTTGTGGTTATTAAGTCTGCTGTATCTCGCCACCTTCGGTTCATTTATCGGTTTTTCAGCAGGCTTTGCCATGCTGGCGAAAACACAGTTCCCTGACGTGAATATTCTGCAACTGGCGTTCTTCGGGCCCTTTATCGGTGCGCTGGCGCGATCGGCGGGCGGTGTTATCTCTGACCAGTTTGGTGGTGTGCGGGTCACCTTAATTAACTTCATCTTTATGGCACTGTTCAGCGCCCTGCTGTTTCTCACTTTGCCCGGCTCGGGCGAAGGAAGCTTTATCGCGTTTTACCTGGTGTTTATGGGCTTGTTCCTGACCGCGGGTCTGGGCAGCGGTTCGACCTTCCAGATGATTGCGGTGATCTTTCGCAAAATCACCATTTACCGGGTGAAGCTGCACGGTGGTACTGAAGAACAGGCCCAGCGTGAGGCGGTAACCGATACCGCAGCCGCCCTGGGATTTATCTCCGCAATTGGCGCTGTCGGGGGCTTCTTTATCCCGAAAGCGTTTGGTTCATCGCTGGCGCTGACCGGATCTCCGGTCGGCGCCATGAAAATATTCCTTGTGTTCTACATCGTCTGCGTGCTGGTGACCTGGCTGGTTTACGGCCGTAAATCACAAAAAAAATAGTCATCTTTTGGCCTGTGTAGGCAACGTTATTCGAAGCAGGAGTTATGTCATGAGTAAACTGTTAGACCGCTTTCGCTACTTTAAACAAAAGGGCGATACGTTTGCCGAGGGGCATGGGCAAGTAATGCACACCAACCGGGACTGGGAAGACAGCTATCGTCAGCGCTGGCAGTTCGATAAAATTGTGCGTTCTACCCACGGCGTTAACTGTACCGGCTCATGCAGCTGGAAAATCTACGTCAAAAATGGGCTGGTAACCTGGGAAACTCAGCAAACCGACTACCCGCGTACCCGCCCTGACCTGCCAAATCATGAGCCCCGTGGCTGCCCACGCGGCGCAAGTTACTCGTGGTATCTCTACAGCGCTAACCGCCTGAAATATCCACTGGTGCGTAAACGCTTAATCGAATTGTGGCGCGACGCCCTGTCCCGCCAGCCCGATCCGGTGCTGGCCTGGGAATCCATTATGAACGACCCGCAAAAATGCCAGAGCTACAAGCAGGTACGTGGGCGCGGTGGGTTTATCCGTTCCAACTGGAAAGAACTTAATCAACTGATTGCTGCTGCCAACGTCTGGACGGTGAAAACCTACGGCCCGGATCGTGTGGCCGGATTCTCGCCCATCCCCGCAATGTCGATGGTCTCCTATGCCGCAGGTACGCGTTATCTCTCGCTACTGGGCGGAACCTGTCTGAGCTTCTATGACTGGTACTGCGACTTACCGCCAGCGTCACCGATGACCTGGGGCGAGCAGACCGACGTTCCTGAATCCGCCGACTGGTATAACTCCAGCTATATCATCGCCTGGGGCTCTAACGTGCCGCAGACCCGTACCCCGGACGCGCACTTTTTTACTGAAGTTCGCTACAAAGGCACCAAGACGATTGCCATTACGCCAGACTACTCGGAGGTCGCCAAACTGTGCGACCAGTGGCTGGCACCGAAACAAGGGACAGACAGCGCGCTGGCAATGGCGATGGGCCACGTCATCCTGAAAGAGTTCCATCTCGACAATCCCAGCGATTATTTCCTCAATTACTGTCGTCGCTATACCGATATGCCGATGCTGGTGCTGCTGGATGCCCGCGAAGATGGCAGCTACGTGCCTGGGCGCATGATGCGCGCCTCAGACCTTGTCGATGGTCTGGGTGAAAGCAACAATCCAGAGTGGAAAACGGTGGCTTTCAACCGCGAGGGCGAACTGGTTGTCCCGAATGGATCCATCGGTTTTCGCTGGGGCGAGAAAGGCAAATGGAACCTGGAACCCCTGGCGGCTGGCGCTGAAACTGAACTTTCCCTCTCGCTGCTTGGTCAGCATGATGACGTGACCGGCGTGGCATTCCCCTATTTTGGCGGCAACGAAAACCCACATTTTCGCAGTGTAAAACAAGAACCGGTGCTGGTCCGTCAACTACCGGTGAAATATCTTACCCTCGCTGACGGTAGCCGTTGCCCGGTGGTGAGCGTCTATGATCTGGTGCTGGCGAATTACGGCCTCGACCGTGGTCTGGATGATGTTCATAGCGCACAAGATTACAGCGAAGTAAAAGCCTACACCCCGGCCTGGGGTGAGCAAATTACCGGCGTGCCACGCCGTCATATCGAACAAATCGCCCGTGAGTTTGCCGATACCGCGCACAAAACGCATGGCCGTTCGATGATCATCCTCGGAGCTGGCGTTAACCACTGGTATCACATGGACATGAACTACCGCGGGATGATTAACATCCTGGTGTTCTGTGGTTGCGTGGGACAAAGCGGCGGCGGCTGGGCGCACTATGTGGGTCAGGAGAAACTGCGTCCGCAAACCGGTTGGTTGCCGCTGGCCTTTGCGCTGGACTGGAACCGCCCACCGCGTCAGATGAACAGCACCTCGTTTTTCTACAACCACTCCAGTCAGTGGCGTTATGAAAAACTCACCGCGCAAGAGCTCCTCTCTCCGCTGGCCGATGCGTCGAAGTTTAGCGGACATTTGATTGACTTTAACGTACGAGCTGAACGAATGGGCTGGCTGCCCTCTGCGCCGCAGCTTAACCTTAACCCATTGACCGTCAAAGCGAAGGCAGAACAGGCTGGGTTATCTCCTGCGCAATACACTGCCCAAGCGCTGAAGTCGGGTGATATTCGTTTTGCCTGCGAGCAGCCAGATAGCGGCAAAAACCACCCACGCAACCTCTTCGTCTGGCGCTCTAACCTGCTCGGTTCCTCCGGTAAAGGGCATGAATACATGCTCAAGTATTTACTGGGTACCGAAAGCGGGATCCAGGGGGAAGCGCTCGGTTCAAGTGAGGGTATTAAACCTGAAGAGGTTGAATGGCAGTCCGCGGCGATAGAGGGCAAGCTCGATCTGCTGGTCACGCTCGATTTCCGTATGTCCAGCACCTGTTTGTTCTCCGATATCGTTTTGCCAACCGCTACCTGGTATGAAAAAGACGATATGAACACCTCGGATATGCATCCGTTTATTCACCCGTTGTCCGCGGCGGTCGACCCGGCATGGGAATCGAAGAGTGACTGGGAAATTTATAAAGGCATCGCCAAAGTGTTCTCCGAGGTATGTGTGGGACACCTTGGACAAGAAACGGATGTGGTGTTGCAACCACTGCAACACGACTCTCCGGCAGAGCTGGCGCAGCCGTTTGACATTCTGGACTGGCGCAAAGGCGAATGCGATCTCCTTCCGGGGAAAACGGCACCAAATATCGCCGTTGTGGAACGTGACTACCCCGCTACCTACGAACGCTTTACTTCACTCGGTCCGCTCATGGACAAGCTAGGTAACGGTGGGAAAGGCATTGCGTGGAATACCCAGGCGGAAGTCGATTTCCTCGGCAAGCTGAACTACACCAAACGCGAAGGCCCGGCAAAAGGCCGACCGCTGATTGACACCGCGCTGGATGCCTCTGAGGTGATCCTCGCCCTGGCGCCGGAAACCAACGGTCAGGTGGCGGTGAAAGCCTGGGAAGCGCTGGGGGCGATGACCGGACGCGACCATACGCATCTGGCGTTGAACAAAGAAGACGAAAAGATTCGTTTTCGCGATATCCAGGCGCAGCCGCGCAAAATCATCTCCAGTCCTACCTGGTCCGGCCTTGAAAGCGAACATGTCTCCTATAACGCAGGCTATACCAACGTTCACGAGTTGATCCCATGGCGTACCCTGTCCGGTCGCCAGCAGCTGTACCAGGATCACGCGTGGATGCGAGCGTTCGGTGAAAGCCTGGTGGCGTATCGTCCGCCTATCGATACTCGCAGCGTCAGTGAAATGCGCGAAGTTCCGCCTAACGGCTTCCCGGAAAAAGCCCTCAACTTCCTGACGCCGCACCAGAAATGGGGGATCCACTCTACCTACAGTGAAAACCTGCTGATGCTGACGCTTTCGCGCGGCGGCCCAATTGTCTGGATCAGCGAGACCGATGCCAAAGAGCTGGGCATTGAGGATAACGACTGGATTGAAGCCTTCAACGCCAACGGTGCGCTCACCGCGCGTGCAGTGGTGAGTCAACGCGTGCCGCCGGGAATGACCATGATGTATCACGCTCAGGAGCGAATCATGAATATCCCTGGCTCGGAAGTCACCGGGATGCGTGGCGGGATCCATAACTCGGTCACCCGCGTCTGCCCGAAACCCACGCACATGATCGGCGGCTATGCGCAACTGGCATACAGCTTCAACTATTACGGGACGGTCGGCTCTAACCGCGATGAGTTCATCATGATTAGAAAAATGAAAAACATTAACTGGCTGGATGATGAAGGTCGCGATCAGGTACAGGAGGCGAAAAAATGAAAATACGCTCACGAGCCAGGGAGTTTCTTAATCTGGATAGGGGCACCGGCTGCCATACCTGCTCTGTCACCTGTAAAAACGTCTGGACCGGGCGTGAAGGGATGGAATATGCGTGGTTTAACAACGTCGAGACTAAACCGGGGATTGGTTATCCGAAAAACTGGGAAGATCAGGAAGAGTGGCAAGGCGGCTGGGTTCGCGATGTCAACGGCAAGATAAGACCGCGTCTGGGCGGTAAGATGGGCGTGATCACCAAAATTTTCGCCAACCCGGTGATCCCGCAAATCGATGATTACTATGAACCGTTTACCTACGATTATCAGCATCTGCATAGCGCGCCGGAGAGCAAGAATCAGCCCACCGCGCGTCCGCGTTCGCTGATAGATGGTAAACGGATGGACAAGATTATCTGGGGTCCAAACTGGGAAGAACTGCTTGGCGGCGAATTTTCAAAACGTGCCCGCGACCGTAACTTCGAGAAGATGCAAAAGGAGATGTACGGTCAGTTCGAAAACACCTTCATGATGTATTTACCGCGCCTGTGCGAGCACTGTCTGAATCCAAGCTGTGTCGCCACCTGCCCGAGCGGTGCTATCTATAAGCGTGAAGAAGACGGCATTGTGCTGATCGACCAGGACAAATGTCGCGGTTGGCGCTTGTGCATCAGCGGCTGTCCGTACAAAAAAATCTACTTTAACTGGAAGAGCGGTAAGTCAGAGAAGTGCATTTTCTGCTACCCGCGTATTGAGTCCGGCCAGCCGACGGTGTGTTCAGAAACCTGCGTTGGGCGTATCCGTTATCTCGGGGTATTGCTGTACGACGCCGACCGTATCGAGGAAGCAGCGAGCACCGAGCATGAAACCGATCTCTACGAGCGTCAGTGCGATGTGTTCCTCAACCCGAACGATCCGGCGGTGATTGAAGAGGCGCTAAAACAAGGTATTCCACACAACGTCATCGAAGCAGCTCAGCGCTCGCCGGTTTACAAAATGGCGATGGACTGGAAGCTGGCGCTACCGCTGCACCCGGAGTATCGCACCCTGCCGATGGTCTGGTATGTGCCGCCATTGTCACCGATTCAGTCGGTCGCCGACGCGGGCGGACTGCCGCACAATGGCAACATTTTGCCTGCGGTTGAGTCGCTGCGAATTCCGGTTCAGTACCTCGCCAATATGCTCAGTGCGGGTGATACCGGTCCGGTGCTGAGGGCGCTCAAACGGATGATGGCCATGCGCCACTATATGCGTGCGCAAACCGTAGAAGGCGTCACGGACACCCGCGCGATTGAGGAAGTGGGTCTGAGCGTTGAGCAGGTCGAGGAGATGTATCGTTATCTGGCCATCGCCAACTATGAAGACCGTTTCGTGATCCCGACCAGTCACCGCGAAATGGCGCGTGATGCCTTCCCGGAGAAAAACGGCTGCGGCTTTACCTTCGGCGACGGTTGTCATGGTTCCGACACCAAATTCAACCTGTTCAACAGCAGCCGTATTGATGCCATCGACATCACCGAAGTGCGCGATAAAGCGGAGGGTGAATAATGCAAATCCTGAAGGTTATCGGCCTGCTGATGGAGTACCCCGACGAGCTGCTATGGGAGTGTAAAGACGACGCGCTGGCGCTTGTGGCCAGCGATGCCCCCACGCTGAGTGATTTTAGCCAGGAGCTGCTCAATGCGCCGTTACTGGATAAACAAGCCGAATGGTGCGAAATCTTTGACCGGGGTCGGGCCACCTCACTGCTGCTGTTTGAGCATGTGCACGCCGAGTCCCGTGACCGGGGCCAGGCGATGGTTGATTTGTTGGCGCAGTATGAAAAGGTCGGGCTGCAGCTAAACTGTCGCGAACTGCCGGATCACCTGCCTTTATATCTTGAGTACTTAAGCGTGTTACCGGAAGCGGAGGCCAAAGAAGGACTGCAGAACGTCGCACCGATTCTGGCGTTGCTTGGCGGGCGCTTAAAACAGCGCGATACGCCGTGGTATCAACTGTTTGATGCCCTGTTGCAGCTTGCCGGAAGTCCTCTTTCGAGTGACAGTGTCACTAAGCAGGTTGGCGCGGAAACGCGCGACGATACCCGACAGGCGCTGGATGCAGTCTGGGAAGAGGAACAGGTGAAGTTTATCGAAGATAATGCCACCGCCTGTGACAGTTCACCGTTACAAAACTATCAACGACGCTTTAGCCAGGACGTGGCACCTCAGTATGTCGACGTCAGCGCGGGAGGCCCGAAATGATACAGTACCTGAACGTCTTTTTTTACGATATCTATCCGTACCTGTGCGGTACGGTGTTTATCCTCGGCAGTTGGCTCCGCTACGACTACGGGCAATACACCTGGCGCGCGTCTTCCAGCCAGATGCTGGACAAACGCGGCATGGTGTTGTGGTCAAACCTGTTCCACATCGGTATTCTGGGGATCTTTTTCGGGCACCTGTTTGGCATGTTAACGCCGCACTGGATGTATGCCTGGTTCCTGCCGATTGCGGTAAAGCAGCAGATGGCGATGATTGCCGGCGGACTTTGTGGCGTGCTCACACTGGTGGGTGGCGCTGGCCTGCTGGTGCGCCGGTTGACTAACCCGCGCATTCGCGCAACCTCCTCGACCGCCGATATTCTGATCCTCTGCGTTCTGCTGATTCAATGTATTCTCGGTTTAACCACTATCCCGTTCTCTGCACAGCATCCTGACGGCAGTGAAATGCTAAAACTGGTCGGTTGGGCGCAATCGGTGGTGACCTTCCAGGGCGGTGCGTCTGCGCATCTGGATGGCGTGGCGTGGATTTTCCGTGTGCATCTGGTTCTGGGGATGACCATTTTCCTGCTGTTCCCGTTCACCCGACTGGTCCACGTGTGGAGTGCGCCGTTTGAGTACTTTACCCGCCGTTATCAGATAGTGCGTTCGCGTCGCTAATTTCCTCTGCTGCCCGGTAGCGCTAGCGCTTACCGGGCCTGGATCGCTATCCCGCTTTTTGTACGTTATGATGTTTCTCCATCCCAGGGAGAACGCTAATGAAACCACAGGTTTATCACGTCGATGCCTTTACTTCAGAACCCTTTCGCGGCAATTCAGCGGGAGTGGTGTTGCATGCTGACGGATTGAGCGAAGCACAGATGCAACTTATTGCTCGCGAGCTACGTCATTCGGAAACCGCATTCCTGCTGACCAGTGACGACAGCGATGTTCGCATTCGTTATTTCACGCCGACGGTCGAAGTTCCTATCTGTGGACACGCTACCGTCGCCGCACATTATGTGCGCGCCAAGGTGCTGGGTCTGGGCAACAGCACCGTCTGGCAAACCTCGCTCGCCGGTCGTCATCGGGTCGATATTGAAGCAAGTGACAATGACTATCGCATCAGCCTTGAACAAGGCGTACCTGGATTCGAAGCTCCGCTGGAAGGTGCTGTACGTGCCGCGATAATCGATGCACTGCACCTGAGCGAAGACGATATGCTGCCCGGATTACCCATTCAGGTAGCCACTACCGGACACTCTAAAGTAATGATTGCGCTGAAGCCTGAGGTGGACCTCGACGCCCTTTCCCCGGATTTGCCTGCCCTGACCGCTATCAGCAAGCAAATTGGCTGTAACGGTTTCTTCCCTTTTCAAATTCGCAAGGGCGAAAACGCCACCGATGGCCGCATGTTCTCGCCTGCTATTGGTATTGTGGAAGATCCGGTTACCGGCAATGCCAACGGTCCAATGGGCGCGTGGCTGGTTCAACATGGGTTGATGCCGCATGACGGGAAAACGCTACGTGTTCAGGGGCATCAGGGCCGCGCGCTCGGGCGTGACGGTATTGTTGATGTGACGGTGGCTATCCGTGAAAACCTGCCGGAAAAAGTGACCATTACCGGTTCGGCTGTGATCCTGTTTCACGCCGAATGGGCGATAGATTTTTAATTGTTCCCGTAGGCCGGATAAGGCCTACAATCAAAACAGACAAACTAAAGCGAACTTTAAAATCGACCATAGGCTTAAGTTCTTCTTATTGGGCAGAGCCAGTAAATATTTTTGCGAAAAAGAATTTAGAATCTGTATTCTCAATGCGCGACATAAGGAGAACATTTAAAACCTTGTCTGGAACGCTCCACTTCACAGAGAATGAAAAAGACATTGTTAATCAACATGCTAATAAAATCATCGGAAAAAACATTATGACAGATATGATTATATTATTGAGAAACGTGAAACCACGTTAAAATGGGAGAAGGCATTACAGGTTCCACTGTCAAATGACGGGCTTAATGAGATTAATCTCATCATAGAAAAGAAAAAGAGTTTACGAGGCATTTATCTAATGAATTTCAATTAAACTGGTTATAAAAGGCCTGAATTATTTTAAAAAAGATTCAGGCTTTTTTTATAATTTGCGATGGCAGTCACAATAATTAAATTACAAATAGTTTGATATCATACTTTCTTTAGTCTTGATATTTAAAATAAGGATTTGCCATATGAGTTTCTGGGATGCTAAGAAAGGATTTTTATTATCTCCGGGAGATAGAACAAGTTGTGGTGGTTATATTTTAGAAAATTCCGACCTTCCTCGTATTAGAGGAGTAAAAATAGCATGTGAGGGGGATGAGTATATATGTGGTTTTGATGGTCAACGATACCAAATTGAGGGTGGCGTACCAAATGGCTCACATATAGAAGCAAGCAGGATTTTATATAGAGACACCTTCAAAAGTGCATTTGATAACGACATTGATCATGAAGGTCGAAAAATAACACCTTCTTCAGAAATATTCAGACAAATGCAAGAGGAAACCGGTTTACATAGACGCTCGCATGATTCACTTAGAGACTTCGATGAAAGATTTGAACACGATGATTTTATTGGTACGGCTGGAGGGATAATACTTGGACGGAAAAAAATCATTACTGGAGAAAAGAAAAATAAATTCTTAACTTCAAATTTTAGCACAGGTTTTCGAACAAGGATTCCCAAACATTTATTTGATATTTACTCAAGGATGGGGCGAGATTTATCAGATTATGAAACCGAAATAATATGTCTCCTTGCAGGTTCCGCACACAGCAGAGGTTCATGCAAATGTCATTGCAGGTTTACACCGCATTTTAATATAACATACAGATATGATGAATACCTTTTGTCCAGTTTTCAGTCAGTAAATAGTACCAGTAATTCAATACCTGATACACCACCTGTACGGCAGCAGCGCCCCCCAGAAGCAAGACAAACGGTAGAACCTGGTTTTTGTGTAGTACCAGATCAAACATCACCTAAGAAATATGAGTGTGAGTTAATAGTCAATCCGCCATCAGGAGTAAAAGAGTTATACCGCAAGCTAAATCCAGAAATGGAAAAAAAACCAGGCTCTATATTGATTGTTGTTGATCCTGAAAAGCAAGATCAAAAGCAGATTCAGACTCTGCAAAACGCACGAGATAAAATTGACAAAGCTCTTGAACCATTATCAAATGAAGAAGCCAAACTATTACATGATAATAAAACAGCAGTGGATATATTTTCATCTCAAATTCATAGTGGTGCTCTTGGAACATCAGGTGATGTAATGGGATATATTAAGGATATTGGTAGTGAGTATTATAATGAAATAAATAAAACACTTAAAGATATTGAAAAATTATATCAAGTTGCTTACTCACAAAATAATGGTCGTATCTCAGGCGAGGAATTTTTTGGACGAAGAAAAATGTTGTTTAATCAACTAGATGTCATCTTGAACCGTTTTAGTAAATCTCAATTAGGATTACCTCAATATGAAACATTGAAAAAAGCATTGGGTTTGTCTACACGGTCTATCACTCACAAATGGGATCAATCAGGTGTTGGTGCCATAGAGGGTTATGCTTCATATGTTGAGAAATCTGCAAAACTAATGCAGTTAATGAAAAAGATAGGATATATTGGTATTGGGCTAGATTTTGCAGGATACTCAGAGAACGTATATGAAGCATGTTCAAAGGGTCGGGAAGACGCATGTTACAAAACGGCTATAGTTGAATACAGTAAATTTGGTACTAAACAAGCTGCCGGAAATTTAGTTGGCCCTATTGCGGGAATTGCAGGACGCAGGGCTTGTATGTGGGTATTAGGAATATTAACTGAGGAAGTTGGAGGAGTTGGTGCAGCATTATGTCTTGTCACAGGAGTCACAACGGGTATCGCTGGTTCAAAAGTTGCGGAAAGCGTAGGTGAAGATATAGGAGAGGAATATAGTAAAGAATATGGAGAAGTTATATATGAAAAGCTTTTTAATAAATAATGCAAGTCTTATCCAGATGACGGTTCTTGTAGCTATGACTATATCCTATATTTTATTGTTTATATTTAGAATATATAATAAAATACAAGCAAGAAAGATAAATGATTTATTCATTTTAAAAAACAAAATATCACTTAGAATTATAGAGGATTATTTAAATCAGTCTATTTTTTTTCTCTCTTATGTCAGAGTGATGTTACCTTTTTGTAAAATGATTTTATCTACTGAGTATGATAATGAAATAATAAACCCTGAGTACGTTTTTTTAAAGAGCTGCCCACAAAATTAACTATCGGATTTAAAATTGAAGTATTAATGTGGGTAATTGGTTTGACCAGTTTTATAATTTTGATTATTAGTGGGCGAGCTTTATAAAAAAGGATTCCGATAAGGAGTCCTCATTAATTTTTATTTCAATGCCCCATAAATCTGATCAACAATCCAGCCATATGTAGCAACAGGTAGTAACCCGCTTACAAATACATTCGGATTTACTTTAGGGTCTGCCGGATAAGGCGATGACGCCGCATCCGGCACTATTCTCACCCCCTATTTCCCCGCCTCTGGATGCGTATCAAACGCCGCCATGACCGTCGCCAGCTCATCTTCGGTAAACCCATGCTTCACGTCATCCACGCCCAGTCCAAACTGTTCCTGCAGCAAGGCATACAGGCTGGCGACATCGGGCAGATTAATCTGCTCTACCGCACGACCATCCTGATAACGGGTGAAATGAAAATTGGTCAACGTCAGCTTGCCGCCGTCCGGAAGATGACGACACATCAGCAAATGATGACGAAAATGCGATTGTGGCCAGTGCGCGGACCAGAAATTGCCCATCAGATAATCGCTCTGGTGCTGCACGACCAGGTCAAAACGGTACATTGATTGCCAGTGATCGTGATGGCGGAACTGCAGGATCCAGTCATCACCCTCCTGAACCAGGCGATATTCGCCGTGTGGCGTTTGCTGCTCAATGTCGGCCTGCAGACGAATCGGCGCCGTCAGCGTTTGCCCGCCGAAGCCAACGTCGGCGATCCACTGCTCTCCCTGTAATTCAACCAGCAACAGACGATGCGTGCGCGGCGGCAGACTTGACGGATTTGCCAGTACCACACGACCGAGAAGGCTGCGTACGTTAAAACCGATTTCGCGTAACGCGCGCTCAAACACTCCATTCTGTTCAAAGCAATAACCGCCACGACGCGCCGTCACCAGCTTCTCTTCCAGCGACAAATCGTCAAGCTGCATCTCTCTTGGCAGTAATACATCCAGGTTTTCAAACGGAATCGCGCCGTTGTGCAGTAAATGCAGCGCTTTTAAAGTTTCAATGTCGACGCTGGCCGAATCTGACCAGCCAATACGGGCAAAATAAGCGGTTAAAAAAGGCGTCATAGGGAGTTCCTGTTCGATTAATGCAGTACTTATAACGCATTTTTAATTTTACGCCGTCGATTTTGTGCGTTGTTCCTCCAGACGAGGCGACAAAATCGCTAATACCGTTAATATCTATATCTATTGTGGTGTGTTATCTCTCAGCCCAGGAGCATCCATGAGCCATTTCCGTTCAATCGAATTAAAACATGCCAGTCGGCTGCTTAACCACGGCCCTACGATACTGATCACCAGCCGGGATGAGCATACCGAGCGGCGCAATGTGATGGCGGCGGCATGGTCAATGCCGGTGGAATTTGAACCGCCGCGGATTGCAATTGTTGTTGATAAGACCGCATGGTCGCGTGAACTGATTGAGCGTAGCGGCAAGTTCGGTATTGTTATTCCGGGCGTGGCCGCCACCAACTGGACTTACGCGGTGGGCAGCGTATCCGGTCGCGTGGAAGATAAATTTAACTGCTACGGTATTCCGGTGGTAAAAGGTCCGGTGCTGGGATTACCGTTAATAGAAGCGAAATGTCTGGCCTGGATGGAGTGTCGTCTACTGCCTGCAACGGCGGCACAGGAAAAATATGACACCCTGTTTGGGGAAGTGGTCTCGGCTGCCGCTGATGAGCGAGCTTTCGTGGAAGGACGCTGGCAGTTTGATGATGATAAACTCAATACCCTGCATCATCTTGGTGACGGAACGTTTGTCACCAGCGGGAAACGCATAACAGCGGCTGAATAATACGGGCGCAATAATCGCCCGTTTTCTTTCACATGCTGTAGCCGGGTTTTTTAATCAGCCTCGTCATCTGTGGTGCGATTTCCGCATCCCATACCGCCTGCCAGGCATCCGGCTCAACTTCATTCAGCGCCACGCTCACTGAACGCTCTTTGCTTTGTAAATGACGAATAATGACTTCGGTAATATCCGTCGCCAGTGCGGCCTTCTCTTCTTCGTTCAAATCGCGAGGAAAACATTTGATATCAACGTGCGGCATGACAGGTTCCTTATTGTTTTGGGATGCAGGTAACTTATGCGGACTCTCTTCAACCAGGTGAAATCCGACATCAATAATATCGTCTTCACGTGGAATTTGTTCGATACTATCGAGGCGACGCGTTGTCCAATGGCCCGTCGGTCGACGCTAACTGTGGTGATGTGCGTCAGCCGCAATACCATGACGACGATAACCTTTTTTCAGCAAATAGTCTGCCACCGCCTGCATCACTTTTTCCACGGTTTTCGGGCGCACCAGCTGCGGGCTATTTAGCGCCCTGCTCACCCTCATGGGTGACAATTCCCAGTCTTTTGATTACGCCATTCTGTACGTCGGTTCGATGGGGCTGATTGGCCTGATTTCTTATCTGTTTATCGTGAGTCCATTGGATCGTATTACGCTGACCCCTTCTGTCGCGTAATTTAACCTTATGGCGATAGTTTGCCCGCTGTTCCGGGATTTGCACTCCTGCGGAACAGCGTTTTTTTATTCAAATAATCTTATTGCTTTTCAGTACAGTACGTAGCCTCGGATGCTGACAAACTGCATCAGCGATAGCGCTAATATTCGGCGTGTTGTCCTGAAACCAGTCATGCCCTGGTCCCCAGGTGCGCATAACGGCAATATATACGTCCAGTAGTGTTAGCTGATCCCCGAATGCGTACGGCTCGGCGTTTAGCTGATCGTTCAGCCACATATAGAGGGATTTACGGTACTCAATGCAGTTCTTTTTCAACTGCGCCGGGGCGTCCGGTACCCAGCGTTCTGGATAGTCGGCATAGGTAAACGTGGGATAGACATTTGCTACCAGCCATATCAACAGACGCTGAAACTGCTGGCGTTCGGCGTGTCCAGCGGGTGGTGAAAGTTCAGGGCGACGATCGAGGATCATCAGCGCGATCGCCGCCGTTTCCGTCATCACACTGCCATTTTCCAGTACCAGCGTGGGCACCTGGCATAGTGGATTCATCGTCTTAAGCAACTCCCGCTGAGGGCCGTCACTGTCAAAACCGTCAACATTAATAAAATGATAAGGGATCTCCGCCAGTGTGAGCATCACTTCACTGATGGCCGATCCCCAGCCCGGTACCCCATAGACCTTAATCATGCTGCAATCCCCAAAGTTAAAACCCTAAGTGTAGAGCAGCATTCGGCAACCTATGCAGACATGATTATTACTTTCATAATAACAATGGTCGAATACCGGGGGAGAATAAGCCATGCGTTCCAGTATGTTTGAATATATGAACATTTTTGTACAGGTTGTTGAGCAAGGTGGATTTGCCAGAGCAGCAGACGTGTTACACCTGCACCGCCCTGCAGTGACCAAAGCTATCCAACATCTTGAAGACGATCTGGGAGCAAAGTTGCTTAACCGCACGACTCGTAAAGTGAGTCTGACAGAAGAAGGTGACGCTTTTTACCAACGCACAAAAATCCTGCTCAGTGACGTTGATGACATCATGGCTTCTTTCTCACCCACCCGCCCTCCGCGCGGAAAACTCAGGGTGAATGCCCCCCTGTCGCTGGCTCACTCGGTATTAGTCCCGGCCCTGAACGATTTCCAGTCGCGCTACCCGGATATTGAGATTGTCCTCACCTCCACCGACCGAAGAATCGATCTGCTTGCCGAAGGTATCGACTGCATGATTCGCATTGGCGAGTTACAAGACTCTTCTCTGATTTCACGGCGGCTTGGTGAGGTAAAAATGGTGACATGCGCGTCCCCGGATTATTTGCAAAAACACGGCGTACCGCAGACGCCAGAGGATTTATCCCGACATCAGGCAATTAACTTTTTCAGTGAACGTCATCGTGAAGCACTGGAATGGTCCTTCGTCCTTGAGGGTGAAACCGTGTCGTTTATCCCTACAGGTCACATCAGCGTTGATAACTCCGACATCCTTTTGACAGGCTGTTTATCCGGACTCGGTATCATCCACGGTGTGCACGCGGTACTGGCCCCCTGGATCCAGTCGGGCCAGCTCGTAGAGGTGCTGGCCGATTATGCTGGGGAATCAAAACCCGTTTCCGTGCTCTACCCGGACAGGCGCCATCTTGCCCCCCGCGTTCGGGTGTTTATTGACTGGCTGTGTGCGCTTTTTACCGAGCAAAAATCGCGCCTACAGGGATTATTATAATCTGAGTAATAGTGAAGTTCCGCAACGGCGGTTTTTCACCCTCATCTGAGCCGTTAAATTGTGCAGACCCAATACAGAACAATTTACAGAGGTTTGCTATGTCTAAGGTCGTGGTTTTTAATCAATCAGGTGGCGCTGACGTCCTGACAATTGAGGATATACAGGTTCCGGCGCCAGGTGCTGATGACGTTCAGATCCGCGTGCGCGCAATCGGCATCAACCGGGCGGAAATTATGTATCGTACCGGCCAGTATATTTACCAACCCAAATTCCCGGCGCGTCTGGGCTATGAGGCTTCCGGCGTTGTTGAATCCGTGGGAGACAACGTGCGTGAGTTTGCGCCCGGCGATAGCGTCAGCGTCATCCCGGCTTTCAGCTTCCATGAGTATGGTATGTACGGTGAAGTCGTCAATGCTCCAGCCCATGCTGTCGTCAAACATCCAGAGAATCTTAGCTTCGAGGAAGCCGCGGCGAGCTGGATGATGTATGTGACCGCTTTCGGTGCGCTGGTTGAATATGCGGATATTAAGCCTGGTGATAACGTGCTGATCAATGCTGCTTCCAGCAGCGTCGGACTGGCGGCAATTCAGATTGCTAACATGCGGGGAGCAAAACCGATTGCGATGACGCGCACCAGTGAGAAACGTGCCCAGCTTCTGCAACTTGGCGCGGCAGAGGTTATCGCCAGCCAGGAGCAGGATCTGGTGGCGGAGATTAACCGGATCACTGACGGCAAAGGTACCCGCGTGGTCTTCGATCCGGTCGGTGGCCCTGGCGTGGCAAAAATTGCCCAGGTGATGCCTGCCGGCGGACTCTTTTTCCAGTATGGCTCTCTTGATGCGCGTGATTTGTCGATTCCGGTAATTGAGATACTCGGTCGTCATCTGACCTTCCGCGGCTATGAGATTTTCGAAATCACCACGAACCCGGAAAAACTGTCACGTGCAAAACGGTTTATCTTTGAAGGACTGCAATCCGGCAAGCTCAAGCCGCTGATTGATAAAACCTTTGCCTTTGATGATATCGTTGAAGCACATCAATACATGGAAGCCAACGGTCAGGTGGGCAAAATCGTCGTCACCCTGTAATCCTTGTGCGGCACAGTCTTGTGCCGCAATGTAACTCAAAGCACTTTCGGGTGCGCGTGTGATTGTAAATAGACCCGTTTTAGTTCCATGTATTTTTTGAGATCCCAGCCAAATGATT
>OCAE01000376.1_pt1 | contig 30094 bp, 24 predicted proteins | sample 1495581 | NCBI WGS metagenome assembly OCAE01 (sample SAMEA2580278, study PRJEB22360) | human gut metagenome | biome: human gut; feature: human-associated habitat; material: faeces | place: Denmark | collected 2008/2010 | reverse complement strand
ACGGCCATTGGGGGGGGGTTTTTTTTTCCCGCCTCCTGCTGCCATAAGGCGAGGCATTGTGCTTTCTGTTGCACGGTTAATCCCATATCAGTGACCTCCGTCACGGCTCAGTTTGTGCATCAGGGCATCCACTTCCGGTTTTACCGGATTTTTGCGCGCCACAATGGCTGCCAGGGTAAAGAACACCAGGGAGCAGAAGACAGGGCCGCCGACCGATAACGCCATTGACGGTGCGGTAACAAACAGCTTGGTGCCTGCAAAGACCGCCAGACCAATCAGCATAGAGGTAATGGCAATCTTCGGACCACAATGCTTATAGAATGGCAGCAGACCCAGAACCATCGGAATAGACGCCGGTCCGATTAACCCGCCGAACCACACCACAATCAGTCCGATAATGCCACCGAAATGCTCCTGATTCAGTGCCAGAACAATAGTGCAGAGGGTAAAAGTGAAGGTAACGGTACGTGCCATCCACAGCGGGGTTTCGCCGTTGGCTCTTTTCACTTTTTTCGAGATCAGCGGCAGGATATCCCGCGACAGCACAGAGCTGATGGCGTTAGCATCAGAGGCCACCATCGACAGTGTGGCGGCAAACATCGACGCGAGGATCACCCCGACAAACCCGGCCGGCAGATATTTCAGTGTCAGCATGGAGTAGATTTGTGTCTGCTGATCTGCAGGGACATCCGGGATCAGCAGCGGAGCGGCCCACATCGGCGCAAACAGGATCAGCGGCCAGACCAGATAGAGAGACGCAGACAGGATCATCGCGCGGCGTGCCTGTTTACCGTCCGGTGAGGCAATAAAGCGGGATGCAAGGTTCCAGGTGCCGCCGTTATAACTGAGGAAACAGACAAACGCGAAGCTGGCAAAAAACAGCGGGCTGTACTGACCATTAAACCAGTCACTGTTGCCGGCCGGCAGTCTGTCCCACATATCCAGATAGTTGGTGCCGATATCACCCAGCTGTGACTGCACAACGAAAAACATGACTATCCCGGCGGCAACCCCGACCAGAAACTGGAAAAAGTCATTCATGGTATCGGCCCATAATCCGCCGACGGTAACGTAGATCATCGCCACCACACCGGAAATCAGCACACCATAAATGATCGGAATACCGGTAAAACCATAGAACAGCACGCCGATCGCCGCATATTTCCCTGCCGTATCAAGCAGTTTCAGCAGCACGCCCAGCCAGGCGATCACCTGCTGGGTTTTAATATCGTAACGAATTTTCAGATATTCGGTCGGTGACTGTACCTGCAACGCATCACGCAGCCGCGCCCAGCGGGGAACAATCAGCCACGCTCCCAGCAGACAGGCGATAGTCACGTTCAGCGCCCACCAGACATACAGGTTAAACCCGGTCGCATAGGCAAGGGCGGCGTAACCGGTAAACACCACGCCGGAATACCCCGATACATGATGAGAAATCCCGGCCAGCCACCAGGGCAGACCACCGCCCGCGACATAAAAATCCTTGGTGCCTTTGACACGACGGTACGCATTTAAGCCGATACCTATCATGATAATGAAGAAAAGTGAGAGTGTTATCCAGTCCGGCGTTTGCATCTTATTGATTCCTTATAATTATTTTGTCATCAACATCTACAGTAAAACGGGGAATTGCGGGTACTGACATAAAATGGATAATCGGCAGCAGAGAACTGCTGATCCTGACTGTACATTAATTACACATACTGTAAATATATTTAATTCCGCTGTATGTTATTAATTCGATCTGACTCACAATTCAACAACAAACGGCAGGGCACCAATGGCGATTTATCCGGCAGATAATGTGTGATACATATAGGGTAATCACACCACCCACTATTGACTTATCAGATAAACAGTTGAAAATCAGTCTGTTCCTCACTCACTGAACCGGAAAGCAGATCATTATGGTGAAACCGTCTCTTTCGTCAGAACGTAAACAGCATCTGTTCCGGCAAATCCTGGACGGATACAAAATGCAGGCAGTGATCACCCGTAAAGGGCTCGCGATCACTAACAAGCTGCGCCCGGCGACGGTGACACAGCTTATCGGCGAAATGATTCAGAGCGGCATTATTGCTGAGGATGCCATCAATCACCAGCCCGGACCGGGACGCCCGGAAGTCGGCATTATTCCGGATTTCCGGTTACTGACTGCCATTTTTATCTGCATTGATGCCCGCAATATCACCGCGTCGCTGGTGGATATCCGGGGTGTGGTCCTCGCCGGTGTGCATCAGCCGGTTCATGATGATAATGCTGACAGCGCTACACTCCTGAACTGCTTCCGGACACTGATCAGCCGTCTGCTGCAAAATTGCCGGGCGGACACCCGTGTACAAGGGATTATTATCTCGCTGCCGGGGATTATGGATGCGGAACATTGCCACTGGCTCTACACCAACCGCTGCCGAAAGCCCGCCATATAGATTTATCACGGCTGGCCGCAGAGTTTTCCATTCCGGTCTGCCTGGTGAAAAACTTACAGGCGGAGCTGAATGCCTTTATCCTCGAAAATAATGATCTGTCCGCCAGACGTGTGCTGTATGTCCACTGGGGGGAAGGAATTGGTGCGGCAAGTTATTCAAAACAGCAGATAAATGCCAACCAGCAGGGGTTGTTCGGCGAGCTCGGGCAGCTCACGTTCGGCAATTCGCAGACGATTGAGCAGATGTTTTCCCTGTCCGCATTGCGCAGTGTGCTGAGTGAGGCGCTGCCCGGCGATTTAAGTAATGAGCGGGCAGCGGCAAAAACATTACAGCATGCGGATATTACCGTTGTTCCGTGCCTGAAAACGGCGGCGGATATCTGGGGGCGGGTGCTGGCAAATATCTATTTTATTCTGTTCCCGGATGTCATTATTTTCTCCGGCCCCTTCACGCACAATGAGGCATTATTCCGGGAAATCACCACCGGGTTCAGTCAGCATGTCCCGGATTATTTTGAGCAGAATGTCACATTCACCATCAACCACAAATCCTATATGAATGAAATGCACGGCGCATTATCTCCGTTCTTTGATGCGCTGGTGGCGGAATATTGTTGTCAGGAGAGTTGATCAGCGTCCGGAAATAATCTGAACAGAGCGGATTTTTTTACCGTAATTAGTCACATTCTTTTTTCCGCTCACTTCAGTATGAGATTCACCGGTGAAATTTTCGCCTTCATAAAAACGAACCTTCCAGCCGGGCGGAATAACCACCGAAGAAAGGGTGCCGCTGAAATCGGTACGGGATAAATCCGAAATATCGTCACTGATCTCAACATAATTTCCCTTTTGCCAGCTTTCCGCATAAAGGACAACGGCTTTGCGCAAATCTGACTCTCTGGTAATTAATTTACTCACTGAACATTTTGCATCGGCTTCTTTGCAGAAAATACTGCCGTCACCCTGTGTCAGCTGACAGCGGCGTGCGGTATTTTTCCGCGCCAGATCTTCCGTAATACCGGCTTCAATATGAAAATCAGAAAAGGGGGTTAATCTGCAGATATAAATAGTCTCAGGTTGATGGCGATAATTTCCGTGCCCTCCGCTGCGGGCGGAGACAACCGCAGAAAATAATATCAGTAACAATGTCAGCTTTTTCATCGTATTCCTTACCGCTTAATATCTGAACAGAGTAAGAGAGTGTTCACCACCGTGACAGCAGATATATCTGATAAGAGGTTAACTATCCTTAACTTGATTTTGCGCCATAACGGCGAATAATGGGGCGGGTAAAATTCACAGATACACGCAGTTGTTTATTCCCCGGGGTTTCTTTATGGTCAGTGGTTTATTTATCGGCATCCTGTTCGGCGGGTTGCTCCAGTCAGGTCAATTCTGTTTTGTTTCCGGATTCAGGAACATTCTTTACCAGCGAAATACCCGGTTTCTCACCGCACTGCTGATTGCAGTCACTATTCAGTCCGTTGGTTTCTTTGCCCTGGAATCTGCCGGATTATTACACATACCGGAAGGAAATCTGCCGATCACCGCCACACTTGCCGGTGGTTTTGTATTTGGTGCCGGTATGGTACTTGCCGGTTGCTGCGGCAGCGGCGCATGGTTCCGTTCCGGTGAAGGATTAACCGGCACCTGGATTGCCTTATTTGCCTTTGTTGTCACCATGGCCACCGCTCAGAAAGGCAGCCTGAAACATTGGTTTGAACCCTTACTACAGCATCCCGCACAACCGGATACAATTTATAAAACACTGGATATTTCCCCGTGGTTTCTGGTCGCGTTTTTAATTATTCTCACCGCCGGATTACTGATTTATCAGCATTATCATCCCCGCTATACACCGACGTCACAGAGCCGGTTTAATTATCTGCCGCTGAATATCACCGGTCTTCTGATCGGTATTCTCGGGATTATTGCCTGGGTTTTCAGTGCTGAAGCAGGTCGTAATTTCGGCTATGGTGTAGCCGTTCCTTCCGGTAATGTTATTCAGTATCTGATCACCGGACAGCAGCGTTATTTTAACTGGGGAACCTTATTTGTTATCGGTATTTTCGCCGGTTCAATGATAAGTGCGATTATCCGCAAAGAATTCAGATTAACACTTCCGCCTGATGGTATTACGGTGGTCAAACGGCTGATCGGCGGGATTGTGATGGGAGCAGGGGCAACACTGGCAGGCGGCTGTACCGTCACAAACTCCCTTGTGGCAACCGCTTATTTCTCCTGGCAGGGATGGATTTCCACATTCATGATTATGGCCGGTGTCTGGATCACCAGTTATTTCTTCCGTGCAGGACAATGTCGTTTATAGGATCACATATGAAAACAAAATCACTCTTTCTTTTGATACCGCTGTTACTGTCCGGTTGTGACCAGACGGTGGTAAAAGAGATCGGCATTGAAGAATTGTCGGAGAATCTGAACAACCCGGAATACCTTATTATTGATACCCGGCCGGACAGTTTATATTTTGGTTTTAAAGATAAAGGTGCGACCCGCGGCGGTCATATTAAAGGTGCTATGCAGTTTACCACCGGCTGGCTGGATTTTATCGATGAGAATAAATTCGATACTTTTTTGGAAGAAAAGGGAATTACCAAAGAAAAAACCCTGGTATTTTACGACAGTGACCCGGATTCTCTGGAACGTATTACCGCCGAATTTGCTGCCAAAGGTTTTCAGGTCAGGGCATTTAAATCTTTCATCCAATACAGTAATTCTGACCTGCCGATGGATAAATACCCGAATTATTTTCTGAGTGTTTCTCCTGCCTGGGTTCAGGCCGCACTAAACGGTGAAAAACCGGAAAGTTATACCCGTGATCAAAAACCGGTGATATTTGAAGTGTCGTGGGGGGATGCGGAACAATCTAAATCCTATGCAACGCATATTAAAGGCGCTTTCCATTTTAATACCGACTGGATAGAAAACGCACCGGTCTGGAATTTATCAGAACCTGACTGCGTATTTATCCCAAAAATAATCTGCTGAAAAACGGTATCCGCAAAGATACCCCCGTTATCGTCTATTCTGAAAATCAGATGGCAGCATTACGGGTATTATGGGCGCTGAAGTGGGCCGGAGTTGAAGATATCCGTTTCCTGAACGGCGGTTTAAATGCCTGGGTTGATGCGGAATTACCGACGGAAACCACCCTGAATATCCCGGTACCGGTTACGGATTTCGGCGCGGAAATACCGGTTAATCCGCAGGTCACTATTGCCATGCCGGCGGAAGCCATACAGGCCCAAAAATCCGGTCTTAAACTGATCAGTAACCGGACATGGGATGAATATACCGGCAAAATCTCCGGTTATGATTATATTCCGCGTAAAGGGGAACCGGCCGGGGCAATATGGGGATTTGGCGGTAAAAATTCGAATGATATGTCCGATTACTATGACCCGGACGGCACATTACGTAATCCGGACGAGATTTTTGCTTTATGGAAAACGCAGGGTATTGAACCGACCGACCAGGTCGCGTTTTATTGCGGCACCGGTTGGCGGGCCAGTGTTTCCTGGTTTATGACACAACTGGCGGGCTGGGAAAACAGCCGGATTTATGACGGTGGCTGGAATGCGTGGCAGATGGATCCGACATTACCGGTATTAAATAATATTCAGAGCCAAAAACCGGCAGCACTGAATGATTATGGTGAAATCATCAAAAAACCGGGACAATCCTGCAAAAGCTAACGATGACTGAAAAACCGGCTTCTGCTGATATAACGGAAGCCGGTGATATCCGGTAATTTACCATGGACCTTCCGGCCAGATGCTGTCTGTTTTTTTATCCGTATCATCATCCAGTGAATCAAGATATAAATTCTCAACCTCGGTACGGGCCCAGGGCGTACGACGGAGAAACTTCAGACTTGATTTTACGCTGGGGTCATTTTTAAAGCAGTTAATATTGATTAACTTACCCAGCTTTGCCCAGCCATATTTTGCAACCAGTGCATTAACCTGCATTTCGAGCGTAACGCCATGCAGCGGATCATTGGATTTGTGGGCTGTCATGAATGAATATCCTGTTATTTTACCTGAGCAGGGAAGGATACCGTAAACGCCGGAGTATGACAATTATCCCTCCCGGCAGACTCATTCCGTATTACTTCAGGGTCTGCATTCTTTCGTTAACCTCCTTTTATGACTTCAAACTTAAGATAACGCAGCAAATATAGCAGCTAATTACCGTATTGAACTTATGGTCGAATGAGTGAGGTTATGGTTGAATAACAATATTAATTAATATTTATACGATAAAGGCTAAAAATGACAGACTTCAGTAAATATAAAAAAACACTCGATAAGCTAGACTATTATGTTTATGCATTATGTGAAATAAAAGAAAATCTCAGGGTTCCGTTTTATATCGGTAAAGGGAAGAATAGCCGCTGTCTGACCCACATCAGCGATGCTATGGCAGAAATAGCTGATAATGCTGAAGATATATCTAATGAAAAGTTAAAGCGCATTAAAGAGCTTTACGAAGAAGATCGTCTCGGTATCGACATATTGTCTCACGGACTTGACTCTGAAACTGCATTTATGGTCGAAACCACGTGTATTGACCTCATCGGAATTAAAGGATTGACTAATAAAATTAACGGGAAAAAGAGTCCCGGTAATGATATTTATAAAACACAGGGAAGGTTAACTATTGAAGAAGCGGCTTCATGGTATTCTGGTGAGCCGACTGAGGTTTCAAAAGAAGATAAAGGACTTGTATTCATTTTAAACAAACTCTACCGGTTTGATATGACTGAGCAGGAATTGTTCGAAGCAACCCGTGGTGTCTGGCACAATCCGCCGCGCAATGATGAATCCCTGAAATATGCTTACGCTGTTTACAACAACATTGTAAAAGAAGTATATGAAATTCATGGTTGGATTAAAGCCGGTACTCAGGAATATTTTACAAGGAAAGTCAGCCGTGACAGTAATCGCTGGGAATTTATCGGCAGAAAAGCAGAGCAGTCTATACGCGATAAATATGTCGGAAAAATAATCAACTATGACCGGAGTTATGGCTCGCCATTCGTTAAAGTGGGAAACACTCCAGTCGGTAAATGATGAACCAATAACTAATTTGTACAGTATCCGTGAACTGACGGATACTGTACATCCGTTCACGTTACCGGATAGGAGAGCAGGGAACGCCAATGAACGATATAACACATTGATATTATTGCATCTAATCATTACCAGTACCTTTCATGAATCATTTAACATAATATACATTATGCGAATAAAGGTTTTAGAGGCTCAATGCTAATGTCTAATCTTGGCTCAATCTAAATGTCTGCGCTGTATTTGTCTATGGGGGTTAACCTTTCTTTTTTTGGCAGGCGTGACGGATGTTCATCGAATACTGTTCGATAAGATAGCTGACAAGCTCCCGCTTTACCGCTGTTTTTAAAGCTTTTTTTCGATAACATCCTTCAGTGCCCGGCACTCAAGACTCAGGTCAGCAAACATCTGTTTTAAACGCCGGTTTTCTTCCTCAAGATCTTTTAATTTTTTAATATCAGACGCTTCCATTCCGCCGTATTTGGCTTTCCAGTTATAGTAGCTGGCTTCGGATATACCGGCTTCACGGCAGACATCTTTGACTGTCCGTCCGGCTTCGACGGATTTCAGAACGGCGATAATCTGATGTTCAGTAAATCGGGCTTTGCGCATAGCGATCTCCTCAGAATACATATCAGTATGGATGAAGATCTCTGAAAGTGAATGGGACTTTTTTCCGGGATACTTACAATATGACCGGCTATCTGATGTTGACCAAGGTGCTATTGTGGACAACAAACGGCTTGGCCGAACACTCGAACTTATAAAAACAGTTGTTAGATAACCGCCGCTCACAATCTGTGCCAGCTGGAAATGGCCATCACGTCACAAAGAAAAAGCGCCGAGAAAAAAATCCCAGAGCACTATCGACCAAAATGACATGTTAGAAGCCCTCGTTAAACTTCAAGGGCGTTCGAAGAATATTTTTGGTAAAAATTAACTAGATATTATACGTCTATGGACAGTTGAAATTTAGCCCCTAAAAATCACACCTTTTCTATAGAAAATAAATCATCTACCACATCAAACCCATAATTTTGGTTCCCATAGCGGATATCATCATTATATCCATCCCAGTCTGGAGCATTCCCTATATTACGTTCGATTATATTGCATGCATCTAAATTATCGATGACATTATCAATATCATGGGAGGTGAAGGATAATGTACTTTCAGCAAGTAATTCATTAATGCAATCTTTAGCTCTAGATATTAGATCATATTCATCATTAAGACTATAATATTCAGAGAAATCATTATTTTCAGAAATAAATTCATGCACGCTATTTTGCCAATAGTCTAATAGCAAATCACGAATTTTATCGGATAGCGCTATCTCTCCTATGGTATTGGATATTTGAGCCAGTATATTTAATTCATCATGGATTAAATCAGCACCATTTAATAGTAAAGATGACTCCACATAATGTTTAATATTAACACAACCAATCCAATCTGGAATATTTAAAGAAGCCCAGCTGACAATCTCGAGCACTTTGAAATTATTACCAGCATAGAATCTTTCAAATTCAAAATACTCTGTCTTTATAACTTTAGCTGATTTTATTTTTTCAGTCAATGGTACTTTATTACTGGAGACAACAATGCGTATAAATTCTAATATATAATCTTCATCTTTATAAGTTTCAATATTACATAGTATAGCATTAATTATTTTAGAAGATAAATATGTTGATATTTTCTTGTTTATTAATGTATCTAAATTTAATAGAGATTGTCTTGTTCCAAGAGCTGAAAAAAGCGATGGAATCAATGAGGAATTGTCATCTAATTTTTCTATAAAATAATCAGATATTGATGGATTTAGAACATCATACACAGGTTCTTTATTATTCTCTAATTTCCTTTGTAGCGTCGATTTTACAGCAAGCATTGTACAGTCGTGAAATTTAAGATAATCAACATGTGTAAAATCAAAACCAATTATATCTAAAAAAACATTATAACATTGACGTAGTGTATTTTCAGTTATGCTACCATTATTAAGTGATACAAGATAAGTGAGATAGTAAACGCATTTTGGTACTTGCTTGGTCAGCATATGATCCCAAATTGCTGATGGATTATTTAAATTTTCAATAATATAATCCATATATAATTCTGGGTTTAGATGTGAAACTTTATCATAATCAGTTATAAATGATATTAGTCTAGGGTTATAATTTTTATGTGATATTATATCTCTATATTTTTTATCTACCCAAAAACAATCTTTATATCTTTGAGGAAGGTTACTGAACCATATATGGTTATAGAGTATTTTTGCCTTATCCAATAAATCTAGATTTTTAACTTCAACTTCATACTCATGCTTTTCAGTATTACCTATGTGAAATAATTCACTCGATGACTTCCCTTGATTTAATATAGTTGTTCGAGAAGTAAGAATTAATTTTTTATCTGTATCATTTCTAATTCTATTAATGAACCTTACGATTTTCGAGTCCTCTTTATTTCTTAAGGCATTTAAATAATTCCTTCCAAGAAAATCATCATGTAAAAATAATTGTTTTTTATTTGGCAATATAACTCTTTCACCTTCCTCAATGTCATTTTCTATATAAATTAATTCGTATTCTTCAAGAATATAGTGAAGACATAATTGCTCGGCTAAAGTTGTTTTTCCTACTCCTGGTGCTCCAGTAATAATTAAGGTGTTAATTATATCAAGTTTGTTTTTTGCGATATTGAAGTCGTGTGTTTGTACATAATTATCAACATTGCTTTTGATTTGCTGAAGAATATGATTACTTTTTCCAATTACATCATTATGAAGTAACGAAAATAGCACCTCTGTACTATTAAGCCATAGCTTATAATATTTCCTTTCAATATCTTTATTTTGGGATAGTTTATGTGTGATGTCATCTAATGATAATATATCATCACTTCTTAAATACTGACTTCCAAATATTTCTATAATTTCATCTTTTCTTATATTTGTTAACCCTTGACATATTGCTAATATGTACCGTGAAGGATTCAGAGTTGTAACTTTTGGTGCTTCTAACTTTAGGCTATTAATTAATGAAGAATAACTTGATTTTACATAATGTTTACTTTGTATAATAACATTACTAGAGTCTATATAGAATCTACCATCCATACCACTATCTCTACCAGGCATAAATCGTTCTATCTGTGTATTAGGATTTTCTGCTGAGATAAGGTCAATAACTAAGTCTTCAAATTCTTTATCATTTAGTCGGGTAAAATCGTAGTTATTCATTCAGTTTCTCGTTATTTCTCTTATGAAAATTAAGATAGTTTAAGCCAATCTACTTTTATAACAATAGTAAGTATATAGCGAGAACTTATAGGTGATAATTCAATGTAGTAGATAAATATCAAATATTTCCTTACCCTCAGTCCCATCATAGTCGTCCCCCCTTTGAAAAATCAATCGGAGGCTGAGGTAGTGAAAAATGAAGCACAATTCCTGTGAAGTTAAAATCTTTACTGTTACTCCTTACAATGTGGCTCTTTCGACGCGGAGCATTACAAGGTAATGAATGGCTAAAATAACATATATTATCAAAGTCGGCTAGTTATTGACGCGAGTTTCTGTTTTTGCAAAAGTATTTGTGTCATGATTGCGGTAAACCCCAACCCTATTCTACCGCAATCGCTCAGAACCGTTTTGTAACATAGCGTCAAACATTATGCGAATCATGGTATGAGATAACGAAATCCAGCTCTCCGGCTGGCTAATCATGTTGGTTCCTTTATCCCTGATAACGGCTTTTTGTCTCTGCTCATCCGGCAACTGATCACCGCGGGCTTTCTTTATCCGCCCACGTTCCTTTTTTTATTGACCCCAAACAAAAATATGACAGCGCATTGCTTCTATAATTACCGCTTATTTACTCTCATATAGATGTGGTCGCATGGTTAACAAACTGAATCTTAACTGGCCTGAATTTTTAGAAAAATACTGGCAGAAAAAACCCGTTGTACTGAAAAATGCATTTCCTGATTTTGCCGACCCTATCACGCCGGATGAATTGGCCGGCCTGGCCATGGAGCCGGAAGTTGACAGCCGCCTGGTCAGCTTCATTGATAACAAATGGGAAGCGAGTCACGGCCCGTTTGAGGACTACAGCCACTTAGGCGAAAAAGGATGGTCATTGCTGGTACAGGCTGTCAACCATTGGCATATGCCTGCCGCTGAACTGGTGAAACCGTTCCGCGTGCTGCCTGAATGGCGTCTTGATGACCTGATGATTTCTTACTCGGTGCCCGGCGGTGGTGTCGGGCCGCATATTGATAACTATGATGTTTTCATCATCCAGGGCATGGGCCGCCGCCGCTGGCGTGTGGGTGACGCCCTTCCCATGCGTCAGTTCTGCGCTCACCCGGCATTACTGCATGTCGATCCGTTTGAACCGATTATCGATGTTGAAATGGCACCGGGCGATATTCTGTATATTCCGCCGGGATTCCCTCACGATGGTTTCACCTTCGAAGATACCATGAACTATTCTGTCGGCTTCCGTGGACCGACCGGACGTGATCTGCTGAGCAGCTTTGCAGACTACGCACTGGAACAGGATCTGGGGGGCGTCAATTATGGTGATCCTGACCTGAAAGTACGTGAAAACTCAGGCTTAATGGAATCTGATGAGGTTGAACGCCTGCGGGCCATGATGATTGAAATGATCAACAAACCCGGTGATTTCGAACAGTGGTTAGGCCGTTTTGCAACTACCCCGCGCCATGAGCTGGACATTGCACCTCCGGAACCGCCGTATCAGCCGGAAGACGTGTTGAGTGCGCTGAATGCCGGTGAAAAACTGATACGACTGGGCGGACTACGTGTTCTGCGTATCGGGGAACATTTCTTCGTTAATACCGAAGGCTGGATGACCACTGAAATTAAAGGTGCGGATACATTGTGCCGGTTAACAGAAGTCGGCGTGAATGAACTCGGTGAAGCACTGGAGAACCCGGGTTTTGTTGCGGAATTAACCGAATTTATCAACCAGGGATATTGGTATTTCGAAGAATAAGTCACATCTGCCGGACAAGATAAAACACCTGCTGACAGGTGTTTTATCTCAATGTCAGCCTGTATGATCTGAAAATAACCGGTATCGCCGGAAATCCACTCCATCATAGTTAACAGAGCCATCCGGCTGAAATCCGTAACGTGTTATAAACCGGGAGACGTTTCGGGATAATGGTAATAAAATGGTGATACTGTTTAAGCGCATTTCATCAAATGCACGGCGGATAATTTCATCACAGATGATTTTTCCCGTTCCCCAGAAATCAGGATGAAGTACCAGCGCCAGGTCAGCATCATCACCTTCTTTCTGAAGCCCTCCCCAGCCTGCAAATACATCGTCGATCACAAATGCCCAAGGGCCATATCCGTTAATATCCCACTGAGCGTCTTTTTCTTTTGCCCAGCTGCGGCTTTTTTCATCATCAAAATCCGGGCTGCCCAGCGGCATTTGCTGTAAAACGTTCGGGTGATTATTCAGTGCCGTGATATCGGACGGTTTTATCTGAGTGAGCCGTTTAAATTCTAAGCGCATAGTATTCCTTTTATTTCTACGCTCTGATTGTACCTGTTATTCATAAAAAATCAGCTGAATAACAGGTACAACACCTTCTTAACTTACAGCCACATTCCGAAACGGCGGATATAAATGCCTTTCATTATTTGCGCCAGGCCGCAATAGCTGACCAGCGTCGCCGCAAGCCACGGGAAATATTCCCACGGTAACGGCTCAAGCCCGATATAACTTCCGATGGGTGAAAACGGCAGCCAGATCCCGATGGCCATAACAATCCCGGTCACCAATAATACCGGCAATGTCGCTGTGCTCTGAATAAACGGGATCCGTTGTGTTCTCAGCATATGTACGACCAGTGTTTGTGATAATAATCCTTCAACAAACCAGCCGGAATGGAATAAAACCTGGCTGTCAGGGCTGTTGGCTCCGAAAACAAACCACAATAATGCAAAGGTGGTGATATCAAATACTGACGATGTCGGGCCAATCCAAATCATAAAGCGCCGGATATTGCCTGCATCCCATTTACGGGGTTTGCGCAGAAATTCTTTATCCATTTTATCCCATGGCAGCGCCAGCTGAGACATATCATAAAGCAGATTCTGAATCAGTAACTGAATGGCCAGCATCGGCAGGAACGGAATAAAGGCACTGGCGATAAGAACAGAAAATACATTACCGAAGTTAGAACTGGCGGTCATATTCAGGTATTTAATGATATTGCCGAATGTCTCGCGCCCTTTAATGACGCCCTCCTCCAGAACCATCAAATCTTTTTCCAGCAGGATAATATCCGCAGATTCTTTGGCGATATCCGTTCCGCTGTCCACGGAAATCCCCACATCTGCATCCCGCAATGCCGGTGCATCATTAATGCCATCCCCGAGGAAACCAACAGTATGACCGGCAGATTGTAAAATCCTGACCAGGGCTGATTTTTGCAGCGGTGTCAGTTTGCAGAAAATAGTGTGTGTTTGTGCCACCTGTTTCAGCTCTTCATCACTGAGGAGCGTCAGTTGGTCACCACTGATACTCATTGAGGCATCCAACCCGACTTCTCGGCATATTTTTGCTGTGACAACCGCATTGTCCCCGGTCAGTACTTTTACCGTTACCCCATTATGATTCAGTGCTTTCAGCGCTTTTGCCGCACTGTCTTTCGGCGGGTCAAGGAAGGTCAGAATTCCGCATAAAATCATATTCTGTTCACTGTCGGCGGAGAGCGGCAGACCTTGCTCTTTACTGTCCAGAACCCGTTCTGCGAGCAGCAGCACTCTGAATCCGGTTTCATTATAGTGATTGACTAACGCCATAATGGCCTGTTTTTTTTCATCATCCGCCGGTGAAATATGATTGCCAACCCGGATTAGTGTGCTGCATTCCAGCATCTCTTCCGCCGCGCCTTTACAGATAAGCAAGGCGGTACCATCCGGTTTTCTTACTGACACAGACAGACGTCTGCGGACAAAATCAAACGGCAGTTCGTCAATTTTCTGATAATTGTGCAGAGACTCTGTTTCGGCTCTGCCGCGCCCGAAACGGATGATCGCCTGATCCATCAGGTTACGTGTGCCGCTCTGGTGAAAACTGTTCAGCCACGCCAGTCCCAGTATGGCTTCATCGGTATTACCCCCGGTATCGAGATGATGCTCGAGGATAATATTATCCTGTGTCAGCGTCCCTGTTTTATCCGTACACAGGATATCCATCGCACCAAAATTTTGTATTGCATTCAGACGTTTAACGATAACTTTTCGCCGTGACATTGCAATTGCGCCTTTTGCCAGGTTAGAGCTGACAATCATCGGCAGCATTTCCGGGGTTAATCCGACAGCAACAGCAAGCGCAAAGAGTGTGGCATCAAACCAGTCACCTTTGGTAAACCCGTTAATCAGCAGGACAACCGGCACCATCACTAACATAAAGCGGATCAGCAGGATACTGACACTATTCACCCCGCGATCGAATGAAGTTTGTGAGCGTGTGCCGACGATAGATTTCGCCAGTGAGCCAAAGTAGGTTTTGTCACCGGTTGCCACCACAACACCCAGTGCGGTGCCGCTGGCCACATTGGTGCCCATCAGGCAGATATTGCCCGATTCCGTCAGTGACTGACCATTTTCCGTTATCGTTGCCGCGTCTTTCTGATGGATATCACCCTGAGTATCATATTTTTCCACCGGAACTGATTCTCCGGTCAGAATGGCCTGGCTGATAAAAAGATCGCGGGAACGAAGCAGCCGCAAGTCCGCCGGTATCATATCTCCGGCACTCAAAACCACAATATCTCCCGGAACCAGGCATTTCACCGGCAGCTCAGTCCGGACAGATCGCCCTTTTTTACGCCGGAGTACCGTAGCAGTGGTTTTTACCAGCGACTTCAGGGCTTCTGCCGCTTTGTTGGTCCGGTATTCCTGCCAGAAGCGCAGTACCACACTCAGAAAAACCATCGTTCCGATGATCAGTACACCGGTGAGGTCCGTTTCTTCGCCTTGTTGCAGAGGGATCAGGTAGTCCGTCATAAAGCTGATAACAGCGAGCGCCAGCAGCACATAAATAAACGGATTATGAAACGCGGAAATAAACTGAATAAACGCGGGAGGTGCTTTGTCATGTGCCACCACGTTTTCCTGATGTTCTATCAGGCGGTCAAGGGCATCAATTTCATCCAGCCCCAGCATATCAGAATGTAATTCTGCCAGGGTTTCATCTGGTGTTTTTGCGGCATAGACCGCCGCAGGGAAAGTATTATTATCGCGCACAGCCGGTGTGACGGTGCGGTTAACGTTGACAGTCATGGTACGATTCCTTTTATTTCCTCAGATAAACTGAGTCATCTATTTTCACAGGACTGTCTGATTTAACAGTTAATTTAAATAACTGTCATGATAACGGACAGTCCGGGAAGTGGTATATTTCCGGGCCCGGGTGGTGTGTCCATATATTCCTTATCAGCAAAAGGTAGCCTGTACGCTTATTCATAAATGAATACGTACTGTAGATTTTTTAATAAAAAGCCATGCCCTTTCCGTTCTGAATAAAACGGAATAACAGGATACGGTGTGCAAGCACGGCAATTTAAATTGAATTAACCGAAAAACAATCAGTTAGGAGGGAATAACGCCAGCATATAGAGATTCATGATAAATCCGTCCTTTCGGGCTTATCCTGTAAAAGATAAGTGAAATTAAATAAGGAAGTACCATTTACAAAGAGAGGTACTGCCGCAGTATTACTGCCGGCAGTCAAAGGAAAACAGTATTACCGGCAGGTTCAATATATTTTGATAAATAATCTATGACTGTCCAATGATGTGTTCTCCGCAAGAAATAAACACATGGAGTATATTCCGGTAAAATCACAAAGTAAAATTATAAATCCATCAGATATAAAATGGTGTCTCTGACTGTCATCAGTGCGGAACCCAGATCATCGTATGGCAGTGTGCTGACAGCCACACGGATAATCAGTGCAGGCGTGTTCCAGGTGGTGATGCGGATGATTTTTTCCAGCTCAGCAACATATCCCGGAGACGCAACCACCAACCGAAAAAATATCCGGTATGCTTATTTCAGTGCTTAATGGACATCACCGGATCTCCGTGATATCAATCCTCCCGCTACAAGCAGATACAATGCAACGACCAACGGTAAAAACAGCACTGAATCACTGTAAATTGTCGCTGTCATTGCCGCACCAATTGCCAGAGAAATACCTGAAATACCGTCGAGTACGGCAATTTTACGGGGCGAATCCGCTGATGTGATCAGTGTGTCAGTACCCGCCCCGTAAAACATTTCCAGCAGTGTGACGCCCAGTACAATCAGTAACAGACCGGGAAGTTCTGCAATACCGGAGAACCACGGAACAAAAAGAAGAATACATAGCCCTGTAGCAATCATCAGTGCGGTAATAATGCCCCATTTTTCAGTGAAGTAACGGTACACAGGGAGTTGGCCGATAATAATCACCAATGTGTTAAACAGCAAAACCGGGCCTATCAGATAGTCATCCCCGGCCCGGATCAACTCCAGCGGTACAATCACCTCAAAACTGTAATACAGCATGGCAAAAATAATGCTGACCACAGAGATCAGTACGGTATCTCTGCCGGTAAGGTCAGAAAAATGAAGGTAATGAAAATGGTTTCCCGTCTCCCCGGGACAGGAATACAACTTTGCTGAAAAGAGAATACCCGCCATGAAAATCCCGGTCAGAATAAGTAATGCATATGGAAAAGGCAGTGAAAAAAAGACGCACAGCGTAATCAGCACCGGTGCAACCGCCGCACCGGTATTATTCAGTGTCATTCGCACTGAAAAGCTTTCGCTGATATTTTCTGAGGTGGCTTTAATATAGTATTTTGCTGCCACCGAAAATACGGAGGTGGCAAGACCGTTTGCCAACATCACCACAGTACACAGGTAAAATGTTTGTCCGATAAACAAAAATGACAGTGACAGCAATTTAAGCAACAGTGAAAAAACAAGGGTTTTTTTGCTGTTAAACCGGCTTATCAGCGGAATAATAAAAAAATAGGCCAATGAGAATGACCAGAATTTAATCGTGCCGAGATACAGGATTTCTTTTTCACTGAGCGTTTTCCCCGCAAAATAGAGTAATGCCAGCGGCATCAGTAACCCGGAGCCCAGTGCATTAAAGAAAAAACAGATATTAAGCGCCCTGCTTTTCCGCTCAAAGACAGCCCGGTAAATCTGCATCAGCGGAAATTCCAGCGTCGGCAGATGGTTGTGAAAATATCATTTCCGGTTTCTGTCAGTATGGCATGCTGCCTGACAAGATCCGCAGTATTACGGAGTTTTTCCAGATTACTGCTCAGGCGGTCATAATATTCCGGATCCGGTATGTCGTTGCTGTTACGGATAATTTCAGAAAATACATAGCAGATGCGGGATAACACAAATAAGGCATGAAAAATACCGATCATCGGCCGGTCATCATCACGCAGTGGCGCAGCAAAGACTTCATCCGCCGGGTTAAGTACCAGCGGATCACCGGCATTGAGGATATTCAGTGCAGTATGACCGCATTCATGCGCCAGAATATCAATATAATACGCGACCGAATGTGATGGATGCACATAGGCAAACATCATTCCCCACATATAGAAGTTAGTACCGGAACGCATAAAACGGGAGCCGTCTGCCGTTTCCCTGGTCAGGTATATCTGATGGATAAACCGGTCAATTTCATTGCCGGTTTCCGGCGCACAGCGGCGAATAACGGATAACGCCTGTGTTATTTTCTCCGTTTCCGCTGCTGCCAGTACCGGATCATCACAATAGCCGAAACCAAGTTGTTTATCGTCGCGGATAATTTTAAGAATCATTTGTTTTGCAGGAGAATGATCGGCGGATGTCAGCGGCGAGATTGTCAGTGGTAACGGCGTTCTCTTTCGCATCAGCTGATTGAGGTAAGTTACCGCATCTGCATGTTCATCATCTTCCGCATATTTTCCGGCAATATAATGAATGGCACAATTTTGCCACGACAACGGAACCCCGGCGTTTATTTCGGGCAAACAATAATAAGATAATAAATAATTAAGTGATTCATAGATTTCTCCAGAGAAATACTGATAGGCTTGCTGATGTTTATAATCAGGAAAAGTCAGATTTATCATATAACGGCTTCCGGGCAGACAGATAAACCATGTCCGGACTGACAGACATGGTTTATCAATTAGTTAACGGGTTTATTATTTACTGAATGACCATCCTGATAATGGTGATTTTATTTTCATCAGTTTGCTTTTATCTAATTTTTTCATTATTTCATTTCCTTATTAATAACAGGTTATAGGAATGGATGTACTGTGCACTCAGATTGCGTTTAAACCCTAAAATAAAAATAGCGATAAAAAAACACTTTTTTTAGCCTGTGTTATTTTTCTGAATCAATATCACGAAAATAAGCAGAAATAATAATCAAATAAATAATTGCCATAATATTAGACTATAAAAAAAACCACGCTGTATCTTCACCGCGTGGTTTTATCAATACCGAAATTATCCCGCCATTCAGATCAATGACAAGAATGTTTGTTTAAAATCATCGATATCATGCTGTGTAGTTGCCCACGAGGTGCACAGACGCAGACAGGATTTTCCCGGTTCCTGCAACAGTGTTTCATGGAAAACAAACTGCTTTTTCAGTTTTTCTGCCAGTGCGGAAGGCAGAATAACAAAGACCTGGTTGGATTCCGGCGGTGCCAGGAAGGTAAAACCCTGCTCCGTAAAGAACGCCGCCAGTTGTCCGGCCATGCTGTTGAGGTGTTTGCCTAATGAGAAATAGAGATCGCCGGTAAACAACGCCAGGAACTGCGCACCCAGCAGCCAGCCTTTTGCCTGAAGTGCGCCCTTTTGTTTGATACTGAACCGGAAATCATCTTTCAGTGCCGGATTATTGATCACCAGAGCTTCCGCCGCGATCGCACCGATTTTGGTACCGCCGATATAGAACGCGTCTGTCAGTGCCGCGATATCTTCAATCGTCAGGTCACTTTGTGCGGACATCAGTCCTGATGCCAGACGTGCACCATCGAGATAGAGCCATAAGCCATGTTCATCACAGAAACGACGTAATGCCTGTATCTCTGCTTTGCGGTATACCGTACCGATTTCGGTGGAATTGGTGATATAAACCAGTTTCGGTTGTACCCAGTGCTCATCATTATGTTCGGCAATGACCGGTTTAAGATGATCGGGTGTCAGTTTGCCATCCGGGGAAAATACGGTGATGACTTTGTGTCCGGTCGCTTCAATTGCCCCGGTTTCATGGGTCGCAATATGGCCGGTGCTGACGGAGATCACCGCCTGATGCGGACGTAAAAAATGAGAAATCGCCGTCAGGTTGGTGATAGTACCGCCGTTAAAGAAGTGGATATCAGCCTGCGGCTGACCAATCCGCTGTTTAATCAGCGCTGCGGCATCACCGCATAACGTATCCGTGCCGTAACCGTCGTGGCGGTGGCCTGCTGTGTCAGTAATGGCTTTTAAAACAGCCGGATGTGCAACTTCATTATAATCATTCTGAAAACGGTACATATGCTCCTCCGATAGTGTGCAGTAATACTATGCTGATACTTACCGGCGCACAATGGCACGAACCGCAGATCAATCCGGATTTACCAGCCCGATCACACCTTCACTGAGAGTAATTTTCCCCTGTGTTTTCAGACGCAGCAAAACTTTATCGGTATGACGCCGGGAGGTGCCGAGAATGCTGGCCAGCATGTCGCGGGGAAGATGGATCTGATGACCGCTGATTTGTGTCAGCATGTAGAGCAGATTGTTTTCGATGGAATCAACGGCATTCATCAGCCGTTGCTCTCCATTGATAAGACAGCGTTTTGCCAGCTGGCGGTTAAGCAGCAGGGATAACCGGTGATCCTGCGACAGCCAGGTCAGAAATACGGTTGCCGGCATCCGCAATACACAGCAGTCTGATAACGCTATGACGTCATAACGGTATGCCTGCTGACAAATTGCTTCCATTTCCCCGAGAAATTCGCCACGGTAACAGAATGTCAGCCCGACTTGTTTACCATTTTCCGCCTGCTTATTAACAATAAACTCGCCGTCCAGAATGATATAGACCGCCTGAGCCGGATCACCCTGGCAAATCAGGTTTTGTCCGTTATAAATATGCAGTGTGGTTACACTGCTTCTGACAACATCCGGTGCATCACGGAGCAGGCCGTCTGCCTCCGGCAGCAGCTCTTCTTCGCTGAATTTCAGCCATAATTCACGAAACGGGGTGGTATTTTGCATGTGGCGGTATCTGTCAGGACGGGATAATCAGTGGGTAAACGTTAGCATGGTTAGCAACAGGTTTGAACCGGTAAACACCGGTTTTGACGGGCTGCAGATTACCGGCAGCCCGTCAGTCAGATTACTTCAGCTCGTAGCCGTTCAGATACTGCTGCTGTTTAGTGGTCAGATTATCAAGTGAAACGCCCATATCCTGTAATTTCAGCGCCGCCACGTCGCGGTCAATTTCATCACTGACATCATAGACTTTCGCTTCCAGATCATGGCTGAGCAGATACTCGGCGCTGAGTGCCTGGAGGGCAAAACTCATGTCCATAATTTCTGCCGGATGCCCGTCCGCACAGGCAATATTAACCAGCGCACCACGGCCCAGCAGATAAAGCGTGCGGCCATTTTTCAGGGTATAACCTTCGATATTCTTACGGGCAATTGTGACGTTGTCACTTAGCTGCTGAAGATCGGTCAGATTGATTTCATCCTCAAAATGCCCGGTATTACTGATAATGGCACCCTCTTTCATCAGACTGAAATGTCCGGATGTCAGCACGTCACAGCAGCCGGTGGCGGTGATAAAGATATCACCCAGCGGTGCTGCTGCAGACATGGTCATGACCGCAAAGCCGTCCATTTTCGCTTCCAGGGCTTTTATCGGATCCACTTCCGTGACAATCACTTCCGCACCCAATCCTTTCGCCCGCATGGCACAGCCTTTGCCGCACCAGCCGTAACCGGCGACGACCACGGTTTTCCCGGCAATAACCAGGTTGGTGGTGCGCATAATGCCGTCAAAGGTGGATTGTCCGGTGCCGTAGCGGTTATCAAACAGGTGCTTGGATTGTGCGCCGTTAATCGATAAAACCGGGAAATTCAGTGCGCCGTTTTTTTCGCGGGCAACTGCGCGCAGAACACCGGTGGTGGTCTCTTCACAGGCACCGATCGTGTGTTTTGCATATTCCGGATACAGGCTGTGCAGTTCATGCACCAGATCCCCGCCGTCATCAATAACAATGTGCGGTTCACAGGCCAGAGTCTGTTTTACAAAATTGCGGTAGGCTTCCGCATCCGCGCCGTGAATGGCAAATGTATGGATGCCGCTGACAACCAGCGCCGCCACAATATCGTCTTTGGTGGACATCGGGTTGCTGCCGGTGACAGACACTTCCGCCCCGCCTGCTGCCAGAACCCGTGCCAGATAGGCGGTTTTGGCTTCAAGGTGAATAGAGAGTGCAATGCGTTTTCCGGCAAACGGCTGTTCTTGTGTAAAGCGCTGTTCCAGTGCACGCAGCAGCGGCATGTGGGCGCGAACCCAGGCGATTTTTTGCTCCCCTTGTGGTGCAGATGAGAGATCTTTATAAATACTGGTAACCATGGCAACTCCTGCATACGTCTTTTATCACGGGATGAGCCACAGTAACCGGAGGTTCCGGATGTCTCCAGGGCATTTGCCCTGAATCAGAAAAAAAGACAGCCGGGTGAAACCGATGTTCAGCGGCGCGCCTGCACCATAGCAATCAGGCCGCAGACATCCTGCGGAACATTGTCCGTTTTCAGGATCACCTCCGGCGTCATCCACTGAAAGTCCGGATGTGGTATGGCGGTTTCATCCAGCGGATGGCACCAGTACACCATATCAATATGCCAGTGATCACCGGTTTTCTTATCCCGGATAAACTCTTTCAGGATCGCCATCGGCAATGGCAGCACACCAGCCTCCGGCAGTGGTGTGATAAATTGTTGCGCCTGCGTATCCCAGCTGATAATCCGGCATTCCAGCCCGGTTTCTTCGTGAATTTCACGCAGTACGGCATCCTGCGGTTCTTCATTTTCTTCAATATGCCCGCCGGGCGGCAGCCAGATGCCGAGCTTCGGATGGCGATGGAGCAGAAAACGCCCCTGGCTGTCACTGATCAGGCCGGAGGCAGTAAAATGTTTGATAACAGATGTCATTATTTTTTCTCGCGTTATTCAGGTGCTCATCGTCAGAACTACCGGCAGTGTCAGTATCGCCACCATGGTCTGAAACGTGATAATCCCGGCCATCAGCTGGCTGTCACCGCCAAGCTGACGCGATAAAATATAGGCGGTCGGCGCGGTCGGAATGGCAAAAAAGATCACAAACAGTTGATATTCCAGTTGTGTTAACCCCATCACAGTCGCTACCGCAATCGCCAGTAATGGCATAACACACAGGCGGACAAGGCTGTTAAGGCTGTGACACTGCCCGGAATAGCGGATGGTCACCACTTGTAATGCCGCCCCGACACACAGCAGCCCCAGCGGCAGACTGGCACCGGCCAGCAGCCCGGCAAACTGGTCGGTGTTATACGGCAGCCCCGTACCGGTGACATTCAGAAACATCCCGATAATACAGGAGATAATCAGCGGGTTTGTCAGGATAGGCAGCAACAGGCGGCGCAGCGATAACTGCTGAAATTCAGATAACGCAACCACGGAAATAATATTACACAGCGGAACCAGTACCGCGAGGATCACCGCAGCCACTGCCACACCGGACGGGCCGTAAAAATCATTGACGATGGATAACCCGAGATAGGTATTAAAGCGGATCGCCCCCTGCAGCAGTACGCCGAATTCTGCCGTTGGTATTCCGCGCAGACGCTTTACCACTGCAAATGCGGCGGTGGCCAGCCCGAGCATAATCACCAGTGCCGCAGCCAGTTTCGGCAGTTGCGGGTTATCCAGCGGAGCAACGGCAAGGCTGTTGACCAGCAGCGCCGGAAATAAGATATAGTAATTCAGCTTTTCCGCACCGTTCCAGAATCCGGCATCGAAAACCGGCCGCCGCTTCAGAATGCAGCCGAGCAGAATCAGTGCAAACAGCGGCCATAGTGTCATCAGAATTGCGAGCATCAGCGGAAATCCGGCAGGAAAAGGGATTCCCGCATCATAACAGGAACAACGGGTTACGCGAACAGCATTGCCGGTTTTGTATCGCTGATCGCGTTTTTACATTTTATCTGCCGCAGCGCATAAAACGCACTACGCTTTGCCGGGGTTATATGTTAGTCCGCAGCGATATCATTATCCGTTAAGCTGAGTAAATCCGGGTGACAGTGTCACGTTTGCAGGCGGAGAACTATCACCACCGATGCGCCGCAGCAGGCGGGTTGCAGCACTGCGGCCGACATCCCGCGACGGCTGGGTGATAAAGGCCACCGGGATGTCATACAGTGCTTCACTGCCGATATCATCAAACCCCACGAGGGCGATTTCCTGAGTGAAATAACTTTCGTTATCCCCCTGTCTGACCGTGTTACCGGTACTCAGGGCGGCAAAATACGCGCCCAGCGCCGTGCCGGTGTTGTGGCAGACAATCGCACTGACTTTGGGATACTGATACATAAATTCAGATACCCGGCGGATGATATTCTGTTGTTTGTTATCCGTTTCCACTATCCATTCGGTGCGGAACGGTAACCCGTATTGCACCAGTGTCGAGCAGTAACCGCCGACCCGCTCAGCGCGGGTGAGAGAATCGCTTTCACCACCAAAATAGGCAATCTGGCGGTGACCGTTTTTGATCAGGTATTCCGTTGCCATTCTGGCGGCAGAGGCATTGTCCGGGCGGACAACATCGATACCGGAGAATTCACTGGCCCTGGCGGCACATACCATCGGGATCTGATAATGATTTACCCGTTCAACCACGTCATTGGTGAGAAATTTTCCGCCGCCGACAATCACACCGTCCACGCCGTAGCGGATCAGGCTGTCCAGCGAGCGGGCAAATCCGGCGGCGGAATTGCCGCACTGAGTCAGAAAGACCTGTTTGCCCTGTGTTTCCGCATATTCACTGACACCGGCGGCGACTTCCGCATAAAACGGTTCGGTAATATCTTTGACAATCAGGCCAATCACATTGGAGATATTATCCCGCAATGTGGCAGCCTGCTGATTACGGACATACCCCAGTTCTTCAATTGCCGCGTTGACTTTATCCGCGGTTTTCCGCGAGATCCGCCCTTTTCCGCTCAGTACCAGTGACACCGTGGTCACGGATACCCCTGCCTGCTGCGCCACATCAACTATCGTGACTTTTCTGAGATTCATAACGCCGGATACTTCCTTATGCTCAGGATACTGCACGGGATTTTACACAAAATCCGATAAAACGTTTTATCTATTTCTGAAATATGGTTACTGCGTCATGTTTATTTTTTGTGATCGGGCAACTATTATAATTTGGTAAAACGTTTTATCTTATTTTACCTTCACAACACCACACTGACATTTACAGGATACCGTATGAGTAGCCAACCAAAACAAAAAGTCACGCTCTGGGAGTTTTTCCAGGGACTGGGCAAAACCTTTATGCTGCCTGTCGCGCTGCTCTCGTTCTGCGGGATCATCCTCGGCATCGGCAGTTCCCTCAGCAGCCGCGACGTACTGACACTGCTGCCGTTTTTGGATCACACCGCTTTCCAGTTACTGTTCACCTGGATGAGCAAAATCGGCTCATTTGCCTTCAGTTTCCTGCCGGCCATGTTTGCTATCGCCATTCCGCTGGGGCTGGCGCGTGAAAACAAAGGCGTGGCTGCATTTGCCGGGTTTGTCGGCTTTGCAGTGTTTAACCTCGCCACTAACTTTTATCTCACTGCCGCTGATATTTTACCGACCACCGATCCGGCGATCCTGAAGGCTCACAACATCCGTGATGTGCTGGGTATTCAGTCTATAGACAGCGGTATTCTCGGTGCGGTTATCGTCGGTATTATTGTTTATATGCTGCATGAACGTTTTAATACCATCCGCCTGCCGGATGCACTGGCGTTCTTCGGCGGGACACGTTTTGTACCGATTATCACCACCCTGGTGCTTGGTCTGTGCGGCTTGCTGGTTCCGCTGATCTGGCCGTGGTTTGCGATGGGTATTAACGGATTAGGTAAACTGATTCAGAGTGCCGGTGCTTTCGGGCCGATGATTTTCGGCTCCGGTGAACGGCTGTTACTGCCTTTTGGTCTGCATCATATTCTGGTGGCTCTGATCCGCTTTACTGAAGCGGGCGGCACCATGGAAGTGTGCGGTAATACCGTTAACGGCGCGCTGACGATCTTCCAGGCACAACTTTCCTGCCCGGAAACGCAGGGTTTTTCAGCCAGCGCTACTCAGTTTCTGTCTCAGGGTAAAATGCCGGCGTTTCTCGGCGGCCTGCCGGGGGCGGCATTAGCGATGTATCACTGTGCTCACCCTGAAAATCGTCATAAAATTAAGGGATTACTGATTTCCGGGGTGGTCGCCTGTGTTATCGGCGGCACAACAGAACCGCTGGAATTCCTGTTCCTGTTTGTCGCACCGTTCCTGTATCTGATCCATGCGATTCTGACCGGTCTGGGCTTTACCGTGATGGCGATTACCGGTGTCACTATCGGTAATACCGATGGTAACCTGATTGACTTTGTGGTCTTCGGGATCCTCCACGGCATCCAGACCAAGTGGTATATGGTGCCGGTGGTGGCCTTTATCTGGTTCGCTTCTTACTATGCGATTTTCCGTTTCGCCATTACCCGCTTCAATATCAAAACGCCGGGCCGCGATACAGACACCAAAGAAAGCGCACCGGCAACCGGCAGTTCAGCAGGGAAATCCGGCTATGATGTTCCGGCTATTCTGGCGGCGCTGGGCGGTAAAGAAAACATTATTTCACTGGATAACTGTATCACCCGTCTGCGGATGTCCGTGCAGGACATGAGCAAAGTGGATGACGCGCAGCTCAAAGCATTGCGGGCGATCGGGGTTGTCCATCTGAATGAACATAACTTACAGGTGGTTATCGGCCCGCAGGTTCAGTCTGTCAAAGATGAACTGGAAAAGCTGATGAAATCCGCGCCTGATTCCGCTCAGCCGGAACCGCAAAATGCCTGATAACCCACACCGCACTGCCTGACAGTGCGGTTTTTCTTTCCGGAGAAACTATGTCCTCTCTTTTTTCTGTCCCTGTTGACCGCCACGGCACTTACTGTACGCAATGGGATTATGTGCAGGATCGCTTTGGTCAGGCGGATTTACTGCCTTTTACTATCTCAGATATGGATTTTGTCACCGCGCCGGTGATCCTGAAAGCGATTTCAGAGCGCCCCGCCCCCGGCGTGTTCGGCTCCAGCCGCTGGCAGCACCACGATTTTCTCAGCGCTGTTGCACACTGGTTTTCATCCCGTTTTCAGGCGCAGATTGATACCCAGACGCTGGTGTACGGGCCGTCGGTGATTTACATGGTCAGTCAGATGATCCGCCTGTGGTCACAGCCCGGTGACGGTGTGGTGGTGCATACCCCGGCGTATGACGCATTTTATAAAACGATCACCGGCAATCAGCGCACCGTCATTCCCTGCTCGCTGCAAAAAACAACAGACGGCTGGTGGTGCGATATGGATGCGCTGGGATCCCTGCTTGCGAAACCGGAGACACGGATTTTGCTGCTGTGCAGTCCGCATAATCCGACCGGGAAAGTCTGGACCCGCGAAGAACTGACCACCATGGCAGAATTGTGTGAGCGGCATAATGTGCGGGTGATCAGTGATGAAATTCATATGGATCTGTGCCGTGCGCCGCACCAGCACACACCGTGGTCTGAAACCGGGCGCGGGGAATGGGCGTTATTCACCTCAGCATCCAAATCCTTCAATATCCCGGCACTGACCGGCGCTTACGGGCTGATTTCAGATACCGCCTCCCGTGAAGCCTATTTTCATCAGCTGAAAGCCTGTGACGGGCTCTCTTCCCCTGCCGTGCTGGCGGTTATCGCCCATATCGCGGCCTACCGGGAAGGTGCGCCGTGGCTGGATGAACTGCGTGATTATCTCTTTGCTAATCTGGATTATATAAAACAGCGGCTGGATGCGGAATTTCCGCAGCTGAACTGGCAGGTACCGGAATCCACCTATCTGGCGTGGATAGATCTGAATCCGCTGAATATTGATGATAATGCCCTGCAACATGATCTTATCACACGGGAAAAGGTGGCAATCATGCCGGGATATACCTACGGAGAGGAAGGTCGCGGATTTTTGCGTCTCAATGCCGGATGCCCGCGTGATAAACTCGCCGCAGGCATGGATAAATTAATTCACGCGCTGAAATCACGCTGATTTTTCACGACCCGGGCGCATTATGCGCCCCGGTTATTCGTGTTTGCCGACCTTATTGCGCAAGGCGCGGCGTAAATAGGAAAACGGTAAGCTGGGACACGACTTATCTGCGGGTCTGCCGGTGTTCACCGCTTCCTGTTTTTCATCCGGAACCGGTTTTTCCGGCGGGATCTTCCCGGAGGTGGTGTTTTCCGCCATATTATTCCCCTTCTTTGCTGAGTGCGTCGTTAACCGCTTCTATTTTCCGGACGGCATCATTAAGAATATCCGCGATCTGCCCGAGCTTGGTTTCGTCCAGTTCACTGGTGACCAGTTTATGGCGCAGCAGTGCCCGTAAATTCCCCAGCGCCTGTTCGATTTCATCGGATAACAGTGAACCGCGGCGGAAAGATTTGGTTTCCTGCAGGCGCTGTGCAATCTGTTCCAGAACATCGGTGTTCTCTTCCAGATGCATTTTACCTTCCGGTGTCAGGCTATAGCTTTTACGGCCGTTACCGGTGTTTTCCGCGACAATCAGCTGCTGATCTTCGAGCAGAGTCAGTGTCGGGTAAATTACGCCCGGACTCGGTGTATAGAGGCCGGAAGTCAGCTGACCGATGGATTTGATTAACTCATAACCGTGGCTCGGTTTCTGGTTAAGATTCGCCAGCATCATAATACGCAGGTCACCATGATCAAGCAGACGGCGAAGCCCTTTTCCGCGACCGCGGTGACGACCGTGTTCGCGGCCTTCGTGACAACCGTGGCCTTCGTGGTGCTCATGATGATCGCCGTGGCAACCATGTTCATGTTGTCCGTGATGATCACCATGGCAGCAATGACTGCGGTGTTCGTCGTGACCATGATGCTCGCCGCAGCAACGGTGTCCGTCCTGCCCGTGGTGTTCCCCGTGGCGGCGGCCATGACCCCCGTGACGCTGACGCCCTTCCTGTGAATCACAGGCGCGGTGGCGTAAAGCATGAAGAAACATAATACATTCCTTTTGTGACAGATAATGATAATCCGCAAAATCAGAGTTTAGATATATCTGTTTTGCCCTCAGGAACGACTATAGCCTCCCGGAATAAAAAGATCAAATTAGATATATCTAAAATAGCACGTTTTGTCTTTTAACGGGAATGATTATCACTATCGCAGTATAGCAGGAAGTGACCTGCACTATCAGCAAATGGTGCGAAACACACTGACAGTGCAGATATAAAAGAAAAAATCAGAAGTCCGGATTAATCAAAACAATTTTTCCGGTTAAATCACCGGATTCCATCAGCTGGTGGGCTTTTGCCGCATCCGCCAGATTAAAGGTATAGTTTACCAGTGGTTTGACTTTTCCCGACCGCAGCAGCGGCCAGACTTTATGGGCCAGATCACGGGCAATGACGGCTTTCTCTTCCGGTGTCCGCGCCCGCAGTGTTGAGCCGGTATGCAGCAGGCGTTTTACCATCAGCGGCATCAGATTAAGATTTTGCGGGTTACCGCGCATCAGGCCGATCTGGATAATCCGCCCGCCTTTGGCCGCAACCTCATAGTTTTTGCTAACATAATCACCACCGATAAGGTCAACAATCATGTTCACGCCCTGCCCGCCGGTCAGTTCCGGAATCACCTGCGCAAAATCGTCTTCGCGGTAATTAATCACGTGATCCGCCCCCAATTGCCGGGCAAGCTCCGCTTTTTCAGCCGTGCCGACAGTGGTGTATACCGTGGCACCAAAGGCTTTCGCCAGCATAACCGCCACACTGCCGATACCGGAAGTACCGCCGTGGATCAGCACACTCTCTTCACTTTGCAGTTTGCCGGTCTGGAAAACATTCGCCCATACCGTGAAGAAGTTTTCCGGAATGGCCGCGGCTTCGGTATAACTCAGATTTTCCAGCGGCAGTGCGATACTGTCATGGACCAGACAATATTCCGCATATCCTCCGCCCGCAACCAGTGCACAGACTTTATCACCGACCTGGCGGCGTTTGCATTCATCCCCGACCGCCACGACTTCACCTGCGATTTCCAGTCCCGGAATCGGGGAGGCATCCGGCGGCGGCGGATAACTGCCCTGACGCTGGAACACATCAGGCCGGTTGACACCGGCGGCGGCCACTTTAACCAGCAGGGATTCTCCCGCCGGATAAA
>OCAE01000370.1_pt1 | contig 30503 bp, 30 predicted proteins | sample 1495581 | NCBI WGS metagenome assembly OCAE01 (sample SAMEA2580278, study PRJEB22360) | human gut metagenome | biome: human gut; feature: human-associated habitat; material: faeces | place: Denmark | collected 2008/2010 | reverse complement strand
TAGCAATGGAAATTCCGATGGTCCATAAAGTGGATCCGGAATTCTTCAGTGAAATTAAGGACGGGGATTTCGTACATATGGATGCGACAAACGGAGTGATTACCGTCAAAAGCTGAGCTTAACTGACAAACGGATACGAATAATACAGAGTGAAATTCCAGAAGGAGGATAAAATATGAAACGTAGTGTTAAAGCGGCAGCAGCGATTTTAACGGCAGTCAGTATGGTTACAGGTCTGACGGCATGTGGTTCTTCAGGCAGCGCTTCAGGCACACCGGCCGCCCAGTCCGAACCAAAAAGCGATACATCACAGAACCCGGCATCAGGAGGTTCGGAATATACGGGAGAATCTTACCAGATCAGCCTCGGCCATATCTGTTCGGAGAGCCATTCCCTTCATAAATGCTGCCTCGCGTTTAAGGAGGAGGTCGAATCGAAATCGGGCGGGAAGATTACGGTTGAAATCCATCCGAACAGCGAGCTGGGTGGGGATGAAGCCATGCTGGAATCCGTAGCGCTGGGAACATTGACCATGGTCGTACCGTCGGCAAACCTGCTGAGCGCTTACGTAGACGGTTTCCAGGTGCTGGGAATGCCTTACCTCTTTGACACCCCGGAACACGCCTTTGCCGCCATGGACGGGGACCTTGGAACAATCCTGAATAAAAAGCTGGAAGACGGCAATGTGGGGCTTTTAAATCTTGGATATAACTTTAACGGTATCAGGAATATGACCAACAACAAACGCCCGATTAAGACTCCCGACGATCTGAAGGGACTGAAAATGCGCTGCATGAGCAATCAGGTATACATAAAGATGTTTGAAGCCCTTGGGGCAAATGCAACTCCTATGAGCTGGAGCGAACTATTTACAGCGCTTCAGCAGGGAACGGTAGACGGGGAGGAAAACCCGGCATCCCTGATTTATGAAGCAAAATTCCAGGAAGTACAGAAATATATCAGTACAACGGAACATATTTATGATTTCTGCGGTATTGTCATCAACAGAAATTTCTATGAGGGCATGGATGAGCAGGCCAGAAAGATTCTGGACGATGCAGTACAGACAAAGCTCATCGACGAACAGCGTTCCATGGAATTAGATAATAACGACGAATATCTTAAAAAGCTGCAGGAGGAAGGAATGGAACTGACCGAGCTTACGGCAGAGGAGCGCAAGGCATTTGCGGATAAGGTGGCTCCAATGTATGAGAACTGGGAAACCACATATGGCCAGGACATCGTAGACGCGGTTGAGAAATACAGAGCGCAGTAGTGTCTCCGTTTTATTTGTGAAAGGAAGCGCATTATGAAGAAACTCATAAACTTCTACAATCAGCTGGAGGCGCATCTTCTGGTTTGCAGTCTGATTTTTACCGTAATCCTCGTCTTTTTCCAGGTTATTCTGAGATATGTGTTCAGTTCCTCACTGTCCTGGTCGGAAGAACTGGCAAGATACATATTTATCTGGCAGATTTGGCTTGGAACAAGTGTTGCCCAAAGAGATAATTCCCATGTCAGGATCGAGGCTCTGGGCGGTTCGGAAGAAAGCAGGAGAAAGACTATGCTCCGCATAGCCGCCGACGTCATCTGGCTGGCCTTCTGTCTCCTTCTTGTAAAATACGGTTTTGAACTGGTGGCATCGATTTATACGCGCGGTCTTATTTCAGCGGCTATGAGAATGCCGATGTATCTTGTATACCTTAGTCTTCCTGTCAGCCAGCTTGCAGTGTCTCTTCGTATTATCGGAGAATTATGGCGGACGGTAAAAGAGTATAGAAACGGCGCCGCAGAGCCTGTGGAAGGAGGCGGGGAAGCTTGAATATAGCTGTATTATTTGGTTCTTTTATACTGATGATGGCATTGTCGGTGCCTGTCGGATATGCAATTGGTATTGCAACATTTATTACGCTTAGTTGTTTTTCCAATATTCCGGTGGCGCTTATCACGCAGAACGCCATTACCGGCTGTGACTCCTTTCCTCTGATGGCAATCCCGTTTTTTATGCTGGCCGGAAATCTGATGAGCAGCGGCGGAATTGCAAAGAGGATTGTAGATTTTGCCGATACGCTCTTAGGCTGGATACAGGGAGGGCTGTGTATTGTTACAACGATAGCATGTATGTTTTTTGCCGCCATTTCCGGCTCCGCGATGGCGACAACATCCGCCATCGGAGGTTTCATGATTCCGGAAATGGAGAAGCGCGGTTACAGCCGGCCGTTCAGCGCGGCCCTGGCCGCTTCGGCCGGAACCATCGGCGTTATTATTCCTCCCAGTATTCCCTTTGTTATCTACGCCGTTGTTGTGGGAGAGTCCATCAGTGATTTGTTTATGGCTGGTATTGTACCGGGTATACTGATGGGTGTGGTATTGATTATTGTGTCCGTATTCCGCACCGGCGGAGAAAATGTAAGCAAAGGTGAAAGGCCGACATTTAAGAAGGTTTGGGTGTCTTTTAAGGGAGCTTTCTGGGCGCTTTTGACACCGGTAATCATTCTGGGCGGAATCTATTCCGGTATTTTTACGCCGACGGAGTCAGCGGTTGTGGCCGTTGTATACTGCTTTGTTGTCAGCGTGTTTATTTACCGGGAAATCGATTTGAAGGGAGTATACGATTCATTTTACAGAAGTATCAGCGTCAATGGCATGACGACATTTATGGTAGGATTATCAATGGCCTTTGCAGCCTATCTGACAATGGAACGGATTCCGCACAAAATTGCAGCCGCCATGCTGAGCGTTACGGATAACAGGATTGTCCTGCTTCTGTTAATCAACGTTTTCCTGTTGTTTATCGGATGTCTTATCGATAATATCCCGGCTACGATAATTCTTTCGCCGATTCTGCTGCCGGTGGTAACTCAGATAGGAATGTCTCCGATTACCTTCGGTGTTATGCTTACGATGAACCTTGCCATCGGCTTTGTCACACCTCCATACGGTATCAATCTGTTTGTGGCTGCCGGTATCTCGGGGGAACCGATGACGCGGCTGATAAAACCGATGCTGTTTTTCATCGGAGGACTCCTGATAGCGCTCGGCCTGACCACATTCTGTGAGCCGGTGACACTTGGCCTTTTGGGACTTATGAAATAAATGGATATTAGAAAATTTGTTAGACAGGAGGTAGGAAAATGCCTTTGATGCTGGAAGAGGATTATCAGATAAGTCTGCCGTCCATGCACCGGGTCAGACAGAAATTTGACAGACCCAGAGTGGAAGATCCGGAGGGGAGAATCCGTTCGGAATTTGCAAAAGAAGAAATCTCCGGTAAAATACGAAAAGGGCAGCGTGTGGCAGTTGCCGTGGGAAGCCGCGGAATCAGGAATCTGGCTTTCATTGTACATAGCATTATCGGTGAGATAAAACGATGCGGCGGCGAGCCGTTTATCGTTTCCGCCATGGGGAGCCATGGCGGAGGAACCGAGGAGGGACAAAGGGAAATCCTGACCGGGTACGGCATCACGGAAGAGGCTATGGGTGTTCCCGTGGTCACAAGCCTGGATGTGGTGGAGATTGGAAAGTTAAAAAGCGGCACGAAGGTATATTTTGACAAAGCGGCATTCGAAGCAGATTTGGTAGTTCCGGTCAACCGGGTCAAAATCCATACTGATTTTGTTGCGGATATCCAGAGCGGACTGTGCAAGATGCTGGTGATCGGTCTTGGAAACCATGTGGGATGCACCTCGATTCATGAGGAGAGTTTCGACCATTTTGGGGAAGTGCTGAAAGAAGCGGCTGCCATGATTATGCAGTCGGCCAATATTGGATTCGGCGTTGCGGTACTGGAAAACGCTTATGATGAGACGGCATGGATAGAGGCCGTTCCTGCTGAAACCATGATAGAGCGCGAGAAGCAGCTTGTGAAGATAGCGGCGGGAAATATGCCGACGCTGATGATACCGGAAATAGATGTCCTGATAGTTGAAAAAATAGGTAAAGATATTTCCGGCTGCGGATACGATCCGAATATTTTGGGCAAAAGCTTTCTGCTCAAAGAATTTATCCTGCCGGTACCAAAGATTGATAAGATGGTACTTCTCGATCTCTCGGAGGAGACTCACGGAAACGGAGTGGGACTTGGGATATTCGACATAACGACAAGGAAAGTATTTGACCAGCTGGATTATGAGTCAATCTATGCCAATGGAATTGCCGTCAAGGATTTAGATGACTGCAAGATTCCGGTGATAGCCAGAGACGAGGATGAAGCGGTGAAAATTGCCGTGAAAGTGCTGCGGGGAGCCAATAAAGAGCAGCTTAAGATTGTCAGGATTGAGAGTACGCTCCGGCTCGAATATATCGAGGTTTCAGAAGCTTTGCTGCCGTTAATTGAAGCAGATGAGCGACTGGAGCTGGTTTAAACGGTTACAGGTTATATTTGAATAAAATATTGCATGGCAGGCCTTCTGTGATCCCCTCACAGGAGGTCTGCTGTGTTTTAGGGAAAAAGAATATATGGAAAAAATTACCATAATAAATACTGCGTTATCTATTAAAATATACTCCAATTAATGATAATATAGATGAAAAATCATACTAAAGGAGAACAATTATGACGACTTATGTGATAACTGCTGAAATGGAAATATTATTTGGGGAATATTTGGAACAGGATGAAAAAAGCAAGAATACGATAGAAAAATACCGTCGCGATCTCAGAAAATTCGTCGAATATATTGACGGTGAAGAGGTGACAAAAGAGCTGGTCATAGGCTTTAAAGAATATCTGGTTGAGCATTACGCGGTGAACAGCGTAAATTCGATTATTGCCTCCCTGAACCGATTTATGCAGTTTGCGGGGTGGCAGGAATTCAGAGTCAAGCAGCTGAAAAAACAGCGGCAGGTATACTGTCCGGAAGAAAAGGAACTGACAAAACAGGAGTATTTCGAATTGATTCGGACAGCCAAACGGGAAGGGAAAGAAAAGATTGGTTTGATTATCCAGACTATCGGAAGTACGGGGATCCGTATCAGTGAACTGCCAAGCATCACAGTACAGGCTGTTAAGAACGGTGTGGCACAGGTGGACTGCAAAGGGAAAAACCGACAGGTCCTTTTGCCGCGAAAGCTTCTGGTGAAATTAATGCATTATATAAGGAAAGAACACATACAATGCGGACCCATTTTTATAACCAAACAGGGGAATCCGTTAGATCGGAGCAACATCTGGAAAGAAATGAAAAAAATCTGCCGCCTGGCCGGAGTAAATGAAAAAAAGGTATTTCCCCATAACCTCAGACACCTGTTTGCCTATTCCTTTTATCAGATGGAAAAGGATATTGCCAAACTGGCAGATTTACTGGGACACAGTAATATTAATACGACGAGGATTTATATTGTCTCTTCGGGAGTTGAACATAGGAAACAGATTGAAAAGATGAACTTGTTATTATGATGGTACAACATAATAGTGATTATGTTGTATAAATCCGACATTAAATTGATCTGTACGGTTAAATATAATATTAACAAAAATTAATAAAAAATTTATAATTTTGACCTTCGACTATTATAGCAGTAAAGATTGGAAAATTCAATGTTTTCTTATATAAACTTATCCTGTTTTGTATAATTTTGTCTATTTCTAAATCCTGGCGATGCCGATAATCTTTAGAAGAATCACAGAAAACAATTGTAAAATTACATTTCTGATATTCTAGTGAAGAACTGCCATTCTATATGGTAAGTTTTTCCATCTATATATAAAAAAATTAATAATCTTTATTCTATATTTGGTTTTCATAAAAATACATATATAAGTTTCAAATTATTAAAAGTCAATCGGCATATACCAACTCTAATTAAGCAAAAATACAACATAATCACTATTATGTTGTATTGAAGCTTAGACACCACAGTTGGAGATTGCTAAATGTTACTGGATAAAGGAATTATCGATGTTCATGCCCATATACTGCCTGGGGTAGACGATGGATGCAGGTATATCGGAGAAACGATAGAATTATTGAAACTGGCATATGAACAAGGAGTCCGCGGAGTAATCGCAACACCGCATTATGTGCGCAGACATAACCGGGCGGACGCAGACAGGCTGAGAGAGAAGATGCAGCTTCTTCGGGAGAAAGCCGCTGTGTCTTTACCGGAAATGAAGCTTTATCAGGGGCAGGAGATCCTGTATTTCGACGGTGTTACGGAAAAACTGGCTTCAGGCGAAATATTAACTCTGGGAGAGACAAGATATGTACTGGTTGAGTTTATGCCTGGAGTGCCCTACAACGAAATATTTTTGGCAGTACGTTCTCTGATTCTGTCCGGATACTTTCCAGTTCTGGCTCATATCGAGCGCTATCAATGTTTAAGGAAGAGCGAAGCCATAGATGAACTTATTCATGCGGGAGCATATATGCAGATGAATTACAGGTGTCTGAGCAGGCTGAAAGGTTTATCCGAGCGGAACTGGTGCAGAAAACAGGTTCTGGAGGGCAGAATTCATTTGCTGGGTACGGATATGCACCGTCTCGATTACCGGCCGCCGGAACTGGCAAAGTCCCTGGAATGGCTGAAAAAAAGAGGAGGGGAGGAGCTGGCGGAGAAATTGACGATGGAAAATCCTTCCGCAATTCTGGCAGGAGATAGCTTATAGAAAATAATTAATTTAAAGCTGGAAAGAACATAGACAGACAACAGAATCTTACATGTTTCTGACAGATAAAAACACAAAAAGACAATAAGGATAAAGAGGATTTTAAGAGTATGGAAAAAGTTTACCAGGATGATGATGAAATTGAGATTGACCTCAGAGAGCTTCTCTTTGAGATGAAGAAAAAAAATATGGTTTATTATTGCCGGACTGCTGATCGGAGCAGCAATCACGGGAGCCTACAGTAAATTCCTGATTACACCCCAGTATAAGTCGGAGGCAAAGCTTTATGTGCTTTCCAAAGAGACAACCTTGACTTCCCTGGCAGATTTGCAGATTGGAAGCCAGCTGACACAGGATTATAAGGTTCTTGTCGGCAGCAGACCCGTCCTTCAGGGAGTCGTTGACCATATGAAGCTGGATATGACTTACAGGGAACTTGAGAAAAAGCTGACGATTGATAATCCGAATAACACGCGAATTCTTACCCTGACGATAAAGGACCCGAATCCGTATCTGGCCAAATCCATTGTTGACGAGGTTGCCAATACCGCCTCCGATTACATTGGTGAGATTATGGAAATGGTACCGCCGAAACTGATTGAGGACGGAGAGGTTGCGTCTGAAAAGGCAAGCCCCAATGTTCTGAAGAATACAATAATCGGCGGAATTCTTGGTCTGCTGCTTGTTTGCGGTTTTATTGTTGTAAGAGTGATTCTGAATGATACGGTTAAATCCGAGGAGGATGTAAGCAAATATCTGGATCTTCCGGTGCTTGCAGTAATTCCTAAGAAAGACGGAAATGAAGACAGAAAAAAGGGCCAGGGAAAACAGAAAAAATCCCGCAGCACCGGCCGGGGCGCTAAGGCGCCGGAGAAAGGGGCCGGTACCAGACAAAAGAGCGGCGCTGACAGAAAAGGAAGGGGAGAGAACTGATGCATGATGAAATCGTAATTGAAGATTTGATTAGCCCTGATGAGAGAGGCATGGGTGAACTGGTTTTAAAGGGATTTGAAGTCAATGACTATCAATATGAGGAAGCCATGAAGACACTCAGAACCAACATCCAGTTTTCAGGAAGCAATATCCATGCCGTTATGTTTACCAGCTCTGCTCCTAACGAGGGAAAAAGTGAGACAACATTCCAGTTGGCGGCTTCCATGGCCCAGCTGGGAAAGAAGGTACTGTTGATTGACGCGGATATCAGAAAGTCGGTATTGGTTTCCCGGTATCATCTAGAGCATCAGGTGGATGGGCTGTCTCAGTATCTGAGCGGCCAGTGTAAAAAAGAAGAGGTTGTTTACCGGACGAATATTCCGAATCTCAATATTATATTTTCAGGTCCGTTTTCTCCAAATCCGGCAGAGCTTCTTGAGGGAGAACTATTCACTAAACTGATTGCCTGGGCCAGGGAGTGTTATGACTACATATTGATTGATTCACCTCCAATGGGGAGTGTGATCGACGGAGCCGTGATTTCGCGCCACTGTGACGGGGCCATACTAGTTATCGAGAGCGGAGCAATCAGCTACCGGCTGCTTCAGAAAGTAAAAAACCAGCTGGAGAAAAGCGGGTGCCGGATACTTGGAACCGTGCTTAATAAAGTGGATATCAAGCAGGGCAGTTATTATTACTATGGCAAATACGGCAAGTATTATGGTTACGGCCATGAGAATGCGAAGCAGGGGAAAGAGGTAAAAACAGCTTCTGTTTAACGTATGGTAAAGACGGCTGTAAAGTTATAAGGGAGCGGGTATGAAATGGTTTTAAAAAATCGGACGTTCTACATGGTTCTGGATATAGCGGCGATTATTGTCTCCTATATTCTGGCGGCAATCATCCGCCAACCGGTATTAAAAGGGAAATCTTCGCTGGAACTCTGGTTTGGCGGGACAGTGCTCCTGGTCGTGTATATTTTAGTCGTTTTGTTTTACCAGCCTAAGAGAAGTCTGATGAGAAGGAACAACTGGAATGAATTTCGAATAGTAGTTACCGTCAATTTCCAAATGGCGCTGGTAATGTCATTTCTTCTTTACATATGCAGGGTGGGAACAAAATTTCCGAGATCCTTTTACATTGTTCTTTTTGTATTCAATGTTATTTGGATGTATCTGGGAAGAGTTTTTTTGAAAAATTCATTATTTACCTATTACCGAAATCCGCAGAACAGGAAACGGCTGTTAATTTGTTCAAACAAAGAAAATGCGTTGAAGGTCATGCACAAGTTTGTGACATCTACCATGTATGATTACGAAGCAGTTGCCCTGATGCTGGTGGATAATCAGGAAAAGGATGAGGACAAGCAGGTAGCAATCTACCAGATTCTGCACAGGGATAACCGTTCCTATATGGAAGAGAGCAGTGAATCACTGGAGGATTTTCTGAGGCATCAGGTGATTGACGAGGCTTTGCTAAGCCTTCCGGATTCCGGCAGGGAGGAGATCGGGCAGTTTGTTAAACGGCTGGAGACAATCGGAATCAATACCCATGTAACGGTTAACAGTTTTATCCGCGGGAACCGGGAAAAAACGGTGGAGGATTTTGGCATTTATCATGTCCTGACCTATAGTCCAAGGATTTTTGAACCGACGGAGTTATTTTTAAAGCGGTCAATGGATATTGTGGGAGGCTTTGTCGGACTTTTTTTGACCGGCATCCTGAGCATCTTTGTAATCCCGGCGATCTGCCTGGAATCGGCGGGGGCGCCTATCTTCAAGCAGAGCAGAGTCGGCAGAAACGGGCGGAAATTTTACATTTATAAATTCCGTTCCATGTATATAGACGCAGAGGAACGGAAAAAAGATCTGTTGGCACAAAACGAGATGAATGGTCTCATGTTCAAAATGAAGGACGATCCCAGAATTACAAAGGTGGGAAAATTTATTCGAAAAACAAGTATTGATGAATTTCCTCAATTTTATAACGTACTGAAAGGCGATATGAGCCTTGTTGGGACAAGGCCTCCCACCGAGGAGGAATTTATGCAGTATGAGGAGCGGCATAAAAGGAGACTGAGCCTGAAACCGGGGCTGACGGGCTTGTGGCAGGTAAAGGGCCGCAGTGAGATTACCGACTTTGAGGAAGTGGTGAAGCTGGATCTTGAGTATATCGATAACTGGTCTATCTGGTTGGATATCAAGCTCTTGATTGAAACGGTATTTGTCGTCCTGTTCCAGCGGGGGGCAACTTAAAAGCGAAGGCCAAAAAGCAATTAATTTAAGAAGCAATAAATTGAAAAGTAATTAATAAGAAGCAATTATTAAGATGAACACAGGAGAGTAACGATGGCTGACGGGACAGGAAAAAACAGAAATCAAGATAAGCTGATACATAACAAACTGTTTCTGGCTGTTGCTGCTTTATGCCTCCTGGTTGCCGTAATCTGGTTTGTAAGATTTAGCTACGGCCTCTACACCGATAAGAAGCAGGCGGAGGCAGGTCTTTCGGAAGGGCAGGACCTGAATTTGGCGTCGGGCAAAACGCAGGATGGGCTTATAGAACTGGACGGGAAATTATACCGCAGGAATACGGCGGTCCGTGCAATCCTCTGTATTGGCGTGGATACCCAGGGGGAACTGGAATCCTACCAGGCATCCGGTGTGGCCGGGCAGGCGGACGGACTGTTTCTTGCAGCCCAGGATATGGCCAGGGATACGGTCCGGATTCTGATGATACCCAGGGATACGATGACGGAGATTACACTGTTTGACTTGATGGGGAACGAACTGGGAAAGGATACACAGCATCTGACGCTGGCTTTTGCTTACGGTGATGGAAAAGAAAAAAGCTGTGAGCTTTTGCAGGAGGCGGTTTCCAATCTGCTGTTTGACCTGAAGATAGATGGTTATCTGGCTGCAAACATCAGCTCCATTGCACTTCTGAATGATGAAGTGGGGGGCGTGACGGTTACGATTCAGGACGAGGGGCTGGACAGCAGAGATCCGGCTCTGACAAAAGGCAGTACGGTCCGTCTCAATGGAAAGCAGGCGGAGATATTTGTCCGTTACCGGGATATTACTAAAGCTCAGACAGCCATCGGCCGTATGGATCGCCAGAAACAGTATATGGAAGCATACTTGAAACAGGTAAAAGAGGAAGCCAGAACAGATAAAACATTGATTACCCGTCTTGTTAAGGATATCGAGGAACATATGGTCACCAACATGGCCAAAGACCAATATATGGATATGGGGCTGGCAGTTTTGAACAGCCAGCAGCAAATAGGGCAGGGAGACTTCCTGACTGTGCCCGGTGAGGCCGTTGAGACAGAACGTTTTGACGAATATCATCCCGATAAAGAAGCTCTGAAGAAAATGGTGGTTGAGCTGTTTTACAAGGAAGTAAAGTAGCTGCTTTATATCGGGAAGCAGTGCTTTTGGCAGACTAAGGCGACAATAATTAGCAGCCGAAAGACCGCTATTTATTGATAAATATTATTTAGAAAGGAGTAGTGAAGGACATGAAAAAGAGATATGTAGGCCTGCTGATTGCAGCAGCACTGATGGCACAGCCTCTGACTGCTTATGCAGCCGGAAGTGTTAGTTCCAGACCGTCTCATGACAACAGCAGCAGCCGCAGCGAGTCTCTGAAGACTGGAAAGCTGGAGCAGAGTGCAGCGCCGGTTGTCAACAATGGAGGCGCAGCCGCAAGTGGTTCTGTGTCATTTGCCACAGACAACAATGCTCTTCGTGAGGCAGGATTATCCTGGGATTTGATTGATAAGATCAATACAATCAACGCAGGAACCGAGGCTCTGTACCGTACAATCGGAACAAACAACATGGTTGGATACGTTCCGTTAGCACCGGTTCAGACAGCACTGGCCGGAGACGGCGTAAGCTTGAACCTCTACGTGCCGAACCTGGTAGAAGGACTGAACGATGTTCAGATTCTGTATTACAACCAGACAACAAAGGCATGGGAGCTGATGGCGCCTAGCAGCATTAATTATGCTACGAAAGAAATTTCCGTGAACCTGAGCGGAACAACTCCATTTACGATTGTTTATAAGAAGTAAGATTTGATGACTTTGGAGTAGATGGTTTTATTTGGAGAGAGTGTCCCTTGTTCCTCTGGGGCGGGTGGTTCTGGGGGGATGAGGGATAACATTTTAGAGTTAGGTACTTCTGAGGAGAGCGGTTGGGATGAATGGTTTGACTCAGAGTGGAGATAGAGAAACGATGAGGGGATTGGATTGTGGGGTTAGGTAATGTGTACCCTTCAAAAAGTGTTTTGAAGAGATGGAGAAAGGCGGTCAGTTGAACACAGAAGTGACCTCCTATTTATGAAACATTTTTTAGAAGTGTAGACCCACATAGTAGAAGCGATCCGCTGTAGAATGTTTAACTACATAGCAAGAGTTAAGAAAATATGGGTTTATACAATATGGAAATGTTTTGATACATGGATGAGTGCTATGAACTGTACGTGTACATAACATAGAGTTGTTAAAGAAATCGGAGAATTAGAATGAACTAACAGATGTAGAATAGTGGCATTGTCGGTTTTGAATATAAATATGGAACATAAAACATCAAAAACAGATTATCGAATATTTCAGTAACCAAGAGTTACAGATGTGAAGAGGGAAAATGGAAAATAATTTCAAACATAAAGTGAATGAAGAGACTATACCTGTTTGCAGCATCATGGGCTTGAATATAGCTTTAATCAATATGGAGTGTTTACTGAAGTTTACGAACGAGAACATAAAGAAACTCTTTGGGGACTATCTATGTATTTCGAGCCTCGACAGCAAAAAGAATTTTTTGACAAATCTGAGGTTGAGGCTGTTATCAAACTGGTAATTCCATATAACCCAGATACAATTATGGTCATAAAGTCCACAATTTCATTTGAAAATGGGTATGAACTTATCAAGGGATATAAGCACTATGGCACTGGAATGGTAAGTGTTAATACGAAAATAAGGGAGACAGAAGAGACATGGGCAGAAAGCTTAAGATTGCTATGGTTGGCCATAAGCGTGTTCCTTCACGCGAAGGTGGAATAGAGATCGTAGTAGAAGAGCTTAGTACCAGAATGGTTGCTAAGGGACATAATGTAACTTTGTATAATCGTGGCGGTCATCATGTTAGCGGTAAAGAATTTGATTCCCAGAAATTCACAGAATATAAAGGTGTCAAACTGAAGTCTGTTCTGACTATAGATAAGAAAGGTTTTGCAGCGGTGTCCTCCAGTTTTTTTGGTGCGCTAAAGGCAGCATTTGGAAAGTATGATGTTGTTCACTTCCATGCAGAAGGTACATGTGTTTTTATGTGGATTCCGAAAATGATGCGAAAGAGATGTGTGACTACAGTCCATGGTCTGGATTGGCAGAGAGAAAAGTGGAGGGGTGGATTTGGAAGCAAGTTTATCCATTATGGAGAAAAGCAAGCTGTAAAGCATGCGGATGAGATCATCGTTCTGAGCGAAGGTGTACAGAAGTATTTTCGGAAGGAATATGGAAGGAAGACCGTGTTGATTCCAAATGGAGTTAACAAGCCAGAAGTTGTTGAAGCAGATGAGATTAAGCAGAGATGGGGACTTGAAAAGGATGGATACATACTTTTCCTTGGAAGAATCGTTCCAGAGAAAGGGATTAAGTATCTAGTTGAAGCTTATAAGAGAGTGAAAACAGATAAGAAGCTTGTCATCGCTGGTGGTGCATCAGATACGGATAAGTTCTTACAGGAACTTAAGACGATGGTTGGAGATAATGTTATCTTCACAGGCTTTGTTTCTGGTAGAACATTGGACGAACTCTACTCCAATGCTTACATCTACTGCTTGCCATCTGATCTGGAAGGTATGCCTCTCAGTTTATTAGAGGCGATGAGCTACGGCAATTGCTGCGTGGTAAGTGATATAGACGAATGCGCATCTGTCATTGAGGACAAGGCGATTGTGATGAAGAAGGGAAATGTAAGTGATCTGAGAGAAAAATTGCAGTTGCTTTGTGGCGATAGAGGGCTGGTTGAGAAATATAAGAGTGAAGCAGCGGAGTTCATTGTACGGACGATAGAAGAGGTGTATGTAGGGTGAGTGGAAAGAAGATTGCAGTTGCTGGAACTGGATATGTTGGGCTGTCCTTGGCAGTATTGCTGGCACAGCATAATGAAGTGACCGCAGTGGATATCATTCCTGAGAAGGTTAAGAAGATCAACAACAAAATCAGTCCAATCCAGGACGACTATATCGAGAAGTATCTGACAGAAAAAGAGTTGAATCTGACAGCCACTCTAGATGGGGAGTCAATATATAAAAATGCTGATTTTATTATTATTGCGACTCCTACCAATTACGACAGCCAGAAGAATTTCTTTGACACAAGAGCGGTTGATGCAGTTATTGAACTGGTCATGAGGGTTAATCCTGATGCAGTGATAGTCATCAAGTCTACCATCCCAGTCGGATATACAGAGAGTGTACGTAAGAAGTTTGGCAGTAAGAACATCATCTTCAGTCCAGAGTTTTTACGCGAAAGTAAAGCGCTCTACGACAACCTCTACCCAAGCCGCATCATCGTCAGTTGCAATGATGAACTGAGAGGTAAGGCAGAAGAGTTCGCTGCATTATTGCGGGAAGGTGCAATTAAAAAAGATATCGATATACTGTTCATGGGATTTACAGAAGCAGAAGCTGTGAAGCTTTTTGCAAATACGTACCTCGCTCTTCGCGTCAGCTACTTCAACGAGCTAGACACATATGCTGAGATGAAGGGACTAAATACCCAGGACATCATTAATGGTGTGTGTCTCGATCCTCGCATCGGAACTCACTATAATAATCCTTCCTTTGGTTACGGTGGATACTGCTTGCCTAAGGATACCAAGCAACTGTTAGCAAACTACGCGAATGTGCCTCAGAATATGATGAGTGCCATCGTTACAAGTAATAGAACAAGAAAAGATTTTATTGCAGATCGTGTTCTGAAAATGGCTGGATATTACGGATATGAAGAAGATAACCAATACAATAAGAGCAAAGAAAAACCTGCTGTGATTGGCGTTTATCGTCTAACCATGAAGAGCAATTCGGATAATTTCCGCCAAAGTAGTATTCAAGGTGTTATGAAGCGCATCAAAGCTAAAGGGGCTATCGTGATTATTTACGAGCCAACCCTCGAAGATGGAGAGACGTTCTTTGGAAGTAAAATTGTAAATAATCTGGATGAGTTTAAAAAGGCAGATGCCATTATTGCTAATCGGTACGATAGCGTACTCGATGATGTGAGAGTCAAGGTTTATACAAGAGATTTATTCCAGAGGGATTAAGAGGAGAGATGGATAAATGATTATAACAAAGACACCGTTTCGAATGTCATTCTTTGGCGGCGGTACAGATATGGAGAGTTTTTTCAAAGAGAATGGGGGAGCAGTTATTTCTACTACTTTTGATAAGTATGCGTATGTGACGGTAAGACACCTTCCGAGATTTTTTGATTATACGACAGATCTTACATATTCAAGAATGGAACATGTTAAAGATGTAGATGATATTCAGCATCCGGCAATTCGAAATGCCATGAAGATGCTTGATATGCATGAAATTAGAATGACATATGAAGCGGACCTTCCGGCTCGATCTGGTTTGGGTACTAGTAGTTCGTTTGCTGTTGGTATGCTGAATGCATTTTATGCGTTAAAGGGAATATATGCTGACAAGAAGAAACTGGCTGATGAGGCTATTTATCTGGAGAGAGTTCTCTGCAATGAGGTTGGTGGATGGCAGGATCAGATTGCTGCTTCCTTTGGTGGGTTCAATAGAATTAACTTCAATGGGAACGGATATGAGGTACTTCCAGTAATCATCAATCCAGAGAGAAAGAAGAGATTAAACAATAACCTCATGGTTTTCTTTACTGGATTTACTCGTTTCTCATCTGACGTTCAGAAAGCAAACAACGTATTTGCGAAAGAGAAGAAAGCACAGTTAAAGGAAATGCTTGCTCTTGTTGATGAGGCAGAGGCAGTGTTGACAGATAAGGAAAGAGATCTCAATGATTTCGGTCGTCTTCTTGATCATACATGGAAGTTGAAGAAGCAGACTGGTAGCTCTATTTCCACAAACAGTATTGATGAGCTCTACCAGAAAGGTATTGAAGCAGGTGCTCTTGGCGGAAAGCTTCTTGGTGCTGGCGGTGGCGGATTCCTTGTATTTTATGTACAGTCAGAATATCAGGAGAAGGTGATGGCAGCAATGCGTGACCTTCTTTACATTCCATTCCAGTTTGAGGACAGCGGTACAAGAGTAATTCATTATAGTCCAGAAGAATATATACCGAGAGGATAAGGCATGAAAGCCGTAATAATAGCAGGAGGGAAGGAAACAAAAAGTTCCTCAGTTGCAAGTGACATACCAAAGCGGATGATTAGGATCAGCAGAGTTCCTGTACTAGAAAGAGAGATTCAGTGCTTAAAGAAACTGGGGGTTGACGCACTTATTATCACTGTCAGTCATCTTGGATACATCATCATGAATTATTTCGATGTGAACCGGACTTCGGTGTAGATATTGAGTATTTCATAGAGGAGCATATCACGGGTAATGTCGGAGCTCTTTTCGATTAAAAGACAAATTAACGAAAGAAGGATGAAAATGAAAATTGCAATTGTAGGTAGTTCAGGATACATTGCAGGTTTTCTGCGACAACATTTTGCAGAAGATCCGAGTGTAGAACAAATTTTGAAAATTGATCAAGATGAAAGTGCAGATGTAAGAATAAATCTTGCTGAGCCAAAGAAGTTTGATTATAGCTGTTTGGACAGTATAGATTTCATAGTATTTACGGCTGCTATTTCAGGACCGGATATGTGCGCACAGCAGTATGATTTCTGCTGGAATATTAATGTGACAGGAACTTCTCATTTTATACGTGAGGCTATCAAGAGAAATTGTAAAGTCTTATTCTTCTCAAGTGATTCAGTATTTGGTGACATTCCTGGTAAAATTTATGATGAGGAGTCATCAACTGAAGCGCAGACTCCATATGGGAAAATGAAAAAAGCCGTAGAGGAGCAGTTCAAAAATGATTCTCACTTCAAAGCAATCAGACTTTCCTATGTGGCATCGGCGAAGGATAAATTTATCAACTATTGCTTGAAATGTATTGAATCTGGAGAAGAGGCAGACGTATTCCATCCTTTCTACAGAAATGTAATTGTGGTTAGTGATGTGGTTGATGTTGTTCAGTGGTTTGCAAAGCATTTTGATGAGTATAAGCCATTTGTTCTAGATGTGGCAGGAAAAGAACTTGTCAGTCGAGTAAGAATGGCAGATGAACTGAATAGATATTTCGGTGGTAAGCTGAAATATACCATTTCGTCACCGGGTGGAGACTTCTATCAAAATCGCCCAAAGATCACACAGATGAAGAGTTTATATATGCAAGAGTATGGAATTCTTGAGGACAATACGTTTACAGAAAAAATACAGAAAGAGCTTGCAGTTTCAAATAAGTGGTAGGTTGCTAAATAAGAGCACTTAGTTAAAAAGGAGAAAATAAAAATGAGTATAAAAGCTTTAATTACAGGTGTTACAGGCATGGTGGGTTCTCACCTTACTGATTTCCTTCTGGAGAATACGGAGTGGGATATTTATGGTGTGTGCAGATGGAGAAGTCCTCTCGATAATGTTGAGCATCTTCTTTCAAGAGTAAATGCTAAAGACAGAGTGTTCTTTGAGTATGCAGATCTTAACGATGAGATATCACTGATCAAAGTTATTCGTGATATTAAGCCAGACTATGTATTCCACCTTGCTGCACAGAGCTATCCTATGACAAGTTTCACAGCTCCTATCGACACACTGAATACAAACATTATTGGTACTTGTCGTTTACTTGAGGCAATTCATCTTGAGATGGTAAAGGATAAGTCTTATAAGCCAGTTATCCATGTATGTGCTTCTTCAGAAGTATTCGGAAAGATTGCTGCTGATAAGATTCCGGCTGGCGGTATTAACGAGGAGTGCCCATTTGATCCTGCATCTCCTTATGCAATTTCCAAAGTGGGCACAGACCTTCTTGGTAGATATTATGCAGATGCTTATAGCATGACTGTCATGACAACTCGTATGTTTACACATACTGGCCCTCGTCGTGGCGATGTTTTCCATGAGTCTACATTCGCAAAGCAAATCGCAATGGCAGAAGCTGGACTGATTGATCCTGTAATCAAAGCTGGTAACCTTAAGTCGATGAGAACTTACGCAGACGTACGTGATGCTGTAAGAGCATATTTCAAGCTTGTTACAGAGAATCCTGAACCTGGCGCATATTATAACATTGGTGGTTCTTATTCTTGTGAAGTCGGAGATACATTAAATGCACTGATTTCTTATTCCACAATTAAAGATCAGATTAAGGTTGAAATTGATCCTGAGAGGCTTCGTCCAATTGATGCAGATCTTCAAATCCCTGATTGTAGTAAGTTTAAGGAGCACACAGGTTGGGAGCCTGAGATTCCATTTGAGAAGACTATGCATGATCTTCTTGATTACTGGAGAGAAAGAGTTGGTAAGGGGCAGCAGTTCCTGACTAGATAAGAAGGTGAGCGGTTAGATGTCAACTAAGAAATTAAACGGAACAGTCATTGTTACATACAGATGTAATGCTCGTTGCACAATGTGCAATCGTTATAAAGCGCCTTCCAAGCCTGAAGAGGAAATCAGTCTCGAAACTATCAAGAAGCTTCCTCCTATGTATTTTACAAACATTACTGGCGGTGAGCCTTTCATCCGAACAGACTTAAGAGATATCGTAGAAGAGTTGCGTAAGAAAAGTGATCGTATTGTCATCTCAACAAATGGATTCTTTACAGATAGAATTGTTGCTCTTTGCAAGGAATTTCCGGACATCGGTATCCGAATTTCAATTGAAGGCCTGGAGGATACTAACAATTCAATTCGTGGACTACAGGATGGTTATAACAGAGGATATACAACTCTTAAGACTTTAAGAGAGATGGGCATGAAGGATGTCGGATTCGGTACGACAGTTCAGGACAAAAACGCTCCGGATCTTGTTCCTCTGTATGAGCTTTCCAATGAGATGGGCATGGAGTTTGCAACAGCATCTCTCCATAACAGTTTCTATTTCGTAGAGGCGAAGAACATTATCCACGACAGACCAGTAGTAGCAAAAAACTTTGAGAACCTGGTTAATGAATTCCTGAAGTCCAACAGCCCTAAGAAGTGGTTCCGTGCGTACTTTAATCATGGTCTGATTAACTATATCTATGGTCAGAAGAGACTTCTTCCTTGCGATATGAGTTTCGATACATTCTTCATCGATCCATACGGAGATGTTATGCCCTGTAACGGAACGAAGGACAAGGAAGTTATGGGTAATCTTAATTCTCAGAGCTGGGATGAACTTTGGAACAGTCCAGAAGCAGACGTTGTAAGAAGCAAGGTACGTCACTGCGACAGGGATTGTTGGATGATCGGATCTGTTTCTCCAGCAATGCATAAATACATCTGGAAGCCGGCTTGGTGGGTATTCACACATAAGCTAAAGAGTATTTTCGGTGGTAAGTATTCTATGTATGAGAATAAGATCGTCCGGGATCTTCGTGATGGAAAAGTTACCAAGGAAGAACTTGATAAATGCTCTACCTGTGATATTAATGCTTGCATCAACAACGGCCTGAGTGTAGCAAGTATGGAGCAGTTGAAGAATAAAACAGGTGAAGAAATTGTTGATGCAGATATTGCTAAGCAGATGAAAGGGTAAGAAGAATATGAAGGTATTATTAGTAGATCAATTTGGAAAAACAACAGGTAGAGACACATTGGCTTTAGCAGAACTCGTTAATAAAAACAGCGATATAGAAATGCAGGTGTACCTTTCTGATAATACAGAAATTCCAGATGATCGAAAATATATCTTGAAAATTAACGAAGGATTCAATAGAGCTTACGAAGGGAATGCAATTCAAAAAGGAATTCATTACTTAAAAGCCCTTCGTGAGCTTAAAATTTTTATTGCAAAAAATGACATAGACATTGTACATTTACAATGGTTCTCACTCCCTTGGATAGAGTGGATTTATGTGAAGAAGCTTGCTAAAAAGTATAAGGTCGTAATTACGGTTCATGATGTGAAACCTTTTGATAACAGACCATATGAAATGCAGGCATTAAGAAGAGTATATCAAAGCGCTGATAAATTATTAATTCATACAAAGACTAGTGAAGAAGAATTCAAAAAGTTATATGGAATAGAAAATAAGACTAAAATTATTACACAAGGGTTTTGTTTGAAATCCGATTATCAAAGAATCGAAAAGGAAGTTGCTAAAAAGCATTTTAATATAGATAACGATACTGTGGTGTTTTTATATTACGGAACGATAAGAAAATCTAAAGGATTAGATATTCTTATGGAAGCAATATTAGAAACACATGAAAAAAACAAAAAAATATTACTGCTTGCAGCTGGAGCTTTTCATAAAGTTGAAGAGGAAGAATACAAGCGATTAAAAGATCAATTAGGAGAAGGTGCTGCAAGAATTAACTTTGGATTCGTACCACAAAAAGAAGAACAATGGTATTTTAGCGCGGCAGATGTATTATGTTTGCCTTACTTGGAGGTTACCCAAAGTGGGGTCGCACAGTTAGGTCTAATGTATGAATTACCCATCATTGCAACTGATGTTGGTGAGATGTCAGATGTTTGTCGAAATGAGAAAAATGGTATTTTAATACAGCCCCAAAATAAATCTCAATTAATAGATGCAATTCTGAGATTTACAAACAGCAGTGAATTTAGAGAAAAAGCGTCTGAACAATCAAAACAAATGGCAGAAGTGGATTTTTCGTTGGAGACAAAGGCTCAAAAGGTACATGAAGTTTACAGCGAATTACGAAGCTAAAAGGTAAGAAAATGAAAATATTAATATCGTCAACCTATTATTATCCATATATTAGTGGTGGAGCAGAAATATCGACTCAGATAATGGCAGAAGGCTTAGCATCTCAGGGCCATGACATCGAAATCATCACTAACGGATTGTCTGATGAAGATGAATTGGTTAATGGAGTTATCGTTCATCGCAGAGTAATGCCGGACTATAACATTGCAATGAATCCATTCTTGGATAAAAGGAATAAATTTAGTAAAGTTAATAAGCTGATAGAGTTATATAGGGAATTCTTTTTTTCAAAAACTTACTATAGCATTTATAAATCTTTGATGAAAAAGAAATCGTTTGACGTTGTCCACGCATCCGGAAATTTATACTGTATGGGGAGATATAATTTTTGGAAAGCAGCATTGGCATTAAATATACCAGTATCACAAGCAATAAGAGATCCTAAACTTGTTCATCTAGACTTTTTAAATGGTAAATTAGATCGTGCTTTAAGTCGAGTATCAGCTCAATCCGTAAATAGAATCAGCAGTTTAGTAGCCCCAAGTAAATATATGATGAACTTTTATAATGAAAGAGGGGTATCTAATTCCAAGGAAATTGTTATACCAAATGCTGTTGAAATGGAATTTATTCAATCGGATTATAAAAATAAAGAAAACATTATTTTATATGTTGGACGTATTGCTGATGAAAAGGGAATTTTGACCTTGGTAAATGCCATGAAAGAAGTTGGCAATTTATGTGAATTACATGTTATTGGCAGTGGATCTGCATTAGATCAGGTAAATCTTCCATTAAATGTAAAGATAGTTGGATTTCTCAAAAGAGATTTTGTCTATGAATATATGAAGAAAAGTAAGGCGGTCATTTTACCCTCTGAGTGGCCAGAGGCGTTTGGACGTACAATAATTGAGGCTGTTGCAAATGGAACTATTCCGATCGGTAGCGATAGTGGAGCAATACCTGAAATTTTGGATGAAGGATATATATTTAAAGCAAAAAATACATATGAACTGTCCAAATTGATCAAGAAAGTAGTTAATTATGATGAGGTAATGTATATTAATGAAATTGAAAAATTGCAAGGACAGTGCCAAAAATACAAAAAGAGTAACTATATAAAATTGTGGGAAAATTTTTTTATATCAGAAGAGGTTAACAGTAAATGATTAATGTAGAATTTTTTCCATATTCAGGTGGTACAAATCCATATATAGACATACTACGTGAGGGTGTAAAAGCTGATGGAAGATGTGATATAGAAAGCTTTGAAATAAAGCCATGGCGCTATATTTTGGGAAATACTAAAGCCCAAGTTGTATATCTAAATTGGTATGATAATGTTCAAAATCCAACAAGGGTAAGAACGATATATTCAATTATTAAAAGACTTTTCTTGCTATACATATTGAAGATGCGGGGAATAAAAATATTTATTGTATTACATAATAGATTACCCCATAACGCAAGGAATGAAAAAGACCTAAAGTTCTATATAAAAAAGTTAATGATATTAGCGGATAGGCTAGTCGTATTGAGTGAAGGAACAAAGGATGTTTTCAAAGAACTATTTGGTGATGGATTTTATAAGCAAATAGAAGATAAATTTTTACATGTTCCTTGTACGCATTATATAGGTACATATCAAAGCCAAAATATTGACTTTAGAAGTGAATGGAAAATTGATAAGAACGAGTTTGTGTTTCTTTTTTGGGGAAGTATTCAGCCATACAAAAATATTGAATTAATTTTTGATATTGCTAGTAAATTCAAGGATAGTAATCTAGGTGCAAAATTTGTATTAATAGGTGCGTGTAATGACAGCTATCAGCATGTGCTTAGAGAGAAGATAATAAATTTAGATAATGTAATGTTGATTCCAAGAAGAATAGAGGACGCTGAGCTCGCTGATGTTATTAACGTTGCAACAGTGGTAATACTTCCTCTTGACATCACAAGTAGTCTTAATTCTGGTACTTGTTTTGTGACATTCTCACTTAAGAAAAACATTGTATGTCCTAGGATAGAAGGACTAAAGGATTTTACGCAAGATTATTTCTTTGATTATAAATATTCAACGGATGAAGAACATAAAGAAGAGCTTCATAAAGCTGCAAAAATGGCATATGATGAGTGGTTATGTAGTCCAGAAAAATTCCATAAGAGAGAACAAGATATATTCCATGATCTGGAATTAAATTATTCGGCAAAAAAAATAGGTAAAATTTTGAGTAGAGATTTTGAACGAGTTGTGAATGGGAGATAACTATGAGATTAAAATTGAATTACAAAGGTCCTGTTCTTATGGATTTTACATTTATGATAGGATATTTATGTGTTTTAATTGCCTTCTTATTCACGTGTACAACTTATCCAAATAATTATGATTGGATCAACACACTAACTCGTAATTTGAGAATTGTTGGTTATTGTTTCTTGGTAATTAAATTACTTTCTAATTTTGTACTAAAAAGAGAGCATGTGGCTCTTCTTGCGATTGCAATAATTACTTTTTTTATTACTGTTTTTGTTACGGATTTAATTGTTTTATTAACTGATATACTTGTTATTCTTGCAAGTGCAGGTATAGAATTTCGTAAAGTTATCAAATTGGATTTCATTTGTCGATTAATTTTCTTGGTCTTTGTATTAGTCTCGTTTTATATGGGAATTATACCGGAGGCTATTGACTATAGAAATTGGGTGGAAATTCGCCATTCGTTTGGGTTTGCTCATCCGAATAGATTAGCACTTCATCTTTTGATGATGTGTTTGTATTCATTCTATTTAAGCTATGGGAAAAGGAGAAGCTTATCAAGATTATTTTTTTATGTAGTTACGTTTTACTTTACCTACGCTGTGACAGGTGGAAGAACTTCATGTATTTGTATTTTATTTATTATTTTTATTGATTTAATTTTGAATTCTAGATTTGAAACGGTAGTCACAGACTTTATTGTTAAGCGGCGAAAAATTCTTTCGCACTTTATCATATGGGGGGCTTTGGCATCTTCATTCATAGCAGCAATTCTTAGTGCAGCTGGAATAATTAAGTATAATGGAACAACAATTTCATCTAGAGCAGTTCTTGCAGGAAGAGCACTTATTAGTTATGGGCTGTCTATTTTTGGTCGTAAAATAGAAACAATAGGAACGCTCGAGGCACAGAGACAGGGAGTGGTATCGAATGTCGTTGACAATGCATTTATATATTTGTTAGTTAACTATGGAGTAATTGCATTTGTTATTTTCATTATACTTATATACGCTTCTTTGAAAGAAATAAATAGGCGGGCAAATTTTCCGGCTTTTATATGCACATGTGTCATTATTATATCGTTAATTATGGAAGGGCAGTTTGTAAATATTGAATCAAACCTATTTTTACTGTGGTCAGTATACTTGTTTGTGCCCAATAAATATGGAGAAAGTTCTTAATGAGTGGTAAATTTGAATGCACACAGATAAGAGTGTTGAAAAATTGGACTGGATATGCGAATTAAGGCTGGGAAATAATTAATGAATATTCTTTAGAACTGTATTTTTATGCTGCTTATTTGAATTACGTACTATCGTTGACAATGTTAAGATTTGCTATGCAGTTGATTTTGCCAATTTTTATAGCCAATACAAGTTTTGGAATAAAGAATATAATAGTTAGGAATAAATATAAAATGTTGCGTTTTCAAACTAAAAAAACATTGCAAAGTAATGCGATATGGGCGGTAATAGCCGTACTGATAAATACAATTATTAACTTTACGATAGTTCCATACGTGACAGAACGTATAGGAACAGAAGCATATGGCTTTGTGTCTCTTGTTAATACATTTGTTACATATATTGATGTTGTTACAGTTGCCCTTAATGCATTTGCCAGTCGATTTGTTGCGATAGAATTTCATAAATGTAACATTGAAAAAGCAAAAGAATATTACTCTTCAGTATTTTTTGCAAATGTGATTATTGCAGTGTTATTATTGTTTTGTTCAATCATAACGATTCCAAACTTAAATGCAATAATAAGCATCCCTGTAGAGCTTGAAAATGATGTGAAAATTCTTTTTGCAATTGTAGCAATTCGATATTGCATCGTCCTACTTCGAACAGTTTTTGAAATTAATGCTTTTATAACAAATCGTCTTGATATTATTGAGAAAAACAGGGCATTATCATATTTTATTCAAGCATTCGTCTTAATTATTACCTGTGGATTTTTAGTTCCTAAAGTATGGTTTGTTGGAGTGGCAACATTGGCAGCAGCAACTTCTATGTTTATAATTCAATTATACTATTCTAAAAAATTGGCTTCTAATTTGGTGATTAGGCTTCGATATTTTGAGTGGAATATCATTAAAGAAGTATTGTCTGCGGGCATTTGGAACTCAATCAATAATTTAGGAAATATTTTAAACAGTGGTCTTGATCTGCTTGTTGCAAATAAAATGCTTACTAGTCTAATAATGGGAATGGTCTCAATTTCCAAGACCGTTGGTTCTTTGTGTTATATGGTTGCGAGCGCAATTAGTAACTCATTCAAACCTAAACAATTACAGAAATATTCAGTTGGAGATATTCAAGGATTAATTGATGAACTGAAAAAATCTATGAAAGTGACAGGTATGGTATGTGCTGTCTTGATTTCAGGATTTTATAGTTGTGGCTATGATTTTCTACACTTATGGTTGCCATCCCAAAATCATTTACTTTTATTTAGATTAACAATGATAGTGCTAATAAGCGATGTAATGATTGGTGTGGTAAATCCATTGTATTATGTTTTTACATTGACGAAAAAACTTCGAGTACCATGCGTTATTACCATATTGATGGGTTTAACAAATATTTCAAGTATGTACTTGTTGATAAAATATACTGAATATAGAATGTATGCAGTAGTTTTAACAACAATGGTTATTAACTTTATCCATTTTTTTGATACTCCATTATATTCTGCATATTGTTTAAGATTATCATGGAAAACATTTTACCCTATTATTCTAAGACATTTGTTAAACTGTGCTGTGCTGACTTGTATACTTACAATGATGAATAATTGGTTCCCAATTGTAAATAGATGGGGGACATTCATTATTAAGGTTTGCATTTATGGAGTAATAGCGATTATCTTTGGAATACTTATTGTAGATCACACATTGTTAAAAAGAATAGTCAAAGTGGTGTCAAGTAGAAGGGAGTAGCAATATGAATAATTTAAAATTGACAAAATATATCGAGCTAGTGTTGAGTTTACCAAAGACATGTATTTTCAATTTTAGAGCATTTGATTTTGGTACTGATAGTAAGTAGGTAATCATCTGTATCTACAAATCCATTTTTCCATCTGATAAGATGAGTACAGATGATATTTATCATTACAAATAACACTGTAACTTCACAGGCTGATCTTTGGGGAGATCGGATCAATGCTTTTCTGGCAAGTGGTTTGTTCAGTAAAGCTTCCGATTCTGTGTTCGTAAAGTTTCCTTCGGAACAGAAAATCCATTGCAGAGTAGACATAGGAAATTCTCCTGAGACGATTTATCTGGCATGTGGCTGCACGAACCTTTGAAAAAGCCACACTGGTTTAGCGGCGATTATTAAACTGAAATTTCACCACGCTCCATATTCCTGATGTATGTTCGCGTTCTGCAATTGAAGGCGCACATTGATCAAAATCCTCCAGTGGGATGGGGCAGAATTTTGGATTCTGATGAAACGCCTGGTTTGTGGTCCTTTTCATAGGCCGGACACGCCGGATGAACAACAGAAAGTCACGTTGAAAGAAATCCATTGGCTGTGTGATGGTTTATTCTTGAGATCCAACGGCGCTTTTGAACGGTGTCACCCAAAGAGCGTTAAATAATCCCAGATCCTGTCAATTCGCAAAAAACTGAAAATTCCTTTCTTATATTTATCGGAAACTTGGCAAAACTAAATGAATTGTTAGAGTGGTTTCCGATGATTACGATGTCATAATGCACCGGGCAAAGTCGGAAGCAGAAAAGGATGCAGCTGGATATTATACAAAAACAAGTGAACTACTTACATTCCCAAAAACCAGGAACGTTGTTTTCAAATAGGTTATCTCTTCCGTCAGAAACTGTGCTCGGAGTTTAAAATCAATTCTATCTGTCGCAAGATTTCAAAGCGTCATAAATATACCTATGACTTTAGTGCCCCCTTTTTGTGAATAAACCACAAAAGGGGCATAATACTTACCATATCTACTTCATTATAGTAAAAAACATCTAAACCTGACAACATGAGAAAGGAGCAATTGTTATGGAGCCAGCAATCAATACATTAACAAATTCCACCCTAACCACCTATCACCAACACCTAATAACCGAAGAAAAATCCCCCACCACCATCACCAAATACCTCCGCGACCTCCAGAAATTCCTCACCTACACCGCCGGTCGCCCCATCACCAAGGAACTGGTTATAACCTACAAGGAGGAATTAAAACAGCAATACGCCACCGCCAGCATCAACTCCATGCTGGCCTCACTGAATCACTATTTCGATTTTGCCGGTCTCTACGAATGCAAAGTCAAGCAAATCAAACAACAACGCCGGGTTTACTGCCCAGAGGAAAAGGAACTTTCAAAAGAAGAGTACTATCGCCTCATAAAAGCCGCGCAGGAATTGCAGAAAGACCGCCTCTCCTTAATAATCCAGACCATCTGCAGTACAGGAATCCGGATCAGCGAACTGGAATGTATTACCGTCCGAGCGGCGCAAAGCGGCGTGGCCGAAGTAAACTGCAAAGGCAAGAGCCGGCAAATTTTCATTCCCCATAAGCTAAAGATGATGCTGTTAACCTATATAAAGAAGCAGCACATCCGCCAGGGTCCCATATTCATAACCAAGCAGGGCAACCCGATTAACCGCAGTAATGTATGGCGGGAGATGAAAAACCTATGTGAGATAGCGCATGTGAGAGAAAACAAAGTCTTTCCCCATAACCTCCGCCATCTTTTCGCAAAGACCTATTACAAGATGGAAAAAGACATTTCGAAGCTGGCCGACCTACTGGGACACAGCAGTATCAACACAACAAGGATTTATATCATATCATCGGGGGAAGAGCACAGGCGGCAAATTGATCGAATGAAACTCCTGCTATAAGAAAGCAATTAGAATAAATGCTGGTAAAGCTTTTTATTTACAACATAATATAGATTATGTTGAGAAAGAAACCACATAATATAGATTATGTCGTATTACACCTAAAAATCTAAAACGTCTATTAGAAAATTAAAAAAATCTAAATTAATTATTAATTTAATATTTTTCACTTTTCATAACATTACCCTTAATTCCCATATTATACCAATAACCTATCGATAATGCAATATTATCACCAGTTGTTTTTTATTTTGCTCCCCCAAATGAAGTATCTAAAAATACAAATAACTCCATTATTTACAAAAAATCCCATCTCCTGTCTATGAAAATCCCATATTTCAAAACTCTATAAAAAAATTTCATTATTCTATTCACGCAGCAATAAAAAAATCCCAAATCCTCACGACATAATCTATATTATGTTGTTGTCCATAAAAACATATCAATATTATGTTATTTCACCTGACACTATTAATGTAGGGAGTGTATCTATGTTGCAGCCAGTAAACGGGATAATCGATGTCCATGCCCATATTATCCCCAAAGCAGATGACGGTTCCAGATATCTGGGGGAAACCCGGTTTATGCTGAAAGAAGCATATGCACAGGGAATACGCAGTGTGATTGCCACGCCTCATTATCTGCACAGACATAATAAAATGAGCGCAGGCCAGATTCTGGACGCCTTAGAAAAAGTAAAAAAAATGGCAGGCGAAATTGCCCCGGATTTAACAATCTATTCCGGCGAAGAACTATTCTACCACGATGGTATTGTGGAAGCGCTGCAGTCCGAAAGGGCCTTATCGCTGGGGGGTACAAGATATGTTCTGATAGAGTTTTCAACTACTGTTTCATATAAAGAGATCTATCAGGCCGTACGCCAGCTGACTCTGGCCGGTTATATTCCGGTACTCGCTCATATTGAACGCTTCACCTGTCTGAGGAAAAGCGGCTGCATTGAAGAACTGATTCAGGCAGGAGCTTATATGCAGATGAATTTCAGCAGCCTGTCGGGAATCAACCATCCGGTTGATCGTATCTGGTGCAGAAAAGCAGTGAAAAAAGGAAATGTCCATCTGCTGGGTTCCGATATGCACCGGCTGGACTACAGGCCGCCTGAAATAAAGAAAGCAGTTGACTGGCTGCTAAAGGACTGCAAAAGGGAGACTTTTGAGCGGCTGACCTATTATCAGCCAAAGAAACTCCTGAATGGGGAACTGTTTTAGTAAGTCAATTCCTGCTTGATGGAAATAGATAAGATTAATTTAAAGAAGAAAAGGAATCTGGAAAATGGAAAAGATGTACACAGAAGACAAAGAAGAGATAGAGATTGATCTCCGGGAACTGCTGTTTGAGCTGAAAAAAAGGTTATGGCTGATTCTTGTGGCCCTGTTTCTCGGAATCGGCATTGCCGGCGCCGGCAGCGCATTTCTAATAACCCCGCAATATAAATCAGAAGCGAAGCTTTACATATTATCGAAGGAGACAACTTTGACTTCTCTGGCAGATCTTCAAATCGGCAGTCAGCTTACACAGGACTACAAGGTTTTGGTCAGCAGCCGGCCGGTTATGGAGGGTGTTATTAACCATCTCAAATTAGACTATTCTTACAAAGAACTGGCCGGAAAGCTGACGGTGGAGAATCCGCAGAATACGCGAATCCTGTCTTTAACGGTGCGTGATGAGAATCCGTATATGGCTAAGCAGATCGTGGATGATATCGCAAATACCGCTTCCGACTACATTGGGGAAATCATGGAAATGGTACCGCCGAAAATGATTGAGGACGGTGTGGTGGCATCGGAGCCCTACAGCCCCAGCATAAAGAGAAATGCACTACTTGGAGGAATCCTGGCGGTGTTTTTAATCTGTGCCTTGATAGCGGTCCGTGTTGTCTTTAGTGACACCGTCAAGAGTGAGGAAGATGTTGAAAGATACCTGAGTATCCCTGTATTGGCTGTTATTCCCAAAAAGAGAGAGAAGGGCAAGAAAAAAGAAAAACATAAATCACCGAAAGAGCCGGGAAAGGGAGAAACCAGGAAGGAAGAAAACGGGAAGGAAGAAATCAGGAAAGAAGTAAAAGGGCCAAAAGAGGAGGAGCAGATAAATGGATAACGAAGTCTTTTTAAAAAGAACGGCAATAGAAGATTATCAGTACAATGAGGCGATGAAAACACTTCGTACGAATATCCAGTTTTCAGGCACAGGTATTCAGGTTGTTATGCTTACAAGTTCTGTTCCCGGAGAGGGAAAGAGCGAGACCACTTTTCATTTAGCGGCCTCGCTGGCACAGCTGGATAAGAAGGTTCTTCTGATTGACGCCGATATCCGCAAATCGATCCTTGTCACACGATACCAATTGGACCGGAGAGTTGACGGGCTGTCCCAATACCTGAGCGGCCAGAAAAAATTGGAAGAGGTAGTTTATAAAACGAATCTGCCTAATTTGACCATGATTTTTTCCGGTCCCTATTCTCCGAACCCGGCAGAGCTGTTGGCAGAACCCCTTTTCGATAAATTAGTTGCCTGGGCAAGGGAGAATTTTGATTATGTCATAATCGATACGCCTCCGATGGGAAACCTGATTGATGGCGCGATTATAAGCCGGAACTGTGACGGAGCCATACTGGTTATTGAGAGCGGCAATATCAGCCACCGCCTTCTGCAAAAAGTGAAAGGCCAGTTGGAAAAGAGCGGATGCCGGATTTTGGGTGCGGTGTTAAATAAAGTGGACGTCAGACAAAACAGTTACTATTATTACGGAAAATACGGGAAATATTATGGAAAAGAGTATAGCAGCGAGCATTAAGACGCACAGAGCTTTAAAAATATGTTACAGTTCAGCCTTCGGCTAAACCGTAACAAATGATGCACAGAAACGGCAAAAA
>OCAE01000367.1_pt1 | contig 30654 bp, 26 predicted proteins | sample 1495581 | NCBI WGS metagenome assembly OCAE01 (sample SAMEA2580278, study PRJEB22360) | human gut metagenome | biome: human gut; feature: human-associated habitat; material: faeces | place: Denmark | collected 2008/2010 | reverse complement strand
ATCCATTGCCATCACCGTCACATTACGCTCGGCGAGCTTTTGCATTAACTCTGGATTCTGCGCAGGCCAGATGAAGCTGACCAGCGTGGTGCCCGGATTGAGTAACGGAATTTCCTCATCTTCCGGTGCGTTGACCTTCAGAATGATCTCTGATTGCCAGACAGCGCTGCTATCGACAATTTCCGCGCCCGCTTCTACAAAAGCTTTATCGTCAAAACTCGCCAGTCCACCCGCGCCGCTCTCTACCGCGACGGTGAAACCCAGCTTCAGCAGTTGCTCAACCGTTTTTGGCGTCGCTGCTACGCGGGTTTCATTGGTAAACCGTTCTTTTGGTATGCCAATTCGCATAATGTTCCCTTCCATCGGTATTTTTGATGATGGTTTGTCAGTGATCGTGGAATCGCGTAAGCAATTTCACGCAGGAGGTATAGGTTACCCCGGAAAAATAAAACAGTAACAAACTCTCTATAACGTACTGAAAATAGCGCCTGTGATCTAGCGCCAAAAAACAGTATTTGTCGGATTATCAGCAAAACAGGAACGATTCAGCCCTCTGTCCGGGATAATGACCTTCAATTCCTTGAGAAAGGCCAATAAATCGCTCAGACGAAGCGGCAAAACATGATTAAGCGCCACGGCAGATCAACTAATTAACATTAAATTAACTTATAAAATTCAGCACGTTCATCAGTTTTTACTGTGAAATGACCATTTTTTCGACATATCATAATTTGTTATCGACCTTGTGACGTCATCTGTCATGCTGATTGAAAAATGACGCAGACAGTCACCGGGTTTAAATGCAATAATCAGCCACGTTTCTAGTCAATAACAATACCAGTACCTGGTTTGCGCAAGGCGAAGGATTATTTTTATGAAGCTTAAGAACACTCTCCTGGCGTCCGCACTTATTTCTGCGACTGCTTTTTCTGTCAATGCAGCGACAGAATTGACGCCGGAGCAAGCGGCTGCCCTGAAACCCTATGACCGCATTGTGGTCACCGGTCGTTTTAATGCTATCGGTGATGCAGTTGCTGCCGTATCACGCCGTGCAGATAAAGACGGTGCAGCCTCCTTTTATGTTGTTGATACTTCAGATTTTGGCAGCGGCGGTAACTGGCGCGTTGTTGCCGACGTCTATAAAGCTGACGCTGAAAAAGCGGAAGCGTCAAAAAACCGTATCATTAACGGCGTTATGGAATTGCCTAAAGATCAGGCCGTTCTGATTGAACCTTACGATACCGTTACGGTACAGGGTTTCTACCGTAGCCAGCCTGAAGTAAACGATGCAATCACCAAAGCTGCGAGAGAGAAAGGTGCATATTCCTTCTATATCGTGCGCCAGGTCGATGCCAACCAGGGCGGCAACCAGCGTATTACCGCATTCATCTACAAAGCTGATGCGAAAAAACGCGTCGTGCAAAGCCCTGATGCAATCCCAGCAGATTCTGATGCCGGACGCGCCGCATTAGCAGCAGGTGGCGAAGCCGCGAAGAAAGTTGAGATCCCAGGCGTTGCGACTACCGCTTCTCCGAGTGCTGAAGTCGGTCGCTTCTTCGAAACGCAATCCACCAAAGGCGGACGTTACACTGTCACGCTACCGGATGGAACCAAAGTTGAAGAACTGAACAAAGCGACCGCCGCCATGATGGTACCGTTCGACAGCATCAAGTTCACCGGTAACTACGGCAACATGACGGAAGTTTCTTATCAGGTAGCAAAACGCGCTGCGAAAAAAGGCGCGAAGTATTATCACATCACCCGCCAGTGGTCAGAACGTGGTAACAACGTGACGATCAGCGCCGATCTGTATAAGTAATACCCAATGTATTATCAGGTCTACAGTCCTTGTAGACCTGATAATTTCGCGCAGTTCTGCTCCCAGACAAAACAAAAACAGCAGTATTAAGACGACTTTTCACACTATTAGTCACAAATCTCTCTATCCCCATTGCATGCGTTCTCTTCTCTCCGTAAAATCCCGCGCCTTAGTGGCTTTCACCATTTTTATGCGGTTTGCCAAAATAATTATTCTCTCACTCTCGTTTTTGTAACTGGATACAAATGGAAAAGAAATTGGGTCTGAGCGCACTGACCGCGCTGGTTTTAAGCTCAATGCTCGGCGCTGGCGTTTTCAGCCTGCCACAAAACATGGCGGCAGTAGCCAGCCCGGCTGCATTACTGATTGGTTGGGCGATTACCGGTGCGGGTATTCTTTTGCTCGCCTTTGCCATGCTGATCCTGACGCGTATCCGTCCTGAACTGGATGGCGGTATTTTTACCTATGCGCGTGAAGGTTTTGGCGAGCTGATTGGCTTCTGCTCCGCGTGGGGATACTGGCTGTGTGCCGTTATCGCCAACGTTTCGTATCTGGTCATTGTCTTCTCTGCACTCAGCTTCTTTACCGACACGCCTGAGTTACGTCTGTTTGGCGACGGTAATACCTGGCAGTCGATTGTGGGCGCATCGATGCTGCTGTGGATCGTACACTTCCTTGTGCTGCGCGGTGTGCAAACGGCAGCCAGTATTAACCTGGTCGCGACGCTGGCGAAATTACTGCCGCTGGGTCTGTTTATCGTGCTGGCGTTCATGCTGTTTAAGCTCGACACCTTTACTCTCGATTTTACCGGCGTAGCATTGGGCATTCCCGTCTGGGAGCAGGTCAAAAACACCATGCTCATCACCTTGTGGGTATTCATCGGTGTGGAAGGCGCGGTGGTGGTTTCTGCCCGTGCCAGAAACAAACGCGATGTCGGACGCGCCACGCTGCTGGCGGTACTTGCCGCACTGGGCGTTTACCTGCTGGTCACCCTGTTGTCTCTGGGCGTTGTCGCACGTCCCGAACTGGCGGAGATCCGTAACCCGTCAATGGCCGGTCTGATGGTTAAAATGATGGGAGCATGGGGCGAAATTATTATTGCCGCAGGTCTGATTGTTTCCGTGTGTGGTGCCTATCTAAGCTGGACGATTATGGCGGGGGGAGGGGGGGTCCTCCCCCCCCCCCCCAACCATATGGCGGCGGAAGTGCCGTTCCTCGCCTCCACGCACAAAGCGTTTCCGCGCATTTTTGCGCGACAGAACGCGCAAGGCGCGCCATCGGCGTCGCTATGGCTGACCAACATCTGCGTACAGCTCTGCCTGGTGCTGATCTGGCTTACTGGTTCCGACTACAATACGTTATTGACTATCGCCTCAGAGATGATTCTGGTGCCCTATTTGCTGGTCGGCGCATTTCTGTTAAAAATTGCTACCCGTCCGATTCATAAGGCTGTCGGTATCGGGGCGAGTATTTATGGCATATGGTTATTGTATGCGTCAGGTCCGATGCACCTGCTGCTGTCCGTAGTGCTGTATGCGCCAGGACTGCTGGTTTTCCTTTATGCCCGTAAAACGCACGCGCATGAAAACGTATTAAAACGCCAGGAGATGGCGCTGATCGGCCTGCTGCTTGTTGCTGCTGTGCCGGCTACCTGGATGCTGATGGGGTAACGTTATACCCATCGTTCGCGACATATGGAGATTACGATGGGTAAAAAAAACCCTTTGCCAATTCTTATCACCGGAGGTGGTCGTCGTATCGGCCTCGCCGTCGCATGGCACTTTCTGAACCAAAAACAGCCCGTTATCGTCAGCTACCGTACGCACTATCCTGCCATTGACGGCATGCGAGAAGCGGGCGCGATTTGTATCCCTGCTGACTTTTCCACGGATAAAGGCGTGCTGGCCTTTGCTGATGAGGTCAAAGCTCAGACAGATGGCTTGCGTGCTATTGTGCATAATGCCAGTGCCTGGCTTGCAGAAAAGCCTGGTACACCGCTGACCGATGTGCTGTCAGCCATGATGCAGATTCATGTCAATACGCCCTACCTGCTCAACCACGCACTAGAAGGGTTGCTACGCGGTCATGGACACGCGGCCAGCGATATAATCCATTTTACTGATTATGTTGTGGAGCGCGGCAGCGACAAGCACATTGCTTATGCTGCCAGCAAAGCGGCGCTGGATAATATGACCCGCTCGTTCGCACGCAAACTGGCACCGGAAGTGAAAGTGAACGCGATTGCCCCTTCACTTATCCTGTTTAACGAGGGTGATGATGCAGAGTATCGCCAGCAGGCACTGAACAAATCACTGATGAAAACCGCGCCAGGTGAAAAAGAGGTCATTGATTTAATTGACTATCTGTTAACCAGCTGTTTTGTCACCGGACGTAGTTTTGCCCTTGATGGCGGGCGTCATCTGCGTTAGTGCAGTTTGATCCAACAAAAGATCAGCAACCACGCGCTCAGGCCCCAGCACACCACTGATCCGCCGAGCGCAACGGGTAAGCGCATAAATCCGGTGAAATACCACAGTGAAACGAGGTAGACAAAATAGGGAATAATCGACCACATGCTGAATATGATGGTTGTACGTAACGCCTCGATCCCGCGTTCACTGGCCACGATATAGTGGGCAATCAACGCAAACGTCGGGAATAACGGAATTAATCCGGCAATATAGTAATTCTTTGTTTTCGCCAGCAAGCCAATCAACACCACCACCAGCGCACCGAGCGCCGCTTTTATAACGAGTCCCATCACTCTGCCTTAACACATCAATAACATCAGCCCCTAGCATAACGGAAGCGTTCTTGTTTAGAAAAGATTAATGGAAGGAAAAACCAGGGCGGTGTATGTTGGCGTTTTATATTCAAAAATTAATGATATGAACACCATCGTTTTTGTTGAAGATGATCCCGAAGTTGGCTCACTGATTGCAGCCTATTTGGCCCGGCATGATATTGAGGTTATCCTTGAACCTCGTGGTGATTTGGCCGAGGAGAAAATCCTGCACGTTCAACCCGATCTGGTGTTATTAGATATCATGCTGCCGGGCAAAGACGGGATGACTATCTGCCGAGATTTACGCGGACGCTGGCAAGGCCCGATTGTCCTGCTCACCTCGCTGGACAGCGACATGAACCATATCCTAGCACTGGAAATGGGCGCCTGTGACTATATTCTGAAAACCACGCCGCCAGCGGTGCTGCTGGCTCGCCTGCGTCTGCACCTGCGTCAGAATGAGCACTCAACCCAGTCTAAAGGCATTCAATCGGCGACCATCACACCGCACACAACGCTGCGCTTCGGCACGCTCACTATCGACCCAACCAACCGCTCCGTGCTGCTCGGCGGCGAGCAAGTTTCTCTTTCCACCGCTGATTTTGAATTACTGTGGGAGTTGGCAACCCATGCCGGGCAGATTATGGACCGCGATGCGTTGCTGAAGAACCTACGTGGCGTAAGCTATGACGGCATGGATCGCAGCGTAGATGTCGCGATTTCCCGGTTACGCAAAAAACTGCTCGATAACGCGACTGAACCTTATCGAATCAAAACAGTGCGCAATAAAGGTTATCTCTTTGCACCCCACGCCTGGGACGACGAGCCACAGAAGTAATGCCACCGGGCCGATCTCATCGATCGGCTGGATTATTCACAATACGTTACACTGTCACTTAAAATCGTCTACAGAACAAGCATACAAACGCCATCCGACGCCGTTCCACACTTTTTGTGTGGCTGTTACCATCCCCCCTCCCTATAATCCGTCGCGGTCCTGAACCCGTATGGTTCATCATTTTTTTTCGCACTAACAAAACTCTTTCCGGCATTTCAGGTGCTGAATGAGGCAAGAGGCTACAATATGTTCGTTTCGCTCGCGTATATCGCGTTCTTTTTGGTTTGTTCATGGGCAATTTTCAGAATCAACCAAAAAAGTCACTCTCTTTCAAAAAGCGTCTTCGTCGCTATTTTTACGGGTGCCGTTATCGGTTTATCCCTGCATCTCATTGCTGCTGACGAAAGAAAAACAGTTATCGACTGGTACAATGTTATTGGCAACGGCTATGTGAATTTACTGAAGCTGGTTGCGGTACCGCTGATTTTCATCTCTATTCTCTCAGCCATTAATAAGCTCGAAAACAGCGCAGGCATTGGGAAAATGTCGTTAACCATCGTCGGATGCATGCTCTGTCTGGTAATGGTTGCCGGTTTTATTGGGCTGTTGACTGCGCATGTATTAGGCCTGGACGCCAGTGCGTTTGTTCATATGCAGTCCACGCTGACGGCAGACGATGTAAATAAAACAGCCGCCATTTCACTGCCTAAACTGGTTACATCTCTGATCCCCACGAATATCTTCCTCGATCTAACAGGGGCCAGAAGCGTTTCCGTCATTGGCATTGTTATTTTCACCCTACTTGCCGGCGTGGCATTATTAAAGGTCAAACAGGACGCCCCGCAAGAAGGTGAAAAATTAAGTGCTGGCATTAACGCTATCCAGATTTGGGTGATGAAAATGGTGCGTATCGTTATTGCTCTCACCCCTTATGGTGTGATGGCATTAATGGCAGGCGTATTTTCCGCGTATCGATTTGAACAATTTGCCAGTCTGTTAGGCTTTATTGCTGCCTGTTACCTTGCGATTCTGATGATGTTTATCGTCCACGCACTGATACTGGTTCTGAGCGGTAATAATCCCGTTCACTATTTTAAAACTGTCTGGCCAGTTTTAACCTTTGCATTTGTTTCACGCAGCAGTGCAGCATCTATTCCACTGGCTATTTCCGCACAAGAAAAATTTGGCGTGCAAAACACCATTGCCAATATTGCGGCTTCATTCGGCTCCAGCATGGGTCAAAATGGCTGTGCCGGGATCTATCCGGCTATTATGGTGGCGATGATTGCTCCAACAATTGGGATTGATCCGCTATCAGTACATTTTTTGCTCGCCATGCTACCTGCGATTGCGCTGGGTTCTATTGGGGTGGCGGGTGTAGGCGGTGGCGGAACATTTGCTGCGCTGATCGTCCTTTCAACACTGAACTTCCCGGTCGCGCTGGTGGGGATTTTCATTGCTATCGAGCCTGTCGTCGATATGGCCAGAACGGCATTAAATGTGAACGGTTCGATGATGTCTGGCGTGCTGGCTAACAGGCTCCTGAAAAAGAGTGCTGAAAAACCACAACCCGTGAACGCGAATTAGTCAGTCCTAAAAAGATCAAAGCCTTCCTGTTGCTGGAAGGCTTTCTTTTGTGTCAACTAAACGTCAGCCCGTCGTATTTTTTCCAACGGTAATTTACGGCAGAGATAATCCAGCAGCCGATAAAGACGCCAATAATCACAAAACCGACATTCCCCATATGGTCACTTAAATTGCTGACGGTATCCCACAAACCACCCTGAAGCGAAAACGCGTCAGAGAGAAGCCCCAGCGCCTCCAGTCCGCCAATAAATAGCGCCACAATCACGGAAGTCCCGGTAATGGTCATATTGTAATAGAGCTTGCGTTGCGGCTTATTGAACGCCCATCCGTAGGCCTCAACCATCAGAATACTGTCGAGACAATCAATTAACGCCATACCGCAGGTAAACAGCGCCGGGAACACGAGAATTGACCAAACAGACATGCCACTGGACGCGCTTGAAGCAGAAATTCCCAGCAAAGAAATTTCAGTGGCGGTATCAAAACCCAGACCAAAAAGAAAACCGACAAAATACATATGCCAGTCTTTGCCTACCAACCGAAACGCTGAGCGGAAAAGCCAGTTCAGAGGACCTGAAACTGTAATATCTTCCGTGGTGCCATCGTAAGTACCGGTGCGTTTAAGATGGCGGAATGCCTTCCAGACCTGGCAGAAAATAATGAGATTAATGGTAGCCAGAATCAGCAAAAACGCGGCAGAAACCGAAGTTCCTATCAGACCGCCGACATTCTGAAACCATGCCATATGTTGCTTAAACACGCTGGTGGTCAGTGCAATGCCTATGCTTGCCAGTACCACAATGGTGGAGTGTCCCAATGAAAACCAGGCTCCCGTCGTCAGGGCGCGTTTTTTCTGCTGCATGAGTTTACGTGTAGCGCTGTCTATCGCGGCGATATGATCGGCATCGACAGCATGGCGCAAACCGTAGCACCACGCAATCAGACTCAGTGCAAGCAATGACGTGTTGTTGCTAAACGCGGTGAAAGCCCACAGCCACGCCACGATGTTTGCCCCAATGAGTAAGACCATCAACAAAAGAATATTCGGGCGTTTTTTAAATAATGAAAACAATGCGTTCATTGTTTCCCGCCAATTAAATTTGAGCTAAACAACACACCACCACTCACTGATTAATTAATATAACGTTGATCAGGCTAATGATAACTCTTAAGAATTACTAACCCAGTGTCGTAGATCAAAGTTGATTATCACCTGAAGCAAGTTCCGCCATCGCTAGCTCCGCGATACGCAGAGGTACCGTTGCGCTGTCCCCCTCTTGCAGAAACCAGACGGACGACAACCCACACCAGGCAACAATCCACATCAGCAAACGTTGCCGTTCAATTCTTGCGATTTCAGACACAATGTTGACTCGTTGTGTGAATGTTTCCGGCTCAATGGCAACAGGTCTGGTGGGTTCGGCAAGATCAGGGTTAGTAAAAATATTGGCGTAATCAAAGCCACGCTCGCCCAGCAGCCCTTTGGGATCGATAGCCAGCCATCCTCTCGTTCCGAAATCAAGAATATTGCCGTGGTGTAGGTCACCGTGTAATACGACTTCATCATGGGGTGAAGATAGCAGTACATTTGCCACCACTGCACAACGCGTCAGGATACCGCCATGCTTTTTCGCGGCAGGAGCCAGATCGCTAAACCAATGGTGCAGAGGTGTTAACGCTGGCGTAGACGCATTCCGGGAGAAATGGAGTCTACTGGCAGCATGGCAAATAATGCGACAAGCCTGCGCATCGTTACCAGTCCAGGACATGTCCGCTAAAGACCCTGTCCCTGTCGCACGTTCCAGCAGAATCGCCCCTGCTGCATGAGCAAGTACTTTCGCTGCGCCATTTCCGTTCCACCAGACCATGAGTTCACAGCCGATCCGTTCACTGTCATCGTCGGTGATTTTAAGTATGGCTTTCTGACCATCCCTGATGACCACTACAGGCAAAAGCTGTGATGTGTGCGTTTCAACCGGTTCACCATCTGGAGTGAGTCCCCAACGGTTGAGCCAGGTGTTGAACAGGCGACTTTCCAAACAATATCCTCATTTTTCTCTGGAAGATGGTAACCAAAAGGATCCGTGTCGGCATTATTCCTGTTTTCTTTTGGTTGAGCTACAACCTCCCACATCCGTCATCACTGACTTAACGGGTAGAGCACTAACAGGCACATCCTTGTGTATCTGTGTGCCATGCTGACTGTGTTCGGTAAATAAGGAGGACACGATGATCACGTTATGCAAAACCTGTGGAACATCCTATGAGGTAACTGGCGCCCATCCGGAACAGTGCGATATCTGCCAGGATGAACGCCAGTATGTCCCTGCGAGCGGACAGGAATGGGTCGATTTTACCGCCCTGTGTGCATCGCATACAAATAAGTGGAAGCAACACGACAGTACTCTCCTCAGCATCCGCACCGTTCCTGATTTTGCAATTGATCAGCGCGCGTTTATTCTGCGTACCTCTGAAGGCAATATTTTATGGGACTGCATTGCCTCGCTCGACGATGCCACAAAAACGCTAATAACGTCCCTTGGCGGGCTTAAGGCTATCGCGATATCGCATCCTCATTACTACACCACCATGCAGGACTGGGCTGCAGAATTTAACGCGCCGATTTACCTTCATGCCAGCGACAGAAGGTGGGTAATGCGCGACAGCCCGTGGATTAGATTCTGGGATGGCGACACCATCGAGTTAACCCGTGACGTCACGGTGATACGTCTCGGCGGACACTTTGCTGGAGGCTGCGTCCTGCACTGGGCGCGTGACGAAGGCGTGGTGCTTTCCGGCGACATCGTCCAGGTTACGCCAGGTGCGCATGCCGTCTCCTTTATGTGGAGCTACCCTAATATGCTACCGTTGCCAGCTGCAACGGTCAGCAACATTACCCAGAGACTGAGTACAGTGAAATTTAAGCAACTTTACGGCGCATTTGCAGGAAAAGATATTACGCAAAATGCCGATGAAATTGTGCGGCGTTCAGGTGAAAAGTATATTTCCTGCCTCAGATAAACCGGCAGTTTATTCACCAACCAGACTCAGGAAGGTAAAAATGGATAGAACTGATAAACCACGCCCATCACAGAAATACTCACTATCACACTGATAATGAAGTAGGTTTTGAAAGGCTGCTTTTGTGTTTTATGGCGAAAGATTTGTTGACCCGCTATCGCGCCACCCCATCCGCCCACAACGCCAAACACCAGCAATGTGGATTCCGGCACTCTACGCCAGTCCTTGCGTGCCGCCATTTTGTCCACGCCGTATAACAGCAACGTCAGTATGTTGGCGAGTAGAAACCATATGACAAGAGGGTGAGCGGTGAAAATGCAGCCGATCGCTGCAAAAATGAGTAGCGAATAACAACAGCGATTGAGATTCATATTTTCAGTCACAGCACTTTTCAGGAAGTTTCGTCACCCATTATACGCAAGGTCAGTCATCCCTGCCATGGGTGAGAATACCCCTTTTATTTTTATGCCTATATCCCCAGAAATAGCGGAAATTCTCTGGTCTGCGGCGTACCTAACAATTCAAACAAGAGAATCATTTTCATTATTCAGAACAAATGGTAATTTATTAAATCCAAATGGAGAAATTGTTCTGGAGTCGCAGGGATGAGAAAATACTCATATCCATATTTGTTTTTTGTCACCGTCTTATCTCTCGGCGCAATTTTTCTTTTTTACTGGTGGAAGGTAACGATATACAGAGCGACTTTTCTCTACCCGCTCACATCCAAATACCTCATACTTATTTCTCTGGCAGTGTCATTTTTAATTACCTTATTTCTGGTAGGTAATGGGATAATGAAAAAAAGTCCCTTCCAAACTTATCTGAAATTATTTGGTAGCATCAGCATTGTCATGGTGCTGTTTTCAGTGATCACAGTTATGGCGATAACCTGGTTCATTCCAGGTATCCCCTCGTCCTATACCGCTCCATACACCTACTCTACAGGAAGTTCTAAAAGCTGTTCGGGGGCTGATGTTGACGATCCGGATCTCGGGACTAACATCAGAATTTGCTATCCCGAAGGTAACTACGAATATAACAACACAATCTACGTTGAGAAACGAAGTAACCTTTTAGGTGCGGTCGTAACATACGCCAGAACAACCCCATCCCGATTTGATTAACTTGCCGCGTACAAAGCAATGCGTTATCAAGCGAAAGGTCATTTCGCCCCCGTAGGGGCCATAAGAATGCAGAAAAGAGTTATACAGTGTACTCTGCCTGGATAAACACGCCAGATGGTGATCAGATAACCTTTCTGATCCGACGCATCGGCGGATACTGCTGTGCCCCTTTTCCCCTGAGGGACACGAGAACTCGCTAACTTATTGAGCGTTCGGTGATTTTTATGAAGAAACTGTTTGTGCAGTTTTACCTCCTGCTGTTTGTCTGCTTTTTGGTGATGACCCTGTTGGTCGGCCTGGTATACAAATTCACCGCAGAACGCGCAGGCAGACAGTCGCTCGACGATTTGATGAAAAGCTCGTTGTACCTGATGCGCAGTGAACTACGCGAAATCCCGCCACGCGATTGGGGTAAGACGCTGAAGGAAATGGACTTAAACCTCTCATTTGATCTGCGTGTTGAACCGCTGAATAAGTACACACTGGATGCCCCAACCATGCAGCGTTTGCGCGAAGGCGATATTGTGGCTCTTGACGATCAATACACTTTTATTCAACGCATTCCTCGCAGCCATTATGTGCTGGCCGTCGGCCCGGTTCCTTACCTCTATTTTCTTCATCAAATGCGCCTGCTGGACATCGCGCTGATGGCGTTTATTGCTATCTCACTGGCCTTCCCGGTACTGATCTGGATGCGTCCACACTGGCAAGAAATGCTAAGACTCGAATCCGCCGCACAACGTTTTGGTGAAGGACATCTGAGTGAACGCCTTCATTTTGACAACGGTTCCAGCTTTGAGCGCCTGGGCGTAGCGTTTAACCAAATGGCCGACAATATCAATGCGCTGATCGCCAGTAAAAAACAGCTCATCGATGGTATTGCCCATGAGCTTCGTACTCCGCTGGTACGTTTACGTTACCGGCTGGAAATGAGTGATAACCTCACCGGGCAGGAATCTCAGGCGCTTAATCGTGATATCGGCCAACTGGAAGCGTTGATCGAAGAGTTACTGACCTACGCCCGCCTGGATCGCCCGCAAAATGAACTGAAGCTCAGTGTACCTGACCTGCCTGTTTGGTTGGCAACCCATCTGGAGGATGTGCAAAGCGTGAATCCTGGCCGTACGGTGCACTTACGTCATCTCGAAACTGGCGACTACGGCGCGTTGGATATGCGCCTGATGGAGCGGGTCCTGGATAATTTGCTGAACAATGCCCTGCGCTATTGCCAGTCTACAGTGCAAGCCAGTCTGCTGCTGAACGGCAATCAAGCCACGCTGGTAGTGGAAGACGACGGTCCCGGTATTGCACCAGACGCTCGTGAACAGGTTTTTGAACCGTTTGTACGCCTTGACCCCAGCCGTGACCGGGCAACCGGGGGTTGTGGGCTTGGGTTAGCCATCGTCCACTCAATTGCTTTGGCTATGGGGGGGACGGTCGTCTGTGATGGAAGTGAACTTGGCGGCGCCCGGTTTACTTTCCGTTGGCCCGTCTGGCATAACATTCCCGAAATCTCAGCTGCCTGACCTATTCTGCTCGGTGGTCAGGCGGTGGAGGTTGTGCTATAAAAAAGTATGTTGTAACTAAAATGGTAAACCTATGGCCCGTTACGATCTTGTTGACCGCCTGAACGGCACCTTTCGCCAGATGGAACAAGAACTGGCACTTTTGAACGAACACCTGTTGCAGCAGACGCTGCTGATTGCGCGCGTATTCTCGTTACCGGAAGTGGCTAAAGAGGCAGAGCATGCCCCTCTGCAGAGCATTAATGTTAAGCAGCATTTAGGCAAAGAGGCTGAAGCGCTGGCACTGCTCCATTACCGTCGCCTGTTTATTCAGCAGCAGTCCGAAAACCGCAGCAGCAAAGCGGCCGTCCGCCTACCGGGTGTATTGTGCTATCAGGTTGATAACGCGGCGCAATGTACTCTGGAAGAACAAATCCAGCATATAAACCAGTTGAAAACCACCTTCGAGCGCATTGTTACAGTGGAATCAGGGCTGGCACCGGCAGCACGTTTCGAATGGGTGCATCGTCATCTGCCAGGGCTGATTACTCTGAATGCCTATCGCACACTAACCGTAGTCCGCGATCCTGCCACCCTACGATTTGGCTGGGCTAATAAGCACATCATTAAAAACCTGAAACGCGATGAAGTACTGCAGCAACTGGAAAAAAGCCTGACGTCACCGCGCAGCGTACATCCCTGGACACGTGAAGAATGGCAGGCGAAGCTTGAACGCGAATATCAGGATATCGCCGCCTTACCGCAGCAGGCCCGCCTGAAGATCAAAAGGCCGGTAAAAGTGCAGCCTATTGCCCGCGTCTGGTACAAAGGAGAGCAAAAACAGGTGCAATATGCCTGCCCGACGCCACTGATTGCTTTGCTTAATAACGACAACGGTATGACCGTACCGGATATCGGTGAGCTACTGAATTATGATGCCGAAAACGTTCAGCATCGTTTTAAACCTCAGGCGCAGCCGTTGAGATTGATTATTCCCCGGCTGCACCTGTACGTTGCGGATTAACTGCCTGGCCGCATGCTGCCAACCATCAGCTCCGGGCGTACCCAGCTGTCGAACTCCGCTTCGGTTAGATATCCCAGCGCCAGAGCGGAGGCTTTTAAGGTCAGCCCTTCTTTATGGGCTTTTTTGGCAATTTCAGCCGCTTTATCGTAACCGATATGGGTATTGAGCGCGGTCACCAGCATTAGCGACTCGTTGAGCAGTTGATCGATTCGTTCACGATTAGGCTCAATCCCCGTCGCGCAATGTTCATTGAAGCTTTCCATACCGTCCGCCAGCAGGCGTACCGACTGCAGGAAGTTATGGATGACCATTGGTCGGTAAACGTTGAGCTCAAAATTACCTGACGCCCCGCCCATGTTGATGGCGACATCGTTGCCCATCACCTGGCAGCAAAGCATAGTCAGTGCTTCACACTGGGTTGGATTGACCTTGCCCGGCATGATCGAGCTGCCCGGTTCATTTTCCGGAATTGAAATTTCGCCAATACCACACCGGGGACCGGATGCCAGCCAGCGTACATCGTTGGCGATTTTCATCAGCGACGCTGCCAGTCCTTTTAGCGCGCCGTGAGCATGAACCAGGGCATCGCAGGTGGCGAGCGCTTCAAATTTATTCGGTGCGGTAACGAACGGCGCACAGGTGATGACCCGCAGTTCATCCGCAACCCGGCGGGCGTATTCGGGATGAGTGTTCAGTCCGGTACCTACCGCGGTTCCCCCCAACGCCAGCTCCGCCACGTGTGGTAAGCTGTTTTCAATGTGTCTGAGGTTATGTTCTAGCATTGCTACCCAGCCGGAAATCTCCTGGCCAAGCGTAAGTGGAGTTGCATCTTGCAGATGTGTACGACCAATTTTAACGATATCGGCGAAAGCGTGGGACTTATCACTGAGCGTTTTGGTCAACACATTTAATTGAGGGATCAGTGATTTACGCAGCGCCAGCAGTGCGGCAACGTGCATTGCGGTCGGGAAGACATCGTTCGAGCTTTGGCTTTTATTGACATCATCGTTGGGGTGTACTTTTCGCTCCATCCCCCGCACGCCGCCCAGCAACTCGCTGGCCCGGTTTGCCAACACCTCGTTCATGTTCATATTGCTTTGCGTGCCGGACCCAGTTTGCCAGATGGCCAGCGGGAACTCATCGCGGTGTTTATCTGCCAACACCTCATCTGCAGCCTGCATAATAGCCCTGGCTTTATCCTCCGCCAGCAGCCCAAGATCCTGATTAACCTTTGCTGCGGCGCGTTTCGTCAGCGCCAGCGCATGGATCAACGAGACCGGCATTTTCTCCGTAGAGATACGAAAATGTTCCAGTGAACGTTGGGTTTGCGCGCCCCAAAGCTTATCGGCAGGAACATCAATCGCCCCCATTGAATCATTCTCGCGGCGTACCGTTACCATTACCTGCTCCTTACATTAACAATTGATTAGGTTATGTTTCGACATTGCCCACTTGCGTTGGTCTTATGAGTATTAACGAGGATAAAACTGTCGTTTGGTGGTTCGTGCGGTAAAAAAAACCGCCCCGAAGGGCGGTTGACGTTACTTAACGCAGCGTGCGCACTGCGACGTCTGAATTTGCTGGAAGAAATCATTGCCTTTGTCATCCACCAGGATAAACGCCGGGAAATCTTCCACTTCAATTTTCCAGATGGCTTCCATCCCGAGTTCCGGGTATTCCACGCACTCCAGACTCTTGATACTGCCCTGGGCCAGCACCGCGGCAGGGCCGCCAATACTGCCTAAATAGAAGCCGCCATGTTTATGGCAAGCATCGGTCACCTGCTGGCTACGGTTGCCTTTCGCCAGCATAATCATGCTCCCACCAGCGGCCTGAAGCTGGTCAACATACGAGTCCATACGTCCGGCCGTGGTTGGGCCAAGCGAACCAGAGGCGTAGCCTTCCGGCGTTTTTGCCGGACCGGCGTAATAGATCGGGTGATCTTTAACATACTGCGGCAAACTTTCACCGTTATCCAGACGTTCTTTCAGTTTCGCATGCGCAATATCACGGCCAACAATAATTGTACCGTTGAGTGACAAACGCGTAGAGACCGGATACTGCGACAGCTGGGCCAGGATCTCTTTCATCGGACGATTGAGATCAACGCACACCGCTTCGCCCTCTCCCGCCTGACGCAACTCTTCTGGAATGTACTTACCTGGATTATGTTCCAGTTTTTCGATCCAGATACCTTCACGGTTGATCTTGGCTTTGATATTTCGATCGGCTGAGCAAGAGACGCCCATACCAACCGGACACGACGCGCCGTGACGCGGCAGGCGGATTACGCGGATATCATGCGCAAAGTACTTCCCGCCAAACTGCGCGCCCAGCCCCAAATTCTGCGCTTCAATCAGCAGCTCTTTTTCCAGCTCCACATCACGGAATGCCTGCCCATGCTCGTTACCTTCAGTCGGCAGCTCATCGTAGTATTTAGCCGAAGCCAGTTTCACCGTTTTCAGCGTAGCTTCCGCTGACGTTCCGCCGATCACAAACGCAATGTGATACGGCGGACAAGCCGCAGTACCCAGCGTACGCATCTTTTCAACCAGGTAATTTTTTAATTTGCCCGGCGTGAGCAGCGCTTTGGTTTCCTGGTACAGATAGGTTTTGTTCGCCGAACCGCCACCTTTGGCAATACACAGGAATTTGTATTCATCGCCGTCGACGGTATACAAATCAATCTGTGCTGGCAGGTTGGTGCCGGTGTTCACCTCTTTATACATATCCAGCGCTGCGTTTTGTGAATAGCGCAGGTTGTCTTCGATGTAGGTGTTATAGACGCCTCGAGCCAGCGCCTCCTCATCGCCACCACCGGTCCAGACACGCTGACCTTTTTTACCCACGATAATCGCGGTTCCGGTGTCCTGACAGGTCGGCAAAATGCCTTTTGCCGCGATGTCAGAGTTACGCAGAAATTGCAGGGCCACATACTTGTCGTTTTCGCTGGCCTCCGGGTCGCGCAGAATATCGGCTACCTGCTGTTGATGTGCGGGACGCAGCATAAACGACGCATCATGAAAGGCCTGACGAGCCAGCAGGGTTAAAGCTTGTGGCGCGACTTTAACAATCTCCTGCCCTTCAAATTCGGCAACAGAGACATAGTCGCTGGTCAGCAGATAGTATTCGGTATCATCCTTTTTGAGGGGGAAAGGATGCTGATAATGAAAGGGTTTGTTTGACATTGTGCTCTCACTTACTGCTCGGTCTGGTTATTCTCTGGGCAGATGTTCCGTTGCCCTGCTTCCCTGCCGCAGATCCGGTTGTAGAAGGAAGGGCTGTCTGCAACCGGAATCACTCAGGGTATTAAAAGCGAGTCTCCATATCCTACACATTTTTTTAACAAAAACTGAGACAAGTACGACTTTTTACATGTGCAGGTTACTTCCCTCAGGGTTTCTTGGTTTAATAGCCGTAGAAAATTCCACATTGAAACAGGGCTTGATAATGCAAAAACTCATCAACTCAGTGCAAAACTACGCCTGGGGAAGTAAAACGGCGTTAACGGAACTCTATGGCATTGCCAACCCCACTCAGCAACCGATGGCTGAGCTGTGGATGGGTGCGCATCCGAAAAGCAGTTCGAAGGTTCTGGGCGCTGACGGACAGACGGTTGCTCTGCGCGACGTTATCGAGCACGATAAATCCGCACTGCTGGGCGATGCCGTTGCGCAGCGTTTTGGTGAGCTGCCCTTCCTGTTTAAAGTGCTCTGCGCTGCACAACCGCTTTCGATTCAGGTTCATCCTAACAAGCACAACTCTGAAATTGGATTTGCCAAAGAAAACGCCGCAGGGATCCCGATGGATGCGGCTGAGCGCAACTACAAAGATCCTAACCACAAACCGGAACTGGTTTTTGCTTTGACGCCTTTCCTGGCGATGAACGCATTCCGCGAGTTCTCTGACATTGTTGCATTGTTACAACCCGTCTCCGCCGCACATCCGGCTATTGTGCATTTCCTGGAAGAGCCGAGTGCAGAACGTCTGAGCTATCTTTTCGCCAGCTTGCTGAATATGCAGGATGAGGAGAAATCCCATGCGTTGGCGATCCTGAAATCAGCGCTGAACAGCCAGCAAGGTGAACCCTGGCAAACCATCCGTCTGATCGCCGACGTCTACCCGAACGACAGTGGGCTCTTCTCCCCGCTGCTGCTCAATGTGGTGAAACTCAATCCAGGCGAAGCTATGTTCTTATTTGCCGAAACCCCGCACGCTTACCTGCAAGGTGTGGCGCTTGAGGTGATGGCTAACTCGGACAACGTGCTGCGTGCCGGACTGACGCCAAAATATATTGATATCCCGGAACTGGTCGCCAACGTGCAGTTTGTCGCCAAGCCAGCAAACCAGTTACTGACCACGCCGGTTAAGTCTGATGGCGAACTGGATTTCCCGATCCCGGTTGACGATTTTGCGTTCTCCCTGCATGAGCTTACTACCAGTGGCGCAGATATCAGCCAGCAAAGTGCGGCCATTTTGTTCTGCATCGAAGGTGAAGCTGTACTGAGCAAAGGCGAGCAACGTCTGGTTCTGCGACCGGGTGAATCGGCCTTTATTGGCGCGAATGAATCGCCGGTTAACATCAGTGGCGCAGGTCGTTTAGCCCGGGTTTATAACAAGCTTTAGCAAGATACTGATATTTTTAACAACTCTTGCTAAGCTGTAGTGAGTTAAAGACATGTCACTCCTCCAGGCGTCTTAAAACGCCTGGTTTTATTTTATGGATATCGAAATGAAAAAATCGCTGGTAGCTGCGGGTGTGGTGGTTGCGCTGGGTATCGTCTGGACGGGCGGCGCCTGGTACACAGGTAAGAAACTTGAAAAGCATCTCGCCGAGATGGTGACGCAGGCAAACGATCAGTTAAAACGTTTCTCCCCTGAGGCGGGTATTGAACTGAGTTATCAAAACTACCAGCGCGGGGTGTTCAATAGCCAACTGCAATTGGTGGTGAAACCAATAGCCGGGCAGGCAGATTCTTGGCTGAAACCGGGGCAAAGTATTGTGCTGGATGAAACGGTGGATCACGGTCCCTTCCCACTGGCCCAACTGAAGTCACTGAATCTGGTTCCTGCTATGGCCTCCGTGAAAACGACGCTAGTGAATAACGACGTTACCAAACCGCTGTTTGATATTGCCAAGGGTGAGTCGCCATTTGTCATTAACTCCCGTATCAGCTACAGCGGCGATACCCGTTCCGATCTTTCCCTTAAACCACTGAACTACGAGAAAGGCGACGAAAAAGTAGCCTTCAGCGGCGGGGAATTCCAGTTTACAGCAGACAAAGAAGGTAACGCTGTCTCGCTGACAGGCAATGCGCAAAGCGGCGTGGTCAATGCGGTCAACGAGTATGACCAGAAAGTACAAATGACTTTCAATAATCTGAAAACTGAGGGTTCCAGCAGTATTGCCAGCTTTGGTGAGCGCATCGGCGACCAGAAATTGTCACTCGAAAAACTGTCGATCTCAGTCGAGGGTAAAGAGTTGGCGGTTCTGGAAGGCATGGGTATCGATGGCAAATCCGATTTGGTTAACGACGGTAAAACTGTCAACAGCCAACTGGATTACACGCTGAACAGCCTTAAATTGCAGGGCCAGGATATGGGTAGCGGTAAGCTGACGCTGAAAGTTGCCCAGATTGACGGTGAAGCCCTGCATCAGTTCAGTCAGCAGTATAGCGCCCAAACCAAGGCGCTGATGGCGCAGATCGATGTGGTACAAAATCCTGAGCTTTATCAGCAAAAAGTCACCGAAGCTTTCTTCAATGCGCTGCCGATACTGATGAAAGGCGAGCCGGTTATCACCATTGCCCCGCTGAGCTGGAAAAATGCCAAAGGTGAAACCGCATTTAATTTGTCACTGCTGCTAAAAGATCCGACAGCAAATACTGAGGAACCACAAACGCTGGCTCAGGAAGTGGATCGTTCGGTCAAATCACTGGATGCCAAGCTGACGATTCCGGTCGATATGGCGACTGAGTTCATGACGCAGATCGCCAAAATTGAAGGCTATCAGCAGGAGCAAGCGGCCGATCTTGCGAAGCAACAGGTGAATGGCCTGGCGGCAATGGGTCAGATGTTCCGTATTACAACGATGCAGGACAACGTCATCGGCTCCAGCCTGCAATACGCAAACGGACAGGTTACGTTAAACGGACAAAAAATGCCGCTGGATGAGTTTGTTGGCATGTTCGGTATGCCTTCTCTCGGCGAACCGGATGCCCCGGCTATCCCGCAACAGTAAATACGCGTGACAACAGGCCCGATAACCGTGTGTTTATCGGGCCTTTTTTATTTGGCCACCACCAGACGGGCGGAAAGCGTCAGGTTACGCGAATGACCATCATCGTGCCCAATGCGCTGCAGCATGCGCTCAGCAAGGGTATATCCCATTTCACGCGCAGGCGTGCAGGCCCAAATAATGGGGATATCGTCCAGTGCATTTTCCGCTACATCGGCAAATCCCGCTAAGGAGATCTGCTGTTCGAAATAGCGATCTACGCCAATTTCACCACTCTGACGCCCTGCTCTCATCAGGCCAAACCAGGCGCCAACGGCAATGGTTTCGTTGTAGCACACCACTGCGCTGATCGTTGGGTTACGACGTAACAGCGCGGTTACCTCCTCTGCGGCCTGCTTCTGGCTGGATGAACACTCCAGCACCCAGTCGCTATGAAACGGTAAACCATACTTTAGCAACGTCGTACAATAGCCGCCGACACGCTCTGCGCGAGTCAATGAGGAACTCTGCCCCCCCAACCACGCGATTCGCTGATGCCCGTGGCGGATAAGATGTTCAACCAGCAATTGCGAAGCCTGCATGTTGTCAGGTCTGACGGTGTCGACATCATCCAGGTAGCTTGCCCGAGACGCAAACACCACCGGTATCCCCTTATCGGCGGCCAGTTGTTGTAGGTCGTCGCTACTGCCGGCAGCCCCGGCGATCACCACACCATCAACCCCTTGATTTAGCAACATAGCGAAACGCTGCGCGAGCTGTTCGCCATCTTTGCCACCATGTAATAAAAAGACCATGCGCCCCTGCGTTTCTAATGCTTCCGTCAGACCCGCCGTCAACTCGGCGTAAAACGGCGTAGAAAGATCGCGCACAATCAAACCAATTACCCCGCTCTGCCCGCCACGCAGCGCCGATGCCTGGCGATTACGCACAAAACCGAGTTGCTCAATAGCGGCATTCACGCGTTCGCCTGTCGCGGATGAAATACGACCTTTTCCACTAAGCACCAATGAGACAGTACTGACCGAAACGCCCGCGGCCAGCGCAACATCATGGATGGTTATTTTTTTGGCTATAGCCATAAAAACGGAAAACTCCCTGATAACGTGACGGATAAAACGTTTTATCAATCACTTATATTTATACGCCCTATTATCGTTCGATAATGTGATTTATACCGCACTAAAATTAGGTAAAACGTTTTATCTTCTCGCCATCATTAGTCAGCTAGCTTTTACGAGGAGTCGTTTGATGACGACGAGAACCACACCAAAAATAACGTTATGGGAATTTTTCCAGCAGTTGGGCAAAACCTTTATGCTCCCCGTAGCGCTACTCTCATTTTGCGGGATCATGTTGGGGATCGGCAGCTCGTTAAGCAGCCATGATGTCTTAACACTGATCCCGGCATTGGGTAATCCGGTACTGCAGGCCATCTTTACCTGGATGAGCAAAGTAGGCTCATTTGCGTTTAGTTTCTTACCGGTGATGTTCTGTATTGCCATACCTCTCGGCCTTGCTCGCGAGAACAAAGGCGTAGCGGCATTTGCCGGTTTTGTTGGTTATGCGGTCATGAACCTTGCCGTCAACTTCTGGTTAACCGCGAAAGGTATCTTACCTACCACGGATGCCGCGATCCTGAAGGCCAACAACGTGCAGAATATCCTGGGGATCCAGTCGATCGACACTGGGATCCTCGGTGCTGTTATTGCCGGGATCATCGTCTGGATGCTGCATGAACGTTTCCACAACATTCGTCTGCCGGATGCGCTGGCTTTCTTCGGCGGCACCCGCTTTGTGCCTATCATCTCCTCGGTGGTGATGGGGCTGGTCGGGCTGGTAATTCCCCTGATCTGGCCGGTTTTCGCTATGGGCATTACCGGGCTCGGCCACATCATCAACAGCGCGGGAGAATTTGGCCCAATGCTGTTTGGTACCGGCGAACGTCTGCTGCTGCCGTTTGGTCTGCATCATATTCTGGTGGCGCTCATTCGCTTCACCGAGGCTGGCGGCACGCAAGAAGTCTGCGGTCACAGCGTGAGCGGCGCACTGACTATTTTCCAGGCCCAACTGAGCTGCCCGACAACACAAGGTTTCTCTGAAAGCGCAACCCGCTTCCTGTCGCAGGGCAAAATGCCTGCGTTCCTTGGTGGTTTACCGGGGGCAGCGCTCGCTATGTACCACTGTGCTCGCCCTGAAAATCGTCATAAAATTAAAGGGTTATTAATTTCCGGTCTTATTGCCTGTGTGATCGGCGGTACCACCGAGCCCCTTGAGTTCTTATTCCTGTTCGTTGCCCCAGTTCTGTATGTGATCCACGCCCTGCTGACCGGTCTTGGCTTCACTGTGATGGCAGTGCTTGGCGTCACCATCGGTAACACCGACGGTAACCTGATTGACTTCGTGGTGTTCGGCATCCTGCATGGACTCTCTACCAAGTGGTATCTGGTCCCTGTTGTGGCGGCGATCTGGTTCGCGGTGTACTACGTCATCTTCCGTTTCGCCATCACACGCTTCAATTTGAAGACACCAGGTCGAGACGTCGAAATTGCCAGCAATATCGAAAAAGTAATGGCTGGGGGGCCGGGGAAATCCGGGTTAAACCTCCCCCTAAGCTTGTAGTGAAGCCAGCCCGGGAAAAACCCGTTTACACCCCCCCTGCCATTCTGGCGGCGCTTGGCGGTGCGGAAAACATCGTCAGCCTGGATAACTGCATTACCCGTCTGCGTTTGTCAGTGAAGGATATGTCTCTTGTGAATGTACAGGCACTGAAGGACAATCGCGCCATTGGCGTAGTGCAACTCAATCAGCATAATCTTCAGGTCGTTATTGGCCCACAGGTCCAGTCAGTGAAAGACGAGATCGCAGTTCTGATGAACACCGTACAAGCTTAAGGACAATGATATGTTTGATTTTTCAAAGGTTGTGGACAGGCATGGTACCTGGTGTACTCAGTGGGATTACGTTGCCGACCGTTTTGGTTCAGCCGACCTGCTGCCGTTCACCATCTCCGATATGGATTTTGCCACCGCACCCTGTATTCTGGAGGCGCTGACTCAGCGCCTGTCACATGGCGTGTTGGGTTACAGTCGCTGGAAAAATGATGAATTTCTTGCGGCGATTAGTCACTGGTTTCTATCGCGTCATAATACCCATATCGATCCTCAGTCGCTGGTTTATGGCCCCTCGGTCATCTATATGGTATCGGAGCTGATCCGCCAGTGGTCTTCTGCGGGTGATGCGGTGGTGATTCATACGCCGGCGTACGACGCGTTTTACAAAGCAATTGAAGGTAATCAGCGCGTGGTGCGCGCTGTCGAACTGGAAAAACGCACTGACGGTTGGTACTGCGACATGGCCGCGCTGGAGAATGCCCTGTCTCGTCCAGAGAGCAAAATTCTTCTGCTCTGTAGCCCACAAAATCCGACGGGCAAAGTGTGGACGCGTGATGAGCTGGAAACCATGGCAGAACTGTGTCAGCGCCATGGTGTAAAAGTTATTTCCGATGAGATCCATATGGATATGGTATGGGGGGATCACCCACATATCCCCTGGAGTAATGTCGCGCGTGACAGCTGGGCGCTGCTCACTTCCGGTTCAAAAAGTTTTAATATTCCGGCACTGACCGGGGCTTACGGAATTATTGAAGACGCTCAAAGCCGTAACGATTATCTCTGCGCATTAAAAGGTCGCGATGGTCTTTCCTCACCAGCAGTGCTCGCGCTGAGCGCACATATTGCCGCCTATCATCAGGGAGCAAGCTGGCTTGATGCGCTGCGGGATTACCTTACCAGCAATTTGCATTACGTCGCCCGCGAGCTTAATGCCGCATTCCCCGAACTGAACTGGCAGGTTCCGCAATCCACCTATCTGGCATGGATTGACCTGCGTCCGCTCAACATTGATGACCACGCATTGCAGGAAGCGCTCATCCACCAGCAGAAAGTCGCCATCATGCCCGGATACACATACGGCGAAGAAGGACGTGGTTTTGTGCGCCTGAATGCCGGATGTCCACGATCCAAACTTGAAAAAGGCGTTCAGGGGTTGATTAACGGCATACGTTCTGTACGCTAATAAAGTTTGCGCAATGAAATTATTCATTGCGCAACATAGATTTTTATCCCGATTTTTTCTTATAATACGACGCACTTTACCTAAATACACGAGTGCGACCATGATTGATACTTCCCTCCCCTTGACCGACGTCCATCGCCACCTTGATGGTAACATCCGTGCCCAAACGATTCTGGATCTGGGTCGTCAGTTCAATTTAACGCTCCCGGCACAAACGTTGGAAACGCTGATCCCTCATGTGCAAGTGACATCCACTGAGCCAGATTTAGTGAGTTTTTTATCCAAGCTCGACTGGGGCGTGAAGGTACTGGCCTCGCTGGATGCCTGTCACCGCGTGGCATTTGAAAATATTGAGGATGCAGCACGTAACGGTCTGCACTATGTAGAATTACGTTTTTCACCAGGCTATATGGCGATGGCGCATCAACTCCCGGTGGCAGGTGTGGTTGAAGCCGTCATCGCAGGCGTGCGCGAGGGCTGCAAGACCTTTGGCGTCGAAGCACGCTTAATTGGCATTATGAGCCGTACTTTTGGCGAAGCCGCCTGTCTGCAGGAACTGGATGCGCTGTTAGCCCACCGAGATCATATTATGGCACTGGATCTAGCCGGTGACGAACTGGGATTCCCTGGCAGTCTGTTCCTGTCCCATTTCAACCAGGCACGCGACGCCGGCTGGCATATTACCGTGCATGCGGGCGAAGCCGCGGGACCAGAAAGCATCTGGCAGGCCATTAAAGAGCTGGGCGCTGAGCGTATTGGTCACGGCGTTAAAGCCGTTGAAGATCGTGCGTTGATGGATTACCTCGCCGAGCATCGTATCGGCATCGAATCCTGCCTGACATCAAACATTCAGACCAGCACCGTTGCCTCACTAGCGAACCATCCGCTGAAAACGTTCCTTGAGCATGGCGTTATTGCCAGTTTGAATACGGACGACCCGGCTGTTCAGGGTGTGGATATTATTCACGAGTACACCATTGCCGCACCAGCTGCAGGCCTAACGCGCGAACAGATCCGCCAGGCGCAAATCAACGGTCTGGAAATGGCATTCCTGAGTAACGAAGAAAAACGAGCCTTGCGCGAGAAAGTCGCCGCAGCGTAACGGGTAAAGTGCTGAATGGCGCTAACGCTTATCCGGCCTACGTTGGTTTTCATTGTAGGCCGGATAAAATGCCTGAGCATCTCCATCCGGCATTAGTCCAATTAAGCAAGGCACAGTGTCGAACGATGTTTCGCAGATTCAATACCCAGCTCAATCAGCTCCATAATTTGGATAGCCTGTCTCGCCGGTACCGGGTTTTCACCGTTACCGTTTAGCGCATCACGAATGCCAGCATAGTACGCCGGATAGTTGCCTGGTACAGTAAGCCAGGTTTCTTCAACCAGCTCTTCGCCTTCTACTCGCGTCAAAACGCCATCGCGCATATCATAACCCCAGTCTTCCTGTGGTAGTCGCTCGCCATTTTTAAGACGCTCTTCCTGCGGGTCAAGACCATACTTCACATAGCTGCCACGCGATCCGTGCACAATATAACGGGCCGATTCTGCGGCAGCGAGCATGGTGCCATGCAGGATCACACGACGCTGCGGATACGTCAGGATGGCATGGAAGTAATCCGTCGCCTGCGCGCCTGGACGCAACTGGGCCAGGTCTACCGTCAGGCTGACGGGCAAACCAAACAGATTAATCGCCTGATCCAAAAGATGCGGTGCTAAATCGTACCAGATACCGCTTCCCGGACCGCCCTGTTCACGCCAACGGTCACGAACCTGCGGGCGGAAACGATCGAAATGGGATTCGAAATACGCCACCTCTCCCAAAACACCATCCGCCAGCAGAGCTTTCAGCGTCAGAAAATCACTGTCCCAGCGACGGTTATGGAACACAGACAGCACGCGCCCGAGGCTGCGCGCCAGCGTATCCAGCTCACGAGCTTGTGACAGTGTCACAGTAAAAGGCTTATCAACAACCACATGTTTGCCCGCTTCCAGCGCAGCTTTCGCTAATGGAAAGTGTGTGTCATTAGGCGTGGGGATCACAATCAGGTCGATATTTGGATCGTTAAAAAGATGCTTAGGCTCAGCAACAACCGCCACCGTAGGCCAGTCTGCCTTCACTTTTGCTTCATCACTACTGGAAACTGCAGCCAGTTCCAGGCCCGGCGTGCCCACAATCAGGGGGGCATGGAAGGTTTTACTGGCATAACCATAGCCAATTAGCCCAACGCGGATGTTGTCACTCATGTTATTGCCTCTCAATTCAGGACTGACCTATTTCACACCATACCTTGCAACGTCTCAATAGTTTAATAACCTTCGCGCTACAAAGGTTGTTTTTAACTTAAGTCAAACATATGCCACTTATGCTTAACTTGCAGCGAAAAAGAGGGAGAAATCGTTCCCAACCATCTTGCTGTATTAATGAGAGATTAGTAACATTTGCAGCCTGTGTTTATGGATAAATCAAAGCAAATGTCATCAGTAATGAATCGTCTTATTGAATTAACAGGTTGGATTGTTCTCGCCGTCTCCGTGATCCTGCTGGGTGTTGCCAATCATATTGACAATTACCAGCCACCAGAGCCCGTTGCGGCAGTGCAGAAGAAATAAGCATCCGCAACCTTTTATTGCCCGGCAATTAACATTGGTAGTTGCAGGGTTTGCCGGTAAAAGATCGCTTTCTGTCAAAAAAAGCGAATTATGCCGCATCCCGTTCCGCTGCATATTGCCAGCGATCGCTATGCGCGTTACCCTTGCCGAAGACGCGCATAGCGCCTGCTTTTTCACAGGTATGAACACTCTTCTTACATTTGCACGTAAATGCGCTTTTACCTGTGCACGTTGTTTATTTTTATATTTTCTACTCCGTTGGTATTATTTTATTAATATGGATCTGCATTTATGACTGTTCAGGATTACTTATTAAAATTCCGCAAAATCAGTTCACTCGAAAGTCTGGAAAAACTTTTCGACCATTTAAACTACACGCTCACCGACGATAGCGACATGATCAATATGTACCGTGCCGCAGACCATCGCCGTGCGGAGCTTATATCCGGAGGCCGTCTGTTTGATGTTGGTCAGGTACCTAAATCAGTCTGGCATTACGTGCAATAGAGAAGAAAGTAGCGCTCAACGTTAAAAGCTTTATAATAATCGCCCCAAAATGAATGGCATGATTGATTGCGCGCGTAAAACTGGAGAAGAGATGACTACCACACCGGCACAACGTATCGGAGGCTGGCTACTTGGGCCACTGGCCTGGCTGTTAGTCGCGTTGTTGAGCGCTTCGCTGGCGTTATTACTTTATGTCACTGCGCTGGCAACGCCGCAAACCTTCAAAACGCTGGGTGAGCAAAGTACAGCAAATTTGCTGTTATGGGGCGTCTCCTTTGTTACCGCGATCGCCATGTGGTATTACACACTGTGGCTGACAATTGCGTTTTTCAAACGCAGAGCCTGTGTGCCCAAGCATTACATTCTGTGGCTGCTGATCTCCGTGTTGCTGGCAATTAAAGCGTTTGCGTTTTCACCTGTCCCAGACGCTTTTGCGGTGCGCCAACTGCTGTTCCCATTACTGGCCGCAGCACTGTTGGTGCCCTACTTCAATCGATCGCAGCGCGTTAAATCGACGTTTGTGAATCCGTAATAACCCTACAGTTAACCTGTTGTCGCCTGTTGTAGATTGTCAGATAATAGGCGGCTTTTTTATTTCAGGCCGAAAAATGACTGATTACCTGCTGCTGTTTGTCGGAACTGTACTGGTCAATAACTTTGTACTGGTCAAGTTTCTGGGCCTCTGCCCGTTTATGGGCGTTTCCAAAAAACTGGAAACCGCAATGGGTATGGGCCTTGCCACGACGTTTGTCATGACACTGGCATCCATCTGCGCATGGCTGATTGATACCTGGATCCTAATCCCGCTCAATCTCATCTATCTGCGCACGCTGGCTTTTATTCTGGTTATCGCCGTCGTCGTGCAGTTTACCGAAATGGTTGTGCGCAAAACCAGCCCTGCGCTGTACCGCCTGCTGGGGATCTTCCTACCGCTGATCACGACTAACTGCGCAGTGTTAGGTGTGGCGCTGCTGAACATCAACCTCGGCCATAACTTTTTACAGTCGGCGCTATACGGTTTTTCCGCCGCCGTCGGCTTCTCACTGGTGATGGTACTGTTCGCCGCGATCCGCGAACGCCTCGCCGTGGCGGACGTCCCGGCGCCGTTTCGCGGGAATGCGATTGCGCTGATTACCGCTGGTTTAATGTCATTGGCCTTTATGGGCTTTAGTGGTTTGGTGAAGTTGTAATGAATGCTATCTGGATTGCCGTTGCCGCAGTGAGTGTACTGGGTCTGGCGTTCGGCGCTATTTTGGGGTACGCCTCACGACGTTTTGCCGTTGAAGATGATCCGGTCGTGGAGAAAATTGATGAAATTCTCCCGCAAAGCCAGTGTGGGCAGTGCGGCTATCCGGGCTGTCATCCTTACGCTGAAGCGATCGGCTCTCAGGGTGAAAAAATTAACCGTTGCGCCCCCGGTGGCGAAGCGGTGATGTTAAAAATTGCCGCCCTGCTGAACGTCGATCCGCAGCCTATTGATGGTGATGAACAAGACGTTACGCCGGTGCGTATGCTGGCGGTCATTGATGAAAATAACTGTATCGGGTGCACTAAGTGTATTCAGGCCTGCCCGGTCGATGCGATCGTGGGCGCGACCCGCGCCATGCACACGGTAATGAGCGATCTCTGCACTGGGTGCAACCTGTGTGTTGACCCGTGCCCGACGCAATGCATTGAATTACGCCCGGTAGCCGAGACACCCGATAGCTGGAAATGGGATTTAAACACCATCCCTGTGCGCATCATTCCCGTGGAACAACATGTTTAAGTTATTCTCTGCATTCAGAAAAAATAAAATCTGGGACTTTGATGGTGGCATTCATCCACCAGAAATGAAAACCCAGTCAAACGGAACACCGTTGCGACAGGTTCCGCTGGCACCGCGTTTTGTTATTCCGCTGAAACAACATATTGGTGCGGAGGGTGAACTGTGCGTAAACGTGGGTGACACCGTGCTGCGTGGTCAGGCATTAACCCGCGGGCGTGGCAAAATGCTTCCAGTCCATGCGCCAACATCAGGTACCGTGGTTGCCATTGCCCCGCACTCCACCGCACATCCTTCGGCACTGGCTGAGTTGAGCGTTATCATAGACGCCGATGGCGAAGACCGCTGGATTGAGCGAGACGGCTGGACCGATTACCGCTCCCACAGCCGGGAAGAGCTGATTGCGCGTATTCATCAGTTCGGCGTCGCCGGGCTGGGTGGCGCAGGTTTTCCCACCGGCGTTAAACTGCAGGGCGGCGGAGATAAAATTGAAACGCTGATCATTAACGCCGCTGAATGCGAGCCGTACATTACAGCAGATGACCGCCTGATGCAGGACTGTGCGGCGCAGGTCGTTGAAGGGATCCGCATCCTGGCGCACATTCTTCAGCCACGCGAGATCCTCCTCGGCATAGAAGATAACAAGCCGCAGGCAATATCTATGCTGCGCGCGGTGCTGGCTGATTCACACGACATCAGTTTGCGCGTGATCCCCACCAAGTACCCTTCCGGCGGGGCTAAACAGTTAACACAAATCCTGACTGGCAAGCAGGTTCCCCACGGTGGACGCTCCTCAGATATCGGCGTATTGATGCAAAACGTCGGAACCGCCTATGCAATTAAACGTGCAGTAATTGACGGTGAGCCGATCACCGAACGTGTCGTGACGCTTACCGGTGAGGCCGTCAGCCGTCCGGGCAACGTCTGGGCGCGTTTGGGCACGCCGGTTCGTCATCTGCTCAACGACGCGGGCTTCTGCCCTTCCGCCGACCAGATGGTGATTATGGGCGGACCGCTGATGGGGTTTACGCTGCCATGGCTGGAAGTCCCGGTGGTGAAGATTACCAACTGTCTTCTGGCCCCCTCTGCCAGTGAAATGGGTGAAACGCCGGAAGAGAAAGGCTGCATTCGCTGTAGCGCATGCGCCGATGCCTGTCCGGCGGATCTCCTGCCACAACAGCTTTATTGGTTCAGTAAAGGGCAACAGCACGAAAAAGCAACGGCCCACAATATCGCCGACTGCATTGAATGCGGTGCCTGCGCCTGGGTATGCCCAAGCAATATTCCGCTGGTGCAGTATTTCCGCCAGGAAAAAGCCGAGATTTACGCCATTAGCCAGGAAGAAAAACGAGCCGCTGAAGCGAAAGCACGGTTTGAAGCCCGACAGGCGCGCCTTGAACGTGAAAAAGCAGCGCGTCTTGAACGCCATAAGAGCGCCGCTGCTCAACCGGCGGCCAAAGACCATGATGCCATTGCCGCCGGGCACCGCATGGTAAAAGAAAACCGGCCCCAGCCGCTGCAGCCGGTAGTAATTCAGGCAGGTGAAAAACCTGACAATAGCGCAGTGATTGCCGCACGCGAGGCGCGTAAGGCGCAAGCTCGTGCTTCCCGTAAGGAAAATTCGCCGCAAAGTGAAGGCAGCAGCACGGGTACAGATCCGCGTAAAGCTGCCGTCGAAGCGGCAATTGCTCGCGCCAAAGCCCGCAAGCTCGAGCAGCAGGTGGTACCGGAAACAGCCGAATCGGTTGATCCAC